>Ga0316228_1000014_pt1 | contig 356664 bp, 302 predicted proteins | sample TBH18021metaG_FD_206005 | JGI IMG/M metagenome (GOLD analysis project Ga0316228, IMG submission 206005) | Freshwater microbial communities from Trout Bog Lake, Wisconsin, USA - TBH18021 | ecosystem: Environmental > Aquatic > Freshwater > Lake > Hypolimnion/Profundal zone | place: USA... | reverse complement strand
TTGAAAAGCAAAAGCAACTAGTTCTTTACCATTTTTTAGGCCATCAATTAACCCCGTTTTGAAAAAGAATTTTTAGGGGGTCACATTGTGCTGGCGAAAGGGGGTCAGTTTTGCTGGTATTTACAATTTGAGCGCTCAACTGTCACTGATCAGATGGTCTTGCGCAAGCCTAAAGAGGAATTCCCGAACATAGGGGTTTTGTAGCTCAGCCACCGTTTAGAATGCTGCATAAAAAACCCCATTCAAACCTGATGGGGCTAACATACTTTCCTGTTAAAGAGAAATGAACACAGATAAATAGATATTCGGAGCGTTCGTTATATATGCATGGTAAAAATAACAAAAAACGAAAAGCACAAAAAGATCTGATTGCTAAACTTAGCATAAAAATGATCGAATTCATCCAACCCCTGATAACTAAGTTCGAAAAAAATTTTAATCTCATTTATATCCTTACCGCCACAGAAATGATCTTTCACTCAACTTTATCAGGCTTTCTTCGTAACCTCTTGCTGTATGCTTGCTGTTTTATTGCAGTGCGCTCGAATAAGTCCCGTAGAAACCAGCCAAAATATACGAAGCGGTTAATAGGAAGATGGGAAGGTGTATGGGTTGAGCAGTTGATTGGTAAAAACGGAGAACGTTAATCGCTAGTATCGCTACGCCCGTTTTATTCTTTGCTTTCGTTGCTCCGAGGGAGTCCCTTTGGACGTGAAACAATAAAACGCAAATCGCAGGTCTGAAAGCGATTGACCTAGGGGAAAAACCCCGCACAGTCTGTTTGAAGTTTTAACAAAATACTTAAATTTTATTGTATATATTTATTTCACCCTTTATCTTCCAATCTATGAAAGCTGAAATAAAAACTTTCCATAAGCAATTAGGAAAGAACATTCGCACGATCAGGGCAATCCAGGGCCGTACACAAAAAGAAATAGCCGCTCATCTGGAAATGAGTATCGCCAATTTCAGCAATATAGAGAACGGCTATATAGCCATCGATAGTTTTAAACTAAACCAACTGGCCGGTTTATTCTCGGTAAAGGAAACGGATATCATTGAATTTCATTTGCATCCTTTCTTTCAACAGAATAATCACCCGTGAACCTTATTTAGAAAAACAGTTTTCACCACAGCGTGAACAAGTAGATTTTAATTTGAATTCCGAAATGATATTTTTGCCCTGCGTTTGGTTCCTTCGCCTCAGGCGAAAGATTAAAAGGGAATCCTGTTCAATGCAGGAGCTATCCCCGTAGCTGTAAGGCAGCCCCACCAAGCCCCCCAAAGGGGGGCTAAAAAAGGCACTACATTAAACCACTGTCTCTATAAAATGACGGGAAGGTGTAGTAAATGCTAAGCCAGAAGACCTGCCAATGCAAGCATTTCCATTCACGGCTTTCGGGTGAAAAGCATGGAATGTAAAAGGCCTCTGAAGGGCAGTTTATATTTCTCCGTTTTTTTATTTTCCTGAAAGCTCATTGTTACACTTTTAAAAACAAAACAATGAGCAAAAAATTAACGCTCCTCTCAACAGCCATGCTGGCAACCTTGCTGGTCACGGCACAGCAGGACACATTGCACGGCAATCCATTAGACCCTGTAATTGTTACTGCAAGCAAAACAGAACAAAAACAAAGCACAACGGGTAAAGTCATTACCGTTATCAGTAAACAACAGATCGAAAGATCGGCGGGTAAGACCGTTGCACAATTACTGAACGAACAGGCGGGCATTACCATCAACGGTGCACTCAACAATGCAGGCAGTGTACAAACCCTGTATATGCGCGGCGCGGCAAGCGGACGAGCTTTGATCCTGATCGATGGTATACCCGTAAATGATCCATCGATGATCAATAATGAATTTGACCTGAACTTATTTTCGATCAATGATGTGGAAAGGATCGAGATCTGCAAGGGTGCACAATCCACTTTATACGGCAGTGACGCCATTGCAGGTGTGATCAATATCATCACCATCAAAAACAATATTGATAAACCCCTGAATCTTGCATCTACTGTTACGGGTGGTAGTTTAGGAACCTTCAAAGGCAATCTTCAATTGTATGGCAAAGCAAACAAATTAACTTACACGGCTCGCTATGCTAAACTGGTAACGAATGGTTTTTCTTCGGCTTACGACAGTACGGGCAAAAAGAATTTTGACAGGGACGGATACAATGGCGATGCAGTAAATACCGCATTGCAATATCAATGGAATAAAAAATTATTACTGAAAGCATTTTCGCAATACAGTGTATACAAAGCAGGTGTGGATGCAGGTGTATTTGCCGATGCAAGCAATTACGATATTCATAACAAAGTATTGAATACGGGTACAGGATTTCAATATAAAACCGAATGGCTGATGGTGGTGGGTAATTATCAGTACAGCGGCATGCAACGTAATTACAATGATAATGCTTCTATTCCGGCTGCTACTGCATTTGCACTGAATGATTTTCATTCCATTGCTCAGTTTGCAGAATTGTACGCAAACAATAAGCTGGCAAAGGGATTGGACCTGCTGACGGGCATTGATTACCGCTACGGCTCTTACAACAGCAGCTATCATTCTATGAGTGTCTATGGACCTTACGACAGTAAATTCAATGATACTTCGGTCAACCAGAATTCTGTGTATGCTTCTTTGCATTTTACAGATGCATCCAAGAAATTGAATATCGAACTGGGCGGAAGATACAATCATCATTCACGCTATGGCAATAACAGTACTTTCTCTTTTAATCCTTCTTATAAGCTGAATGATGCATTACGGATCTTTGGAAGTATCTCGAGCGGATTTAAAGCTCCTACTTTATATCAGTTAAGTATGAACGAGTCATTGCAACCCGAAAGATCTGTAAACTATGAAGCGGGTATTCAGTTGCTGCAAAAGGTCATCAACGCACGCCTGGTCTTCTTCAGTAGAAAAATTGACAACGGCATCGATTATAATTACATTAGTTATACTTATTTCAATTATATAAAACAGACAGTGAATGGTGTTGAACTGGAATTGAATTTGAAAGCCACTGACCAATTAAAGTTCAGTGCCAACTATACTTATCTGTCGCCCAAAGAAACTACCGAGAGCCGAGTTAGCTATAGGGATACCACATACAATTATTCTTTGCGAAGGCCCAAACACAGTATCAATATAACAGCAGCTTATTCATTCAGTACTAAGTTTTATGCAAGCATCAGTGCGAAGTATGTAAGCAGCAGATATGATGTGGGAGGCTATGACAGTAATTACAACCCGCTTCCCGATGTGTCATTGAATCCTTATTTCTTATTGGGTGCTTATGCCGAATTCCATGTATGCAAATATGCAAAGCTGTTTGCTGATGCACAGAATATCGGGAATGTAAAATTCTTTGATGTGCGTGGTTATAATTCCATTCCCTTCATGCTGAATGCTGGTATCACTATTCATTTATGATGCTTTACCAATCAACAAATCAACCGGTAAACTAATCAACTATTCAATGGCAAATCACGAAAATAAAAATTGTCCGCGCTGTAACAGCAGTTTTCAATGCAAGGCAGGAAGCATTACCGAATGCCAATGCAACCAAATAAAATTGAGCAATGAAGAACGCATCTATATAGAAAGTTTATATACGGATTGTTTATGCATAAATTGTTTATCCATTTTACAGCAACAATATTTAATGCTGCGTAAAAAGAATTTTGATTTTTGACCTTCTCCCTCTCCTTTAGGAGAGGGTCGGGGAGAGGTATAAAAAACATTCTGTCTGCAGCAGGATGTTTTACCTTTATGGCAAATCTTGGTCATGAATTTTAATGTCAGTGAATTAGTAACTATTTCTTTTACCCTCTTTGCCGTAATTGATATTGTAGGTTCCATTCCATTATTGATCAGCATTAAAACAAAATCGGGTGCCATACAGGAATTAAAAGCAACGCTGATCTCCGGTGCCCTGATGATCTTGTTCTTATTTGCAGGCAAACCATTCTTAACCATGTTGGGTGTTGATATCCGTTCCTTCGCGGTGGGTGGTTCCATCGTACTTTTTCTGTTGGGACTGGAAATGGTGATCGGTCATGAGATCTTTAAGAGTGAAAAAGATGCTCCTTCGGGAACAGTGGTGCCTATTGCATTTCCTTTGATCGCAGGATCGGGAACATTAACGACCATCATGTCGTTAAAAGCCAATTTTGATGAGACCGTGATATTAGTTGCCATCATCATCAACCTCTTTGTGATCTATATTGTTTTAAAATCGTTGAAGTGGATAGAGAAAGCATTGGGCAAAGCAGGATTATTGGCCATTCGTAAATTTTTTGGTGTGATACTGTTGGCTATTGCCGTAAAAATATTCGGAAGCAATATATCAGCATTCGGAAAATAAAATTATTGGATAATGGTGATGCTGCCCGATATCGGCGCATGCTTATTGTTTGATTTGATCAGATAATAATAAGTTGCTACAGGCAAAGTTTTTCCGTTTAGTTTACCATCCCATGGTTTTGAATAACCGGTTGAATGAAAAACGACCTGTCCGCTGCGATCAAATACATCTACACTGCACTGAGGATAAAAGCTCAGTAAAGGAATTTCCCATGTATTGTTGATGCCATCGTTATTGGGAGAAAAAATGTTGGGAGGCAGGATGTCGGGTTCATTCACTGTAACTTTCACCGAATCCAAAACAAAACAACCGTCAATAGTAGTAGCTTTTATAAAATACATGCCGCTTAAAGCGATGGCTGCAGGTTTTAATACAGGAATGGTTGCAGCGCTATCTGTCCAATAAGAAAAAGAAGAAACGGTAGCTGTATTTGTCTTTACAAGTGCTGTCAGATCAATGGTTGCGGGCAAAGCTACTATCGGTGGTTGTGTGATCGTAAAATAAGGAACAGGAAAGACCTTTGCCTTTATCGCAGCAGTCACAGTACAGCCTGCCCTATTAGTTGCTTTTACAAAATAAGTTCCGCTTGCTTGTATATTATTGGGTGAAGGAAGGCTGATGCTTGCTGCATTATCTGACCAGAAACTGAGCACTGCATCTGATTGATTGACGGTAACAGCTGCAGCGGATGTAAGATCTGCTGAGCCGCATACGGTTTGATCATTGGTGCTAAGAACAGGAGCTGTAGAAACGGTCACCTGCACGGGCATGATGATCGTGCAACCCAAACTGCTTAATGCCTTAATATAATAAGTAGCACTTGAGTCTATTGCATTGGGGTTAGGCAAAGAGATGCTTGCCAGAATATCTTTCCAGTAACTAAGGATCAACCCTCCATCACTGCCTGCTGTTACCTGTGCTGCCGTTATATCTACTTTATTAGGCGTACAGGCGGGCAATGGATCCTGTACCACTAATTTCTGGGTTTTTGAAAAATCAACCACCACGGGTTTAATATCTGAACAGCCGTCTTTGTTTTGAGCTCTGATATAATAGACACCTGCAGCGGGTACCTGCTTGGGTGTTGCGAGATAATTGATCAGGGTAAGATCGGTATAATAAGAAAAACTCAGGTTGGGCGAACTACCCGCAGTAACATAAGCTGCGGTAAGATCGATCTTATCCGATGAACAGCCAACAATAGTATCAACGGTTTGCAGTTTAAAAGAATCGGTCGATACCTGGATCGCTGTTGTTAATGTATCTAAACATCCCAGTCCGGGGTATGGAGAAACCACCACATGATAAACAGTACCTGGAGCAGGTGGCGGACTTAATTTTAAAGTATTGGCCGTGCCCAGTATGGTTGAATAATCAGCATTATACCAGTTATATCCGCTGAAGCCGAACGGAGCAGTGAGGGTTAGCGAATTGCTGCCATCGCAATATACATTTCCCGACAGGGGTGAAGAACAGTTTTCATTCACATCCAGATAAGCATAACCAAAATGTCCGCCCGGTGCACAATCATGAGAAGTAAATTCCAGACGAATGGTCTTTCCCGCATAGCCCACCAGTTTTACGGTAATGGGCGACCATGGTTTATAATAAACGGATGAAGCTACCGGCGATAGTTGAAAGCCTGGCAAACTGGATGTTGCCAGAAAATTAAATGCACCGCAATCGATATACTGATTGGCCGTTACATCAAATACCCTTGAATAAAAGCCGGGTTGCTGCCAAAGTGCATGTGCCGGATTTTGCAGTACTACTGCATAAGTATAGATGATACTGTAATTATCCTGATTGGCAGGAATGGTGAATGTATAACTTACCGTTTGTGCATGACCTCCGGTAGAATTATTCCCTATCATGATGGAATAGTTGCTGCCGTTAGGACTATTCACGGGGAACTGCCCATATGGATCCAATTGTTGGGGATAGGTATTTTGGAAAATGCTAAATCGATTCATGGTAGTAGAAGGGCTGGTAAGAATGCTGCCATCCACTTTAGAAACATAACCATCAAAAAGTTCCCAGTTATCAAAAGTTCCTTTTTCAAAACCGATATTGTCCGGACACTGAGCTTTACTCACAATAAAGAACAGCAGAAGCAGGGGCAATACAATCGCCTTTTTAATATATCTTCTGTTCTTATTGCCCATATACTATAAAGATTTCTTGACTGATCATTCTCGTGGAAACGATAAATATAAATCAAATAAAAACTATTGCATAAGAGAACTGTTTATTTTTGCCCTTGGCTGCTTTTTAAGCAGTCAGGATGCTGGAAAACAATTTTATCCTATTCTAAATCAACTTAACAATATGCGCAAACAGGCTTTTACTTACGATGATATTCAATTGGTTCCGTCTTTTTCGAAAGTGATCAGCAGAAAGAATATCAGTTTATTCACTAAAGTATCCAGGAACTATTTTTTATGTACGCCTTTTGTTGCATCCTGTATGGATACGGTTTGCGAAAGCAGGATGGCCATTAAAATGGCAGATGCAGGTGCAGTAGGATGCATTCACCGTTTTTTATCCATTGAAGATGAATGCAAAGAAGTGCAAGCAGTAGTGGATCATATTCAGAAAAGTGAATTGCATAAAAAATGGCTGACATTAAGCAGTGACTGGAAAGAAACATATTCGATACCTGTAATGGCAGCAGTTGGTGTGAATGACGATTTTATTGAAAGAGCTGTTGCATTGGTAAATGCAGGTGCCAATATTATTTTGATAGATGTGGCACACGGACATCATGAATTGGTAAAATTGGCCATTGCAAAACTAAAATCCGTTTTAGCTAAACATGTAGATATTATTGCAGGAAATATAGCCAGTGCCGAAGCAGCGAAGGATCTGGAAGCCTGGGGGGCCGATGGTTTACGCGTAGGCGTTGGTGGCGGTTCCTTATGCACCACCAGATTAAAAACAGGATTTGGTGTTCCCAATGTTACCTGTCTGGAAGAGATCAATGCGGTAACAACATTACCCGTGATGGCCGATGGCGGTATCAGAACCAGCGGCGATATTGCCAAAGCATTGGCATTGGGCTCTCAATCAGTAATGTTGGGATCATTGATCGCAGGAACAAAAGAATCACCGGGGCAGATCATTGAAAAAAATAATGGATTGTTTAAACGCTATCGTGGTGCGGCATCATTAGAAACAAAAACAGTACATGGTAAGGAACAAAGAAATGTGGAAGGAGAATCAACCGTCATTCCATTTAAAGGCGGAGTGAAGTTTGTGTTGCAGGGATTACAAGATGGAATACGTTCGGCTTTATCCTATGGCGGTGCTGAAAACTTAAAAGAATTCAAACCCGATTATCTCATTGTTACCAATGCAGGATTAACAGAAGCCAAACCACATTTGTTGTAGAGGTGGAAGACAGTGGACAGTGGACGGTGGACGATCGACATTTGATATATTTGCAGGAATGGTCCCGTAGTACAATGGATAGTATAAGAGTTTCCGAAGCTCCAGATTCAGGTTCGATTCCTGACGGGACCGCTTTAGACTACAATGAAAAAGTTAAAACCCGTATAAAATTCAATGTTTATGCGGGTTTTGTCATTTTAGCCTTACGGCACTTAACCTCAATTTACCCATCAAAACACCCTGAAAAGGTGAGCAAAAAGGTGAGCACAATTTTTGACACAGTTTGCTCACCTTTTGGCTGAAACGCTCGACTGTTTTGCATTTGCCGAGATTTTAGTGAAGGAATGAATTTGTGAAAATCGTAATAAAATCAATTTTAAAAGGTGAGCAAATGAAAAACACGCAACCAACCGTTTTTTCAATCAATTTCCGATTGAACAAACAGAGAACAAAAAACGGGAAAGCCGCTATCTACCTGCGTTTAACTGTAGACAACAAGCGTATTGAATTGGCCACACATCAGTACATTGAAGCTACACTTTGGAGTCAAAAAATTCAGGGTGCTACAGGGAATACCGATGAAGCAAACGAGGTCAACAAGTGTCTTACGATCATCAAAGCTGATTTACATAAGCATTATAATAGGATGATTGCACTTGACAAAGTCGTAACTGCCGAACTGCTCAAAAACGAATATCTCGGTATCACTGAAAGAGGAAAAACCTTTAAAGAATTAATGGATTTTTATTACACCAGATTTAAAGAAAAAGTAGACAGTGGTAAAAAATCAAAGAACACTTTGAAATGTATCTATACCACTAATGGAAAAATACAAGAGTTCTTGAAATACAAGTTCCATGTTTCAGACATACGATTGAGTGATATCAAAGTTTCTTTCACTTCAGACTTCGAACATTTCCTGACAACAAAACATAAGTTGAGTAATAACTCTTCCGTGAAATATATCCGTATACTGAAGCGCATTACAAAATTTGCAGTTGACCAGGGCTGGATCAGTAGTAACCCGGTCGCACAATTTAAATGCTTTTATCTTGAACCTCAACGGGAGCGGTTAACCATTGAAGAAATCATGATTCTGTATAAAAAAGAGATTGGCTTAGAGCGGCTTGCAGAAGTAAGGGATGTTTTTGTTTTTTGCTGTTTTACCGGTTTCAGTTATCAAGATGTTTATCATTTAACTCCTCAAAATATAGTCAATGGTATTGACGGTGGTAAGTGGATCATTAAAGACAGGGAAAAAACAAAAAGCAGTGAACGTGTTCCGTTGCTTCCCGTTGCATTAGAAATCATTGAACGGTATAAAAATGATTATTACTGTCAAACTAAAAACCGGCTTTTGCCTGTTAATACCAATCAGTGTTATAATGCTTACCTCAAAGAAATAGCGACCATTTGCGGTATTAATAAGCACTTGACTACACATATTGCCCGCCACACTTTTGCTACGGCAGTAACATTGGAAAATGATGTGCCTATTGAAACAGTGAGTAAGATGCTGGGACATAAAAGCATCAAAACAACGCAGATCTATGCGAAAGTAACACAACGGAAAATAAGTAATAATATGAAAGTATTGGAGGAAAGACTAGATGTTTTAATGGCATCCCTTTCAGTTCCGCAAGCCCAGGTATCGGAGCGGCAAAGCTGAAAAATATTTATTAATGTTCTTTGTTCGCATATCGCAAACAAAGAACATTTTTATATAACCGAATTTATCAACGAAAAATAATAATAAATAAGATTCCCTGAAACACTTTTACAGTTTGAAAAAGATGATAAAAACTCATTGACTTGTTCCGGCAAGAGGGGGCATAATGATTGATGAAACCAGTAGCTCATCATTTTTTTTGTTTCTTTTTTCTTTCACCAGCAGAGTGAATTAATTCCCCTGTCTGTAATAAATATTGTTCTCCCTGCTGCACTTTTATCCTCAACATTTCTTCATCTTTTTGATACATACTATCTGCTTGATTGCACAGCTTCAGCACCCACTCATTACCTATAATTTTCAGATACCTGTATTTAATATCACTAGCTTCCAATTGCTCAACAGATTGGTAAGTATTGAGCCATCCCCACAATAATAAAAAACAAATCACGAATAATGCAATTGCAACCCAAATTCCTTTATGTAAATGATGTTTATGCTCAACGCTGTTTTGTACAGGTTGCTTTAATTGAACGGTACAATTATTTATACTTCGCAACAATTCATTCACTTGTTCTTTACTGAGTAATAATTGCGCCGTCAGTAATCGTATCTCTTTATGCAATTGGCTAAATTGTTCAGTGATTTGTTGCTGTAATGTCACGTCTGTTTTGTCTGCACTTTCCGCTTTCAGTAATAACTCCATTGCTTCTAATTTCTCCACGATGGTCTGTAATAATAATTCACTCATATCCTTTCATTTTTATACCTTATTAATAATACCCCCTTGATTGTTTTTTGCGTCTTTTTTTCTTTAATAATTCATAAGGCAATTGCTCGTTCATTTGCTGAGAACTCGTCAGTTGATCAAGTAAGCTTTGTTCTTTACGCTGATGTTTTTCCATTAGTGGTTTTAGATTTTCTATTGCAATTGTTGTTTGTTTTTGCTCATTATTTTGACCAAGTGTCTTCTCTAAATTTTTCACTGAGAACTGTCTGTCAATCACACTGCCCTTGAACTTAAAATCTCCCCGTTTAAAACTCACTCCTTGCAACTGATCTGTCTGTCCTTTATACTTATAAATCATTTCAATTTTTTGGCTGCTCAACCTTGCTTTTAATTCAGCCAGATTTTTACATTTGGGTAATGCATCACGGATTGCCTGATAGATTTGATAACGCGCCGCTTCATAGTTGTTTAATCTCTCCAAATGGGTCAGCTCTAATGTCTTTTTCTGTGCCTGTATCAACTCATGTTTAATGGTCAATTGCTGTGCTATTTTTTTACCTCTTAACCCTATCCAGTTATCCTTAATGGCCTTGCCATTATTGTCCACCCGGTTAACAATAATATGGGTATGCGGATGGTCGCGGTCACTGTGTTTTACAATCGCATATTGTGTGTCCTTTATCGCAAGTTTTTCGAGATATTCTTTTGCTATTTTTACCATCAAAGCATCACTGATCTTTTCTCCCGGATAATAGGATAAAATGATATGCAAGACAGGCGATTTTAAATTAGGGTTTAGTCTTCTTTGCGCTTCAAAATCCAAAGCCATTAATTTATAATCATAATCCCGCACGCCTTCTGCTTCTAAAACAAGGCTTCTTGTCCTTTCTTTACAGAGGTATTCACAAAGCCCTTTGAATGATTTTCCGGGGTTAATTACTTTACTGATCACGAGTCTAATTGATTTAAAAGTTGATCCATTTGTTTGCGGTATTTTTCAAAATGCAAAATGGCTGTCAGCATTCCTTCCTGATGCGCTTTTTTGGTGAGCTGGTTTAGATTATTCGCCATTCCGACCAACTGTCTGAAAAAGTCCTTTTCTTCCTCATTGAGCCTTGCAATCACCTTCCCCTCTATTGCCATGGCACGGATATATTCAGTCAGCTTTAATCCTGATTTATTTGCCTTTTGTTTGACTATTAAGTATTCAGCTTTGGTAAACCTTACCCCTGTGGCAGACTCCCGTTTAATAGCCTTTCTGGGCCTGCCAGCCATTAATTTTTCTACCTGTTTGCTATGTCTTTTTTCATTTGTAATCATCTCTCACAATTCTTTTGCGACCAACGGGAGAAAAAGCAAGCAGCGTTTTTGTGCAACAAAAACACCGCTTGCTATTGTTTAAAAATTTAGATATGCAGGCCTTTGGAATGTCCTTCCTTTTGCTGTTTGCCAAATTGCACAACCCACTCATTTAAGTCCTTATAGCCTTTATAGAGCCTGCTCTCATCTATTACACTTTTTGTCCTTTGCTGTAATAGTTGGGTACATTCTCTGCCTCTTTTATCCTGATCTAAATACAAATGGATTTTCTCATGCTTCTCCATTAAAAGAAGGCTGCGGGTGAAAAAAGAAAGGCTGTTGAGAATGAGGCTATTGGTCTTCGGCAGTTCCTTGTTTTGGAGCATGGATTGCCAGGTCAAAAAGTCAAAGAAGCCCTCAAACACTGTGATAGCATTTGCCTGATTATTAAAGTAGGTTACATACTTAGGTGAGCTTGACCCTTTAAAATTTACTGATCTTAATTCATAACCGCCGGCACTGTTTTTAAAACCGATGGCGGCGTACTGATATTTACCTGACCGGTAAGCGATCTGTTTGCAAAACGTTTCTGCAATATTTAACGGAATATGCCGATGTTTTAAATAGCGGCGAAGTTGCAGATCAGTAATACTGTCACTTACCGATAAAATTCGGATGGAATTGTCTTCTGCTAAATCAGTAATTACTGTTTGCTTTTTTTGCTGGTGAAAAGAAGCAATAGGGCTCAATTGTTTTGCTTCGATTTTTGATAGTGCTTCACTCGTATTACAGTTGAAAAACTGCTTGGCAAAATCCACTAATTTTCCTCCCTTGTTTTCCCCGTGATCATACCAACTATTTTTAGCTCTGTCCACTTTAAAGGAAGGTGTTTTTTCCTCCCGGAACGGAGAGTGGTACCAGTAATTATTTCCACTGATTTTTTTAGGCGAATATCCGAGCGTAAAAAGATAATCCACCAGATCCATTTGATTGGCCTGTTCACAATTCATCTTCACATGGTTTAAATGATTAACGATTTGATTGACTTATTAAAGCCTCAATATCCGCGCGTGAGAAATAGCGTCTTGACCTGATCTTGAAGCTCTTTAATTTTTCCTGTTTCATCCACTCATACAAAGTGGGCTTGCTCACACGGAAGAGTGTACATACTTCCGCTAATTTTAAAAGTGTTTTCTCGGGCAAGTCATCGACTCTTTTTTCTACTTTTACCGTGGAACTTAATTTGGCATCCACCACTTCTTCCATCACTAACTTGATTTGTTTCCAGAACTCTGTCGGGCTCACCGGAAACAGCATAGGTGTTTCTTCCATACTTCTTCATTTATCTTGGTTCATTATCAGAAAATACTTATGTCCTTGCGCTTAAATAAAGTGCCACAAACAAATAAGTAATAATGATGATTAACAGAGCAGATATGAAATAATATCAAATGACACGAAATGAAAGGTTACTTTTAAATTGGCATTTCGTTTGATATGTTTTGATGCAAAATGCATCAGTATGATTTAACATTTGGTAATCCATGACTCAACTGCTCTTTATACACTATTACCTACCGTCAAGTAAATTTATACAGCATTACATTCAAAAACAATACCCCTTCTGATTTTATAGAGGATCACTTTACGCGTCTTTACTTAAACGTTTCTGTTTTAGCAAAGAACTTTCGTTTTTAAAACTGTTTTAACAAATGCAGAAACAAAAGCTTTACTGGTCAGGCAACTTTTTAAATCAAAAAGGGGATTTGGGGAATTCTGGAGATTTAGAAACTACTTTCTACTGATATATTACATAACAACTCAACCTCGTTTTTTAAATTTAAGCAAATTATTCTATAATATTTTTTCGAATAAATAGTTCTGTCAGAATTAGTTTGAGCTAAAAATGATTTGAAGGAAAAAAGCCTCACAAAAGGAAGGGTTTATTAGCATTATTATAGGAACATATCCAATACTTTTTTATTATCCCTTTTTACAACTAGCTTTTCTCAATTCTTTAATCTGAATATCTAAATTTAGTTCTGAGGTGGAAATCCTGACCCTGACTTTGAAAAACTAACAAGTTTTGCAAACGGCAAAATTGATAAATCTACTTATCGCTTTGAAAAGCAAACAAAAAAGCAATGAATCTAAACTCATTGCTTTTTTATTAATAATAAAAGTTTAAAAAGTTATTGCTACGCTACCTTTTTGTTTATGAGTAACTACAACTTCAGAAACAGTATTTATTTTAGCATAGTTATTGGGACAATAACCACAAACAGTTTAAACACCAGAACTATTTTTTCAACTTCACAAAAGAAATTTATTGTCTCTACTTTTTCAACAAATAAATATTTGCATAACAATTGATACATCCACCAGCTTTTAAAGTTAATGCTGTGTCCAAAATCGCATTTACATTATTAAACATTAATACCAGTGGTGGTGGGTAAGTACAACCGCATGCACTCTTAGCAATTTCGTCACAAGTTTGTCTTTTACATATAGCATACATCGTATCTGTACTTAACCCGTTGGGATATTCAATATAAAAATTTCGAACAGAACTGTCTGCATTATAAGTATTTGCCATTGTAATACCAGCACTCAACGTAAATGCATTAAAACTTCCAACAACACTTATGCTTGTATCAACATAAAGTTTACCCATTTTAAAGTCAGAAACATATTTTTTAACACCAGATTGATAATAACTCATCTTGATTTTAGAAAGTATGCTGTCTTGAAAAATTAATCCATTATGCGTAATCTCTATTGTAATAACAAAGGGTGTTAAATCAGGATAACAAGGTTGTGTTGTAGGGGTATTTTTCTTTGAACAACTGCCTATCCACAAAAAAATACAGATTGAAAACAACTTTAGAATAAATGTTTTATTTTTCATAAAGTTAAATTTTATTATTCCACATAAGGTGGTATATGAATTTCTGCGATCATGCATTGCTGTGAAGATGGATTAAAATTACCGCCCATTGTCGTCCAATCAGTAGTGGAAAACCAACCATTAAAATCAACAATTGTTCCAACTTCGTGCCATCCCCAATTCATATGCAATACCTGACTAACAATATTTCCAGAAACACCTATGGGAATACAAGTATTTGTAAGTTGCGAATAACCATCACATACCCATTCATGTCCTTCGCCTAATGCCGGATCAACACCGCCCAATAATACTGGCCAACCTGACGAAACATTTACAATGCACCTGTTTAAATCAAAGCCGGAAACATAATTAGCTACAGTAAACCCAAATTGGTTTTTTAAAACATTTGCAACATTAGGAATATTTGAAATTAATACGCCTGATGAATTACAACCGTACATCATACTAACATTCGTACCTGCGTCATGCATTAATCTTTGAACTTCCCCATTACCTTGGGCTACAGGCATTGCAGCAAAATTATAATTATAATTGTTTTGTAAACCAAAATCTCCCCAACTTCTTATTACTTGAGCCATTGCTGTTGCTACACATCCTGTTAAAGCATTTTGATCACAGCCAATACAATTCATGATAGGGCATTGATCATTATATGTACAACTTTGACCCCAAGTTGTTGTTAGCCATGGACCATATCCATTATTTATAAGACCTGCACAACCATTGCCACCATTGCCGCCATTGTCGTCAGGAGGAGGTAATAAACCTATTATTGCATCAGATACAGTAATGTTGTTCTTTTTAATATAATCCCACCAAGCAGCATAAGCAATTTTGGAGTTATCATATTTCCCTTTTCTAACTAGAGCATATTCACTCAGTGTTTTTCTTTCCCACTGTGTTAAACCAAAAGGAACTGAAGGTGAAGGTACTGTAAAATTTTGCGGCACTTGCCCATGTTCAATATAAGCAACGATTGGATTTATCTTAAAATCAGCAGATACAATAAGAGTACCTTGGTTATCTATAAAATTAAAAACATACAATGCCGCTATTCCAGCACTGTCATTAACTACAAAATAATTATCTATTATATTATTCCCATTTAGTTTGGTATGAATAAAATCAGAAAACTCGATTTTTTTATTGACATTAAACGCAGAATTTGTAGATGCGTTTGTATTACCTTTTCTTAAAGAAGAAAGAGAAGTAAATTGATTTTGAAAGTATACTGTAGGGTTAAACTTTTCAGCAATTACTTTGGCAAAAGCTTGAGGTACAATTTGAAGATTTGTTTCTGAATTTGCTACATCAAATGAATTCTTTTTGCAACTATTAAAAATAAAAACAATCATTATCAAGATTGCTTTTGTTAACATTAATAAATATTTTTTCATATTGTTTGTTTTAAGGTCTAAATGCATTTTATAATACCATTATAATTTTATTGTTCAATATTAACATTTACAAAGTCATAATTGCTAAAAGGAGGGCTGTGGATTGTAATACGAAATGATATACTGGTACTGTATTTCATCATAAAGCTCTATTATTATTATAGAGATTTGTTAATAATACTAATTGAAAGTAGCTAACAAAACAATATCACACAATAGGGGTTTTACCCCCCACCCTTCACTTTATTTCTTTTATAAATCAATGCTGGCAATGGTTTCAATCATTTTAGATACAGTAAGAAATATTTTAATAAATGATAATTCTCACAATTAATTGATAATAATTACTATATATTGCAACTACTTAATTTCATATGCAATTGTTAGACAATACAAATATTATTAATGAAAAAAACAGATTAATTAAAATTGCGCTTGCAGAGGACAATGGACTATTCAGGGGAGCATTAAGTGATTGTTTTATAAAATTGAAAACGATAGATTTTTTATTTGCAGCAAAAGAAGGGAGCGACCTATTAGAGCAAATAAAGAATAAAAAAGAAGTGCCAGATGTTGTTTTTTTGGATTATAAAATGCCAATAATGGATGGAAGACAAACAACGATTGCTTTAAAAAAGAAATACCCATTCATCAAAGTAATTATGATTTCTCTTTTTTGTAAAGATTATATAATCAGCAGTATGATTACCGCCGGAGCAACCGGATATTTATCAAAGAATGTTGAGCCTGAGACATTAGAAAAAGCCATTCATGTTGTAATGACAGGTAAATATTTTATAGAAACAGATCCTGGAATATTTGAGACATTTTCATCTTTTTCGAAAAGTAGCATGCAGCATCACAACTATTCTTTAGACCATTTAGAATTAACGGATAAACAGAAAATTTTTATTCAATTGTGCTCAACTGAGCTACCCTACTACAATATTGCCTATAAAATGGGCATCAGTATTAAAACAGTAGACAATTATCGTGATAAGCTTTTTAAACGATTTAATGTTACTACTAGGATCGGACTTGTAATATTTGCTGCACAAAACGGGATAACAGATCTTATAGTTTAATTTGACTGTCACAAGATTTTTAGCCTATATGTTGTAACTTAATTCAGGAAAAAATTACAATACATTAATCAGCCATTAGAGGATAAAGAGTCATATCAATATTTAGTCTCATGAAACGATCTAGTATTTGAGACATCCCTACTAATTCTTTCATATATTACTCTGAATCCTGAAAAGGACTATACATTGTATTAAATAACTTATCCTGCCGCAGGTTTACTTTATTTTATAGTATATTTGAATTGCAAGTTCTTTTCTTCATTTCTTTGGTGAGCAAAAAGGTGAGCATGTTTTGAAAACCTTCTAAAACCATTGATGTATATGCGTTTTAAAAGATAATTGTAGTCCTGACGGGACCGCGATTAATGAATATAAGTTCGGAAAAGGTCGAGAGAAGAAATGGAACACTGATGACGCGGAATGAACGGGTAATAACAGATTTGATGCTGCTATGCGGCATGACAGTTTAATCTATATGGTTGTTCTTTAAAACACAAACTGTTTTACACGTCATTCAGCAATGCTAACCGGAAGAAATTATTGAAGATCTGTGATCATCTGTTTCATCGGTGTCATCTGTGTGCTATTCTAAGATTTGTATCCGAAAAGAAGATCAATATTTTTATCGCCACCTTAGCTCAGTTGGTAGAGCAACGCTTTCGTAAAGCGTGGGTCGCAGGTTCAAGTCCCGTAGGTGGCTCTATTGTTTTTTTAGTTCTTCGAGGAGCTTTTCTACATCTTCTTTTTTGCATAAAGCAGTTCCTGCATTCATGGTGGCTGCTGTTCCGCAGGCAATGCCATATGCCAGCACATCCTTTAGGTTCATCCTGTTCGATAAGCCATAGACCATTCCTGCCACCATACTGTCGCCTGCCCCTACTGTACTTTTTACCACTATATCAGGTGGGACGATATGATAGTTTTCATTCGCTGTTACCAATAGTCCACCGTTCTTTCCCATCGAAACAACCATCAGTTCACAACCTTTTCGGTTGATGATAGACTTGGCAGCAAATACTGCTTCATCCATTTTCAATTCTTCTTTGCCATATAAAGAACTCAGTTCATTTAAATTGGGCTTGATCATGAACACACCTTCTTCCACTGCTGCCTGCAATGCTTCTCCCGAAGTATCCACGATCAATTTGGCATTGGTCTTTTTAACGATGGCAGACACTCTTGCAAAAAAGTCAAGCGGAACACCATCCGGTAAACTGCCGCTGGCAACAACATATTCATAGCCGGATTGCTTTTCTAATTTTCTGAGAAATGATTTCCAGTCGTTATCCTTCACGGGATGACTCACCATTCCAAAACGATATTGTAATCCGGTTGATCTTTCTACGATGATGATATTGGTCCTGATATTCGTTTTTACTTGCACTACCAATGACTGGATCTTTTCTTCGCTGAGCATCTTCTTAAAAAAATGAGCATTGAATCCGCCGCCGAAATACATGGCCAGACTATCACTACCTAAATGTGCCAATGCTCTCGATACATTGATACCACCACCACCGGGTTCATAGGTGGGCGAGATACAGGGCAGCTTTTTTTCGGGAACTATCTTTTCGGTAGAAGTCGTTTTATCGATCGCGGGGTTTAAGGTAATCGTAATGATCTTGCTCATCCTCAGGTTTTAGCAATAAAATTACGAAAGCATTTCTTCTAATGCTGCAGAAAGAAAAACGGCAGTTGGAAGACTTTTGATGATTTGCAGATCTTGAGACAGATCAGACTCATTATCTAAAAAACGTAAGATGGTTTCAGGGGCTACTTTAGAAAAGATCTCAGAAAATATTTTATCGCCATTGAGTTTTTTATGGGTTAAGACGTTTAATAAAACACTGTCGTAGAAATGAAACTTTTTCTCAGTCCATGAAGTTGTAGTAAAGGGATGATCAAATTGAAGTAAAGACTGCACAATAGCTTTTGCTCTCTTCTGTATGAATTGAAAAGTATAACCGCTGCTTCCTTTGGCAGAACCACCTGCAATACCCATGTTTACAATATTCCCTTCCTGCATTTTAAATGTATGATTCGTCATGGGAATGATTCCAAACTCTTCCTGCTCAATAGTATAATTATTGATCTTTAGATGTGAACCAATGTATTCTTTTAATGCGATGCTGTATGCTTCCTGCGGCAATAGATCTTGAGTGAATAAAGTGTATTCGACCAATGCTTTTGTTGATGAAAGTGGCAGCAGATACATAAACTCAGTTCCGTGCTTCTGAACGATCGTGAAATCCATGAATGTGGCAACAGAAGGGTCAAATATTGGATCTTTTGTTTCGATCAACCATCCTTTAAAATGCTGCTGCAAAAAATGTTTGTTCTTCGCCTGCGAAAGCTTTTCAAATAAGATACTGTTGAAAATAAAGTCAGCAGTATAAACATGTTGATCAGTGATTGCAATAGCATGATCTTTTTCAGATCTGATCGATCTTACATTTTCGTACTTGAATTCAATATTGCAAAATCCTGCGGCATATTGCATGACATGATCATAAAAGTCAATGCCGCGGATCATTTTATAAGTATAGGGTGCAATAGTTAATTGGGAAGAAAACTGCTGGGACTTAAAATTCAATGACTGCCAGTGATGATGCACAATAGGTTCGAACAATCCATCTTCTTTTTCCCAAAAGCACCAGGTACGATCATTCTTATTCTTGGGTGATTGATCGAGCAACAATATTTTTTTGTGACAAAGTTTCGGTTCCTTTAATAAGCGCATGAGCAGGGTTAATCCTGCGCACCCTGAACCGGTGATGATATAGTCGTAACCCCCAGCCCCCCGAAAGCTTTTCGGGGCAAGCTCTAAAGGGGCGTTAGTATGTGATGTTTCATTTTGCAAATGTTCCTAATTTAAAATCTGAAGCTGCAAGAGTGCGACTCTTTCGGTCAAAGAATCGAAGGCAACAGTTGACCCATGAAAAAACTAAGTCGACTAAACCCTTGTTTTTTGTAATGCTTCATCACGCTTTACTTTATCCCAATACTTTTTAGCAACGAGAAGCATCCCGAAACTTTCTCCTTCTTCCTTATTCAAATGTTTGTGATGCATCTTATGTGCCCAGCGAATAGCTTTGATATATTTATTATCGCTGCGCGTAAATAATTTAAAGCGCTGATGAATGATGATCTCATGCACAAGAAAATAAGCAGCACCGTACATAGCAACTCCTGCCCCAATACTGACTGAATAAAAATTTTGATTCATTGCGCCGAACATGATACTGAGAAAGCTTGGAATGGCGAAAATGAGAAAGAAGGCATCGTTCTTCTCAAAAAAACCACCGGAAGGTTGATGATGATCTTCATGCAGATACCAGAGGAATCCATGCATCACATATTTATGTGTTAGCCAGGTAACAGCTTCCATAGCCGCAAATGTGGCGAGTGTAATTAATATATATAATAAGATCATAGTATTTCTTTAAACAGCATCGGCTTTTTCACTTAAAACTTATTATTCACGACTTATAAGTTCCTTTCCACCATTCATATACTTTAGGGAATGCAATATGAAACCAGGCAGTATAATGATCATTCCCGGATGCCAGTTCTCTTCTGATCGCTTCCATGGATCTGTATTCAAAGTCAGCTACTTCATTTGCATTGGCTTGGATCGCTCCATTATATGTTCCCACAAATACATGATCGAATTCATATTCCGTTAATCCATTTTCAAAACTCACATGGTACGTAAAGTCGAATACTTTATGGATCTCGGTCACAAAACCCATTTCTTCCTTTAATCTTCTAGTGGCTGCAGTTATAGTTGCTTCATCCGGGCGGGGATGACTGCAACAGGCATTGGTCCACAATCCGCCACTATGGTATTTTGCGAAAGCTCTTTGCTGCAACAGCATTTCGCCTTTCTTATTAAAGATAAAAACACTGAAAGCACGGTGCAATAAAGCTTTTTCATGAGCTTCCATTTTTTCCATCAGGCCAAACTCCTGATCATGTTCATTTACTAAGATCACTTGCTCCATACAATAGAATTATAAAAAATTGAATTGTCTTCTGATGCCCGCTTTTGCAAGTATCAGCAATTTACTGTGATCGGGAATACGGATCCTTTGCTGCAAGATCTTCTGAGGCCTGATCTTTTTGATCTTCCTGAATAAAGACAAATAATATTTATACGCAACGTACACACCAAACCTAGCTTTGAAAGGCAATTGCAAGATACCCTCGTATGCTGCTTCCAGGTCTTTTTGAATATCTGCCTCGATGGACTGCTTTTCTTTATAACTGAAGTTCCTGAAATCACATCCTGGAAAATACATTCTGTCCAATCCTTCGAAATCTGCCTTTACATCACGTAAAAAGTTCACTTTCTGAAAAGCGGCACCCAGGCTTCTTGCAGAAGGTTTTAATTTTTCATACAGTTCTTTATTGCCATCGCAAAACACATACAAACACATCAATCCAACCACTTCCGCACTGCCATAAATATATTGTTCGTAACCAACTCTGTCGTAACTGCGTTTGCTGAGATCCATTTCCATACTGTATAAAAATGCATCGATCAGGCTACGGTCAATATGGTAAGCGTTTACAGTGAGCTGAAAACTATTTAAGATCGGATTCAAACTAATACCCCGATCCAGTGCTTCATAGGTTGATTGCTTAAACTCTTCTAATAAAACAGATTTATCAAAGTCATGAAATGTATCAACGATCTCATCGGCAAAACGTACAAATCCATAAATGTTATGAATAGGTGCACGCAGGTCTTTATGCAACAGGTTAATAGCACTCGAAAATGATGTGCTGTAACGCTCTGTTGTAATACGACTGCATTCCTGACTTACCTGATGAAACAATTGCATCATACTGATAAAATAATTTTTTTATGTTACCGACTGTTATCAATTACTGAACATTAGTTGCACCTGATTCTTTCAGTGAAAGAATCGCACACTTTTACTTTCTATTCACTATTCAGCTTACTTAATCATTTAAATGACTTCACAACTTCTTTTGCCACCACTTCCCCGCTTATCAAACTGGGTGGCACACCCGGCCCGGGAACCGTTAACTGACCCGTATAAAAAAGGTTCTTTACTTTCTTACTCCCGCAACCGGGTTTCAGGATTGCGGTCTGCATTAAAGTATTTGCTAACCCATAGGCATTGCCTTTAAAAGCATTGTACTCACTCACAAAATCACTATGCGCAAAAGACCTTTTATAAACAACAGCATCTTTTATTGATACGCCATATTGTTTTTCCATTCTTTCCATCAGCATATCATAATAACGATCTCGCAATTCTTCAGTATCATTTTGCAAACCTGCTGCTACCGGAATCAAAATGAATAAATTTTCACAACCATCGGGAGCAACGCCGCTGTCCGTAACAGAAGTTGCACTCACATAAAATAATGGATCACTGGGCCATTCCTTGCTTTCATAAATTTCCTTTCCATGCACTGCAAACGATGAATCAAAAAACAAAGAATGATGCAAAATGTTCGGGATCTTTTTATTTAATCCGATATAAAAGATCAAACAACTTGGTGCCAGCACTCTTTTATCCCAGTATTTGTCCGAATAGCTTCTGTATTCGGGTTTTAATAATTGCGTTTCTACAAAATGATAATCTGCTGCAGCGATCACGGCATCTGCTTCAAAGATTGCTGTATCGGTCAGTACTTTTTTGGCGATACCGTTTTCTATTTCAATAGACCTTACATTTTGATCAAAGCAAAACAGCACACCTAATTCAACTGCCAATTTGTACATGGCTTGAACCACTGAATAAAACCCACCTTGCGGATACCAGGTTCCTCCTTTGATATCTGCATAGTTCATCAAACTGTATAAGGCCGGTGTTTTTTCGGGTAATGCGCCTAAAAACAAGACCGGGAACTCCATCAATTCTTTTAATCTCGGATCTTTGAAATGCTTGGCCACATGTACCTTCATTGAATTAAAGACATCCAGGCGGAATAACCCTTTGATCAGATCCATGTCCAAAAATTCAGTAATGGATTGCCCGGGTTTATGCACTAGCTTATTAATTCCAACACTGTATTTATATTCTGCTTCCTGTAAAAAAGCATCTAATCTTGCAGCAGATCCTTCTTCTATAGAATCAAATAATTTCTGCAGTGCTGCGTAATCGGCGGGAATATCAACAGGACCATCATTCCAATACACACGATACGAAGGGTCTAGTCTTTTGAGTTGATACAGATCAGCAACCGTTCTTCCAAACTGATTAAAATATCTTTCAAACACATCGGGCATCCAGTACCAGCTCGGCCCCATATCAAAAGTAAATCCATCTGCTTTTAATTGGCGGGCTCTTCCACCCGGCATCGCATGCTTTTCCAAAACGGTAACATCCCAACCTGCTTTAGCCATAAAAGAGGCAGCAGATAATCCTGCAAAGCCCGACCCTATGATGACGACTTTCTTCTTCACTGATCTTGCTGCGGATGATGAACTCTTAATGTCGTTCAATTTGTGTCTTTAATAATTTTCGTGCAAAGTGGATCCTGCTTTTGATCGTTCCCAATGGTTCATGCAGCATGTCGGCAATCTCATTATACTTGTATCCGTCGAAGTACAGCACAAACGGATTGCGGAAGATCTCAGGAAGATGATGAATGGCTGCCTCCACTTCTTTTAGGTTCATTTTAGAAATGGCGTCATTGCTCACTGCGCCCTGATTATTATTGATCAGAAATTCGTTTGGCGTATTGTCGAAAATGGTTTGCTGTTTAGCAATACGGCGATAATTATTGATGAAGATATTGCGCATGATGGTGTACAACCATGCTTTGATATTGGTACCCACATTGTATTTCTCCCGATTGGCCCATGCCCGGTATAAAGTTTCCTGGATCAGGTCTTTTGCCTGTTCCTGGTCACGGGTCAGTGTGATGGCAAAGGGCTTTAAAAACTCTGTATTGTTTAAAAGCATTTGATCGAATTCGAGAGAAGCCATATTATTTTGTTTAACAATTGATGGTGCAAATTTAAACAAAATAAAATAGAACAGACAAATTTTTGTTTAAGAATCTGTTATAAAAAGTAAAACAAACTAAATCAATGGATTAGCAGCAGTAAAGGAGAAAAAGGAAAGGATCAGGAAATAGAAGCAATATAATCCATCACTTCTTGGAGGGATCGTTTCAGCTCAATTTTAGAGGGAAGCTTCTTTTTATACGATTGAGTAAGATATCCCGATACCACTAAAGGATAATCATGAAGTTTTGTGTGAATATTGGTCAGGAATTTCCCGAAATTAAAATTATGCGCCACAGAAGTTAAATGCGTATATAGAAAATCAGGCTCTTTTAATTTTGCAACATAGTCTATATCCTTCATGGGTACATTGGTGCCCAGATACAGGACCTGAATCCCTTTGCTTTTTAATAAATAGCATACATACAATAAACCCAGTTCGTGATGTTCGCCCTCGGGTAAAAAAAGCAAAGCTGTTTTTGAAGGATGTGCATTCGGTTTAATTCCATCAATTCCCACAATTAATTTTTGGCGGATGATATTGGTCACTAAATGTTCCTGTGCCGGATTAATATGATTGGTGACCCATAAGATCCCGATACGTTCTAAAAAAGGAAAGATCATCTGGGTAATGCTTCTTTCAATGCCCTTGGCTTTGATATGGTCATCCACGATCTTTTCAAATTTATTGAGATCCAGATCCACCAACTCTTTGATCATTTCATTCACGATCTTTTCCTGTTGCGCTTCTGCACCGGATAATGCAAGGATCTTATCCTGCATTTCAGATTCACTCATCTGATCGATATGTGAGATCTTGTATCCGTATTTATTCAGTAAAGAAATATTGAGAATCGTTTTCAGCTCGTTATTACTGTAATACCTGATATTGGTATCTGAACGTTGTGGTTTTAGTAATGAATAGCGCTGCTCCCAGATACGGATCGTATGGGCTTTAATACCTGAAAGGTTCTCCAGATCTTTTATCGTGAATGCGTTCATGTCCTATTTACAATCCTTTTTACAAAAGGTTTAAAAAAATCGGGTTTATTCTAAAAATATTTTAAACAAAATGCTCAATAAAAATAAAGCCCATGTTTGTAAACAAACATGAGCTTCATCATAAAATATTTTCGAGTACTTACAACTTCAAACCACGCAGGTATTCTCCGTAGCCGCTTTTTGAATATTTATCTGCCAAGACCAATAATTGCTGACGATCGATAAATCCCATTCTGAAAGCCACTTCCTCGATACAACCTATTTTCTGACTTTGTCTTTTCTCGATCACACGAACAAATTCACAGGCATCATGCAATGAATCGAAAGTGCCGGTATCCAGCCAGGCAGTTCCTCTGTTCATCACCCCCACTTTTAAATTTCCCTTTTGGAGATAAACACGGTTCACATCAGTGATCTCATATTCACCTCTTGGAGAAGGTGCAATATTTTTTGCGATCTCCACAACACTATTATCATAAAAATAGAGACCGGGAACTGCATAATTTGATTTGGGTTGCTTCGGTTTCTCTTCGATAGAAACGGCGTTGAATTTTTCATCAAACTCAACCACACCATATCTTTCGGGATCACTCACTTCATAAGCAAAAATGGCCGCACCGGCAATATCATTGAATGATTGTACCAGTTTAGAAAAACCCGCACCGTAAAAAATATTATCTCCCAATACCAATGCAACTTTATCATTGCCGATAAATTTCTCTCCTATCACAAATGCCTGTGCCAATCCATTCGGAACAGCCTGTACGGCAAAGGAGAATTTGCATCCTAATTCAGCACCATCGCCCAATAATTTTTGAAACTGAGAAGAGTCTTCGGGTGTTGTAATGATCAATACTTCGCTAATGCCCGCCAGCATTAAAACAGACAATGGGTAATAGATCATCGGCTTATCATAAATAGGCATCAGTTGTTTACTGATCCCCTTTGTGATGGGGTACAATCTGGTACCACTGCCGCCTGCTAGAATAATTCCTTTCATTGTATCAGAATTTTATTGAATTTTTTATTTCTTTAAAGCTTGGAAGTATCTTGTCCTTATCGGATAATAATACTTCGCCGGTATTTATTTTCCAATCGATATTCAGATCAGCATCATTATAAATGATGCCTCCTTCGGATGCTTTATTATAAAAATTATCACACTTATAAAAGAATACGGCTACCTCACTCAATACCACAAACCCATGACCAAATCCTCTTGGCACAAAAAACTGCACATGATTCTCTCCCGTTAATTCCACGGCTTCCCACTGACCGAATGTGGGGGAATCCTTCCGCAGATCAACAGCTACATCCAATACGGCGCCCTCTAATACTCGCACTAGTTTTGCCTGCGCATATTCGCCCTGCTGAAAATGAATACCTCGTAAAACACCGCGTGTTGATTTAGATTGATTGTCCTGAACGAATGAAACATTCAAACCTATATTGGCAGCAAACCTTTGTTGGTTAAAGCTTTCAAAGAAATATCCACGGGGATCATCAAATACCGTATCGTGAATGATAAAACAGTCTTTCAATTTTGTTGCTTCTACTTTCATTATAAGAGATTTAATAGGTTCAAGAAGTTCAAGAAGTTCAAGAAGTTAGTAGCCAAACATTTTAAACCTCTTGAACCTTTTAAACTTTTCAAACTCTGTTGCTGTACATTGAATCGTAATACTTTTCATAAGCCCCGCTGGTAATATTATTCAGCCATTCGGTGTTTTGCAAATACCAGTCGATGGTCTCACTTAATCCCTGCTCAAAAGTTACTGTTGGTTTCCAGCCCAATTCTTTATTGATCTTACTTGCATCAATGGCATATCTTCTATCGTGCCCCGGCCTGTCTTTCACATAAGTGATCAATTGAACACTTTCTCCTTTTTGTCTTCCTAATTTTTCATCCATCAGGGTACACAGCAATTTGATCAGATCAATATTCTTCCATTCATTGAATCCGCCGATATTATAGGTTTCATCGGCTTTACCCTGATGAAAGATCAAATCGATGGCCAATGCATGATCTTTTACAAATAACCAATCTCTGGTGTACAATCCATCCCCGTAAACAGGCAGAGGTTTTTTAGTAATAATATTATTGATGAAGAGCGGAATTAATTTTTCAGGAAAATGAAAAGGCCCGTAATTATTAGAACAGTTGGATACCACTGTTTTCATGTGATAGGTTTCAGCATAAGCCCTTACAAAATGATCGGAAGAAGCTTTGCTGGCCGAATAAGGTGAATTGGGATGATAAGGTGTTGTTTCGGTAAACAGTCCTTCAGCACCCAATGCGCCATATACTTCGTCGGTAGAAATATGATAGAACAAATGTTTGCTGTAATCTTCTTTCCATTTTGTCCTGGCAACATTCAAGAGGTTCACGGTACCGATAATATTGGTATACACAAAATCAAGGGGAGAAACGATAGAACGATCCACATGTGATTCTGCTGCCAGATGGATCACATCGGTGATCTGATGCTTATCAAATACCTGTTCAATAGCAGGCGCATCCAATATATTTACCTTCTCAAAAAAATAGTTGGAAGAATGATCTATGTCTTTCAGGTTTTCTAAATTGCCCGCATAGGTCAACGCATCTAGATTAACAATTTTATACTGCGGATATTTTGTAACGAATAAACGAATAACGTGCGAGCCAATAAAGCCGGCACCGCCTGTGATCAAAATGTTTTTCATAAGCTATACTTTAGAATAGTAGGGTACGAGATATACAATCAATTGTCTTTATAAAGGTCATCAACTTTATTGGAATACGGTCAGGAATTTAAAATTAAAATTTTATTTTAGGGATAAAAAGAAACGCGATGTCATGCTGAGGCTCTCGAAGCATGATTAATGAAATCGTGGCTTTATGAATTCACCCTTCGAGAACCTCAGGGTGACATTTTGTTTATATTAATAAAGGAATATCATGTCATGTTGAGGCCCTCGAAGCATGATTAACGAAATCCTTGCTTTATGAATTCACTCTTCTAGAGCCTCAGAGTGACAATCTGAACTTAATGACCTTGACTCTACTGTCTTTTACATTGAATCAATTCCAGTCAGTATCCTTAATTTCATTATAAACACTGCTGACCCCTTGCTCTAATCCAATAGCTGCTTTCCATCCCAAATTGGCAAGTTTGGAAACATCCATCAGTTTCTGTGGCGTGCCGTCGGGCTTGCTTGTATCAAATTTTAATTCCCCTTCATAGCCAACGATCTTTTTGATCAGTTGCGCTAATTCCAGAATAGTAATATCTGTTCCCTGTCCAACATTCACCAACCCTTTCTCATTATAATGATTCATCAAAAAGAAAATGGCTTCTCCCAGATCATCCACATGCAAAAATTCTCTTCGCGGAGAACCGCTTCCCCATAATATTACATGCGGACTATTCTCTCTTTTTGCAGTGATGAATTTTCTCAGTAATGCCGGCAATACATGCGATTTTTCAAGATCGTAATTGTCATTCGGTCCGTATAAATTAGTAGGCATGGCCGAAATAAAATTGCAGCCATACTGTGCCCGATAAGAATCGCATAATTCTATCCCTGCAATTTTTGCGATAGCATAAGGCTGATTGGTCTTCTCCAGATAACCCGATAACAGATATTCTTCTTTTAAAGGTTGCGGCGCCAATGCTGGATAGATACAGGAAGAACCGAGGAACAATAATTTCTTTACTTGATTTACATAAGACTCATGAATGATATTGGATTCGATCATCAGGTTATCATAGATGAATTCTGCACGATAGGTATTATTGGCAACAATACCTCCTACTTTAGCTGCTGCCAGAAAAACATAATCAGGTTTTTCTGCTGCAAAGAATTCTTTCACTGCCTGCTGATTGCGCAGATCCAGTTCAGCCGAAGTTTTCGTTATAATATTACTATACCCTTCCTTTACTAGTTTTCTAGCAATTGAACTACCTACCATTCCACGATGGCCTGCGATATATATTCTTGAATTTTTTTCCATACCCCGATCCCCTAAAGGGGAGTTGTTTATTGCTTTAATGAATATTATTTGATTCGATCATATTAGTCGCTGACGATAACGGTAAAGTATTTATTAACAAAGATGATATTTATTAAAAATCACCATAACTAACGTCATAGCGAAGCATGTATCCTGAGCTTTATCGTTAAACAGATCCCTAACATGCTGTAGCTATCTGTTCAATTATAGTCAGATCACCACGCCATGACTCAATTCACGTTTCATTTTTTCATATTCTCTACACATGGCTCGTGATGACTTTGCTCCCTCTTGCTCTTGTTGGTCGCTGACGATAACGGTAAAGTATTTTTTAACAAAGATGATATTTATTAAAAATCACCATAACTAACGTCATAGCGAAGCATGTAACAGAATCATTATTGTTATACAAATACATAAACATGCTCCCGATGGGTCGGGACAAGTTATGGCTATCTTTCATTTAATGGAGAGATCACCACGCCATGAAGGATTCGCGTTTCAACTTTTCATATTCCCGTTGCATGGCTCGCGATGACGTTGCTCCCTCTTGCTCTTGTTGGTCGCTGACCAACATGTCATTCAAATTCATTCTTGATCTCAAACCCACTTTCCTTCAAATGCTTTTCTTTCTTAAAGATATCCAGATCACTCGCCACCATCTCTTTGATCATTTCAGCTAAAGTGTATTTTGGTGTCCATCCTAATTTCTCTTTTGCTTTGGTGGCATCACCGATTAACAGATCAACTTCTGTTGGTCTAAAGTATCTCGGATCAACTTTTACTACCACAGATCCTTCTTTTACTTTGTATTTTCCATTGTTCTTAACGATATAACCTTCTTCATTTTCATCCTTACCTCTGAATGCCACTTCAATGCCTGCTTCTGCAAATGCCTGCCGCACAAATTCTCTGATCTCAGTGGTGATGCCCGTAGCCAACACAAAATCTTCAGGCACATCCTGCTGCAAGATCAACCACATCCCTTCCACATAATCCTTGGCATGACCCCAGTCCCTTTTAGAATTCAGGTTTCCTAAAAACAAAGTATCCTGCAAACCCAATGCGATCTTTGCAACGGCCCTGCTGATCTTTCTGGTAACAAATGTTTCCCCTCTTTGCGGAGATTCGTGATTGAATAAGATACCATTGCATGCAAACATGTTATAAGCTTCGCGGTAATTTACCGTGATCCAGTATGCATACATTTTTGCTACTGCATAAGGTGAACGTGGATAGAAGGGCGTTGTTTCACTCTGCGGTACAGCCTGCACCAATCCGTAGAGTTCGGAAGTAGATGCCTGGTAGACCTTTGTTTTCTTGATCAATCCCAATAAACGAACCGCTTCCAGTATTCTCAACGTACCGATACCATCGGCATTGGCGGTATATTCGGGCGTTTCAAAGCTCACATGCACATGGCTCATCGCGGCCAGATTATAGATCTCATCGGGTTGCACTTCCTGAATGATACGGATGAGGTTCGTGCTATCAGTGAGATCACCATAATGCAATGTCAAATGACGATGCGGCACATGCGGGTCTTCATAAAAATGATCGATCCTTCCTGTATTGAATAAGGAACTTCTTCTCTTGATACCATGAACCTGGTATCCTTTCTTTAATAATAGCTCGGCCAGATATGCTCCATCCTGACCTGTGATACCTGTTACTAATGCTACTTTCATTAATGCTCTATTTTATTATTTATATGTAATGTTTTCTATATTCATCGTCATCTCATATCCATTCGTCAGGGATGACATAAAGCCCATCATCTGAAAAAATGTTGAGCAGTGCTGTCTTCCCGACCTAAGGAGGGATCTGTTGGGCAAAACTGCATTAAAAACCGGGCAAATCCCTCGTGCCTTGTTGACATTTACCTTTTATTAAACTATCAAATAAACCGAATACCGTTTTATTACTTAAAAAACCCGCCAGGGTTTTTCTCCGCCCACTCAAATTTACAAGCCTGCAAAAGAACAATCCTCTAAAAAAAGTAAGCCCTTTTCGTCTCTGGCCTCGGTGTTAAAAAATCTGCGCTAATCCGTATCATCTGCGTCATCAGTGTTCTATTCTTATCAAATAAACTGAACAATTTTCCTCATCGGTTTTAAAATGATCGTAAACCAATAAGGTTTCAGATCATTGATCACCCATGCTTTTTTATCATTCTTATTGGCCAGCAAGCGGTTCTGTAAACTTTTATTGCTTACGCCCCCGGTCCTCATTTTCACGATCACTTCATTCAGATAAGAAACCTTGATCCCCTGTTTATAGATCATCCGCAACATCAGTTCATAATCTGCTGCACTGCCGAGCTGCAAATTAAATACACCATACTGATTATATATATTTTTTTTTACAAAGAAAGTAGGATGCGGCGGCATCCATCCAAATAAAAATGATCGCTTACTGTGTTTACCTGCGATCCATTTTCTTTTGATCTTAGATGTGTCATCACCATCAACATACAATAGATCGCCATACACGGCATCACAATCCGTTGATTCGAATAGACCTACCACTTTTTCAATGATCGAATCATCCGCATAATAATCATCCGAATTCAGGATCCCGATGATCTCTCCATTGGCCAGAGCAATACCTTTATTCATCGCATCATAAATGCCCTTATCCTTTTCTGAAATAAGAACGCCATGATGCATTTCATTCACAATTGAAAGCGTATCATCATTAGAAACAGCGTCCACAATAATATGCTCGATCTCCCGGTAGCTTTGCTGCTGAACAGATCGGATGCTGTCGGCAATGGTTGCGGCACTGTTATAGGTGGCGGTGATGATGGAAACCTTCATTCTCTATTACACGAATTTTATCGAATTACACGAATTGCATTCCTAATTCCCGACTTATTCTTGTTGGTCAGGCGACCAACAAGGGCAAGAGACCAACAAGGGCAAGATATTTTGATACGATTGTTGTTGTACTGAACGGATAGAATCTGCAACTGTTGCGGCACTGTTGTAGGTGGCTGTAATAATTGAAACCTTCATTAAGAAAAGTCTTTGGTCTTTGGGTATTAGTCTTTAGTAAAGCACATTCTGAAAAAAGTCTTTGGTCTTTGGGTATTAGTCTTTAGTAAAAACATTCTAAGTATCTGCTTCACTAAAGACCAAAGACTAACACCTAAAGACTTTCTTCAAGAAAAACTACCGCCTCTTGCGGGTTCATCACCGGAAGCGCAGCTTTTTTAAAGTCCTTTGTATCCCTTGTTACGATCAGGTCCAGTTTAGACAAACTCAGTGCACAAAAATATTGAATCGCATCTTCAAAATCTTTGAAATCAGATCTCAATGCCTGTTTGATGATCGCTTTTGTTACATCAGCGATCTCCGTCATCTCATTCAATTGATTCAATAATTTAATCGTCTCGTTATTGGAAAACGATTGCCGCAGGATATAATAAATATTATTATAAGAAACTGCCGATATGTAGATCTTTAGTTTTCCTGCAAGCGCCTGATCAAAGATCAGTGCTGCTTTATCGGAAAATGGTTTTCGGTCTGCCAGAAAATCAATGATCACATTTGTATCTAAAAAAAGATACTTCATTGATTATACTTTGCAGAAATGGATTTGCCCAATTCCGTTTTGTAATTGAAATCATCTGGCAATTGAATCACGCCCTTCAGTTTAGACACTTTAGCTGAAATAGCAGATTCCACAGGTTCTTTGGCACTGATCGACTTTAAATAATTTTCAACCAGGTGCGACAGGCTTTTACCTTTTCGATGCGCATACTTTTTAGCAGAATGAACCACTTTATCTTCGATCGTCAATGTTAATTTTGTGATCATAACACGTGCTTTTATAAAATAAAGATACGTATAATTTTAAAACAAACATCCTATTGGTCAGATGAACAGCAAGGACAAAAACTAAAATCTAAAAAAAGAAAAACTAAACCGTTCCACCTTTGTCGTCTCGACGAGAGGCTATACCTGCAAACACATTAACTAAGTATCTTTAAAACGGCTAATTCAACCGACTCCTTATCCTCCGTAGCTTTAGCGAAGGAAAACCGACTCCCGACTCCCGACTCCCCCTACAGCCGCCAATAAAATTTACAGCATCCAATCGCCTCCTCCCTATCATAAAACGCCTTCACATCAAATAAATTCAATGCCCCCGAAACAGAAATGGTTTGCAGAAAAGCCGGACTGTATTTTTTAAACGCATCATGCTTTACGGCCAAAATGACCGCATCGTATTTTTTATCTGCATTGATCTCAGCAGAAACATGAAATCCTTTTTGTTTCAAGGATGCTATATCCGCATGCGGATCTACAAAATCAACATTTATATGATACTCTGTTAATCCTTTTAAAATATCAAACACTTTTGAGTTTCTCGTATCCCCCACATTTTCTTTAAAGCTGCAACCCAATATCAATACATGGCATTTTGCAATGACTTTCTCCTGCAGAATCAACAACTTCACAGCTTTCTCTGCGATGAATTTTCCCATATCATTATTCAAATGCCTGCCTGAATGAATGACCTGTGGTGAATAACCCAATTGCTCCGCTTTGAATGTCAGATAATAAGGATCCACACCAATACAATGTCCGCCCACCAAACCTGGTTCGAATGGAAGGAAATTCCATTTGGTAGCTGCTGCTTTCAATACTTCCCGGGTATCAATATTCATCCTGTCGAAAATAACAGACAGTTCATTCATGAAAGCGATATTCAGATCACGCTGCGCATTCTCGATCACTTTGGCAGCTTCTGCCGTTTTAATATCCGGTGCCTGATAAATACCCGCTTCGATCACAGAACCGTATAATTCAGATAGAAGCTCCAGCGTTTTTGTTGTATCTCCTGAAACAATTTTTAATATTTTATGCAATGGCCTCTTTTTATCTCCCGGATTAATCCTTTCAGGAGAATAACCCACATTAAAATCTTTTTTCCAAATCAAATTACTTTCCTTTTCCAAAATAGGAATGCAAATTTCTTCCGTCAAACCCGGATAGACTGTTGATTCATAAACAATGGTCATTCCCTTTTCCAATATCTTCCCAATGGTTGCAGATACCGTTTTCAATGGAAACAATTCAGGTTGATTCTGTTGGTCAATATCTGTTGGTACGGCAACAATAATAACCTTGCAACCTTTCAGATCATTTGCATTGTTTGTAAAAGAAAGTGAATCTTGCTGCAATGCTTCCGATCCAAGATCATCGGTATAATCAATATGCTTTTTCAGCAGATCAACTTTTGTTGCGCTAATATCAAAACCAACTACAGAATATTTTTTTGCAAATAAACAGGCCAGTGGTAATCCAACATAACCTAAACCAATGATTCCGATTTTCATGATATATGTATTACACGAATTAAAGCGAATTACACGAATTTTTCTCTTCAGGATTATTCAAGGAATGATGAAACTGCCTTTATGGGTTCGAGGTAATTATTCCCCCTTCAGGGGGTTAGGGGGTGGGGCTAGGGGGCCTCTCCACCACAATATTCTCCATCACCAGCATATCCATACTCGTTCTTAAAAAACAATCCAATGCTTCCTGAGGGGAATTTACGATGGGTTCATTTTCGTTGAAAGAAGTATTCAATAAAATAGGCACTCCTGTTTTTTGGCAGAATGTTTCAATTAAACGATAATAACGGGGTGATACATTTTTATCAACGGATTGCAATCTGCCCGTTCCATCCGCATGTGTTACTGCCGGTATCAATGCTTGCTTTTCTTTTTTGATGGGAAATACTTTTTCCATAAAGGGAACCACATCATTCACTTCAAAATATTCATCCACATATTCTTTTAAAATACTGGGAGCGAATGGGCGAAAACTTTCTCTTCTCTTGATCTTTGCATTCAAGAGATCTTTTGCATCCGATCTTCTCGGATCAGCCAAGATGGATCTTGCACCTAATGCCCTCGGGCCAAATTCTGCTCTGCCACTGAACCAGCCAATCACACCGGCATTGATCAATCTGTCTGCAACATGATCATACAACTGATCGTCCTCTATTTTTTTATAGCTGATATTGTTGGCTTGCAGGACTGCTTCAATTTCTTCATTAGAAAATTTAGCGCCTGTATATGCCGACCAAACCGCTTCTACTCTCGCTTGTTTCAATATTTGATGATACACATATTGTGCAGCACCCATGCTGATTCCCGCATCATGACCCGCAGATGGAATATATACTTCCGTAAAAGGCGTATTACGAGTGATCTTTCCATTGGCCACACTGTTCTGCGCCACACCGCCTGCAATACAAAGTTTAGTGAGTCCCGTTCTTTTATGCAGACCTCGTAGGATATGAAAAATTGTTTCTTCCGTAAATCTTTGTACAGATGCTGCGAGGTCTTTATGAAATTGTGTCAGCGGTTCTTCCTTAGCTCTAACACTACCAAACATATCTATTATTTTCTGACCGAATAATGTTGGAATGATGGGAAGATGATCTGTATCACCATAAGTAACAAATCCTTTAGATGGTGAACGAAAATAAGAGAGGTCTAAAGTAAACAAACCGTCCTCTGTCCAATGAAGTATGTTTTTAAACTTGTCAACATAGATCGGATTTCCATAAGGCGCCAATCCCATTACTTTATATTCATCCCCGTAATGCGGGAATCCTAGTAGCTGCGTAAATGCCGTATAAAATATGCCTAATGAATGCGGGAAGTCTATTGAGTCGATCACTTTTATCTGATCTCCATTGCCGACAGCGATCATCGTAGTAGAAAAATCTCCCGACCCGTCAATACTTAATATAGCGGCTTCATCAAATGGCGATGCAAAAAAAGCACTGGCCAAATGACTGCGGTGATGTTCTACCTGATGGATCTTATGTTTCAGCAGTTCTACATCCGAATGAGCCAATGCCGCAAGTTCATCTTCAATACTTGATACTTTTTTATGATTAAAGAAACGATCCTTCACAAAATGAAAAGAATCGAAAGGATGTTTTGACAGGAACAATAATTTATTCCACATCTTCGCTTTGGGGTCTCTACCAATGGCAATATGATCCACCTGTTCCAAACTGACTCCCGCTTCTCGCAAACAAAATTCAATGGCCAGTATTGGAAAGCCTGCCCAATGTTTGATCCTTCTGAAACGTTCTTCTTCTGTTGCTGCGATCATCACCCCGTCTTTAAAAATAGCCGCCGATGAATCTGCGTGATATGCGTTAATGCCTAATACGATCATTGTTTATTTTTTTATACGAAAGTCTTTTGTTGTTACTGTCTGGCCTTTGTTTGCGAAAATCAGTCTTTTGTCTTTAGAGAAACACATTCTTATTACAATCGGTGCAAATTCAAAGGGGCTTTTAACTTTAATCATTGGATAAAAACATTCTTAGAAGATTTCTCCTAAAGACTATTTGTCCTCCGTAGTTTTAACGAAGGAAGAAAGACCAACACCTAAAGGCTTTCTTCTCCAATATGTCAAAGAACTTAAGTCGACTTCTTTCTTTTCAAGTTACAAAAAACATAGACTAAATACAAATTATTTCCTATGTTTTTTTGTTAATTTTTTATCATCAGAATTCCTTGAAATTCAATGCTTTGACAAGTTCAAGAAGATATTTACAAAGTGGCATTGTTGTCATCATAGGACTCTGTAAGTACCCCTTTTTGTCCAAAGGACTTCTTCGGAGGGCAAGCAAAAAAGAAAAGAAAAAAACAATTAAATTCCTTTCTACTGAACAAGTTTATAGAAACTCTCACAATGGAAATCGTAAGAAGAATAGTAGAAAATAATTTTCCTTTTACTTTTATGGGTGGCTGAAAGTCGGATGAAGCTGTAGCCTTGAACTTTTGTTTCTTTTCTTTCTCCAAAGGAGCCCCTTGGGCAAGAGAAACTGTTTTTTTTTCTTACTTACTATTTGCCTTGATGCAAAATGTAACAAAAAATCAAGAGCGAATGATATACAGCACATACGCTCGAAATGAGTAGGAGAATGTTTTATGCTTTGGTCTTTGGTTTCAATTTTGTCTTTTCCAGATATGCCTGTAATTGTTCAAAAGTCATACCCTGAATGTCACTTGAGATCTTGTCTTTAATTGCTCTGAATGTTTTGACGGTGTCAAACTCCTTAATTTTTTTTTCAGTCGTTTTCATTACCTACAATTTCTTTTGGTGAACGAATATCAATAGTTGAATATCCGAAACGTAAGTTTACAGAATTATATCCACGAATTCTATAAACGTTTACGATATGTTTAAAATTCCAACTTACTAAAACATCAACTTTACTCAAAGTGGCAATTGCAATATGAATGCAGTCGTCTATACTCGTCTGCCCAACTACTTTTTCGTCAATGTACATTTGTCCAAGATGCAATGCTTCTGGCGTAACTGCAACTATTTCTTTATGCTCGTCTTTTAAGTCTTGGAAAAAATCTCTTACTTGTTCAGGTGCTTTTGAAAGTTCACTTTCGGTCAAATTTGAATAAACACATATAATCTGACCCAAAGCAACTTTTTCAAAAAGCAAAGCGGTTTCTTCCTCAAATTCAGTGTCATACATGCCACCAAAAACCGAAGTATCAAAATAAAAGCGCTGCGTCATAATGTAAAAATACAAATTTAGCTTTTTCTTCTAAAAAAGGACGTTCGTTAAAGCACCGGGTTAAAATTATTCGTGTTCATTAGTAGAATTCGGAGTAATAAAAATATTCACATAGTGAATAAAGAGACTTGCCGCTATAGGGCGCCCACCGCCAAATAAAACATGATTCAAAATATTACTTGCTGATCATCAACAAGCAATCAATAAAACCTATTTTTCTTTCCTTTCTTTTTTCTTGATAAAAAAGAAACAAAAAATCAAGAGCGAATGATATACAGCACATTCGCTCAGGGTACTCCGATCAGCTCAAGTGCTACTGTGAATTCAGCAATGGTAATGCTATCGTACTTCACTGATAACTTTAACCCGCTACTTTTTCTTATATCTAAATAAAGCAAACTCCTTGACTATTCATCAGCCTCTTAAATCATACATCATAACATCCTACATCTGACATCCCACTTCACTCAAACAGCATTCTATATTCTTCCTTAAAATTCTGCTCCTCAAAATAATTCACCGCCAACTGATGCGCCCCCTTGCAATACAATTGCCATTCTTCATTTGTCTTGGCGGCGAGTTCATCTAATAAATTTGCGATGGATTCCTTATCGCTTATATCAACATTCCATCCTGCATTTCTTTTTTCTAACTCATTCCAGGGAGTAAAATGACTGGTAATGATGGGCCTGCCCACACTTAAACTTTCAAATAAAGCATGACCGAAATTTTCTCCCTTCGTAAGCAAGATTGCTGCATCATATTTTGCTAAAGCTGCTTGTACCTTATCCGGATTCACATCACCCTTATAATTGATTATAATATTTGAAGGGATCTGTTCCATTTCTTTTAAACAGTCTTGCCAATATGCTTCATCTTTAACCGGACCGTAAATATCTAAGGATATAGAAGCCTTACAGGATTTCAATGTGTTGATCAATAAGAGCAAATTCTTTTTCTCTGCGATCAGTGATAAATAAACCAGACTCAAATGCCCTGCTTGTTTGTTGTTGTCTACAAAAGGAATAGTCGCTTTTGGAATATTAGAAGCAACCATCACTTTTGATTTCTTTCCAAAAATATTTTTTATATCAATTACTTCATCTGCTGTTGTTGCATGCCAGAGAATATTTTTGGTCAGCCCAAATAATTTCAATAATTCCAGATATATTTTTTTCTTGAAAGATTTTCCCTGTAATGCCCCCGGTTGGAGCATGCCCCTCGGACTGATAATAAATGAAGCATCCCCTTTTGAAATAAATGTTTTAACAAACAATGGCAATAAAAAAAAATTCCATGAATACATCCCATTGATATAAACAATATCTGCTGCTTCAGTTTTTATGATAGCTGCAATTTCTTTAGGGTTCATTCTTACAGAAGAATAAAACACCGGAATTTCTTTGTTGTTGACAGCAATCCTGTTCCACTCGTTCAATCGAATACTGTCGTATGGGGCTGTTGCATTCAGATCGTAAGCACTGGTGATCACAGAAAAATCATGAGTTTCACTCAACAAGCCGATCATATTGGATAATGATTGTACCGGACCACCGGCTTTATAACCTGGAAGAAAATAATTATAGAATACAAGGACTTTTATATTACTCAATTCAAGGAACTTAAATAGTCAGTCAATTTGTTTTTGAAATGAACGAACCCATATCTTTCTATCACTGCTCTTTGAATAGTTACCGGATCATACTCTTCCCCTAATAAAGAAATGATCGTTTCTTTTATTTCTATTGCATCATCGGGATTGATCAATCTATTCGATGCTGTATTCAAAAGTGCTTCTCTGCTTCCGTCTTTATTGCCTGCAATAATTTTTCTTCCGCAAGCCTGTGCTTCCAAAAAAGCGATACCGAAGCCTTCTCCTTTACTGGGTAAAATAAAGATGTCTGACAATAAATAATGATCTGTTAATTCCGTTTCTTCAATAAAGCCCGTGAGCATCACTGTATCCTTTAACCCGTATGAATCCATTAATTTTTCGATCCTTTCTTTTTCAAGACTATCATATTTACCGCAGATCAAATAACGCAGATCAGGAAATGAATCTTTCAGTAATGCGATACTTTCTATTACAGTATCATAGCCCTTGTATTTTTCTTCTGAAGAAATCCGGGTAACAGAAACCAATATTTGATTCGTATTTTTTAACCCGTAACGTTCTAATAAATATTCAGGTTTCTTTAGTGTTGGAGGAATTGAAAAATAAGGGTCAATAGTGTTAGGGAAAATATGAATTCTCTTTTCATCGATACAATCATTATAACTTAATAATTGCTGTTTAGTAAATTCACTTACACTCAGTATCATATCAGCTCTTTGCAATAACTTTCTTTTGATTCCCGTAAATGATTTCCACACTTCAATACCATGAACAATAACAATTATTTTTTTTGAAGGCATGATAAGTTTCACCAAGAAAGGGATCAGTGAAAAATTAATATGACTGATAATGAGAACATCTTTATTCAGCGCAGAAAGAAAAGCATCTAATAAGAAAAAGATCTTATTGCCGCCCCAAAACCTGAATCTTTCCTTTGCAACGTACCGATCATCTGAATTCTTCTCATATAAGGAAATGGCATAACCATCTATCAATTTGAATCCTGTACCTGTAATCTCATTGAGCGCTTTTAAAAAACACTGATTGAATTTTTCGATCCCGCCTGTAAAAGAAAAAGACTTCGCAAACAGAAACAATACTTTCACTATGCCAAAAATTTAAGTTCGCTTTTTGTAGATAACAAATAACACCAATAACGACTCCAGTGTGTATTGCCGGCATTCAGTCCTTTTTGCAGATCAAAGAAATTCTTTGAATGTAACCCTGTTGGTTGTACCTGTTTCATCCAATTCTCAAATGGGAAAATAAATCCCTGTTTTGGTCTTCTCCATATTTCAGTAGGCAATTCTTTCTCAAAGGCTTTGATAAGCAGGTGTTTTATTTGAGATGGATCATATCTAACAGATGGATGTATCGAATAGACAGTATCCATTAATTCTTTATCTAAGAAAGGTACGCGCACTTCAACACTATGCCACATACTCATATAATCCGTATCCTTTAATAACTGATTTTGCATGTACAAATTTGTTTCGGTATAACTTACTTGTTCCTGTGGGTTCAAACCATTTACAAAATCAGGTAATGATATTTTATTTACCAATTCCCATATTTCCGTTTCAGTACAATCTAATAATTGGGCAACCTGTGCAGGTATAAAAAACCCCCGATTGAACAAATAATTGCCCATCGCATTTTTTAGTTGCAGAAAATTGATCTTCTTTTTTTTATCATCAGGAAACAAATTCGCCAAAGCAAACAGGAACTTAGGTATGACTCGGGATCTTATTAATTTATTATTTCTATAGAAAGAAGGATAGCCGCCAAATAATTCATCTGCACCAATACCGCTTAATACCGCTTTCAATCCGTATTCTTTTGCATACTTGCTGATAAAATAAGAATTAATGCCGTCATTGCTTGGCTGATCCATTGCTTCCAAAATATCAGGCAATGAATCCCTGAATTCATTTTCAGTAACTATATAAGACCTGTGTTGTGCTCCTGTTTGCTGAATAATGATATCCTGATACTGTTTTTCCGAAAATTTCTCATCATCAAATACGATCGATAATGTATGCAGGTTATCATGCAAAAAAGGTTTGGCAATAATGGTGAGCAGACTACTATCAATGCCGCCACTTAAAAATAAACCAATAGGCGCATCTGAGATCAAATGCCGTTCAACCGCTGCAATTAATTTCTCTCTCACGATTGCAACCGCCTCATTTGTATCATGAATTGTGTAATGATAATCAGGTTGATAAAACTGATGCTGTGTAATTGAAAGATCAAGAATATTAATGACTGCATAATTACCCTTCGCAAGAGCCTTTATATTTTTTAATGTGGTGATCGGTTCCGACAAATGCCCGAACAATAAAAAATATTTTTTCCAATCAGTATTTTCTTTGAATTGAGGAGTGATTTTTTTAAAAGCCCTTATCTCTGATGCAAAATATAAACAGTCTTTATCAATAGAATAATACAATGGTTTAATACCTGCATGATCTCTTGCCAGGATCAATTGATTTTTTTTCTTATCCAAGATGGCCAAAGCAAACATACCGTTGAATAATGCAAAACAATCACAGCCCCATTCTTTATAGGCATTAATGATCACTTCTGTATCGGAACCTGAATGAAAATGATAGTCCTTTTTTATCAATTGATCTTTTATGGATCGGTAATTATAGATCTCGCCATTAAAAACAATAATGATATTTTTGTCCTCATCCAACATAGGCTGATGCCCCATCGGCGAAAGATCTATTAACGATAATCTCCTATGCCCAAAAGCCAATGGCAATTCAGCATCAATATAAATCCCACTATCATCCGGTCCGCCACGCTGCATAGCATCCCGCATGAGCAGGATCTCTTCAATACCCGGTTTAGTATGTAAATTAACTATCCCTGCTATGCGACACATATAATTAGTTTGTTGTCATTTCGAACGAGCTACTGGATATCACTCTACGTGCGAGAGCCAATTGCGATGTGAGAAATCTGCTCCTCATTTGTACTATTGCCCAATATGGCCTAGTTCATCTCAAAAGAAGGATTCTTCAACGAGCAACTTGATATCACTCTATATACAAGAAATAACTGCGATATGAGAAATCTGCTTAATGTCATTTCGAACGAGCTGCTTGATTTCTTTCTACGTGTAAGAGGTTACTGCGATGTGAGAAATCTGCCAAATCGATTGAACAAATGCTTGCTAATGCATTTTTCCCATGCGGTTCTACACTCCCGCTTGCCCTCAGTAGCTTCAGCGAAAGAGGGACGTGTCTTTCGTAACTTCAGTGAAGGAGGACCTGTCCTCCGAAGCTTTTTTATTAACCGTAGCTTTATTTATCTTCCATAGCCTTGGCGAAGGAGGGGTGAAGGATGATCACCTCTTCTTCCAAAGCACAAACCCCGTCTGAACTACTGTTAGTATTAACAAGAAAAGTGACCCCCAAAAAAGCAAATAATAATTCCTCAACAAATAAGCCCTGATACAAATATTATCCGCTTTCGCTTTCCCTAAAAACAATATCACTGTTTTATTTATGAAAGGTCCAATCACAGGATATTTATCCCAGTTGGTATAGCGAACATCTTTATAATTATATTCCGGTGGGTAATTAGCAGGTAGTTGTTTCTTATAATAATCCCAATTAAAATGTACTTCTTTAAAACTGGCGAAATGTCCGTCCGATTTCTTAAAATACACATCAAATAATGGGTCTAGCACGATCCAGCCCTCCTTTTTCTTTACCTCAGTGATCATATGACCACCCCAAACATTGCCGATTTTCATTTGTGCGATACGAACCGTAAAATTATTGGCCTTCAATATTCTGGCCAATACAACCGAAGCACTACCGCAGGCGCCATTACCAGTCATTAGATCAACTGTACTAGAATGAAGTAAATTAGCTTTTATCCCTTTAATTTCTTGGCCGCCAAAAATAACTAACCTATTTCTTATTAAATAATTAGCCATATTCATGGAATGCATAAAAAAAGTATCCTCATTATTTTTGGCAACATTATTAAAAATAATTTTTTTTGAAATTGCATTAAAAAGCTCTGTTTCATATTCTGATTCCGTCGCAAAATAAAATGTACAGGATAATAATATTCCATTCAAAAAAAATAAAACATACAAATTTTTAAAAAAGGTAAATAGAATTTTCATGAAAATGACTCTTGATTTTTCTTGTTTATTTATAAACAAACAATTAGAACGCTAACTTTTAATATAAATTAAGGCTACTTAATGTTTCCTTGATTGCCAATTTATAAGTTTCAAAAGAAAATTTTTTGTACTCGTTTTTACAATTTTCAGCTAGTTCCTTTAAACCTCTTTCATTATTAGCAAATATTAATTCCAATGCAATCATTAATTCATCACATGACCCGCTTTTAAAACTTAAACCGGCACTACCGACTGCTTCTATCATTGCATTTTGATCAGATACAAGTACTGGTGTAAAACATGAAATAGCTTCAGCAATAACTAAAGGATTGCCTTCAATATGTGTCGTGGATGGTACAACTAATAGCTTTGATTTCTTATAACTTTCAAGTAGCTGAAATTGATCAACTCTCCCCAAAAATTCAGCTTTAATATTATTATGTATCAAGTATTCCGAAAGTCGCCCTTTCTCTATTCCTTCTCCAGCAAATGCCACTTTAAAATGATGCTTATGGTTTAGTTTAATCAAAGCTTCAGCTAACAAAAAAATACCCTTACCCTCAATTAATCTTCCCGCAAAAAGGATGTCATATTCTTTAATAAACTCATTCTTTGAAATGATAGTAACCATCATTTCAAGGTCCTTGTCAATTGGATTTAATAAATGCTGATTTATTTTATTTTTCAACTGCAAATTATCTAATGCAAAACTACTTGTAGTTATATTCATTGTTGCTTTTTCAGCAAAAAACTTGCGTATTAGATTATTAATCTTGTCCATTAAATTAAAAGATCTCCTATTGTATAATTCTGAAGATTGATAAACGATAATATACTTTTTCCGTAGCAAAAAGGCTGGAAAGATTACTTTAAGCGCCACCCCCCCATTTATTATTAGTAAATCATGCGTAATCATGATTTTTATTATCCTGAATAATTTGCTTGTTCTGACCAAAGAAAACTTGTAAGAATTATTATCCTTATTTGTTGTAGCTGTAGCTAAAGTGACTTTATACCCAAGTTCGAATAAAGTATTACATAATGTAAAACTATTTCTTTCAAGCCCACCTAAAGAAGGCAAAAAAGTTTCTGAGTATACTAAAATTTTCAAGCTCTTTTTACTATTCATTTTTTTTAAATAAAATTCCAATAGTATTAGAAAATAAGGCAAATGGCAGTCTTACTTGCAATCCTAATAATGGAATTACATCTTCTTTATTAAAATAAAATCTTATTAGTTCTAGTCTATTTTCATTTAACATTCGTTCAAAATCAATTTTTAGGTTAGCAGAAATATGTGCTGGATAGCAGCTATCTTGAAAAAATCGATGCTGACCCTTGAATAACAAATTAATTCTACTGAAAATATTTAAATTATTAGGAGTACTTATAAAACCATACCCCCCAACTTTTATTACCCGTTTCATCTCTCTAATAAAAAATCGGGGATTCTCGATATGTTCAATAACTTCTAAAGCAAATGCAAAGTCAATACTCGCATTAGTAATAGGCCAGTTACTATTTAAATCAACTTCACGCCATTCAATCTTGTCATTTTTTAAATGCGGGTTAAATGAATCAATCAAAATAACCTTATCACAAAAATTAGATAATTGCAGAGCCCATATACCTTTACCACCTCCAATATCTGCAGTTACATTTATTTTATAAGTATTTATTACAGAATTCAAAACCTCTAATGCCATTTCCTTAATAGAACTTGGAGAGTGTCCTTCGATTTGTTTACCTAACGTTAACATGTACAATTTTATATTTTACATTCAGATAAAAGTTATTATATAGCCTATTTACTTATAATTTTCGATTCTGTTTTTCTCAAGTATTTCTTTTAAAGCTTTATTCCATCGTTTTCCATAATCTCCCCAGTTAAATTTTTCTGCTTTCCTTCTTGAAAGCGAGCCCATTTCGGGAATCTGCTGAGAGTTATTAATAAAAAAAGTAATCGCTTTTATCAATTGACTTTCGTTTCCCTCTTCAATTATAAAACCATTTTTACCATTTTCAACAATTTCTTCTGCTCCCGAATTTATAGTACTTATAATGGGCAACCCCGAAGCTGCAGCTTCTATCAATACCTGCGCAAAACCTTCATAATAACTTGGAAATACAAAAACATCGGAACGATGATATAATTGTTCACGGTCTTCTTTACTAATAGTTCCGGCATTGATAACATTCTTGGGTAATAAAATCCCTGCAGGAATAGAACCAAAACCAGCTATAGTCAATTCACATTCTTCAAGAAAAGAATGTTCCCAAGCTTTCAATAACAAAGGCAATCCTTTTCTAGCATTTAACGATCCGAAAAATAGAAACCGAATCTTTTTGCCTATGTAAAGTTTATACTGTTTGGCTGAAAATGCTCTAATATCAGTTCCGAATGAATTAACTATAATTTTTTCAGCAGGAACATTTTCCATAAGGTAAGTCCTTCTTACAAAAGTGCTTGGAACAGAAATGCAAGTTGCATTTGCAATCTCTTCTTCTTCATAGGAAATATATTTTCTTTTTTTTATAGGTATCTCGCTTTTCCATTGAGGAAATTCCGAAATTAATCTTGCAAAGATTTTATTTTTTGGTACGGGATGTCCAATGCTTGCCTCCAATATAAATGGTTTCCCCAAAGACCTGCACCTTCTCGAAATAATCCAACTACATGTATCAAAACCAATCACAATATCAGCCGATTTTAATGCATAATCCGGTACGAAATTTTGAAAAATTCTATTCTTATTTGCCAATATCATTTCCGAATTGAATCCAAGTTTTAACAAAAAAAAGGAAATGCTTTCTAGCAAAGGTGATGAGACAAGTTGAGAGGGATGTACACCACCTAAATACCTTTTTTTTAGCATTGGCATTACTGAAGATATTTTATAAATAAAGCTGTCTTTAGAAAACGCGAATCCTGTATAAAATTTGAAAAGTATTCCTACTCTATTTAATTCTCTTGCCAAATGAAAAGAATGTTGAGTACCAGGATGTATCAACAACACTTTCAATAATTTTCTTTTTTAGCATTATCAACTAATATCAAACCAAGCATAAAAAAAATATTATTATATATATTAAAAACTACAGGGGTAAAATAAAAAATCAATATGCCTATAAATACTTTGCATAGTACATTTACATTTAAAATGAACATAAAAACTACTACGAGTAGTAACCTAAAAACTAGTAAAACAAACCCTCCCTCCAAAACAACTCTTGTTAATTCATTTTCATAATATCCATATTCTTTCACATAATCTGAGGTACCGAAAACTGCGGTAGCACCCTGATAAGTGCTACCAAGGCCTACCCCGAGAATAGGATAGTTGCCTCTAAACTGGAGCAAATCATTCAAATCAGAAAATATTCTTTGACTTTCTTCACCATTTTTGTTGTTTGTCTCCCTCCTCTCATTAAAATTATCAAACGCGTTTATAACTTTATCTTCTATCCCAATATTACCTTTAATTAAAAATATAGAAAATAAAAAAATGAATGGTAACATCATTTTTGCAATAAATACTTTCCCCTTTTCCCACGATAATTCTGAAAAAATGATAAGTATTGATACGATCAAATAAACTCCAACCGCTTGCCTTGATCCAGACATTAAAGAAACAAGTAATCCACTTAAATATAAGATGGAAATTATTGTATAATTATATGCGACCCTAAATAAATACCATGTGAAAAATATCAAAAAATAAACAAATGCGGTAAATCCACTAATGTAAGAAAAAGTTCCAGTGATTCGAACAGAACCCCCCACTAAAGCGATATCACCACCTACTGATTTCAAATCAGCATAAGTATTTAACCAATGACTTGCTGGTAATTGGTATTGAATAAACCCTAAAACTATTTCAATTAAACAACCTATGAGTAATAAAGGGATGATAGGTTGAAAATCAATTACTTGACGATTAGCCAAATAATATGCGATTGAAAACCAAAATCCAAAATGCAGAATATAACCTAAAATTCCATGGAAATAGGTTAAATTCATCGGATTAAAAGCCATACAAACTAGAAGTGACATATATACAATAATGATACTATATTTCCAGGGTTTTATATATTTATTCCCAGAGAATAATAACAAATATGGAATACATAGCTGGACAGCTAATATACTATTTCCTATCGCCCCAGATGTAAATACCCATTTGCGTAAAGCTCCTGTCAAAAGACTCAATATGAAAATCCAGACAATTATCTTTTCGAATTTCCCAGTTCTTGGAATTATGTTAATGGGCATCGCCATTTCTATATTAAATTACTTAACTAAAATTCATGTTTGTATGATTAGCAAAATATAATGGAATAATCTTACAGATTCAATTATTGATTATGAATGTATGTTAGAAATATTGTATTATATATTTCTCCATGTTTCTGCAAAGAATGTTGCTCATACCAATCATAGCCAGCTTTACTGATAGCTTCAAACTTAAGTTCAGAGGTTTCTTTCGTTATAAAATGATGGTTAGCTAAAATGCCATCTTGTTCTTGTATAGAAGTTTCTAAAGCAATAACTAAAACCGCATGAGCTGTAAAAGCAGCAAATACTCCAGATTTTGCAAAATAGTTAGAACTGTATGCTCCCATTAATCCAGCATAACTATTTGAAAGTATAGCAGATATCTCTTCTGCTTTCAAGATTCCCATTTCAATTATCGGTGTTTTTAATCGGGGCAAACTTTTGCATAGTGGTCCTATATCAATAATGCTTAAAAACTGAAATTTATTACAAATATCATCTATCACATAGCTATATTTTATATAGATATTACTGCGACTGGCGGCTGATCCTAATATTACTAATTGCTTTTTTCTTTCTCCCAATGCAATGGGAGAATTTAATTCCTGCAGATTAGAGAAAACAGGTAGAGTAGTAATTTTTTTAGTCAATGAAAATTTTTGCAACCTCTGGGCATATGCTATCCTGCTAGAAATGCTGTATTCAGATATGAGAAATATTTTTTTGCAAACCCACTTTTGAAACCATTGATTCCAAAAGCTACTTGTCCAGGGTTTAATTGTTTTGGCATATAATTCATGAAACGTAGTTATCAATATATATTCTTCATTATGCCTCCATTTCTGCAAACCTTTATATAACCAAAAGGGAGCACCTCTTTTTGCATAACCATATCCCACATAATGAAGATGCAGAATTGAAACGGGTATACTTTGCAATAGTTCCAATAATGCATTTGAAGTTTTTTCCTGCAAAAAGTATACTTTGAATCCATCATATTCCTTGAAAGGGTATGTTGTATTTCCTGCAACTATGAATTCAATATTAGTATCTGTATTTTTTTTCAATTGTTTTGCCAATAAGTATGCATAATCTCCTATTCCATCAATATGCGGTGGAAAATCAGGAACAAAAATTGTTATACTATTATTTTTCAAGGACTAATTTTTCGCAAACTTTGACCATTTCGTTACTAACAATTTCCCAAGTATTATCCTTAATTGTTTCACAAGCCTGCAAGCCAAGAGAGGCGCTTAATTCGGGTTGGTGAATGCAAAATTCTACCTGTTTTTGAAACGAATCCTTGTCCCCAGTTGAAAATAATAACCCGTTTACATTATGTTCAATAATATCTTTTTGTCCACTATTATCAGAAACAATCGGACATAACGCCATTGACATTGCCTGAATTAAGGCTAATGATTGACCTTCAAAATATGATGGAAGAATAAATACATCTGCATCTCTATAAATATAATTTTCTTCTGCTGCATCAAATGAAGTTATAACGGATATTTTATCTTGGCAATTTCTATCAAAAAAAGACAAAACAATTGACTCCGGTATTTGACATCCGGAAATTATCAATCTTACTTTTTTATTATTAGAAAGTATCTCATTAAATACTGAAATTACTAAATCAATTCCTTTTCTTTTTAACCAACTTGCATTAAACAAGAAAACAATTTTATCTTCTGTACACCTTTTTCTTGGTAGCTTGAGAAGGGCATAATACCCATTCTTAAAAATGCAAATTTTATTGCTATTTATATTTTTGGTCTCAATTAAATATTCACGGTCTTCCGTACTTAGCACAAAAACTAAATCTGCTTTTTTAAAGCCAATAGTATTAGAAAAAAAACGTAATGAAGGAGGAATAAGTTTTGATATTAATTTTATTTCGGAAGGGAAAAATTGTAATTGATTTTTCCAAGCTCGCTGTTCAACGCCATGACTAAAACTTACTAAAGGGACATTCTTGAATTTTAAATACCCGACTAATGGTTCATGTGCCATTATAAGATCCGTTTCTATTTTGTTATCCAAAATATATTTTCGAAAATGCAATCCCCGTAATAATGGATGAACTGAATGCCCTATTTCATTAAGGCCAATATGCAAAAAAAAGTGCCCAGCTTTTTCGAAAGCAGATTTCCAATGGTAACTTACTCTTCCCATCCCCGAATTCGGATTAGGGTCAACACTTGAAATATGTAATACAATCATTTTTTAGACATCAGCTCCTATTCACGAAAACTAATAACACGCGCAGGGTTTCCTACAACAACAGCATAATCTGGTATATCCTTGGTAACCACTGCGCTAGCAGCAACTACTACACCATTACCAATTTTCACTCCAGGGAGAACTATAGCTCCTGCTCCAATCCAACAATCATTTCCTATTGTAATACCTTTCTTTTCATCATTTACATGTTGATTCTTAATCAGCATATTTTTTCCCCGATAAGCATGATTAGTTGATATCAACTTTACCCCTTGTGAAAGCATTGTATCATCACCAATTATAACTCGTGCATCACTATGGCATCGTATAGTGCTATAATCTCCAATAAAAATGTTTCTTCCTAAGCTAATCAGAGAATTACCAAGAGACAGTAATATTACATAGTTTTCTATGTGAGCATATCCTTCAAACTTAATTATACTTGTATTATCTGCTTTCATTATACAACCTTTTCCTTCAGCAAATTCCTGCGAAATAGTAACATTATAATAATGAAAATATAATAGCTTCCTAATTATTCTAAAATAGTATCTAACAATTTTTATCATGTATAATTGACATGTTTTAGGCTAATTAATTTAAGCGCCCTTGAGTAAAATCTAAAATATTTTTTATCGAAACTTCCCAATTTAATTTACGCTTATAAAAAGCTAGAGTACTTCTACTTAAATCATAATATCTATCTTTATCCGAATAAGCAGAATTGATTACCATTGCCATTTCTTCAACTGAACTTGCCAATGAAAATAAATATCCATTAACATTGTTAAATACTATATCAGAAATACCTCCTATATCATGGGTAATAATTGGAACACCATATGAAGATGATTCGCAAAAAACAATCGGTGTTGCATCATTAGTAGAAGGTAGCAAAAGAAAATGAGCCTCACAATATGCTTTTTGAATCATTTTAAAATCCTCTGACTGACTTTTGTCTAATTTGCCCCAAAATAAAATATAATCCCTTTTTAACTTATCTTCTAATTGAACAGGGCCAATTACTTTCAACTCTACGGCAATACCTTTTTCTATCAAATAATCACATACTTGAATTGCCTTATTAAGCCCTTTCCTAATTGGGTCAAATCCAATAAATAAAAGTTTACAAACGTCGAATTTTTTTTCATTAATTACTTGTATCGGAAATTGAGGATAAGAATTTGATCCAAATACATTTATTCGCACTTTACTTTTATCAATATTATATTCATTAATTGCCGAATTTAAAGCCCAATTGGAACTAAATAAAAGTAAGTTTGCTTTCCTAAATGCCAATTCTTCAACTTTAATAGCTTGCTTATATGACTCAATACAAAAATTACTATATCCCGAATAGTTTCGGCTAAGTAATTTAAAAGTTGCATCAGTCCAAATAATTATGGGAATTGGAGTTTTAAGGTAAGCAACCTGATATGGGAAAAATGAAATTATTAAATCAGGTTTTAATTCTTTTAACTTAGTTTCAATCAGCTTAGCATTAAATCTTAAATATCTTTCATTTCGTTCAAAACGGTAAACTCCTTTTTTTTTATTTCTAATTTTATTATAATAAAATCTTTTAATGGTTTCTAAGATTGAAGATCTTCTTTGAGGTAAAGAACATATATAACATACTTCGATACCTGCTTTATTTAATGCCTCCGCAACAAAAAAAGGGATACCTGCCCAAATATTAACTTCTCTTATATCTTCAAATGCTACTAATGCTAGTTTCATTTTTATCTTTATAATCAATTTTGAATTTGACTGAATAATAAATATCAATAACACCTTCAAAAAGTATAATATAATAGCCTCGAAATTTATATTTCCAGATATTAAAAAAAGAATAATAAAATCTATATATACAATTTTTAAGGAACATATTAGAATTTACATACTCACTAAAATTCGGATAAAGCCTTTTAGACATAATTGCCATATTATACTTCATATGCTTATCCTTCAAAATCGATTTAACACTTTCCCGTTTCCAAGGATGAATGACAATAACTGATGGAATAAAGTATATCCTTATACCATTATATTTTAATAATTCTCTTAAAATCACATCTTCTAATGAAAAGAGCCTGATATCAAAACCTCCGATTTCAAAAAAAACAATCTTAAGTATTGCGATGTTACATGTCCAAAACAAGCCGCCAGAAATATTAATAGGTGCACTTTCATTAAACCTTTTCTGGGGCCGGTCGGCTAACGTCTTACCTTCTATAACTGTTATTTCTAAATTATTTCTTATAGCTTTAAATATCTCTAATAACCAATTTTTAGTTGGCAAACAATCATCGTCAATAAAAACAAGCCATTCTCCACTCGCATATCTGGCTCCATTATTTCTGTTCCCTGCTGGACCAAGCTTGGGGCCCTCAACCCATTTTGCCCACTTATACCTATCGTTAATTAATCTTTTTGCCTGATTCTCTTTACCATCATCTGAAACTATTACTTCATAGAAATCGATATCCAGAGCCTGCCTTCCAGGGGCCAATTGATCCAAACATTTAATTAATGAATCATTTCTATTACAAGTAGGTACAACTATTGAAAATTTCATAAAAAGTTTAATGCAATTTTTTGAGTATTTTTTCCCCAGTCGAAATTTTTTTCTGCATACTCAAACGCGGATAAACAAAGCTTTTTATATTTTTTCTTATCATTCCATAATTCCAGGATACTGGCAACAAAATCATGCTCATTTTCTGTCTCGGGTAATAATATTCCTGTTACATTTTGCTGCACAGATTCCGTTATTCCCATAATCGCGTAAGCTAGTGAGGGCACCCCGAAAGAAGCCGCTTCTGCATATACAATACCAAAACCATCTGCTCTTGAAGGTACAAATAGCAAAAATGATTCATTAAATAAGTAAGAATATTTTTCAAATGCATCCTTGCTCGACTTATTGATATAGCCCAAATAGGATATGTGATTTTCCTTAAAATCCGTTTCTGATTTAGGTGAGATATTTCCGATTATTTTAAGAGTACAAGAAATTTTTTTTTGCAGCTCTCTAAATGTTTTTATTACAATTTCGCCACCCTTGTATTCCCAGCCTGAACAAATGAATAAAATATTACAAACATTTTCTTTGATTTTCTGATTAATCTTTCCCTCGATTTCTATATAATCCATCTTGCTTGACATACTAGCGCCTCTCGGTAAGACTAATATTTTAAGGGCGTCAAGTTGGTATTGTTTAAGTATCTTATCTCTTAACCAGCCAGAAGCAACAAATACTTTTTTTGCTTTCTTAAAAACCAAATCGTCTATTTCATTTGATTCATTTTGCATTTTAATAGTCGGCACATTATTAAACCCATTTGAATAAAATGACTCGAAGGTATTATCAATCCAAACCGTCAAGTTGCAATTGATATTAGCATAAGCACATGTAATAGTACTAATAGTGATAGCAAAGTCATACTTAGAAAAATCTGTATTTATTATACTCTTTGCATAGGCTTTACTTAATGTTTTTGACCAATAAACATTATAAAGGCCTCTTTTAAATTGCAACAAAGTATGATAGTAGAATTGGTAACACCGCGAAATCAGTTTATCAATAATATTACGAACGTCTTTGACCAAAATCATATCCACCTGATGCCCGTTTGCCAAAAAGCCCTTATAAATATGATAAGGTACTCCAGATCGTACATCCGGATCTGTGCAATTATATTCAGTTATAAAAGCAATTCGCATCTTAAAATTATTGAATAATTATTTTTTTGTAATTGTCCGACTGAAATGTATGATACTTTAACACATGTCTTCTTCCTTTTTCTGTAAACTTTTTAAGTTTCGAAACATCAGTTCTAAGAAATTTTCTAATAATTAATATCAGATCTTCTACATCATTTTCTTTTGCTAAAAAATCTTGATAGCCCATTACAAACGGGATATCTGCATGCATACTGGCAATAATGGGGATACCTACAAATTGTGCCTCGATAAGAACTGTAGGTGCACCACCTTCGGAATCGCCATCAATTGCAGTTACTGATGGATGGGCAAACACATCATTTTCCATCATTAATTCAATACACTGAGTCAAGGGAATTAATCCTTTGTATTGTATATTATTTTCTAAGTGATATTTTTTTATTATAGCATCATATTTTATTTTCATTGGTCCATCACCAACAATAGTTATTAAAAAATTTCCTACCTCTTCTTTGATTTTTCCAATAGCTTCTAGAAAAAGATGAATGCCTTTTTTTTCTCGAAATCTTCCTATTATTAAAAAACGAATCAAGTCACTTCTACTTTCAAACTTGTTTGTATTATAAACAGGATATTTCTCATGATCAATGATAATGGGGTTTAATTGAATCTTTGAATCAGATGCACCTAATATTTTAATTTTTTCTTTCATTGACGGTCCCTCAGCCAATAATAATGTAGCAGTTCTCCATATACCCTTTAATCCATCTTTATATACTTTCGAATAATAGGACAAAGAACTTGCATCATATCCATAAAAACTAACATAGTATTTAAGATCTATATTTCTTTTCTGAACAAACTTTGCCATCAATACCCCCATTGGCCCAAAATGACAATGTATAATATCCGGCTGACCTCTGTTTATGGCTCTATTTAAAATAGAATACCAAATAGGTTCTCCGATAAGCTTTTCTCTTATAAATCTTACAAACCCTTTTATTGTCTTACGCTTATAATTAAAATTTGGAAGAAATAAAATGCTTGCATTTTCAGGTAGTGGGAACTGTCTTAGATTTTCTTCACCGAAACATACAATGACTACTTCATCGGCAACAGCGGAGGATGCTTTTATATAATTGTATATGAAGGTTTCTGTTTGTTGCAGATAAATTTCTACAAAATGATAAACACGCATTAGCTTAAATATATTCCCGCATAATAGAAAATCACGTCAGGTTTTACTTTCCGTTGATTAATTGCAATTCTGATATAATTCCTGAACATTTCATACCCTCTCTTTTTAATAATTTGTTTGAGGTCATCTCTTTTGCTTTTTTTACAAAGTTTGCACCATTCATAAAATGTTCTAATCTGGTAGTAGCTCATAGCTAAACGATCCCTGCTCATATTACTATCATGTAAACGTCTGTAACCACTTACATAATCAGAATATATTCCATTCCCATTCAAGAATACCCTAAACCATAGATCATCATCTTCATTCCACTTCAATTGTTCATTAAACATTTTTTGCTTTAGCACAGATGATCTTAACATAACCGTAAAAACAGCTATAAAACTCCTTTGGGCAAATGCATTTACTAATTTTTTTTTATCTAACTCAAACCCGTATGGAAATTGCTGAGGGATATTGACTTTTTCGTTATCTCTTATTACATACTCATCAGAAAAAGTTATATCAATATCAGTATTCTTATCTAAAATCTCAGTTTGTATCCTTAATTTATCAGGAGCAAAAACATCATCGGCATCCAAAAAACATATGAATTCACCATTGGCAGCTCTTATACCCACATTCCTAGTAGCCGCCAATCCAAGGTTACGCTCATTTCTTTTAAAGGTTATTTTGCATTCGTTTTTATATTCATTGCCAATAATCTCAATTTGCTCTTTATTCTTTGAATAGTCATCAACTAAAATAATTTCGAATTCTTTATAACTTTGTTGAACAATGCTATTCAAAGCCTCTCTTAAAAACCGTGTATCGTTATAAATTGGAACAATAACAGACACTAGTCCTTTCGTATAATTGCTAAGCATATAATTCTTGTTCAATTTCTGTAAATTCTTTTATAGCTTCAAGTACAATATCTTGTTGTTCCTCAGTAATATCATAAAAAAAGGGTAGTCTTACTAAGCAATTGGTAAAACGATCAGCATTCGGCAAATCGCGCCCATCATGTTTACTTTGATAAAAAGGGCTTTTGTGTAATGATAGGTAATGATATACAGATTGGATCTTTTTCAGTTTCAAAAAGGAAATGAAAGCAGTTCTATGCTCAATGTTTTTACAAATTAAATAATACATATGTCCGTTATTGCTGGCATATCCGGGTATTATTGGTAATTGAAAAAAATGATCTGCATTCAATTGCCTTAACTTTTCGTCATAATAACCCCATATTTCTTTTCTCTTTTGTTGGATATGATTCATTTCTTGCAATTGGCCAAATAAAAATGCTGCGGTTATTTCTGACGGCAAAAAAGAAGATCCAACATCTACCCATGAATATTTATCAACTTCTCCTCTAAAAAAAGCCGAACGATTAGTTCCTTTTTCCCATACTATTTCTGCTCTTTCAATTAAAGCAGGGTCATTAATAACTAATATTCCTCCTTCGCCACAGGTAATATTTTTGGTATCATGAAAACTAAATGTTGCCAAATGACCAATACTCCCCAATGGCTCCCCATTATAATAAGAATCTATTGCCTGTGCAGCATCTTCCACAATTTTAATATTGTACTTATTTGCCAATTGCATTATCTTTTCCATATTACAGGCAACTCCTGCATAATGTACTACAACTATGGCCTTTGTTTTAGCTGTAATCAATGGCTCGATTATCTCTGCATTAATATTGGGATTATTTTCATCACTATCTGCAAAAATTATTTTAGCCCCATGTAATAAAAAGGCATTTGCAGTAGAAACAAATGTATACGAAGGCATAATTACTTCATCGCCAGGTTGAATATTAATAAGTATTGCACTCATCTCCAATGCATCTGTACAGGATGTTGTTAACAATACTTTCTTGAAGCCATATAGCTTTTCAAAAAAAGAATGACATAGCTTAGTAAAACTACCATTGCCTGATAGCTTCTTAGATTCGAATACAGATTCAATGCATTTTAATTCACTGCCCCTTATTGTTGGAATATTAAATGGTATGGTATTATCAATCATAATGTTTCTGAAGTAAAATTATTTTGGTATATCATTCTTTTAATAGTTGCGAATTTACTAACAGCCGAATAAGGCATTTTAAAGAAAGAAAAGATAATAAAAAGAAAGGTTTTAAAAGAAGGTTTTAGTTTAAAAAGTTCAATTAGCCATTTCTTACTTTGTTTTCCATCATATTTATAAATTAAGATAGAATAATTTTTTATATGTGAATTTATAGTACTATCAATACTTGAGTTAATGTTCCGATATTCACTTACAAAAGAAAGAATACTTTCATAGTATTTGGGGTTCGGAATTGATGAAGCTGACTTGATCAACTTTCTGTATTCTACTAATTTTTCATCCATACATATAAAATCAAAACCTCCATTAATTAAACGGAGGTTCATTGGCCAATCCTCAAAATAAAATTGTTCATCCCATCCACCCAAATCAATTAAAATTTGTTTCCGAAATATCATTGAAGGTGCAGGAAAATCATTCCTTCTTAATAAGGATTCTAATTTCTCTTCTTTCGAAGTTTGCAACAGATTTTTTAACCTCTCTACAGTAACACCAATATAGTCATAATAAGATTCGTAAATCTTCTTGCCCTTATCATCAATAACTATCATATCAGAAAAAACAACAGCTACTTTTTCTAGCTGTCTTTCAAAACAGCTTACTTGTAAACTTACTCTTTCGGGACTCATCATATCATCAGAACCTATAAGTATAAGATATTTTGATTCTTTAGACGAATTAAACAAAATTGTATTACAAACAAAGGGAATTCCTTTATTATTAGAATTACTTATAAGCTTTACTTGATTGTCATAAAATCGCATCCAACTTTGAATTACCTCTATAGAATTATCGCTAGAGCAATCATCTACAATAATCAATTCAATAGCTTGGTAAGTTTGCTTTTTAATACTGTTAAGTGTTTCTAATATATATGCTGCATTATTATAAGAGGCTACCCCAATGGTAACTAATGGAAACTTATCCAAAATAATTAGAAATTGATTTTGCGATAATATTTACCATTTCCCTATTCATTCCTGGCCACATAGGTAAGCTTAAACTGCTATATGCTATTTCTTCTGCAATAGGAAAATCCCCCTTTTCAAATCCCAAATTCTTATATGCCTCTTGTAAATGAGGTGGGACGGGATAATGAATCAAAGTGCCTATTCCATTTTGTGTAAGATACTGTTGCAAAGCATCCCGATATTTTGTTCTTACTACATATAAATGATATACATGTGTTGCTCCTTCTGCAACACATGGTAATATTAAATCGCCAACTCCTGTTAACAATTCATTATACCATTGGGCAATTTGTTGGCGTTGTGCAGTCCAATCATTCAAATGTTTTAATTTGATAGACAAGAATGCAGCCTGCAATTCATCCAAACGCATATTAAAACCAATTACTTCATTATAATATTTTTTATGAGAACCATAATTACGCAATGAGAATATTTTATTTGCTATTTCCTCGCTATTTGTCGTTACTGCTCCAGCATCTCCCAAAGCACCTAAATTTTTGCCAGGATAAAAACTGGTGCCATTTACTTCTCCAAAACTTCCAGTTAGTTTCTCATTAAAACTTGCCCCTTGCGCCTGAGCATTATCTTCAATAATATACAATTCATGTTTTTTTGCTATAGAAATAATAGCATCCATCTCACAAGCTTGTCCATATAAATGGACAGGCATAATAGCTTTTGTTTTAATGTTTACAGAAGCTTCAATTTTGTGAACATTTATATTATATGTATTTATATCGGGCTCAAGGGGAACAATGGTTGCACCTGTATAAGAAACTGCTAACCATGTTGCGATATAAGTATTAGAAGGGACGATCACTTCATCACCTGTGCCTATACCTAATGCTCTCAATGCTAAGTACAATGCGTCCAAACCATTACTAACACCAATAGCAAATCCTACTTTATTAAAAGCTGTATATTCTTCTTCAAATTTCTTAACAGCATTTCCTAAAACAAACCAACTCTTATCATAAAATTTCTCAAATGCTATTTGCATTTCAGCTTTTAATGGTCGATGCATATATTCAAATGAAAGAAAAGGAATTTGCATTTATTTGTCTTGTAGTTTCTGCCAGTTCTCAAAACCAATTCCATTCCATGGCATTCCTCTATCAAATCTTAATGGCCATGGATAATGCGACTCTCCTGTTTCTCTTGATTTAACCTCACGAACATCTTTTATTGGTTTAGCGGGACTACCAATCACTAATTGGTAGTCTGCAACATCCTTTCCAACGATACTTCCGGCTCCTATTAAACAATGCTTACCGACCTTGATTCCTGGTAATAAAACAGAGAAAACTGCAATTTGAGAATAATCACCAACCGTTGGGCCTATACATATATTTGATGGTGGTGTTGGATCATTAGTGAAAACAACATAAGGATAAATGAAAACAAAATTTCCAATCGTAGACTTTTGTCCTATATGTACATTTGAATGTAGCCAACAATAATTTCCAAAAGAAGAGTAACCCTGTATGTCACATAATGTACCTATTTTGCAATTATCACCAATTATCGTATTTTCTCTAATTGTTACTCTATGACCAGTAGTAAACTTGATACCAAATGTTGAACCAGCATAAATAATACTATGACTTCTAATAAAACTTTCTTTTCCGATTAATGTGACTGGATTTTCATAGTCAGCATCTGAATAATAATTTAAAAGAGGCTCACCTATAACACAATCATTTGCTATCACTGTATTATCCTCAATAATAACATTGTCATAGATGGTTGTATTATCGCCAACTTTTACATTTTTTCCAATCTTTGCTTTTTGGCTAATAAAAACATTTCTATTAGTAAATTTCATAAATTAAATTTTAAAAAGTTATCATAACTCCTTATATAATCATTTTTACTATATAAGTGAGAAGTAAGAACCAAACAAATTGATCCTGATGAGAAATTGATTTCAGAAGCCCAAATGCAAGGCGGTATATGTAAGCCTAAATATGGCCTATTAAGCTGAACTAAACGTTGCACTTTCCCATCGTCCAATAAAACTTCGAAAGCTCCGCTTGCAGCAATTAAAAATTGATGGCATTCTTTATGAGCATGAGCACCACGAGATTCTCCCCCAGGGATATCATATAAATAAAAAATTCTTTTAACAACAAAAGGGATATGAATATTATTTTCAACTACTGTTATGTTACCTTCTCGATTGTGAATACGGGGTAAATGAAAAATGTTACAATCAAAAACCGAAGTAATTTTCTTATTCATTATCAAAATTTTTAAACCTATCAAAATCTCTTATATACTCGGCCTCAAGATACTTTTGATCAGCAACAATTAATGCCAATGAATTAGTTGAAAAATTTTCTAAGCTTCTCCAATACATTTTAGGAACAAATAGTCCGTAATATGACCTATTTAAACTAAACTTTATTTCTTTTTTACCATCATGTAATACAACATCAAAACTGCCGCTTAATGCGACAATAAATTCTTGTAAAGTTTTATATGCATGCCCCCCTCTTTTTTCTCCACCTGGCACATCATATATCCAATAGGTACGCTGTACTTTAAAGGGAATATGTTCGCTTTCTTGAAAAAAAGTAAGATTTCCTCTCGGATCTAAGACCTTTGGTAAATCAATGAGTTTGGGAACTTTGAGTTCAAATTCCATTTTATTCATAACAGCTTTTAATAACTTTTGCGGGATTACCACCTGCAATTGAATCAGCAGGTATACTTTTTACAACAACTGAGGAATTTGCAATAATTGAATTTCTTCCAATTGTTACCCCCTTCATAATTTTTACATTATTGCCGATAAAAACATTATCTTCTATAATAACAGGCGAACATAGATAATCAGGATCCCGTCTCTTTTCTGGGCTTATTCCATGAAAATCTGAATCCATAACTTCGAAATTAATTCCGATTAATAAATCATTCCCTAATAAAATTGACGTTTTATCACAAATTATTTTAGCTCCGTTATTAATATAACAATTTCTCCCTACTTCAATGAAACTATCTTTATCTCTTGCTTCAATATATATAGAAGAATCAAAAAAAAGTGGTGAAGGGAAATATCCAAGACTTACGCCCTCGCCGAAAGTTATTTTCCCAAAACCTACAAACAAAACCGGTTGTTGGATATTGGGCTTTCCAATAATATTTTTATTGTTACTGTGCACTTTAAAAATAAAAATTCTAACCCGTTGATAATATTTAATAATATATCTACTAAGCATTCTAGTAATTATCCTTCTTGCCAATGAATTCATGTTGTGCATTAGTATTTAAACGCAAAAAGCCGGGTAATAAATTTGAGTTAGATCCAATCGTTTCATTTAAAATTTCAAATTGAATTATTTGTTTTATATCATACAAAACAAATCGTTGATCTTCCCCAAATAATAGATTTATATAATAATTTCCAGCGTTTAATAAATTTTTGGGCATTTCATATTTTAATATATATATCCCTTCCCTTGAATCTTTATTTTCTGTCACAAGGCAAGCTAATTCTGAAATAATTATTTCATCAATACTCTTAAGTATAACTCCAACAGCCAAATTTATATCAGCCTTATTATTATAAAATGTCACTTCGATAATAAAACCAGAAGAAATAGACAATATTCTTCCTGATATTGGTTGGATATTAACTCCCAGTAACTTAATATTTGTATTCCCAGGAGCATCTTCAATTTTTCCTTGATAATTAAAAAATGATTCCGTATTACCTGAGTTTTGGTAATAATTTACTGAATCTGTTTCATTTCCAGAAAAAATCATTTCGCCATTTTGCAAAACAACTCCTTTATTACACAATTGTTTTACTGCAGCCATATTATGGCTTACAAATAAAACTGTTCTGCCATCATTCACACTTACATCCTTCATCTTCCCCAGGCATTTTTTTTGAAAATCAGCATCCCCAACCGCCAATACTTCATCAACAATTAAAATTTCAGGTTCTAAATGTGCCGCTACCGCAAATGCCAGTCTCACATACATACCACTGCTATATCGCTTAACAGGTGTATCTACATATCTTTCAATACCCGCAAAATCCACTATTTCATCAAACTTATTTCTGATCTCTTTTCTTGTCATGCCCAATATAGCTCCATTTAAAAAAATATTTTCTCTGCCTGTCATTTCCGGATGGAAACCCGTGCCAACTTCCAATAAACTGGCTATCCTTCCTTTTACTTTTACTTGCCCTGTTGTGGGCGTTGTGGTTTTAGACAGTATTTTTAATAGAGTAGATTTTCCTGCTCCATTTCGACCAATAATTCCCAATACTTCACCCTGCTTTACTTCAAAATTAATATTCTGTAATGCCCACACATAATCACTATCTCCGATCTTGGTTCGATCGTTTGCTTCACCGATTTTTAAATAGGGATCTTCCTTTCCTCTTATTCTATAAGACCATCGTTTCAGATCATGGCTTAAAGTACCGGTACCCACTTCACCCAGTCGGTATTGTTTGGAAAGGTTTTCTACTTTAATAATGGTATTGCTCATTTTTGATTACATAAATTGTTGCGAATTACACATTTTTTTCTTTTGAATTTTCACCTTCTACTTTTGATTTTTTTAAAAATCTCTTTCCTCATTTGATTCTAGTCTACTTATCCTAATACTATTTGAGTTTTGCTTTTCGCTCCCGGCTCCTAATTAACGATTATAGACTAAACAGTATCCATAAAACTCTTTTCCACTTTATTAAAAATAATAGTTCCGATAGCAAGTAAAATAATTGCGAAAAGCAAGCTATATCCAAGGCTTGGCCAACCAAATACTCCGGATCCTGTATAAGCATACCTGAAAGTTTCTACTAAAGCACTCAAAGGGTTTGCTTTAATGATCCAGGCATATTTTACAGGTAATGAACTCATTGGATAAATAACCGGAGTGGCATACATGAATAATTGTATACCAAATGTTAGAAGAAAGATCAGATCCCGATATTTTGTTGTCATTGCACTTATGATCATACCTGCGCCTAATGCAATTAAAGCCATAAGTATAATTAAGAAGGGTGTCAATAAAATACAGTAGTTTGGATGAATTGTTGCCCCCTTAAAAAGAAAATAAAACCAAAAGCAAAGGAATAATAAAAACTGAATACCAAATCTAACCAGATTAGATATTACAATAGATAATGGCATGATCAAACGGGGAAAATACACTTTGCCGAAAATATTGGCATTGTCTTTAAAAACGGTCGCGGTTTTATTTAAACATTCCGAAAAATAATTCCATAAAGTGATGCCTGCCATATAAAACAATGTCATTGGCAATCCGTCTGTTGAAATCTTGGCGATATTGCCAAAGATCACCATATAAGTAATCGTAGTTAATAGGGGCTGAATAAAGAACCACAGAGGGCCTAAGATGGTTTGTTTATAAGTTGCAACAAAATCTCTTTTCACCAGCATGACCAGCAGATCCCTATATCGCCAAACTTCTAGTAATTTCAAATCTAATAAATGAGACTGTGGAGAGATTACCTCAGTCCATTCTTCATTATTAGAATTTGCAACTGTTATTTCTTCTATCACTAATATAATCTAATTAATTTTTGAAAAATGATTTTACAAAAAAGGATTCATAGATACTTGAGTTTTATATAAGCAGATGTCTCCTGCGTCGACATGACAACAATCCTTTACTTGCGTTCTATTTTTCCCGACTCCCGACTCCTTACTTCTTTCCTTTCCCCGGCAGATCAAAATAACCATCCGTTCCTTTCTTAAAATATTTACCGGCATAAGCACCATAGCCATAGCCATAACGGTAGCCAAATCCATAGCGATAAATATAGCCGTAGCCATAGCCATAGCCATAACCATAGTAACCGTATTTACCGCCCATATGAACATCATTCACTACAAGAGATACATTTTTCAATTTCTCCTGCCGGTTGATATCCTCTACAAAATCGATCTGTCTTTTGAAAGTATAACGTTGCCGTACGACATATAATACAGCCTGACTATACTCTACTAACGAATAGCTATCACTTACCAAACCAACCGGTGCAGAATCAATCACTATAAAATCATACCTCTCCTTCAGCCAATCAAAAAAAGCTTTCACTTTATCGCTCATTACTAATTCGCCCGGATTAGGTGGAATAGGTCCGGATCGGTAAATATCCAAACTGGGGAATTTATCAATAGAACTGATGATATCTTCAGGGTTATCTACCTGACCGATCAGGAAATTGGTGATGCCTTTGCTGTTTTGTTTTTCTCCCACATAACGAGTGGATCGCATTTTCCGCAGATCAAATTCCAACAATGCCACTTTCTTATCAGATAGAGCCAATACTGCTGCCAGGTTTAAACTGATAAACGATTTCCCCTCACCACTGATTGAAGATGTGACTAAGAAAGTCTTACAATTTTTTGTTCCATTTTCTTTCAAAACGAATTGAAGATTACTTCTTAATATCCTGAATTGTTCTGCGATCATATTTCGGGATTGTCCTACAACAATCGTACTCATGGTTTTATCTACATGGCTGATCTCCCCAACAATAGGAATATTTGTTTTTCTCACAATATCGTCACGGGTAGTCAATTTATCATTCAGCAAATCCAAAACATAAATAATGGAAATAGGAATTAACAAACCTAGTATTAAAGTAAACATCCGTATATTACTCTCTCTAGGTTCAACTGGTGTATTGGAAGCATCGGCAACATCGATCTGCTGATAATCAGAAACAGTTGCCGATGAAGCAATAGCTGTTTCTTCTCTTTTCTGCAACAGATATAAATACAGTTGTTGCTTAATAGTTTGCTGCCTGGTAATTTCCTGTAACTCAACTTCCTTTTGCGGTATGGTGGTTAAATTATCTTGATATTCTTTACTCTTAATATTCAATTCACTTTTCTGCTTCAGCAGGTTTTTGCGAATATTCTTGATATTCTCCAGAATGCTTTTTCTTACTTCATTGCTTTGATTTTGCAAATCTGCTAATTGGCTGTTATTCTTTAATACAAATGGTGTAATTTTTTCTTTAGCCAATTGTATACCGTTATAAGTCGTGACTAAAAAGTTTAGCGTATTATCTGTGATGCCAAGATTGGATGGCACTAATTTATTTTCATTCGTTTCTTTAGATAAATAATCATCCAACAATTGCAGTACCTGTAAGTTGATATCAATTCCATCAACAGCTTTTACATTTGCAAAACTATTATCAAAATAAAAACTAAACTGTCTTTGAATATCCAAAATATTATTCTTGATCTTATAATCCTGCAAGTCTGTTGTTACTTCTTTTAATTCCTTAGTAATCACATTTATCCTTTCATTAATAAAATCAATTGTATTCTGTGAAACCTTGTTTTTATCCTCAATATTCGATTGTCGATATTCTGTTATGATCGTATTCAGTATATCTTTAGCTTCATTAGCATTCTCACTCACAAGTGATAACGTGATGATTGTCGTTTTTGAACTCAATGAAGTTACTATGAGTCCTCCCTTTATTTGGGCTGCTGTAATACCTATTGGTTTCCAGATAATAAAATAAGGCACTAATGATATACTAATTTTGCTGTTATTTCTAGGCTTCAGTATAAATATATTTCCTTCATAGCGTATCGTGTCATTCCATTTAAAACTAATTTTATTTCCTTTCTCTTTGATTTTTTTGCTAATCTCGCCCCCACCATCATTCAACACATTTACATAAAAGGAATGTGATGCTGTTGAATCTATTATCTGAACCGGAATCATTTCAAAGGGGCAGTCATGATATAAATCAGATCTTTTAATTTTGCCTTCATTAAAATAATTGATGTTAAAGTGTTTAGCCAAAACCACCCTTTCTAAAAAAGAAGCAGAGCGTAACCGCTCAATTTCATTGTCCAAATTCACTCGCCTACCACCTAAAAGAGTGCTAGAGATCAGGTCATTATTATTGGCAGATATACTGTTATCATCCCCAATCTTCACCAGCATATTAGCTGTTGCCTTAAATTTAGGAACTGCATAACGGATATAAATTGCACCCCCACCCAAAAAAACAACAATACATAAAAGAAAGAGTGGTAGATATGCCAAATATTTAAAGATAATTTCGCGCAGGGAGAATTTATTAATTAGTTCCTCCTGTGCAGGAATATTTCTTATGGTAGGACTTGCCATGAAACTATTTTATTGAAAGTGAAAAAGATAATAAATCGAGAAACTTTATGCAACTAAAAATCCTCATTTCACATCTTTGTATTGGGCTGCAATTATCAAATTATTCTGCTGAGTTTTAATGCATTTTGTCATTTTTTAAACAGGAAAAAGAGACTGATACTCAATGTTACTAAAGAAAGTATTGTAGTAGTCAAAGCTAGATCACGATCTACATTCACATTACGCTTCACTACCCTTAATTTATTTTCTGATGGTAGCACATACACAATATCATTTTGCTGCAATTGAAAAGCAGGTGAATTATATAAATCGGCATTCCGCATATCTACACGATAATGTTTAATAATGCCATTCTCTTCACGAAGGATCAATACACTGTCTCTTCTGCCCAGATCACTCAGATCACCTGATGCACTGATCGCATCCAATATGGTGACTCTTGTATTATTAAAGGTTTTCACACCTGGTGAATTTACTCCGCCCAAAACATTGATCTTAAAATTGGTGATACGCACTAACACTTCAGGATTTTTTATATAGTCAGAAAGTCGTTTCTGCAAACTATCTTTCAGTTGTAGTACTGTTAAGCCTACTACATGTAGTTTCCCGAGATAGGGATAAAAAATATCCCCGTTTTCATTCACGAGTATACCACTAGCGCTTTGGCTAGCTTGGCTTTGGCTGCCCCCAAAATTTACACCGTTATTCGGAATATTAAATACAGTAGCTTGTTCTTGATTTAAAGTAGTACTGAATACCTGGATGCTTATCAGATCATTTGGCCGTATAAATGGCTCTGTAAATTTCAGTTTACTGATACTGTCCAGCCCTTTTTGGAAATAAGTAAAATTATGGTCCATACGTTTGTATGGGCTGCAGGCGGTAAAGGCCATTGCGATACAGAGTATGAAAAGAAGGTTTTTTTTCACAAGCAAGTATTTTAGAAGTTGTAAGTAGTAGGTTATAAGTAGTAAGTTAAAACCATTATGATAATATTTTCACCTTTTAAAGCTATGAGCTTTTAGCTGTGAGCTGTGAGACTTTCTAAGATGAAAAGTTGTAATTCTTAATCGAAAATATCCTTAGCACCCCAAAGACCAAAAACTAATACCTAAAGACCTGATTCTAAGTGATAAGTTTTAGGTTGTAAGTAGTAAGTTAAAACCGTAAGTAGAATATTTTCTAACTATTAAAGATTAACTGTTGTCGTTTAGCTGAGAGACAGGACAGAAGTTGATTGTTGCTGTCATGTCGACGCAGGAGACATCTGCCCAACAGTATTTACAAAGCCCATCACATCACTCCCCTCTTTTAAGACCATAAATTATACCCGAAAATTGTCAGGATTTTGAAAAGGGCAGCTATTGTACATTATTTTGTAGCTTGTAGTTTGTTTTTTTTCAGGTAGTCCTTGAATTCAGCAAAGCTCATTTTTTCAGTTTCTTTTGCAATCTTCTCTTTAATTTCTCTGAATACTTTAACTGTATCAAAAGCTTTTTCCTTTTTAATTATCGTCTTCATTATTTACAATTTCTTTTGGTGAACGAATGTCTAATTGCGAATACCCCCAACGTAAATTTATTGAATTATAGCCGCGAATTCTAAACACATTTACGATATGATTAAAATTCCAACTTACTAAATAATCAACTTTGTTTATTGTAGCTGTTGCAATATGCTTACAATCATCGGCACTAGTTTGACCAACTACTTTTTCATCCAAATATTTCTGCGCAAGTTCATATGCTTCTTCTGTCACTTCAACTAATTGCATATACTCTTTGGGCAAGTTTGCAAAAAAATCTTTGACCTTTTGAGGAGCATTTTGAAGTTCTGTTTCTGAAAGATCTGAATAAACACAAATAATTTGCCCCAATTTTACTTTTTCAAAAAGCAATGTCGAAATTTTTTCAAACTCGTCATCATACACTCCTCCAAAAACAGATGTATCAAAATACAGCCTTGGTTGCATGAATCAATTTAAAGTATGATAGTTTGCCGAATCATGTTTTGAAAAACTGAAAGGAGGAAAGACCTTCCTGGTATTATCTCATTGCTACAATTCAATAGTTAACAGAACTGAATTTTGCTACCATTTCAACTCCCCTTTAGAGCTTGTCCCGAACTTGATTCGGGAGGATCGGTCCTAAGGACTCCGTCGGAGGGGTCCCTACTAGTTACAGCTCCGCAACCTCAATCACAGGTTGAGCCTAAAGGGATTCAAAAAAATAAGGTATAGCCCCGATTTTCACCAGAAGTTACACCTTAAACAGATATTATATACTAAAACAAGTTGCTTTTTCCATAATCACATGGTAAATCATTCATTTCACAGAGTCGGGGGTAAAGGGATAGGCCTGAAACAGCAATGAGTTTCATCTCGATTTCAGAGGTTCAAATATAAGGATTTATGGGGTTTATAATCACACGATTAGATTAAATATGGGTTATAAAGAGGGTTTTTGGGGGCGCAATCGATTGAGGGGGGAGGGAAGCTGTGAGCAGTGAGCCACGAGCTATGAGCCGCTGAGGAAAGAAGTTTCACGTCCGAAGGACCCCCTCGGGGCAAAGCGACTAAGGTTACTAAGAAACAAAGCTGACTTTGCATTCTTTAAGTAATTTTCTCGCTGCGTACGCGGCGCCGCTGCGAGAAAACCAAAATATCCTAGAAATCTGTAGTATTTCCCTCAGAGATAAAACTAAGCTGCAAGCAGAGAGCCATGAGCTGCGAGAGGAAAGAAGTTTCACGTCCGAAGGACCCTCTCAGGGCAAAGCGACTAAGGTTACTAAGAAACAAAGCTGGCCCAAGTAGAGAGCCACGAGCTATGAGCTGCGAGGGGGATACGATTTTGTACCCGACACAACATAATCTTCCCAAAATCCAATGGATTTCTCTTTACGTTCTTTGATTTATGACTAGGAGAAAATAGGCAATCCTGCAACAAAAGCAATCTCGCGGCGTACGCGGCGCCACCGCCCCGAAGGGATACTTTGGACGAGAAATAAAAAATCTGCTTGAAATCCGAAGGATTTTCCTTTGTGCGCTTAAAATTAAAAGTCCAGGAAAAGCTATTTCACCCATTAAATTCAAAACCCTGCAACTCAGTTTCTCTGAATCGAAAAAACTTTGTGCCTTTGTGTGAAAAAAAATAGTTTCTCACAAAGCGACTAAGGTTACAAAGAAACAAAGTTGACTTTGCATTCTTTAAGTAATTTTCTCGCTGCGTACGCGGCGCCGCTGCGAGAAAACCAAAATATCCTAGAAATCTGTAGTATTTCCCTCAGAGATAAAACTAAGCTGCAAGCAGAGAGCCATGAGCTGCGAGAGGAAAGAAGTTTCACGTCCGAAGGACCCTCTCAGAGCAAAGCGACTAAGGTTACAAAGAAACAAAGTTGACTCAAGTTCGTTGGTCAGGCGACACAACTACGGCTGCCACCCAAAATCCGAAGGATTTTCCTTTGTGCGCTTAAAATTAGAAGTCCAGGATATGATTTTTCATGCAATTAAAATAAACATCCTGCAACTCAGTTTCTCTGAATCGAAAAAACTTTGTGCCTTTGTGTGAAAAAAAATAGTTTCTCACAAAGCGACTAAGGTTACAAAGAAACAAAGTTGACTCAAGTTCGTTGGTCAGGCGACACAAGAATTCCAGCCACCCAAAAATTCGAAGGATTTTCCTATGCGTGCTTAAATTATTACCTCATTATTGTCTTCCTCGTATTTTTTTGCTGTTTTCTTCGGGAGTTCTTCGAGAGCACTGCAACAAAACAGCAAGAAAGTAGCAGGAGAATACGAAGGAATTACGAAGAAAGCTGTAAGAAATTGGTTAAAAGCCTTGGTTAAAAACAGGTAAGCCGGAAAGTAAAAAGAGACTTGGGGCCTTAAAACTAAGCTGCGAGGGTCGAGCTATGAGCTGCGAGAAAGAGGAAGTTTCACGTCCGAAGGACCCCCTCGGGGCAAAGCGACTAAGGTTACAACGAAACAAAGTTTACTCAAATTTGTTGGTAAGGCGACACAACTACGGCTGCCACCCAAAATCCGAAGGATTTTCCTTTGTGCGCTTAAAATTAAAAGTCCAGGAAAAGCTATTTCACCCATTAAATTCAAAACCCTGCAACTCAGTTTCTCTGAATCGAAAAAAACTTTGTGCCTTTGTGTGAAAAAAAATAGTTTCTCACAAAGCGACTAAGGTTACAAAGAAACAAAGTTGACTCAAGTTCGTTGGTCAGGCGACACAAGAATTCCAGCCACCCAAAAATTCGAAGGATTTTCCTCTACGTGCTTAAATTATTACTACATTATTGTCTTCCTCGTATCTTTTTGCTGTTCTCTTCGAGAGTTCTTCGAGAGTTCTTCGAGAGCACTGCAACAAAACAGCAATAAGCCAGCAGGAGGATACGAAGGAATTACGAAGAAAGCTGTAAGAATTGGGGTACTAGCATACGTTAAAAACAGGCAAACCGGAAAGTAAAAGAGACTTGGGGCCTTAAAACTAAACTGTGAGGGGCGAGTTATGAGCTGCGAGAAAGAGGAAGTTTCACGTCCGAAGGACCCCCTCGGGGCAAAGCGACTAAGGTTACAACGAAACAAAGTTTACTCAAATTTGTTGGTAAGGCGACACAACTACGGCTGCCAACCCAAAATCCGTAGGATTTTCCTTTGTGCTCTTAACATTTAAAGTATTAGATATAATATTACATACCAACAAAATAACCACCTTCAATTGAGTTTATTAGCATAAAAAACACTTTGTTGCTTTGTGTGAAAAACATTGTTGGCCAGTTGAAACAACTGTGACCTATTTCAAATAATCATTCACTTTCTGCTGGATCAGCTTCTTTACAGACTTCCAGGTTTGGCCTTTCAAGCTTACCGGCTCTTCGCTCTCCTCGGCATCGTCAAAATACGTGATCGCTTGTGGAATAGTAATCAGCAGATTTTGTTCGGGAAATTTCTTTTCGTGAAAGCTGATCATTTCTTCCAGTGTATAATGCCGAAACAATTCATAAAGATCCCAAAAGTCTTTTTTCTTACCTCTGCCCAAAATGGCATTCAGTTTCATGGCAATGATATCGGGATCTCCATACATTCTGATACCCTCCGTTTCCTGAATATGCCCGATAGGAAGATGTGGGTAATAGACAATATCAACTTTTACATTCTCGAGATAGCAAAATATACCCCAACGGGCAGTTTTACTTTCTGTACTGTAGCCCTTTCCAAACGCCATTTTCAGAGAATCGGCAATGGATTCATGATCAAATTTCTGATGATAAAACAGATCAAGGTCAATAGAACTACGATGCCCATACCTGAGCGCTAATGCAGTTCCTCCAACCAAAGAAAAGGGTTGTAAATCTTCGATCTGCATTAAACGTTTTAATATGGATAAAGTTCCGGGTTCGACTGTCTCAAAGTGTAGCATCGAAATTCAGTATAAGGTTTATCAATAACAGCTGCCGCTAAATGAAGTCTTCTTTCAGGTAAATATTTTGCTTGCAATAAAACTTCACTCACTTTCTCATCCCCGTAATAACGCCTGCAATTGCGAATATCTTCCACATCTCCGCGTTCAAAAACACGTTCTATCACAAAGCTCGCTTTCTTATCATAATCCAGCGCCTCAAAATTCACATCCCAAAAAATGCGCTTATTGAATACAGGTTTTACAGCTTTTTGATCCATGATAGTAAAACTACGTTTTTTAGTAGAAATAAATCTGGACAAAACTCATAGAAACTAAACACTAAAAAAAGAAAAACTAATTTATCCTCCGTAGTTTCAGCGAAGGAGGGAGAGAAAGAGGACTAACATAAATTTCTTTACTACTTTATTAAAAACTAGTCGTGAGACATAAGCCGTGAGAAGATAATGACATTGTACCCAACACAAACAACACCCAACAAAAAATCCGCTCTAATCCGTATCATCTGCATTATCCGTGTTCCATATTTCTCAACAAAAATAATCTCGCGGCGTATGCCGCGCCGCTGCCCTGAAGGGGTCCTTTGGATGAGAAAATGCAACTCCCCTAAAAATCCGAAGGATTTTACTCTGTGTACTCAATGTTACGCTTCTGCAAAAAAATCGACCATCCTAAAATAAATCAGAATCCTTGCGTTCTCTGCTCCTCCGCGTTCTTTGCGTGAAAAAACAGAACCATGTTTTAGCAATTTATCAATAATACCGTGAAATGACGGTGTTAATAACCCGTAAAAAAACGGGTAAAAAACTACCGCTAAAAAAAATTAAGTATGAGTTAAATAATTCAACTGTTTTTATTTGGTCATGCCTCAGCGCACATTATATCTTAGTGCAACGCTTTTCAAAAATTCCCCAGCATATATTTTCGGACCGATCAAAGAGAGATTAGTCCTTCATTGACTCTTTGGATTATTGACGAATAAACCGCAAACAAAAAAGGACGCTGTTCCGCACGCTTGCAGAATATCGGGAAGCAAACACGGCCGATGAGTTGCATCAACTTAAACCCGGAAACCTTGCAGTAAAGCAAGTCTTGTCATCTATGGCATGATGCCGATTATTCGGTATAAAAAACCGCTGAACATTAACGAACCATGGCGATAGACAGGGGAGGTAAAATTTAATACTTTTTAAAATGAAAAAATTAGCATTAAAACAAATGGAAAATATTGAAGGCGGGAAATTTTGGGGAACAGGTTCAACAACAACATGTAATGGTATTGGTTACTGCCTAACGTGTGATCATAACTATTATTTTTGGTTTCGCAGTAAAGGATATAATTGTAAGGGTTCACAAATGTAAAAATCACTAGTGCATTTGTAAACTTTTTAAAAGAGATATATAAAGGAGGTATCCTTACAACCTCCTTTATATTATGAGATAAACAATACTATTGCTCTTACCGTATTCATAAAAATACAAATTATGAAACTAAAATCTATCTTAATAATAATACTAATAATGACTCATCTTAAAGGATATGAACAACAAGTTAGTTTAAAAAAGGGTTTATATGATTTGAAGAATAGAGAATCAATTGCTTATGGAACAATACAAATAATAGGCACAAAAAAAATAACTGATTGTGATCAAAATGGACATTTTGAAATTCTTGCTGAGGAAACTGATAGTATTATGTTTTCTTGTGTTGGGTACGCTACATTAATTATGCCGATAAGTCAAATAATAAATGTTGATAGTATCTTTTTGAAAGAAACATTTTTTGAACTAGAAAATGTTGTTGTTAGGAATTCATCTTCGCTGCTATTTGGAATAATAAATGAAAAACAGCAAAGATCCCATGTTGGGTCAAATACAGAACAGCCTGACAGATATGAGATGACAACATTAATTGATATTCCATTTTCAGTTAAAGCTTTTAGAATAAGTAAGGTATTTATAAAAGAAAAGTATTTTAATAACTATGCTCCCTTCCAGTTACATATTTACTCTGTAAATGCACAAGGTTTTCCAGATACTGAATTGCTTAAAAATCAAATTATTGTAACAAGCAAAAATAATAATGAGGATAGGATTGAAATTGATGTAAAGAATCAAAATATAATTCTTGAAGGAGTTCCCTTTTTTGTTGGAATTCAGTGGATGACTTGTAACAAAGAACCTTTAGCAAGAGGTATGGATTATGGAATTGCCGAAACTCTAAAACTTGACAAAACACTTACTTATCGTCGAAGTTTACTTTTAGAGAACTATAGATGGTTTGTAGAATATGAAAAGTGCATCTTTTTTCCTGAAACTATAAATGAAGCGAAGAAAACAATTTTTTGGAAAAATCAGAATACTTCATATGGACATCCAATAAATATGATGGCATCTGCTGAGATTCAGGAATTATAAAATTAGGTTATGTCATTCTTTTCCAAGATATTTTCTTATTTAAATCTGGACTCAAGAAAAATCCTTGTTTTATATTTATTTTTATGGGTTGGTGTAGATGAGATTTTAGTTAATAAATTGCCTAGAGGGTTCGCGTTACCCTCGGCGTTGTATGTCTATCAAAAAAATAAAAGCCTTCTATCTTCATTATCTGATTCAAACATGTGGTCAACAACAGTAGGTATAGTCATTTTAACATTATCTGAAATTGTATTAGTTAGTTCATTAATGTTTACAATTACTAACCTTCACCGACTTACTTTATCTTTTCGGAAATGCTTAGGCATTGTAATTTTTTCTCATTCTGTCTTTCTCGTACAGTTTATTTCAGAATTTATTTTTATTAAATATCATCCAACTTATTTTCAAGAAATACACAGAGATGAGTTTTCACTTTTTTCAATCCAATATTTTACTACTGAATTTCAAATAAGTCATTATGAATTTATGAACTATTTATTTCAAACAATTAGTTTTTTTGAAATTTTATATTGGATACTATTAAGCTATTTATTCGGAAAAGCATCTCATCAAAATTTTTTATTTGGTTTAAAACTAGTTGTGTCTTCGTATATCCCTGCTTTATTTATATGGCTTCTTTTTGTTTCACTAATGTTATTGATAAATTCATGAATGGGAGAAAAAAAATATTAGGAATAGCGTTTCTTTTCTTAATAGGCGGATTAGTCGTCACAATAATGATTTTTGTTTTTATTCAAAAAAGAAATCAAGAAATGGCAATTGCACAAATAAATAATATGCCAAGTTTCCAATTTGAAAAGATAAATGGCATTAGTCTCTCTGATAGAGATTTAATTTCATTTTCAGAAAGAATAGTAATCAATTTTTTTAGCCCAACATGTGAACATTGCCAATACATGGCAGCACTATATTTTAAAAATAAGGAAGAATTAAAAAATGTAACTATTATAATGATAACTATTGCAGATAGCAATAGTGTGGCCAGGTTTACGAGAGATTATCAATTGAACAGGATGACCAACATTATTTTATTAAGAGATACTAAATTTCAGTTTTATAAAATATTTGGCACAGCATCAGTGCCCTCCTTTTTTATTTATGAAAATCAAAAGCTGGTAAAGAAAATTATTGGCGAAACAAAAATCGAAACCCTCTTAAATTAACGATGCAAGCCAATAATGAAATAAAAATAACTTTACAACAAGGCGAGGCTGATTGTGGTGTAGCTTGTTTATTATCGCTTATAAAATATTATGGCGGAAACAATACATTAGAAAATCTTCGAAAACTAAGCGGCACTAATATTACAGGTACAACAATGTTAGGTTTATATCAGGCGGCCAATCAAATTGGCTTTAATGCCAAAGGCTGCGAAGCCGATATGGCAGCATTAATTAAACACCCCCGGCCTGTAATACTGCATGTAGTTATCGAAAAGCAAATACAGCATTTTGTAGTTTGTTTCGGAACAACAGAGCAGGATGATGAAATTAAGTTTATTATAGGTGACCCGGCTAAGGGAATTATTTATTTGTCTCGTAAGGAATTAGCTTCTATCTGGCAATCTAAAACCTGTTTAACATTAGAGCCCAATAAAGATTTTAAAAAAGCAGAGGCTATTACAAATCAAAAGAAAAAATGGATCGGGCAATTAATTAAAGAAGATATACCGGTTTTGTCGATCGCGGCCGCTATAGGTGTGGGGATTGCTTTATTGGGAATAGTGATGTCTTTGTTTTCCCAACGTTTAATTGATGATATATTACCAAAGAAAAATTTTACCAAGCTAAATCTGGGTATCGCCTTAGTGTTTTTATTGTTGTTTGCCAAAGAACTGTTGTCTGCATTGCGACAATACTTTTTATTCCGTCAGTCAAGAGATTTTAATGAAAGGATCATCAGCAATTTCTATTCTCGATTATTGCAATTACCCAAGTCTTTCTTTGATACACGCAAAATCGGTGAATTAACTGCCAGATTAACGGATACTTCCCGCATACAAAGAGTGATCAGCGAATTGGCAGCCAATGTTGTAATTGATAGTTTGGTCACATTAGTTGTATTTGTTTTTCTTTTCTTTTATTCTTGGAAAATAGCAGTGGCTTCGCTACTGGTATTGCCGATTTATTTTATACTTATTTACAAGCATAACAAAAAGATCATTGATGGTCAGCGTAATATCATGAGCCATTATGCCATGAGTGAAGCCAATTATATTTCAACCTTGCAAGGTATTGAACCTATAAAAAATTACAGTAAACAGCAATTGTTTGTGTCAACGAATAATAGCATTTACGGCAGATTTCAGGACAGTATTTTCACTATGGGAAAAATACAGATCAGACTTGGTTTTATTTCCAATGTTTTTGGCATTGCGTTTTTATTGGGTGTTCTTTTATATAGTAGTTACCAAGTATTATATGGTAATTTAAAAATGGGTGAATTGATGGCAATATTAGGCATGAGTTCTACCCTGTTACCAAGTATTGCAAACCTTGCTTTGGTCTCCATCCCGGTAAATGAAGCTAAAATTGCATTCGACAGGATGTTTGAATTTACAGGTCTTGAGCCTGAAAGAAATAACCAACCCATTGAAATTGCTGAATTCAGATCTTTAAAAGTTGAAAATATTCTATTTCGCTTTGCAGGAAGAAGTCCGCTTTTTAATAATGTTTCTTTTGAGATCAATAGAGGCAAAATCATTGCCATCATGGGCGAAAACGGATCCGGTAAAAGCACCATCTCCCAAATCATTCAGAAGCATTATGAATGTGAGTTCGGAAATATTGTAGTTAATCAAAACAGTTCATTAAAGGATATATCATTCAACAATTGGAGAAAGTTAATAGCTGCCGTTCCTCAGCAGATACATATTTTCAATGCTACAGTTTTAGAGAATATTGCTTTTGATGATGCTGTAACTAAACCACAGGTAGTATTTAATTTTTTAAATGAATATGGATTTATATTTTTTCTGAAAAATTTACCGCAATCGGTTATGACATTAGTCGGGGAAGAAGGTATTAATCTATCTGGCGGTCAAAAACAAATGATTGCACTCGCAAGAGCATTATATCATCAACCGCAATTATTGATTCTTGATGAAGCTACTGCTGCTATGGATAGGCAATCGGAGCAATTTGTATTAAAACTGTTGCAAAAATTAAAAGATAAAATGGGGATCATTTTTATTACACACAGACTGCATGTACTTCGATCTTTTTGTGATAGGATCTATATTGTAGAAAATGGATCAACAACAACATTCGGTACACATGACAAGCTTCTTCAGTCAAAAAATTTATATAGCGAATATTGGAATGATCTGCTTGTTCAATAAATACTTAAAAACTAAATTATTATTTGAGAATAATGTATCAATACTTTAATTGTTACAGCATCCACCTCAAAATCCGAAGGATTTTCCTCTGTGTTCTCTGATTTACGTCTAGCAAAAAATAGGCAATCCTACAACAAAAGCAAATCTCTCACAACTTTTCAATTCAGCGTTAAAAATCCGTGCTTCTCCGTTTCATCTGTGTCATCCGTGTTCTATTAATATCAACAAAAATAATCTCGCTGCGAACGCTGCGCCGCTGCCCTGAAGGGTCCTTTGGACGTTAAAAAATCCGTGCTTCTCCGTATCATCTGTGTCATCCGTGTTCCATTCTTCACAGCAAAAATAATCTCGCTGCGTACGCGGCGCCGCTACGAGAAATATTCTTTGCTTATTCGAATGAAAAACTCCCGACTAAAAACCTACCTTCAAACTTCAAATCTGCCTTATGAATCAACGATACTATTCCTTAGACGTATTTCGTGGCGCTACAGTTGCCCTTATGATCATGGTCAATAACCCCGGCAGCTGGGAACATATTTTTTCTCCGCTCGAACACGCCACCTGGCATGGCTGCACGCCCACCGATCTGGTATTTCCCTTCTTCCTGTTTGCAGTAGGTAATGCCATGTCCTTCGTGATGCCCAGATTTGAAAAAGAAGGAACCGCTTATTTTTTAAAGAAAGTATTAAAAAGAACACTACTCATCATTGCCATTGGTTTATTCCTCAACTGGAGTCCATTTGTGATGTACGGACCCAATGGAGATCTCGTATTAAAAACTTGGAGCTGGACGAATGGCAGCGGAACAGTATCAGGCATCCGTTGCATGGGTGTATTGCAAAGAATTGCGCTCTGCTATTTATTTGCTTCACTGATCGTCTATTTTTTCAAAACAAAAGGTGCTTATGTTTTCAGTTGTATTCTTTTATTAAGTTATTGGGTGCTCTGTTTATTATTGGGAAGTCCTGCAGATCCTTTCAGTCTGTCCGGCTATTTCGGAACATCAGTCGATATCAATGTATTTGGAGTAGCACATGTTTATAAAGGCGAAGGCGTTCCTTTCGATCCCGAAGGATTGGCCAGCACATTTGCTGCCATTGTACAAGTGGTATTCGGTTATTTCGTAGGACAATATATTCAGCAAAAAGGAAAGACCTATGAAATGTTATCCAACCTTTTCGTGGCAGGAATTGTATTGGTCTTCGCGGGATATTGCTGGGATATGGTATTCCCCATCAACAAAAAAATATGGACCAGCAGTTATACCATTTATACAACAGGATTGGCCACCATTACAATTGCAGTAATGATCTATCTGATCGAATTCAAAGAAGTAAAAGGTGCCTGGAGCAAGTTCTTCGATGTGTTCGGGAAAAATCCTTTGTTCATTTTTGTATTGAGCGGATTCTTACCACGTCTATTGGGGCTGATCAGAATTACCGAAGGTTTTAACCCTGCCGGAAAACCAATTTACACTTCCCCTTTCGGATGGTTCTATCAGCATATTTGTAAAGACATTGCCGGCGATCTTCGTGTGGGCTCTCTTGTCTATGCATTGATCATGATCATTTTTTATTGGTCCATTGTGTATGTGCTGGATAAGAAAAAGATCTATATCAAGGTATAACCGCCACCTATTCACTTGCCTCATGCTTCAGCATGAGGGTTAAATAAATTATAGTACAGAACCGGCTTTAGCCACTTGATAGTTAGTGGCTAAAGCCGGTTTATATTTTATATCATTTTTACCAAGGGTTAAAACCCTTGGCAACTCAAAAGACTACCCTATTAGAAAACGCTCCAACCAATGGCGAGATCGGACTAACGACTCCTGACTTCAGACTCCCGACTAATGCCCCCCTCCTGTATGGATAAAGCATGGATACGGTATGGATGCTGTATGGGAGCTGTATGAGACTAGAATTTCGTATTTTTTGTTGTCATAGTTTGAACTATACACCCGCTCCTGTTGGTCGCTGACCAACAGGTTTAACATCTTTCTTAAAATTCGAAAAAAACAAGTCTGAAAATAATGTGAGTTGAAAGGTTGTTGGTCAGCGACCAACAATAGCCGGAAATATGAAAGCTGAATTTCGTATTTTTTGTTGTCATCGTTTGAACTATACACTAGCTCCTGTTGGTCGCTGACCAACAGGTTAACACAATGATTTATTCGTTTTTTATTTACTTTGTTGTGTGATTAGATTTGACCATTATCCGCAATTTGTAACAATAACCAATTTAAATTGGTTGCCTGTTTTACAAAATGACTTTCACAAACAGATATTACTGGAAGCCCTCAAACATCGGGTTCTACAACAGAAACTTACAGTATATGCATTTGTAATTATGCCCAACCATTTCCATGCTATCTGGCAATTACATGATGCTGTTAAAAAAGACCAATTTCAACGTGACTTCTTAAAATTTACAGCCCGCAGTATCTTACAATTTATGCGAATGAATGATGATGCCTTATTAGATAAATTAAAAGTTGTTGATGCAGATAGAGAATATCAGGTGTGGGAACGAAATTCTTTATCTAAGGATATCTTTTCCCAACAGTTCTTCCTGCAAAAGTTTAACTACATTCATCATAATCCAATTAGGCCTAAATGGAGTTTAGCAGCTTTTCCTGAACAGTATTATTATAGCAGTGCCGACTTTTATAATTCGGGTATCGATCTTTTTGGATTTCTAACACATTATAATGAATAGAACTTGTTGGTCAGCGACCAACAATAGCGAGAATTTCCTATTTTCTATTGTCACATTTTGAACTATAAAATCGCGCCTTCTTTTGCCCCTCTCCAAGACTTCTTTTACTCTTCTTTTGGTTTTTGTGGAGCAGACCAAAAGAAGTCCCGAAGAAGACCAAAAGAAATCCAGATTTTGGAAAAAATAATTTCTCGCCGCGTACGCCGTGAGAAAAGCTTTTGCATTTCGCCATTATTGATATTTTCCACCAACAATGAGTCTAACAAATTTTGAAAATAAATATTATCCCCACCTAGCAAATCCTGTTGGTGAAAAACACCAACAGGGGTTTGGTTTTGTAAAAACGTAATCTCGCCTCGCCGCTGCGTACGCCGCGAGAAAACCCTTTGCATTTCGCTATTTTGGTGTTCTACACCAATACTGTAAAAAAGAAAAGCCCGGAGGGCTGAAATTTTGGTAACACAAACAAAAGACTGAACGAAATAAGCCCCTCCCAAGGAGTCCTATGGACGCAGGGGCGACATTATTATCGCATCAATCTTATAATAAAAAATACAATTGAAAATGGCTGAATGCGGAGAATAGATAATGTCGCCCCTCCGGGGCTTTGGTTTACATTTAATGAATTTATCTACCAAAATATCGCCCCCCGGGGCTCTTTGGAGATCATTATTAGCATGTAATTACGAACAAGACAAGCGATGAATTTAAATGCAAGAAAGCCGGAAAAAGCGTAGCAGATAGGTAGCTAAAGCGTACTAAAGCCGTAGTAAAGGCGTAGTAGGTGCGTTACAATAGCGTCAAGGGTGCGTCAAGGGTTGCCAACCTTTCAAAGGCAATCCTCGCTCTTGTTGGTTGCTGACCAACAGGTTTAACATCTCCTTGCTCCTGTTGGTCGCTGACCAACAGGTTTAACATATAAAAGGTTGTTGGTCAGCGACCAACAAGAGCATGCCTTCTATAAACATCTTTTCTGCCTGCACAACACTCTCCGGTTTACCCACATCAATAAACTTTGTTTCAGAATGTTCAAAGTACTCCTTGCTCCTGTTGGTCGCTGACCAACAGGTTTAACATATAAAAGGTTGTTGGTCAGCGACCAACAATAGCATGCCTTCTTATAGAAACATCTTTTCAGCTTCCACAACACTCTCGGGCTTACCCACATCAATGAATTTCGTTTCAGAATGATCAAAGTATTGGATTTGATGATCGGCACATAAACTCAAATAAACATCCACCATCGAAAATTTACCTTCCTGTTTCATCAATGAAAAGATTGTCGGACTAATTACATGAATCCCGCTAAATGCTTTTTGTCTCACGCCCTCTCCTGAAGAGAGAAGGGAAGGTCTTTCTTCTCCGGTTATTACATTTCTCCAGCCGCATAATTCTTGTTGTGCATTGAACAAAAAATAACGCGATGTTTTTCTTTCAGTAACAGCTAATGTAGCGAGTGCATTACTTTTTTTGTGCTGATCGATCATATCCTGCAGATCAAGATCAGTCAGAATATCAACATTCATCAGCACAAAATCATCCGTAAAAAACCAGGCCGCTTTTTGTAAACCGCCACCTGTTTCCAATACGGCATCTGTTTCATCACTAATGGTTATTTCACTTCCCCATCCATTATTTTGCTGAATGGCATCAATGATCTGATCGGCAAAATGATGCACATTCACGATCACTTCTTTGATACCAAATTGTTGGAGATATTCAATATTTCTTTGCAATAAACTTTTACCATTCACAACCGCCAAAGCTTTGGGATGCAGATCTGTCCAGGGTTTCAGACGGGTGCCTAAGCCTGCGGCTAATATCATACCCCGCCCCCTAACCCCTAAAGAGGGGCTCTTAAAGTTACTCATTTTCTTTTCTTTTTACTTTATACATCACTATCCATTTATGCCTTTATTGAAAGATCACTTCAACTGTTTGTCACTATTAATAATCACCAAAGCGAACGTCATAGCGAAGCATGTAACGGGACCTATATCGTTTACAAATTCATGTACATGCTGTGGCTATCTCACTTTAAAAAAAACAGATCACTACGCCATGATGTACTACCGTTTCAATTACCAAAATCAAACTCATAGCTCGATACATCGGAGGTGATGACGGTGCTCCCTAAACTTGTGAATACATCATTGTCTTATTAATTCTCAATTCTTAATTAAGCTCCCTCCGCCAGTTATCTTGGTTAGTGTGATGTAACACAACCTTCACCTTATACTTATTCCTCAAATGCCGGGCTGTTTGTTCTGCTGCATAAACACTTCTGTGCTGTCCGCCAGTACATCCGAAATTAATTTGCAGATGAGAAAAATCCCTTTGTAAATAATCTTCCACCGTTATATCGATCAAGTCCCATACACTGTTCAAATATTCATTCATATGTGTACGCTGTTCCAGAAAATCCTGCACCGATTTATCTTTTCCGCTTAAACATTTATACTCATCAAATCTCCCGGGATTTAAAATGCCACGCATATCAAATACAAAACCGCCGCCATTCTCTGTTTCATCAACAGGTATCCCTTTTTTATAACTGAAACTGTTGATATCAATTACTAGTGCAGTTGCTTCGGTTGCAACAGTGGGTGTGAATCTTTCGATCACTTCATCACTAACCATCAATTGCAGCATTCGGTCAAACTCAGGGGTCACAATACCCACACGTTTATGTGCCAAGAAAAATTTTACACTATGCAATGCCAATGGAATGCTGGATAAGAAATGTGCTTTACGTTCAAATAAACCCCTGAAACCATAAGCACCCAATACCTGCAATAATCGTATCAATACATAACCGTTATACTGACTCACGAATGTGATTCGGTCAACTTTCTTCTTTAATAATTTTTCAACCTCATCCAGATAATATTGCAATAAACTGTCTTTCCATTCCTCACTCAATTCTGCTTTGGCCTGCCATAATAAACTCGCCACATCATATTGCAATGCACCTTTCATGCCTCCCTGATAATCGATGAAATGAACTTCATCATCATTCACAATGATATTGCGGCTTTGAAAATCACGGAACATGAAATATTTATATTCTGTACGTGTGAGGTATGTACTCAATGCATCAAAGTCTTCCATCATCGCCTGCTTATCATAAGGCAATCGCAATGTGTCAAGAAAATAATATTTGAAATACAACAAGTCGCTCATGATGGCCTGCTTACCGAATTCTTTTGCCGTTAAACAGAGCCCATAATTCAATCCCTTGTCACCCAAGACCTGCACTTTCGACAATGCCTTCAAACTCTTTTGAAATAACTCATATACATAATCATTGTGCCCGTTCTGTTCCAGTTTATTCAACAAGCTTTCTGTTCCCAGATCTTCTTGTATATAGATGCTTGCATCTTCATTTACACAAAATATTTCAGGTACTGGTAATCCTGCATTTTTAAAATGCCTGCTGAACTCAATGAACACATTATTTTCTTTTGTATTCAGGTTAAAAGTTGCAATAAACGTTTCTTTTTGCAGGTATATGCGGAAATATATTCGGTCACTTCCACTCTGTGGTAATTTTTCAATTCTTTCAGGGTCTTGATTTTTGTATGATTGAAATAATTCCCCGATATTGCGCAGCATAGTATCCATTGAAAATAATAACGATTGATGAGCGATAAAATTAGAATAATTGAAACCAATTATCGCTTTTTCCTCAGATGCTTACTAAATAGAGTTAATGGAATTATCCATCGGCTATTTTTAAAAAGCTTCTAACCTCTGTTTGCTGTTAGAAAATTCTTGTAAACCGTTAAAATAAACCTAAGCATGAGAGCTTTAAAACAACTGCTGTTGCTTGTATTGACATTTGTATGCACGCAACAAATTTTTGCACAAAAGAAAACCTTTACCGGTACCGTCACTGACGCTAAAGCCGCACCCATTGAAGGTGCAACGGTGAAAGTCAAATCCACTAAAGCAGGCACCAGCACTGCAAAAGATGGTTCTTTCAGTATTCAGGCCAACGACAATGATGTATTAGAGATCATTTCTGTAGGATTTAAATCCATCACTGTTCCAGTAAAAGGAAGTTCTCTCCATATCAGTTTGGAAGCTTCAGTAGAAGAATTGCAAGAAGTGGTTCTGGTGGGCAGTCGTAAGGGCGGCAGGGTTAAAACAGAATCCCCCGTTCCGGTAGATGTGATCAATATCAATCAGGCCGGTGTTCCTACTGCAAGAATGGACCTTACTTCTGTTTTAAATTATGCAGCACCTTCTTTCAATTATAATAAACAAAGCGGTGCTGATGGCGCCGATCATGTTGACCTCGGAACTTTAAGAGGTTTAGGTCCCGATCAAACCCTGGTTTTGATCAATGGCAAACGCCGTCACCAAACTGCATTTGTTGCATTGTTCGGAACAAGAGGCCGCGGTAATTCGGGCGTGGATCTGAATGCATTTCCTGAGGCATCGGTTGATAAAATAGAGATCTTACGCGATGGTGCTTCAGCACAATACGGATCGGATGCAATGGCAGGTGTGATCAATGTGATCCTCAAGAAAGATATCAATCACTGGAACATAAATGCAGGATGGGCAGGTTATGCCGATCATAAATACAATTCACTGAATAGTTTTGATCCTTCACAATATTATACAGACAAACAAATTGATGGCCGCAGCTTTTCTTTTAATGTGAACAATGGTTTTGCCATCGGCAAAAAAGGGGGCTTTATGAATATTTCTGCCGACTTTTTAAATCAGGGAAAAACATACCGTCAGGTTCCCGATACCAATGTATGGACCAATCCAAATGCTTTGCCATTGAACAGTTCGCGCCGCGCATTCGGTGATGGCTCTGTTACAACAGCAGGAATGATGCTGAATATGGAAGTTCCTGTTTCTGCAAAGTCAAGCTTCTATGCCTTTGGCGGATACAATTACAAAGCATCAGATGCATTTGCCTATACCCGTAACTGGAGTGCAAGGCCCGATCGTTTTCCAATCGATTCTAAAGGCAATCTGATCTTTGTTCCCGACATCATGAAGAAATCAAGCGATGGCGAAACTTATTATAATCCGCATATTCAAACTCATATCACCGATGTTTCTTTAGCTGCCGGTATCAAAGGCGATGCAGGCAATAACTGGACCTGGGATCTGAGTAATACCATCGGTAAAAATGATTTCCATTATTATGGTGATAAAACTTTTAATGCTTCTTATATCGGCAATGCCTCTCAAACACATTTCAATGACGGTGGATTTAATTTTCTGCAAAACACTGTGAATCTCGATTTTAGTAAATCCATCAAATCAGTGGCACAGGGATTGAACCTGGGTTTGGGTACCGAATTCCGTTATGAGAAATATTCAATTTATAAAGGCGAGGAAGCTTCTTATGAAGCCTACCCGAATAATTTTGGTCAGGCTCCCGGTTCACAGGGATTTCCGGGCTTTAGTCCCGCAGATGAAGTGAAAGCCAGCAGAACCAATCTGGGTCTATATGCCGATGCCGAATTGAATGTTACGAAAGCATGGTTACTGGACGCGGCTGTTCGTCTGGAGAACTATTCTGATTTTGGTGCAGTGAGTACTTTTAAATTAGCATCGAGATTAAAACTGACTGATAATTTTAATTTAAGAGGATCTGTCAGTACCGGTTACCGTGCACCTTCATTACAACAGATCAATTTCAGCAATACACTCACTTCATTCAGTGGCGGACAACTGGTACAATCACGTATTGCCAGCAATGGAAGTGCATTGGCCAATGCTGCAGGCATTCCTGAATTAAAGCAGGAAACTTCTGTGAATGCAAGTATTGGTTTCAGTTGGAAACCGGTCAGAGAATTAACCCTTACCGTTGATGGTTATTCTGTTAAAGTAAAAGACAGGATCGTATTATCGGGTTTATTTGATGCATCATTGTCGCCTGCATTTGCAGCACAGCTGAATGCATTGAATGTAACCACTGCACAATTCTTTGCGAATGCTGTCAGCACCACCAATTACGGAGTGGATATCGTTGCTGATTATACGAAGAAATGGAAGAACAGCAGTTTAAAGATCTTATTGGCGGGGAATATCCAGAACATGAGTGTGGATGAAGTGCATGTACCCACTTTATTGAATGACAGCTATGCACACCGGAAAAATTTCTTCAGCGACAGAGAAGAAGCATTCTTAAAAGCATCAGCACCCAAATCTAAGTTCACTTTGAATATTGATTACAATGTTGGCAAATACGGATTCGGGACGCACTTCACTTATTTCGGCAATGTAAAACTCTTAGGTTTCGGTTGGACAGGTTTAGCCAGTGCAGCAGGAACAGGTGGTCCGGGCGATCCGGCGATCTCAGGCAGTTTCACAGGTATCGATCCTTATGTTGATATTGACGGATACAATGATCAGGTGCATGTATTACCTGAAGTATTCAATCAAACAGCCAAGATCACCACTGATATTTATGCATCTTATAAATTCTGTAAAGCTGCCAGCTTATTCATCGGTGCTGATAATTTATTCAATGTACATCCCGATCTCAGTGCCGTACCAAAAGCACATTACGAAGCGATGGATAATGAAAGCGGCGGACCATGGGATTCTGTGCAAATGGGTTTTAATGGTTTGAGGATCTTTACAAAACTTGTTTTGAATTTCTAATTAAATATTCAATTTTATAAAAGAGCCGGAACAATTGTTCCGGCTTTTTTATTTGAGTATACCACAAAAATTATTGACTCTTTACGCCGCCGCGTCGATGCGAGAAAATAGAAAACATTCCTCCTTCGCTCCTTCTCCGCCTAGGCTACGAAGGATAAATAAAGCTACGGAGGATAAAGAGTCGCGAGTTAGGAAGGACCGTCATCACGAGCCATGATACGGGAGTATGAAAAAGAAAACGAGAATTAAGTCATGGCGTGGTGATCTGTTATTTAAAGGTGAGATAGCCACAGCATGTACAAGTGTTTGTTTAACGATGTTGTTCTTGTAACATGCTTCGCTATGACGTTGATCGAGGTTTTGTGTATTGAATAAAAGTATCGTTGCGTTCACTGCGCCGCTGCTCCAAAGGAGTCCTTGGGACGAGAAAGAGAGAAACCGTTGCGCACTTTGCAGCTTTGCTTCTTTGCGTGAAATAAATATTGCCCGTCCGAAGGACAGCAATCAAGAAAAACCACTCCTTTCAATTATTTCTTCTTCATCGAAAAATAATAAATCGGAATCCCAATACTTGTGATGCAAATCCCCAGCATAGAATTAATGATAGGCGTTACCCCATTCCTGTAATTATTGATATCGGTATATATCGTTTCTCCTAAAAAGAAAACAACAAACAAAACAAAGAGCAAGGGCACAACCGGATAACCCCAAACCTTATACACGCGCTCCACATCTTTCATTTTTTTACGCAGAATAAAAACACCCAATGCGCTCATGCCGTAAAAAAACCAGCTGACGAAAATGAGCATGTCTGTCAGCATATCAAAAGACCCGCTGAGTATCAGCAAGACCGACCACGCGGCATTCAGCAATAAAGCATTGCCCGGTGTATCGTATTTGTTTTGTTTTTTTCCTGCCCATGCAAACCATTTATTGTCTTCACCCATTGAATAGGTGACGCGTGCCGTTGCCAATACATTTGCATTGGTTGTTCCCAATGTAGAAATGATGACCATCAATGCAATGATGCTTCCACCAATGATGCCCCATGTTACCGTTGCCGCATCAGATGCAACAAAAGAAGAAGTGGATAACTGTGCAATGGACAACACATACACATAAGCCAGATTGATCAATGCATAGATCACGATACAAAAAAACAATCCGAAGAATAAACTCTTCGGAATATTCTGTTGCGGGTTCTTTACTTCACCGGCAACAAATGTGATATTGTTCCATCCGTCGTAAGCCCAGAATGCACCGGCTATTGCAGCCATATAGGCACTCACCAATGCCATGCCATGCGGCATATTTGGAATGGATGTTATGATATTATGGGTGGATCCTTTTCCTGAAAATAATATTCCTCCTATTAATAAAACAATGGCAATGGCTTTTAATAAGGTGAGGATACGTTGCAAGGTACCGCCGTACTGAACACTATAATAGTTGACGCCGCTCAATATCAGTATGATAAAAATGGTGAGCAGTTTCACACCAAAATTTTCCAAAGGGAAAATAGTACCCACACCGGGAATATGCAGTAACCAGGCATGTTCTGTAGCAGCAGAAAATCGCGGAAGTTCAATAAAATAATTCGTGTATTGCGAACATACATACGCTATCGATGCATTACCACCCGTATTAAAAACAGCGAATGCAGCCCATCCGTATAAGAATGCAAATGCTTCGCCGTACATTTTTTTGAAGAAGATATATTGTCCGCCTGTCTCGGGAAACATGGCTGCCACTTCCGCATTGCTCAGTGCACCAAATAAAGTGATGCATCCTGCTACGATCCAAACACTCAATAATAAGATTGGAGAACCCAGTTGCGAAGCCATCAATGCAGGCTTCATGAAAATACCGGAGCCGATCACGCCGCCCACCACAATTGCAATGGTTGTACCTAATGAAAGTGTGCGTTTGAATCCGCTCATGAATAAAATATTTCTTGCTTTTAAAGATATATTTTATTTGTTAGCAGGCATGAGGAAAGCTATTAAACTTGAATTGTCCAATAGACAGTTTCTGATCGCCTCTATTGATGAATGGCTTTGAGCAAAAAAGCTATGAGTTGTGAGCGCTTCCTCGAAGCTCATAGCTCGCAACTCAAAGCTTCTGCTTCATATCCTTGAGTAATGTAGTATTTGTACTAAATAATAATGATGAGCTTCTTTCTCCAGACTCCCAACTCTTCCTACAATCCCCTTCCACCCGTAAGTATAGAATAAAATTTAGGAACAACCTTTCTCAACAAAGCCCCCGTAGAAATACAGAAAATAATAATTGCAATAGGCAAGCTGATGAATAATAAGATCCTGTAATGATCAATATGTTCCAGCAATGGCAGCAAACTTTGATTCACATAAAATAATATGGGTGTATGCAATGCATAAATGATAAAGGAGAATCCTGAGAGCCATACAAACCAATGATAGCCCATGCATCTTTTAACGAGTGCATCGCAACCAAACCATGCAGCCACTAGTCCGCTGAATACAACCAGTTTATGCAACAGCAATAAAACCGGAAAAACAGCATTACCTAAAAAAGCTTGACCGTTAAATGCTAACCATGTTTTAATGGTTGCTGTAATGATGAACAGCATGAACCATGGCAAAGGTTTTAACCATTTGTTTGGGGATTGAATATTAAAATCTGTTTTCTGCATCCATACACCCAATGAAAAAAATAATAATCCTTCTCCTTCAAAAAACGGTGTACCGAAAGTAGCCAGCCATAACAATACTGCGATAGGAAAAAATATTCTTCTTCCTTTACTACTTGTTACCCAATTTCTCAACCAGGGATACGCAATATTGTAGATCAGCAATACACGAATGAACCATAATTGAAAGGGCACGGGAACCAGTATCCATCTGCCCAGCCATTCGTACCATTTGTATTGATGCAGTAATGTTCGGTGTTCATCGATCTGCATGAATTGTGTTTGTTCAATGATATGTTTGGTGTAGGGAAATAATTCAATCACATAAGTCAGGATCAAACCAAAAGCACTCCAGATCAAATAAGGGACCAACAAAGTCCTTAGTCGTTTACGGGTTCTTTCTTTATAGGGCTTGCTGTCGTGCAAAGCATATAAATAACCTGAAATAATGAACAACATGGGAATACGAAAACGCAGGATCCCGTTGGCAATAAAGTATTGTGAGAATGTGGTGACCGTCATCCGTTCGCCCGGAATGGTCCATGGCTGCAGATAATTGACATGCAGATTATACGAATGCACAAACACCAATAAGAACATGGAAATGAATGACCAGAACTTGAACTTTTGGCTGCTGAATGCCGATAGTGTAACTGATTGCATAATCAATACAAGTTTACAGCATTATGTAAAGCAATAATTGAATAATTAAATCAACGTTGATTTAAAAGGATTAGCGGTAGAAATAGGGGAAACTAAAAGTTATACTTATCAGTAAAATAATTTTTAAACGCATCAACACTCATACCCTCTTCAGGATTGGCTTCATGCATTTGTAAGCGTTCTTCTGCAAAAAGAATTTCATCTTTAGAAACAGGGGCTAGTTCTTCTTCCACGCTGCTCCACAATTCTTCTGCAAGCGCCAATTTCTCTTTTGCAGGTAAAGCCAGTAATTGAGATTTATTGTATGCCATAAATCACGTTTGTTCAAATATACGAAGGTTGTAAAACCTAAAACAACCTCCCCTGCTCCCCCGGTCTTCTAAACCTTGTACAATCTAATTCCCAACGCTCTGCATTCAATCCATAGAGTTTATTATATTTTTTAAATTGCTGCCTCACCAATTCAGCAATAGGTCCTTCACCCCGCATCCGAACACCAAAGCGGCTGTCATTCACTTTACCATTATGTGCATGTTCAATTAAATGCCAAACCTTATCGGCACGGTCAGGAAAGTTCTTATATAACCAATCATGAAAAATTAATTTGATAGCGCCGTTCAAACGAATAAACGTATAAGCTGAAAAAGTTGCACCGTTCTCACTCGCTGCTTTCATGATGCGCTGCATTTCATGCTCATTCAATCCGGGAATCATCGGTCCCAGCATCACACCCATTCGCACACCTTCATCACTTAATTCTTTAATTAACCGCAAACGTTGTTTGGCCGTGGTGGTTCTTGGTTCCATTACGCTTCTTAAATCTTCATCAAAAGAAGTGATGCTTACCAAAATGCTGATCAGTTTTTTCTTTGCCATTTCTTTCAACAGATCTTTATCACGAAGCATGCCTGCATTCTTGGTGATCATGCCCACCGGCTGATTGAATTCATTACATACTTCCAATAATTGCCGGGTGATCCGAAATTTTTTTTCAGCGGGCTGATAACAATCCGTATTACCGCTTAACGCAATGGGCACGCATTCCCATTTGGGATGCATCAAGAATTTACGCAGTAGTTCGGGGGCATTCTTCTTTACAATGATCTTTCTTTCAAAATCCAATCCCGCACTGTAACCCCAGTATTCATGGGCATTGCGGGCATAACAATAAATACAGCCATGCTCACAACCCTGATAGGGATTCATGCTATACCACATGCCTACATCGGGACTATCCACTTTATTCACCAGCGTTTTTGATTTGTCTTCGAGGTATTGTGTGGCAATATTGGGTTCGGTCCAGTCATCAATACTTTCAATATGTTCTTTTACCCTTTCATTTTTTAAGAACCGGTTCTTGGGATTGAATTGTGCACCCCTTCCTTTTTTATAGTTGTTGATATTTTGCTCCTGCTGTTCTTCATTCATGAAATTATTTGTTAGGTTTTATGAAGATTTATATAAACAAAGAAGTTTGCGCTGTTACGGTTTTCTGATTCAGAAATTGAAATCGCTTTACTGTTTTATATTTTGTTTCTCCTTGCTTTCTTTTCAGCAACAATATTTCATTCGTCATGAACATGGCTGTGAAATTTGTGTTGCTGAATTCTACCCATGCTTTCTCATATTGCCAGGGCAATAGTTTTGCTGCAATGGTTATGAAAGGTTCAGTAATATAATGCGGTTTATGTTCATCATCAGGTTTCATCCATTTTTGAATGGACTTGATCTCTTTCACCAATGCCACAATATTTGTTTTAGAAGCAACATTGATGAAAATGCTATGCGTAGGAAAGCTGCTGAAATCTTTCAATTCAATTGTAAATGATGCATAATTTGTTGCAATATTTTGCAGGCGCAACATGATCCTTTCTTCCGGCATTTCATATTGCGTGAACCTCACCAATGTGATATCAGGTTTTGCATAACGATATACAGGTAATTGATAGCTTTCTGCAAATGATCTTTTGATCGCATTGATCTTTTCACAGAGATCTTCATGCGGCTGAATGATGATCCTGTATTCATACATTTCGTATGCAGGAATGAATGATGGATTTATTTTCATGCTAACACCTTGCTATTGACAAATAATTTTTAAGCCACAGCCTGCCCCGATTTTTCGGGGAATAGCACTATTGTTCACGAATGAAGCCCAATGTGTTTATTCGTGCATTCGTGGCAGATCAATTGAACAACCGATTATCTGTTCCCAGATGAAACACACTTACCTGTTTGCAGGCATCGAACTGATGCCGCCTTCTCAAGAGTATCAATTGCTTTACTTCAAAAGAAGCGTGAAAAGATTTGGGCGCATATTCTGTAATGGCTTTCTCATAAATATGTGCGGGTAATTTTCTTGCAATGCTTAAATGCGGATTCGTGATGAGTTTCATAGGCGGACAATCGTTTCCTCGCACATATTGATCCACCACTTTTAATGAGGCAGCCAATTGTTTGAATGGCTGATGATCCTGCACACGCAGATATACCGTATGCGGTGGAAAGCCACTGTAATTATTCAATGAAACTGAGAAACTGAATTGCGTGCTAATGATGCGCTGCATCCAGCGGATCATCGTCTCTTCCATCGTTTCTTTTGCCAGAAAATTACTCACCGTAATATGCGGTTTGGTCTTGATCGACACTTTCTCCTTGTAAGTATTGAAGAAAGTTTGTTTTTCTTCCACGATCTGCTGATAAACCTTTTCATCAGGCTCTGCTACCAATAAGTATTCATACAAGTCACTGAATAATGGCATTCGGGTTATTGGTGTTTGAACAGTCATTTTCATAATAATATTTTATGGAGATAAATAATTTAGTATAAATTTACTAATTAATTTAGTATTTCAAAATTTAAATAATATGGATAACGACAGTTTTTACCGGGCCAAATATGAGGGCAGCAAAAAATTCAGTCAGAATGATATACAAACGGCCAATGCTACCGGGTTTGGCGCTGCCGCAGATGACTATATGGAACGCGGCATCGACCTGAACGAACGGCTTATCAAAAACAAACCTGCTACTTATTTCTTCCGCATGAATAGCGATGCGATGATCGGCGCCGGTATCCACATCGGCGATACATTGATCGTAGACCGCAGTATCAAACCAGGCAATGGCAGGGTGATCGTTGCCATCATGGAAGGCGAACTACTGGTAAGACGATTGCAGAAAAACATCAACTCGGTGACATTAATATCGGAGAACAAGAAATTCTCAGATATCTCATTATCCGTTTTTGACGATAGAACAAATGTGTGGGGCGTGGTTACGTACGTTATACACGTTCCATGACTTGCCCCGGTGACTTGCCCCGGCCTTTAGGCCGGGGATAACAATATTTAATTTTTAACCGGCTTTAGCCACAAATCTTTTTATATGGGATATACCAAAGTCTGGATACATCTTGTATGGGCTACAAAAAAACGTGAACCTGTTTTGAATAAAGAATTAAGATCACAATTGTTTTCACACATCAAAGAGAATGCAAAAAATAAAAATATTCATCTAGATTTTGTGAATGGATATGCTGAACATATTCATTGTTTAATTTCTTTAGATGCGGATCAAACCATTGCCAAAGTGGTGCAACTCATCAAAGGAGAAAGCTCTTATTGGATCAATCAACAAAAATTATTGAAGCAAAAATTCGAATGGCAGGCAGAATATTTTGCAATATCCGTAAGTGAATCGAGCATAGATGAAGTTCGCGATTATATAAAAAATCAGGAACAACATCACCAGAAAAAAACATTTGAACAGGAATATCAGGAATTCATTGAGAAATATGGGTTTGTGCCGAGAGAGGGCTAAAGCCCGATAAATTTTATTTCATTTTAATCATCCCCGGCCTGAAGGCCGGGGCAATGCAACATGAAAGCAATTGTAGATTGTAACAGTTTTTATTGTTCTTGTGAACGATTGTTCCGCCCGGACCTTGCGGACAAGCCCGTTATTGTATTAAGCAATAACGATGGCTGTATCATTTCACGAAGTGATGAAGCCAAAAAACTTGGCGTGCAAATGGCAGGGCCTTATTTCATGGCAAAGCCATTGATCGAAAAATACTGCGTAGAAACATTTTCTTCCAATTATCATTTGTACGGCGATCTGAGTTGGCGTGTGATGGAAACATTACGCATATTGGTGGGCAAAGAAAATGTAGAAGTCTATTCGGTGGATGAATCGTTTTTGGATCTGCAGCATATTCCTGCACACCAATTGATTGAAGCTTCTAAAGAAATGAGAACCATTGTTGAAATGTGGACGGGCATTAAAGTATCCATTGGCGTAGCACCCACCAAAGTATTGAGTAAAGTGGCCAATCGTTTATCCAAAAAAAATAAGATCGAAACAGATTGTGTGCTGGTATTGGATAATGAAGAAAAAATAAATGATGCATTGCAACGCACAGCAGTGGAAGATATATGGGGCGTGGGTTATCAATATGCAACCAAGCTTCGCCAATTCAGGATCAATACCGCTTTGGACCTGAAAAGAATGAGTACCGAATGGGCACATCGGCATCTGGGTGGGGTGGTAGGCGTTCGGTTAATTAAAGAACTGAATAGCGAGCCTGCTATTGTTATGGAAGAAGAACTCATCAATAAAAAAATGATCGCCACCACAAGAATGTTTGGTCAGCCTGTAACAAAATTAAAAGACATCAAAGAAGCGATTGCTACATATACATCTCGTGCGGCAGAAAAGTTACGCAGGCAAAGCAGTGCGGCAAAAACCATCAGTGTGTTCATTGTTCCAAAAGAAGAATCACATGGCACACATTTCCGTCACGGCCCATCTATTAGTACTTATGTTCATTTGCCCATGGCAACTTCCAATACCGGCGAATTGATCAAGCCCGCCGTTCAGTTGGTCGAGAGATTATTTGAAGAAGGGAATATTTATAAAAAAGCAGGGGTGATGTTGAGCGGCATTGTTCCCGATACTTCCATTCAGGGGAATTTATTTTTACCGGAAACAAAAAACAATCAACGATTGCTGATGAACATGATCGATAATGTAAACTTCAGTATGCGTGATGATGTATTGAAATTTGCGGCAAGCGGTACAGAGAGAGACTGGAAAATGCGGCAGGAACTACGTTCTAAAAGGTATACTACCAGATGGGAAGAACTATTCGAAATAAAATGATCATTGTTTTATTTTTACAGGATATCTTTCAAATAGTTTTCGCATTCCAGATGCTGTCTGTTTTTCTGCAGATGATTTTTTACCGGGCACAATTCCTTCTAGCGATCCTTTCCACACAGCTTTATTTTCTGCGGCATCTATAATATCCAATGAAACTGCAGCTTCGCGATACAGTCCCCAAATATTTACAGGAGGACTACCTTGTCCGATCGGTGATTGTTCCCTCACCACAATCCCGATATTTATAAAAAGGTCAGGGTGAGTGCTCGTTCTTGTATAACCACGTTTATTCAATTCAGCAGTGATGGCGGTTTTTAGAACAGTGCTTCGTTCTGCAAAGTTTTTTGTGATCGTATCACCCGATGCTTTCAATTCATAAAAATCAAAGGTCTTATATTTTGTAAAATCAATTGCATCTGCAGATTTCGTGTAGGTGATCTTCATAGGAGAACAGGAAGCCAATGCAAATAATAAAGATAAGCAAGCAACATTTTTCATAACAATCATTTTATTGTTTAAAAAAGTGTAGGCTGAAGAAAGATCGGCTTCTGCAAAGTTACACCACAAGCAGCATTCAATTGGTCAACCAGATAAACAGTTAGTTCCGGCGAAAAGGCTTCGTCATGCATGTGCATGAAAAAATATAATTCCTCCAAACCATTGTTCAGCCAGTATTTGATACGCTTGATCCAATCATCAATCCGGGTATAATCAGTGTTGTGTAAACTGTTTCCTACATAGCGGATAAAAGCTTTGGGTACTGTAAGATGCATATGCGCGCAATCTCTTCTGCCGCTCGTGTCTGTAATAACGGCTCCAACATTTATTTGCTTCAGTGTTTCAAACAACTCGTTGCGGATATTTTCTTTGCCAAACCAGTCGGGATGCCGTACTTCCAGAAAGAATTGAAGATCAGTAGGAAGTGATCGTAAAAAATCGAAAAGCTCCTGTTTTCTTTTTGGTGTGAATGCATCACTCACCTGCACAAACACAGGACCCAGGTGTTTTTCAAAAGCTAAGATGCCGCGTAAGAATTCTGTGGTGATGAAATCCTTTCCTTTCAAACTGCCGCGATGCGTGACACCCTGATACATTTTGGGGCAAAACATAAAATCTTTATCCCCGGCTTTTGCCGCCCATTTGGCAATTCCCGCCGGACCATACACTTTATAATGTGTGGCATTGAGCTCAATACTGTTATAATGCTTTACGTAATGGTCTAAAAAATCTTTTTCTTTTGTTTTGGGAGGATATATTTTTCCCAACCATTCTGTTCTTCCCCATTTGGCACAACCGATATATATTTTGGGGCTTACTGCATTTTTACCTTTCAATACTTGCTGATTGAACAAAGGTTCGGCAGGTAAAGAAAAATCAATTACATTTAGTTCTGCTTCAGGAACGCGGCCAAAATCCATTTTTTGAAATTTATAGATCAAATCTAATGACTTCATTCTGATCAAAAGAAATGAAAGAAAAGTTAAACTCCGTTTTCGCAGAAACAATGTTAGCGATTTCACAAATCTGGCACAGTTTTGATTATATAGAAACAGAGATTAAACTCTCCGTTTCTGTCATTATCTAATTAACAGTACAATTATTGATTATGAAAACTTTATACTGCCTTTTTTCGCTTATTATTTCTTCTTCATTATTTGCCACAAAAAGCAATGCTCAGGAAGACTGGCCCAGGACCATTACAACTGACGATGGGGCCGTTATCAAGATCTATCATCCGCAACCTGAATCCTTTTCAGGCGATGTTTTAAAACTGCGTTCCGCTATTTCAGTAACAGAATCAGGAAAAACAGAACCCGTATTTGGTACATTTTGGTCGGTGAATAAAGTAGAAACCGATAGAGACAATCGCAGTGTTAGAATTATCTCAACTCAGATTCCAAATTTAAAATTTGGATCTGATATGGATGGCGGGAGAATAAGCTACTTAAGATCCACTCTCGAAACTGAAATTCCAAACTTGCAGATCGATCTGCCCATGGATGAGCTACTCACCATGCTGCAATCATCAACTGACGAAAAGAAACTATCTAAAAATCTAAATACAGCCCCGCCAAAGATCATTTACAGCAATAAACCATCTACATTAGTCTTAATTGATGGTGCAGTAAAACTGCAGCACAATAATGATTGGAATCTTGATGTGGTTGTAAATTCTCCTTTCACTATTGTTAAGAACAATGATGGGGCTTACTATTTATATGGAGGCAAACATTGGTATAGCGCACCATCGGCAACTGGCCCTTATTCGTATGTAAATTCAATTCCCAACAATTTAAATAAGGTTCAAACTGCTGTTGATAATGCCGTAAGCAATGATCCCGGTTTCACGAGTGATTCAGCCGCTGCAAGAAGTAATGCTGTTACAGCTATTATTGTAAGCACAGAACCGGCTGAATTGATTCAGTCAAACGGAGAAGCTGACTTGTTGCCCATCAACGGCACCAACCTTTTGTACGTTGCTAATACAGAGAATGATATTTTCATTGACCAGTCATCTCAACAGTATTATGTCCTGTTGTCAGGTCGCTGGTATAAAGCCCCTAATTTAAATGGACCATGGAATTATATTGCGTCCAATAATTTACCCGCCGATTTTGCAAAGATCCCCGAAGGCTCACCAAAGGATAATGTATTGGCAAGTGTTGCAGGAACACAGGCTGCACGTGAAGCTGTTATGGATGCACAAATTCCTCAAACCGCTAAAGTAGATCGTAATAATGCCAGTGCTAATGTTACCTATGATGGCAGTCCGAAATTTGAAAATATTCAGGGTACTTCTATGCAATACGGAGTGAATACACAAAGCTCTGTCATCAGATACAGAGACCAATACTATGTTGTTGAAAATGGTGTTTGGTTTGAATCAAACAGTCCTACAGGTCCATGGGTTGTTGCAACAGAAAGACCCTCAGAAGTTGATATCATTCCGCCAAGCAGTCCTGCATACAATATGAAATACGTTTACATCTATGACGTAACGCCCAATTGGGTTTATATGGGATACACTCCGGGCTATTTAAACACATTTATCTATGGTCCTACTGTTGTATATGGAACCGGGTTTTATTATGCACCATGGTATGGTTATCATTACTATCCCCGTCCCTACACCTGGGGATTCAGGATGCACTATAATCCTTGGATAGGCTGGAGTATGGGCTTTGGCTACAGTTTTGGTTGGTTCAATTTTGGATTTGGCATGAATCTCTGGTCAGGCTGGGGTGGCGGTTGGTGCGGGCCGGTTGGCTATCATCCTCCCTATCATTGGTATGGCGGCGGATACAGGACCAACGGATATTATGGCAACAGACCTTACGTAAACAATGTTCATAATACTATTCATTACAACAATTATTCTAACAATATCTATAATAACAGAAGAGATGTTGTTACGAGAAATAATGTGCAGATCAACAACAGAAATAATACCGTTATGAATAATGGTAGAATTGAAAACGTTAACAGAACAGCTGTAATGCCCAGAACACAAAGCGGTTCGGTAAATGGAAATATGAATCGTTCACAAGGGCAAGTCATTACTACTGACAGAGAAGGCAATATTTTTCAAAGAGGAAATAACGGTCAGATACAACAACGCCAGGGGAATCAATGGCAACCCGTTAGCAGCAACAGAAGTAATGTGATACAAAATTTAAATAATCAACAGCAGATGCATGACCGCGGGCAGATGCGTGCACAAAATTTCCAATCACAAAGAGCTGCTCCTGCAGCACCACAAAGCAGACCAAGCAATAATGGTGGTGGGAACAGAGGCGGTGGTGGAAATCATGGAGGTAGTCACCGCTGATATCATGTTTACATAAAAATACCCGCTATATATATAGCGGGTATTTTTATGCTTTAAAGTTTCATTTATTCTTTCACTGCATAAGTACTTAATACTTTAAATTTATAGCCCCCACCTCCTTCGGATGGATACATTTTATATCGTACAATTCTTTTACCGCCTGTTGGGCTATTTGTACTGTCGCCCACATTATATACAGGAAATTTTCTCATGAGCGTTCCCTCCATTAATGAAAATTCATCATGCCCTTTATACCCGATCCGCAGTTTAGGATCATCCAATATGTCGGGAAAATAAATAGGCACAAATGATTTGTTTTCTGCGGAAGCGATGGCATATACATATACGACATTTACATAATCACCTATTTGATCGCCACCGGTAGTAAAAATTACAAGATCAGGAAATCCATCATCATTAAAATCTTCTATTTCTGCACGCATCACTTTACCCTTAATATAAAATTGAGCTTCCCTCGAACCACCTTCAAAACCGATAGGCTTCACTGAAAGGAGATTCTTGTCGGCTAATTTATTATTACAAGCAACTTTGTACCCTGCTTTACCGATCATTACAGTAGTATCAATTTTTCTGATCTGACTATAGCTATCCGCAAAACATATTGTTGCAACTGCCAATAAAAATATTTTAAACTTCATTGTATAAAATTATGGAATCGAAGCTATATGTTTATTTTCTTTTGCAATTCGTTATTTTACTCGTTTATCTGATTAAAAACAATAGCTTGTTGACAATGAAACTTCACATTTCGGTTATGCGAAAATGCAGGATTCCATTTAGGAGATCTCTTGATAACATTCAGGGCAATAACATTAAAAGGTTCGTAAAAGGGTGTTTCAACAAGTACATCTTCAACAGAACCATCTTCTCTAATTGTAAAATTAATAACTACAACTGCTTTATCAGAGTTTGCGATTTTAAATTGGCTTGGAAAATACATTTTACTATCTAAATATTTTTGCCATGCTTTTAATCCTCCAGGAAATTCTGCAGATTTTGTTTTATTAGTTGTATCCGTTGAGTTTCCATTTTCATCAAAATATGTCTTGTCAATTAAATGTCCCGTTTCGTCATAAGATTCCAGTGAAGCAAGTTTACTGGAGGGATAAAAAAATTGCCATTTGCCTATCATTCTTCCCAAATGGTCATAACGTCCTGCTGATGACAAATGTCCATTGTCGAACCAATTAAAAGCAGTTCTTATATCAGCATTAACAACATTGGAATCAGCAAGAAAACCATTAGGATACCATCCCATTGAAGTACCAGTTATATGATCATCTTCATAAAATCCAGAATCACTCATTACTCCATTATAATGATAACTTAACCAACATCCTTCTTTTTTCCCATTCAAATATTTACCAGTACTTTTTAAATTTTTATTCGCGTAGAAATAATAAAAAAAACCATTCGGAACTTTACAACTACTATCTAAATAAGTACCGTCCATCTGAAGATTATTTGTTTCATGAAGAAAATAATCCCTTCTGTGCCAACCACTATCAGTATGACTTATCACTCCAAAGAATCGAGCATTAGCAGCATCAGTTTCTTTCCAATGATAATCATAATACTTCTGAATTGTTTGTGATTGGGCAGCAGAAATATAAAAGACTAAAAAAATAAACAGAGCTTTCCTCATATCTATTCGTTGCGATATATTATATATCAAATATAATATATTTTAAAGTCATCTGCCGAAAATAAATTACATATTTCTTCTGTATTGCCCGCCAACTTCATACAAAGCATGTGTGATTTGACCAAGCGAACAATATTTTACCGTTTCCATTAATGCTTCAAACAAATTCCCGTTGTTTACGGCAACTTCTTTTAATTTTTCCAGCATGGCTGCTGATTGCTGTTCATTGCGCTTCCAAAATGCATGCAGATTTTCTACCTGCAGTTCTTTTTCTTCTTTGGTGGAACGGATCACTTCTGTTGGCAGTATTGTAGGGCTTCCTTTTTTATTCAAGAAAGTATTTACGCCAACGATGGGCAAATCTCCGGTATGTTTCAATGTTTCATAATACAAACTTTCTTCCTGGATCTTATTTCTTTGATACATTCTTTCCATCGCACCCAGGACACCACCACGTTCGTTGATACGGTCAAACTCAACTAAAACAGCTTCTTCAACCAGATCGGTCAATTCTTCAATGATAAAAGAACCCTGAATAAAGTTTTCCGTAATGGCAGAACCCAGTTCACGATTAATGATCAGTTGGATAGCCATGGCTCTCCGCACACTTTCTTCCGTGGGTGTAGTGATGGCTTCATCATACGCATTCGTGTGTAATGAATTGCAATTATCGTAGATCGCATACAATGCCTGCAGTGTTGTTCTGATATCATTGAAATCAATTTCCTGGGCATGCAATGAACGGCCGCTGGTTTGAATATGATATTTCAACATCTGGCTTCGCTTATTGGCTTTGTACTTATATCGCATTGCCTTTGCCCATATCCTTCTTGCTACACGACCTATAACACTATACTCAGGGTCCATCCCATTGCTGAAGAAAAAAGATAAATTACCGGCAAAGTCATCAATGCTCATTCCTCTGCTCAAATAATATTCAACATAAGTAAACCCATTGGATAAGGTGAAAGCCAACTGAGTGATAGGATTAGCCCCTGCTTCTGCAATATGATAGCCACTGATACTTACACTGTAGAAATTACGGACACTTTTATCTATAAAATATTGCTGCACATCCCCCATCAGTTTCAAAGCAAATTCTGTTGAGAAGATGCATGTATTCTGAGCCTGATCTTCTTTTAAAATATCTGCCTGCACAGTTCCCCTCACTTGTGCCAAAGCCTGTGCTTTTAATTTTTCATATACTTCTTTCGGCAATACTTCGTCGCCACTTAATCCCAATAATTTCAATCCTAAGCCATCATTGCCTTCCGGCAATCTTTCCGGTGAAGACGGATTATAATAAAGAGGCTTACGTGATGTTTTAAATTTTTCTCTACTAAGATCTTCGACCAGGGTCCATAGTCCATGGTCTGATATATACTTTTCGCACAGTTGATCGATCGCTGTATTCATAAAGAACGCAAGAATAATGGGAGCAGGGCCATTAATGGTCATGCTTACCGAGGTTTTAGGATCGCAGAGATCAAAACCACTGTATAGTTTTTTTGCATCGTCAACAGTTGCAATACTAACCCCGCTGTTTCCTACTTTACCATAAATATCCGGACGCTCATCAGGATCTTCGCCATACAGTGTAACACTGTCAAATGCCGTGCTGAGACGGATCGCAGGCTGCCCAATGGAAACATAATGGAAACGTTTATTCGTTCTCTCCGGGCCACCTTCACCGGCAAACATTCTGGTTGGATCCTCCCCTTCGCGTTTTAATGGAAACACACCTGAAGTAAATGGAAAGTGACCGGGCACATTTTCCTGTGCCTGCCAGCCCAAAAGATCACCCCAGTCTTTATATTTTGGTAATACCACTTTTGAAATCCTTGTACCCGATAAACTGATACGGAACATTTCCTGCTGAATGATCTTATCACGAACCTTATATTGATAAAAATCCTGCTGATATGCTTTTCTTTTTTCGGGCCAGTTGTTGATCAATTTTTTTGCAACTGGTGTTAGCTGTTCTGTATAGAAATTGATTTCTTTCTGAATAGCATCGATCAAAGAAGCATTCTCATTTTTATTTTGAAGGATCGATAAAGTTCCATGCAACTGATACAATTTGGAAGCAATAGTAGATTGTTCTTTGACCAGCAGATCATAATTTCTGTTGCTCTCGCTGATCTCACTCAAATAACGGATACGTTTGGATGGAATGATGGCATTGTCAAATTTGCCTCCTGTTACAAAGGATTTTTTATCTCCAAAATTTACGTCAGTTTTTATTTGAATCTTCTCGATCAATAATTCAAATAAATGATTCACGCCATCATCATTGAATTTATTGGCGCAGGTTCCGATGATAGGCAGTTCGGCATCTTTTGCAGTAAATAAATTATGATTTCGTTTGTATTGTTTTCTGATATCATTCAATGCATCCAGTGCGCCCGCCTTATCAAACTTATTGATACAAATAACATCTGCATAATCCAGCATATTGATCTTCTCTAACTGAGATGCAGCACCAAATTCAGGTGTCATCACATACATGCTTACATCGCAATGGTCCAGGATGCTGGCATCACTCTGACCCACACCTGCACTTTCTAAAATAATGAGGTCAAATCCGGCAGCTTTACAAATATCAATGGCATCCTGCACATGAGAACTCAATGCAGTATTATCATCGCGGGTTGCCAGACTACGCATATAGGCACGAGGATGAGAGATGGCATTCATTCTTATTCTATCACCTAATAAAGCGCCTCCTGTTTTCTTCTTGGAAGGATCAACAGAAATAACGGCAATGGTTTTATCCCTGAAGCTGTTTAAATACCGACGAACGATCTCATCAACTACTGAACTTTTTCCGGCTCCACCGGTTCCAGTGATCCCTAAGACAGGAATAACAGTTGACGATTGACGGTGGACGGTGGACGTTACCCCATTCTCTGCATTTGTAATCAATCTTGCAATTTTTCTTACATCCTTTACTTCTCCCAAACCCATTGGCGTTTTATAATCACCATCCCCGTTTAAATTAAAATCACATTGTTTGATCACATCTTCGATCATACCTTCCAAACCCATATGCCTGCCGTCATCGGGTGAATAAATTTTAGTGATGCCATAATTTTGCAATTCTCTTATTTCATCGGGCAAAATAGTCCCACCACCACCCCCGAATATTTTGATATGACCGCATCCATTTTCATTCAGCAGGTCTTTCATGTATTTAAAGAATTCCACATGCCCCCCCTGATATGAAGTAATTGCGATACCCTGCACATCTTCTTCAATGGCAGCTTCCACAATTTCAAGCACAGTTCTGTTATGGCCCAGATGTATAATCTCGGCGCCCTTGCTCTGCATGATACGGCGCATGATATTGATAGCTGCATCATGCCCGTCAAACAAAGAGGCGGCTGTAACAATGCGTACTTTATTTTTGAGCGTATAACCCATATTTTATTTTTGGATAGAGACAAAATTAGGTTTTTGAAGTTAACGGTTGTTAGTTTTTAAAAAGCAAATGATAAAACTCATCCACTCACGTTGAAAAACTCGTTACTTTCATCACAAAATTGCCTATGAACTTCGATGTAAATGTTGACGTTTCTTCCATTTATCCGGTTATTACTCTAAAAGATACCAAGACCAAATGTGAAGCAGAAGTATATGCTTTCGGCGGATTGCTGAATGCATTTAAAATCCCTGTACAGGGAAAATTAGTGAATGTGATCGATGCTTACAGTTCTCCTGAAGACGCTGTAAAGAATATCACCAATGGATTTAAAAGTGCCAGATTAAGTCCTTTTGTTTGCCGATTGAACAAAGGCAAATATTCTTTTGAAGGTAAAGATTATCAGGTAGAGAAATTTTTCATTCCACCCCATGCGATTCATGGAATTACTTACGATGCTGTTTTTGAAGTGAAAGATATTTTTGCGGATGAACATCAGGCTTCTGTTACACTGCAGCATCATTATGCAGGTACTGATAAAGGATATCCTTTCACATATGATGTTACCTTAAAATGGAAATTGGAAAAAGATAATAAAGTAACCGTTCGGTCAGCAGTGCATCATTCCAATAAACAATCCATCCCCTATGCTGAAGGATGGCACCCTTATTTCAATTTAGGAACAGATGTGAATCATTGTACCCTTCAGTTTGATAGTGATACTATGCTGGAATTCGACGCCACATTATTGCCTACAGGTAATAGATTAAAAGATGAACGTTTTTCGAGCGCTGCATTACTGAATGATACTTTTTTGGATAATTGTTTTGAATTGAATAAAACAAAACATCCCAAATGTGTGCTGGCTAATGATCAATTGGAATTAACCTTACAGCCCGACTCATCATATCCGTTTTTGCAGGTCTACACTCCCGATCATCGCAAAAGTATCGCGATTGAAAATTTGAGCAGTGTGCCCGATGCATTCAATAATGGAATAGGAATAAAATTCCTGGAACCGCATCATGTTTATAATTTCACCACTTCATATATTTTAAAAGCAAAATAATCATGTCTAACGCAGAAATTGTCATCGCCAGTTTTAAAAAGCATTTCACAACAACCCCACGCTTATATTTTTCTCCCGGAAGAATTAATCTGATCGGCGAACACATTGACTATAATGACGGCTTTGTGATGCCTGCTGCTATTGATAAAGGGATCTGGTTCGCAGTAGCCGCTAACAATACCGATACTGCCAATTTTGTAAGTGTTGATTTGGAAGATTCTTTTTCCATACCTGTAAAAGAGATCAGTAAAAAAGATGGCTGGAAGAATTATGTATTAGGTGTATTACATATTTTGGATGAAAATAAAATTTCTTTTGGCGGATTTGATTGTGTATTTGGCGGCAATCTTCCCGTAGGTGCTGGTTTATCATCATCTGCTGCTGTAGAAGGCGGCTTATTGTTTGCACTCAATACGATATTTTCTTTTGGAATGAATCGGATTGAAATGGCAAAATTGGCACAAAAAGCCGAGCATAGTTATCCCGGTGTGAATTGCGGGATCATGGATCAGTTCGCAAGTTTGAACGGTCAGAAAGATCATGTGATATTGCTGGATTGCACTTCTCTGGAATACAAACATTTTCCGTTACAGTTAGATAAATATGATATTGTTCTCATCAATACAAAAGTGCATCACTCACTGGCAAGCGGAGAATATAATAAGCGAAGGAAACAATGCGAAGAAGGCCTTGCTTTGCTGAAAACAAAACTGACTAATGCAAAATCTTTCAGAAACATTTCCTCAAAACAAGTGATGGAACAAAAGAGTTTGCTCGATCCTAAGACCTATGATCGTTGCTTATATGTTACACAGGAAATTGAACGCACACAATTGGCCGGAAAATATCTGGAAGAAAATAACCTGATCGAATTCGGTAAATTGATGTTTCAAACACACGAAGGCCTAAGCAAATTATATGAAGTGAGCTGTGATGAACTGGATTTCTTAGTGGATGAAGCAAAGAAACATGCATCGATCATCGGCTCAAGAGTAATGGGTGGCGGATTTGGCGGATGCACAATTAACCTTATTGAAAAAGAGAAGACGAATTCTACTGTTTCTTCAATTACAGCTGCTTATACTGTAAAATTTGCTGTTGTTCCGGAAGTGTATATCATGAATACCAGCGATGGCACTTATGAAATAATGTCAGCTTAATTATAATTTTTCTTTGACTTTAAAAGTTGCCAACCCAAAAGATTGGCAACTTTTTCGTTATAAACTTAGCACAGCGATCATGCTTATTTCCACATTAACAGCTTTGGGCAACCCTTTAACTGCAACGGTTTCGCGTGCAGGATAATCACCGTTAAAATAAGATCCATACACTTCATTCACTTCTGCAAACAAGCTCATATCACTGAGAAAAATGGTCGTTTTGGTAACATGCTCAAACGTAAGTTTGGCTTCATCCAGAATTGCCTTTAGGTTTTTCATTACCTGATGTGCTTCTTCTTTTACAGTTCCTTTGATCACTTCATTGGTTGCTGGAACGATCGCTACCTGTCCGCTGATGAACAATAAGCCATCAGTTTTTACTGCCTGATTATACGGGCCGATGGGTGCAGGCGCTTTGGGTGTATTGATAATTTGTTTTGACATGGTTCTGATTTTATTTCATGGCAAATAACTGCATTTCCATCAACTGTGCAACCTATTTTTGTAAAAACTTGTTCGGCAATGCATATTGTGGTAAAGGCAGATCAACAACAAAAAGAAGAATTTCTTTCCAAATCAATTCCCTCAGAAATCCAAATAAGCTGGATGGAAAATGATTTGATAGAAGGCGATGTTTATATTGATCTGCAATTTGAAGAAGAATCAAGTTTCAATACTATTGTTCAGCAACTCGTTTTTGTCAATGCAGTAGTTGCAACCTGTAAAGAGCTTCCTGTTAATTACATTCGCATTAACGCATGGAATGGCTTTTTAATGAGACCTTTGATAGAAGTTGTTGCAACCAATGAGTTTTATAAAGGAGAAGCGGCTAAAGTATTGAAAGCCCTTGGCTGGGATTTTCAATTTGTAGCAGATGAATCTGGAATGGTCGCTGCAAGGATCATCAGCATGATCATTAATGAAGCTTATTTTGCTTTGGGAGAAAAAGTCAGTTCAAAAGAAGAGATTGATATTGCAATGAAATTGGGTACCAATTATCCTTATGGTCCTTTTGAATGGGGCGAAAAGATAGGGCTACATAAAATATATACCTTATTAAAAAAGTTACAAGAACAGGATGAGCGATACAGTATTGCACCCGCTCTGATAAACGAATTAAACTGATGGCATTCATAGTAAATATTGATACAGCAACAGAATATGCAGGGGTTTGCATCAGTGATGCCGGACAAATACTGGCAAAAGAGGAGAGTAAAGAGCAGAAAAATCACGCTTCATTTGTACAATCTGCTATAAAAAAATTATTATCTGAACTAAGCCTGAAGCCTTTATCCATTGACGCAATAGCTATTACACAAGGTCCGGGTAGTTATACCGGCTTACGAGTAGGAATGGCTTCTGCAAAAGGGCTTTGTTATGCTCTTAAAAAGCCACTGATACTTATCAATACCTTAGAAGTAATGGCTTTGGCTTCAATAGAAGCTGCTAAAAATAAGGGTACTGATATCAGTAAGCTATTATTCGCACCAATGATCGATGCAAGAAGGCAGGAAGTATTTACTGCACTATATAACAATGAATTACGAAATATTTTAGCCCCGTTTGCATTGGTATTGGACGAATATTCTTTTGCCACTGAATTGGCAAAGCAACCTATCCTGTTCAGCGGAAACGGAAGTAATAAGTTAAAGGTTTTGATTCGTCATGAAAATGCCATTTTTTCCAATACAACACATCATATATCCCAACTTTCACATCTTTCTGCAAAAGCTTTTATACAAAATAAATTCAGTGATCTTGCTTATAGCGAGCCATTTTATCTGAAAGAATTCTTTGATGGCTCTAAAAAAAAGATTTGAAATATATTTTTTAAACTATGTAAAATCAATAACAAATAGTTTAACTTTATACTCTAAACGGTACGTTTTTTTTAACCCCCAATTCTCAAAAACATGAACCATCCATTAACATCACTCACCTTGAACAATGGCAAGGCAACCGTTAAAATCAATTTCCTTCAGACTAAGAAGGCTGCTATGATTTTAAGGGCTTTAAATCACAAACTTCGTCAGCAAATGTTGAAGTTACTTGATGAAAACAAAAAAATGACTGTAACTGAATTGTATGTAAAGCTTAGACTTGAGCAATCAGTTGCATCTCAGCACTTGGCTATTTTACGTCGTGCTGGCATTGTAAGCACTGTGCGTAATGGCAAGTTCATTTTTTATTCTCCAAGTTATTCCCGTATTTCAGAAGTGATGAAATATTCGGCAGATCTGGTTGAATAAAAAATTTAATCCTTACCATATCCAATGCCCGCAATAGCGGGCATTTTTGTTCTCATCATTCCGTTAATCGTTACTGCTGAAATTGTTTTGCCTTTATCTTTGTTTCAAATAATCGAATATGTATATCCAACAATTATATACAAGCTGTTTAAGCGAAGCGGCTTATTATATTGACAGTGATGGTGAAGCTGCGGTCATTGACCCCCTGAGAGATATTGAGGAATACCTTCACTTGGCAGAGCAAAGAAAAGCCAAGATCAAATATATTTTTGAAACACATTTTCATGCAGATTTTGTAAGCGGCCATTTGGACCTTGCTGCTGCCACAGAGGCAGCAATTGTTTACGGCCCCGATACGATTACAAGTTTTCCGGTCCATGTTGCAAAAGACGGAGAAATATTCAAGCTCGGAAAAATAAGTATCGAAGTTTTACATACACCCGGTCATACACTGGAAAGCAGTTGCTATTTATTGAAAGATGAACAAAATAAAGATCACGCAATATTTACCGGCGATACATTATTTGTAGGAGATGTTGGCCGTCCCGACCTTGCTCAAAAGGGAGAAACTCTAACTACCCATGATCTTGCAGGTATGCTATATGAAAGTATTCAAAAAAAGATAATGCCTTTAGCAGATAACATCATTCTCTATCCTGCACATGGAGCTGGCAGCAGTTGCGGAAAAAATTTGGGGCCTGAAACATTCAGTAGTATCGGCGAACAAAAACAAAGCAATTACGCATTACAGCAACAAACAAAGGAAGATTTTATAAAAGCAGTTATCGAAGGGTTGTCTGCACCACCTCAATATTTTCCCATCAATGCAAAGATCAATAAAGAGGGATATGAAAGCATCAATGCAGTAACTGAAAAAGGATTAAAACCATTGACTGTTGATGCCTTCAAATCAAAAATTAAAAATGAAGACCTAACCATTTTAGATACAAGAAATGCTTCTTTATTTATTAATGGATTTGTTCCGGGTTCTGTTTTTATAGGATTGGAAGGTCGTTTCGCAGAATGGGCAGGAAGTTTATTACCTTTTACTAAACCTATTCTATTAGTAACTGAAGATGGAAAAGAAAAAGAAACTATTATACGTTTAGCCAGAGTTGGATTTGAGAAATTCGAAGGCTTTTTACAAGGTGGCTTTGATGCATGGAAAGCAGCAGGAGAAAGATTTGATCTGCTGATTAGCGTGGAAGCAGATGAACTGGCAATGGATATCCCTTTTGATGAGAACCTTGTTGTTGTCGATGTAAGAAAAGAAGTTGAGTATGCAGACGGTCATCTTAAACAAGCTATTAACATTCCTTTACTTGAATTAGTTGACCCCGGCAGTATGGCTAACCTGGATGATCACCATAATATTTATTTGCATTGTGCAGCCGGTTACAGAAGTGTTATTGCCTCTTCATTGATGAAACGTGAAGGCATACATAATATCAGGAATATTGATGGAGGCTGGAGTAAAATAAATGAAATAAAAGATAAATTCGAAATAGAAAAGAGTACAGAAGTATTGAATTAGCCGAAACTTTATAGAAGATCCCGATTACGATAGTAGAATTGAGTTACAAACCTATTGATGACATAAAGATGAAAGAGCACTAAGTTTTATACAACCAGCTTACTGTATTTTTCTTCATCGTATTCTAGTTTCCACCTCCGGTGACTCCATAAATAATTAGATGGTTTTTGCTTAACAGACTCCTCTACTTTTTTTACGAGCAACTTGGTTAATTCACCTTCTGAAAAACTATTCGGCTCTTTTGTGATCAGCTCAATATCTGCTTTATAATATCCCCGTTTTATTTTATAGAAATTTGCATACAGAATAGCAGTATTATTTGCCCTTGCCCCATTTTCAGGGCCTTTCACAAATGCTGTCATTTTCCCAAAGAATGGCATCCAGTATGCATTGAAAGGGTTTCCCGGATTTTGATCGGCCACTAAAATAAGGCTGTATTTTCCTTGGCTGTATTGGGTAAAATTGTTCTTGAATTCAATTGCCGGAAGCAAAACTGTTCCAAACTTAGAGCGAAAATTAAAAATAAGTTTATCGAATGCCTTATTTGCCAATGGCATGTATACTACTAAAAAAGGGTACTTGATTTGTAATGAAACACCAAGATTCGCAATTTCCCAGCTAAAATAATGACCTGTAGTGATCTGTATCTTATCTGTTGTATCATAGAGATCGTTTATCACATCAATATTCACAGAAAACCTTTTCTGAATTTCTTCTTGACTGATAGAGATGAGCTTGATCATCTCTACTAAACTATCTATGAACTGGTGATAAAAATCTTTTGCGATTCGTATTCGTTCCTTTTCGGTTTTTTCGGGAAAAGCAATGGCCAGATTCTTAAATACTACATTTTTTCTGTAGCCAACTATATAATAAGCAATAAAATAAAAGAAGTCGCTGATGCTGTAAATTACTCTCCACGGTAAAATTGAAAGTGTATAGAATATAGCATATATAAAATAATACATTCTTATTCCCTTTGCTCACGCAAAGATAATCACTATACAAATAAAAAAAGTTTAATCAATGAGCAGGCTTTTATATTTCGTTTCATCATATTCGAACTTCCATCTTCGGTGACTCCATAAATAATTGGATGGCCGAAGTCTGATCTGTTCTTCCAAAAAGTCTCTGAATAATTTTGTTAGTTCACCCTTTTGTAATGTATTGGGAGTGGTAGTGATCAATTTTAATTCTGACCGGTAATAACCACGTCTAACTCTATAATAGGTTCCAAAAATAATAGCAGGATTGCTAGAAAAAGCACTACGCTCAGGGCCTGTCACAAACGGAGCCTTCTTACTAAAAAAACTAAGCCAGTATGAACCTCTCGGGTTACCGGGATTCTGATCGGCACCTAAAGCCAGGGCATATCTTTTATTTACATACTGATGAAACTGTGTCTTAAACTTATCAGCCGGTATTGTTATTGTCCCAAATTTTGTCCGCATCTTAAGGATGATCTTATCCATCACTTTATTGCTTAACGGAATGTACACACCAATAAAGGGATATCTTGAATTGGCACAATAAGCAAGGTTTAAATATTCCCAATTAAAAAAATGACCACCGTGCAATTGAACATTTTGTCCTGTCTCGAACAAATCGTTCATCACCTCATAATTACATACAAATCGTTTATTCAACTCTTCCTTTGAAATGGAGATCATCTTAACGGTCTCCATAAACGTATCAATCAGTTGATGATAAAAGTCTTTGGCAATACTTATTCGTTCCTTTTCAGTTTTTTCCGGAAATGCGATCAGCAAATTACCCATCACTACCTCTTTTCGATACCCAATCACATAATAGATCAAAACATAAAATGCATCACTAATCAGATACATGACCCACCAGGGGATCAGAGATAATAAGTAAAAAAAGGAGTAGGCTACATAATACATGAAATAAAGATAACCCTCCGGCTTTATAAAATAATATTCTGCAGTAATTGGCTTTTTCCGGGATGGTCTGTATTAAAATGCAATCCTCTGCTTTCTTTCCTGAACTCTGCTCCTTTAACGATCAGATATCCCACGGTTATGATATTTCGTAACTCGCACAATTGCGGAGAAACTCTTGTTGAGCGATATAACTCTTCTGTTTCGGTAAATAAAAGGTCTAATCGTTTCATGGCTCTGTACAAACGAACATCTGTTCTTACAATGCCCACATAATCACTCATCACTTGCTGTAACTCTTTCACACTCTGTGTGATCAGAATCATTTCCTTCGGATCACTTGTTCCTTTTGCATTCCAATCGGGAATATCATTTTTAAAATCCAATGAATTTATTTTATCTGCACTATCTACATATGCTCTATGACCAAATACCATCGCTTCCAATAAACTGTTACTTGCCAGGCGATTGGCACCATGCAATCCTGTGCTGGCACATTCACCGCAGGCATATAGATTCTGAATAGAAGTCCTTCCCCATTCATCAGTTTTAATCCCACCGCAACTATAATGTGCTGCCGGCGAAACGGGGATCATATGTTTGGTAACATCGATACCAATGCTCAAACATTTTTCGTAAATGTTCGGGAAATGATGAATGAAACTTTCTTTGCTGATATGCCTGCAATCGAGGTAAACATGTTCTGTACCTGCTTTTTTCATTTCATTATCAATAGCCCTTGCAACAATATCTCGCGGTGCAAGGTCTTTGCGTTCGTCATATTTTTCCATGAAGGCTTCTTCGTTTTTATTACGAAGGATCCCTCCATCACCACGTACGGCTTCCGTTATTAAAAAAGATGGCGATTCGCCGGGTTCATACAAAGCTGTTGGATGAAACTGAATGAACTCCATATTCTCAATTCTTCCTTTGGCGCGATACACCATTGCAATACCATCACCTGTTGCTATGCGAGGATTGGTTGTGGTACGGTAAGCTTGACCATTACCACCCGTTGCCAATAATGTTATTTTCGACAATATTTTCTCTATCCTGTTACTGTTGAGATTTAATACATACACACCATAACAGGTAATATCCGGCGTTGATTTGGTGACCAAGAAGCCGAGATGATGCTGTGTAATAATATCAATCACGAAACAATGATTGATGAGCGTGATATTATGTGTTTGCTCTACTTCATGCAATAAAGCACGTTCCATTTCTTTTCCTGTCACATCTTTATGATGTAAAATCCTGTACTCACTGTGTCCACCTTCTCTTCCCAATGAATATTCACCCTTTTCGTCCTTATCAAACTCAGCACCGTATTGAATGATCTCTTTAATTCTTTCAGGGCCTTCTTTTACAACTATTTCTACCACATGCTTATTGCATAAACCGTCACCTGCAATTTCAGTGTCGTCAATATGTTTATCGTAACTATCCTTGGCTTCATCCATCACCCCTGCAATACCACCTTGAGCATACTTAGTATTGGTTTCATCAGCCTGCGTCTTCGTAATCACCAATATTTTCTTATCGGGATGATGCTTTGCCATTTTCAAGGCATAGGTCAATCCTGCAATACCACTTCCGATCACTAAAAAATCTGTCTGCATACCCCTAACCCCTAAAGGGGAATTTAATTTTTAAAATTTATGATACCAACTTTTGTACAATAATTCAACAATCCTCATTTGTCATTCAATATTCAACAGTAACATTAAGCCGGTTCTATCCATGCTTCATTCTCTTTCAATAGATTAATTAACTCATCAACAGCGATGCTACTATCAATATTTTTTTTCATCACTTCTTTCCCTTTATACAAAGTGATCTTTCCAACACCGCTTCCCACATATCCAAAATCGGCATCTGCCATTTCACCGGGCCCATTTACAATGCAACCCATGATAGCAATCTTCAATCCTTTTAAGTGGTTGGTCCTTGAACGGATCCTTGCTGTAGTTTCCTGCAGTTCAAATAATGTTCTACCGCAACTCGGGCAAGAAATATATTCTGTTTTAGAGATCCTTGTTCTGGTAGCTTGCAAAATATTAAAAGCTGTATTGTTGATGAATTGCTCAATGGATTGATTATTGAAATAATTTCTTCCACTTGCATTCTTGTAACTTGAGCTTTGCAACTTGTAACTTGTATCATTCATTCCCAAACAAATACCATCTCCAAAACCATCCAGAAATAATGCCCCGCATTCGGTTGAATAATGGATCAGGTGTTCATCTGCTGTTTGCCAGTGACTGTCACACATCAATACAACAGGGTTTTCGATCTTTCTGTTCATCAGTTCCATAAACATTCTTCTCACTGAAGGCATAGCATGTGTATTGGTGCTGCTTAAACAGAAAACCACTGTTTTATCGTTGCCTATTTCATCCAGATAAGTAAAGTCATTGATATTGGTTTCATCATTAAAACAATCGATCATTACGAAATTGATCGAATCACTTTTTAGTGCTGCCGCTTCAAATCCGCCTGTATCAAAGATGGGGAAGTATTTTTCTTTGTCATCGATCAATGCCCATGCCGCAGGATACAAGATCACTTTCAATGTACCCGGCAATGCAAAGTCAATGGCCTCATGTCCTGTAAAAATATAATCGGCTGCAGCATCACCGATATTCCATTTATCTGTAGCTGCATCATAAGTGTAGCCAACACTTTGTAAACTGTCTGCGGTGATTTTACCGATCCTACTCAGATCCGCAATAACAACGGGAACATGTTTCGCACCAATAAGATCAACCGCAAAAGTTTCTCTTCTTTTATATTCAAAAGGAGAATAAGGAATATTTTCAATCAACGGAATATTTCCATCCACCTTCAATCGTCCGCCATCTATCGAATATCGCTTCACCAGATCCTTACATACAGGAATTTCAAATTCAGGATCTTCCGTTAAGGAAACCCGGATCGTATCACCAATACCATCCTCCAGTAATGTGCCGATACCTGCCGCACTTTTCACTCTTCCGTCTTCGCCATCTCCCGCTTCCGTAACACCCAAATGCAAGGGGTAGCATTCTCCGAACTCTGCATCCATTTGTTGCAGCAATAACCGATAGGCCTGCACCATCACCTGCGGGTTGCTCGATTTCATGCTCAAAATAATATTGTGATAACTCTCTCCTCTGGCAATTCTTAAGAATTCCATTGCACTTTCCACCATCCCCATCGGCGTATCCCCATAACGGCTCATGATCCGATCACTCAATGAACCATGATTAGTGCCGATACGCATGGCAGTTCCATACTCTTTACAGATCTTTAATAAAGGCGTAAATCTTTCGCGGATCCTTTCGATCTCTTCAATATACTCAGCATCTGTATAATCGATCTGCTCGAATTTTTTCTTGTCAACATAATTACCCGGATTCACTCTTACTTTCTCAACGATTCTTGCTGCTATTTCTGCCGCATTGGGTGTAAAATGAATATCTGCGATCAATGGTGTATTGTATCCGCGTTTACGCAATTCATTTTTGATGTTTTCTAAATTCTCTGCTTCTTTTTTGGAGGGTGCTGTAATGCGCACTAATTCCGCCCCTGCCTCAATGCAACGGATAGATTGTTCAACAGTAGCAATAGTGTCCATCGTATCTGTTGTTGTCATCGTTTGCACACGTACCGGATGCAGATTACCCAAGAGCAGATCACCTATCTTTACCTCTCTCGTTTTTAAACGGGAATATTGTGTTAATGAGTTACAATACAATTGCATGAATGATATTCTGTTACTGAATTACAAATGTCATCAAAAAAATCAACTAATTTTAATTACAATCTGTTAACGATGAAACAAAGCTTTTGTTTAGTACTATTTGCAATTTGTTTTGCTGCTACGGCTCAGCAAAGTTTTACGGAAAAAGGAAAATCTTTCACGATCACCAGTAAATACAACATGTTTCCCGATTCTTTAAGAAATGTATCGCCAAGAATATATGACGGGAAAACCTATACCGCAAAAGAGCATTACAGCGACAGCAGTGCTTATATTTTTGTTCCGGATTATTTCGACAAAACAAAAGCCTTTCAATTTGTTTTCTGGTTTCATGGCTGGGGCAATAACATTGATACTGCATTAGCACAATACAAATTGCAGCAACAATTCTATGATGCTCATTTAAATGCCATTTTTATTTTTCCTGAAGGACCAAAGAATGCACCCGACAGCTATGCCGGAAAGTTTGAACAATCTAAAATATTCGATCTCTTCATAAAAGATATTGAACAGCATATGCAGCAGGAAAAGATCATTGGCTCAAAACAAAAACCGGTACAATTAATTTATGCCGGTCATAGTGGTGCCTACAGAGTGATTAGTTATCTGCTCTTGCATTCATCTTATTCCTGCAAAGGCATTTTATTATTTGATGCTTTATATGCAGAACAGGAAAAATTTGCCGTGCATTTACAACAACATCCGAATACCAAACTCATTAATATTTTTACAGATGATGGAGGAACCTATCAAAACTCTAAAGGCCTGATGACTGATATGACAGCATGGAAATGGAATTATCTGGAAAAGGAAGAAGAGGATTGTACTGCGGCTGATCTCAAGAATAATCGTATCATTTTCCTGCACAGCAAGAAGAAACACAATGATGTGATTGCCAACCAAAATAATTTTCAACGTTTTTTAGCGTCTATGAAATAATTACCAATCCTTTTCAGGTTTGGTTTGCTTTATCTTTTGCTTTTGTAGTTCCTGCAAATGTTTCTCTTCCTGTCGCAGTTGGTTCAGCAGATTCTCTGCCTGCTGTTTATTCATTTCATTCTTGGGCTTTGGCTCGGGTGGTTTCTGCTCCTGTTTTTTCTGATCATCCTTTTTGGGGTCATCCTTCTTCTCGTTTTGTTTCTTTAACTCATTCAATGCTTTTTGCAGGTTTTCTCTTGTTTCATTATCTGTTGCATCCAATCTCAGCGATTGTTTGAATGAATTAACCGCTTCCTGTAATTGTTTTTGTTTTACTTCAGCCACTCCTTTATTGTACCCTGCCTTGGATTGTAAACCCGGGTCACTTGCATTTTCCAATACCGATTGGAAAAACTTAGTAGCATCAGGATAATTCTGTTCTTTTTGCAAAGCATTGCCAGCATTGAATTGTGCAGCATTATTTTTCTGATCCGTCTGTAATGCTTTTTCATATTCCGTTAAAGCATTTTTATAATCGCCTTTTTTATACAACTCATTCCCCTTATTCACAAGATTATTGCTCTTCTGCGCTAAAGAAGCAGTAAAAGAAGATAGGATCAATATGAAAAACAAAAGTCTCAACCTATTTGTGATTTTTTTTCTGAGATAAATACTTCAGCAATCAGCAATAACACGGTGATCGCAAGAAAATAAGGATAGAATGACTGATACTCGGTATACCCACCCGCACTGCTGATGGCTTTCTTTTCCATGCCATTTAGCTCCACCATTATTTCATCCGCAACTGTATCCGTATTGTCTAAAGGATGATATGTTCCGTTGGCTGTTTGAGCCAACTGCTTCAACAGATCTTCATTGAGTTTGGATATAATGGTTTGCCCATTTTCATCTCTTTTGTATTCGTTTGTTCCGGGCTCTGTAATGGGTGAACCTTCTGCAGAACCCACACCAATGGTATGCAATACTGTACCATGATCTGCCAATTGTTTGGCTACTTCAACGGCTTTATCTTCATGGTCTTCCCCATCAGTAATCAAAATAACGGATTTGTATTTTTTCTCCTTCGTATCTAAAGATGCATCCGATAATTGCAATGCAGCACTCAGATTGGTTCCCTGTACAGCAATAAAATCGGGTGATGCATTAGAAACAAACATTTTAGTAGCAGTTGCATCTGCTGTTAAAGGCATCTGCAGGTAAGCCTGTCCTGCAAATACGATCAGACCAACGCGATTGTTCTCCAGTTTATCGGTAAGCTGATTGATGAATTGTTTTGCTTTATCTAATCTTGATGGCTTTTCATCCTGACTCAGCATACTCTTGCTCACATCCAAAGCGATCATAACATCGATGCCGCTTGCTTTAGTTCCCCTGATCTGTAAAGGTCGCCTGAGATTACTTATGGCAACGATCCCTACACTCAATGCGATCAGAACAATGATCATTTTTAAACGATAGCGTTGCGGTGAATAATCATTGGTAAGCAGATCTACCAATCTAGCATCTCCCAATTTCTTTCTGGCAGATCTCTTCCATCGTATCACATACCAAAAAAGTAATACCAATGGTATAATGATAAATAAACCCAACAAAAATTCTATATTCTCGAATTCAGGCATTACTGCAAGCTAATGGCTCTATTTCAAAAGAAAAAACTAAAAACTAAAGAAAGAAAAACTAAATCCCTATGTTTTAGTTTTTAGATTTTAAATATTAGTTATTGAGATCAACGTTTTCCTTCTAAGAAACCTAATTGTTTCAATATGCCGGTTAAAATATTTTGTCTTACAGAATATATGTTTGTATCTGGATTACCTTCCAGATTCAGCACAAAAAAGTAAGGGTGTTTGTTTTCCTCGATCCAGCCTACTATCCAGCCTAAAGCATTCCCATTTTCTTTAAAGCCCCATCCTGTTTTATAGGCCAATGTATAATTTGAATTGCTTTCATGAATCATTACCTTCTTAACAATGTCCATACTGGTTTTATTGAATGGCAGCTGACCGAAATATAATTTCTTCACCAGTCCCAACTGTTCGTCGGATGTTATCTTAAGAGAATTGTCCAGCCAAAAGCTATCCACCCTGTTTCCTATTTTATGGTTACCGTATTTTAAACTATCCAGCCATAACTGCATGGTATCCTTCCCGATCCTTCTGGCCACTTCCTGATAATAGGGAACCGCAGAAACCTTAAATGCCTCTTCCATGCTGAGATCCTTATTCCAATCTTCATTCCAGCGTTTTACCCCATCCCATTTAATGATCATTCTCTCATTTACAATTCTTCCTGTTTGCAAACCGATCAATGAATTAACGATCTTAAATGTAGAAGCAGGTGTATAAGCAGAATCCTTGAATCTCGATAAATTATAAATCGTGAAATGTCCCTGCCCGTTATCGAACAAAGCAAAGGTTCCGGTTACTTTAGCACTGTCGAAATAGGTTTTGAGGCTGTTATCGATCGTTACATTATTGGGGGTACAAGCACTGAAAACATAGCCCATAAGAGCTAAATTGAAAACAGCTTTCGCAATTTGATTCATATCCTGGTATTAAGTTGGCAAAAATAGGTGCTTAATCAATAGGAACTGCCTATCGTAAAGTATCCGTAGCCATCGAAAATGCAGTAAAGAATCCATACCCGTTCTTTACATTTTTATATACATTGGTTGGCTCAGCAAAGGGATTAAGCGTAGATAGATCGTAATCATTGTAGCTTTTGATGTATTTAAAATAATCTTCTGTGATATGCAATAACTCAATATAGGGCCTTCTTGTTCTACTGGGTATATATGTAATATCCATTTGATTAGTTGCAACGGTAACAACGACCTTCTTTGTTTGTCCGTTAAAATTTTGATCACTCAATAATAGTTTATTGCCGTCAATGCAGGTCTCTGTCGTGAAAGGGTTGTTGAAGACCATTTTCTCAAAATCGGTATCTGTTGTACCAATACAGTCGGCATAATTGCCATCTGATTTATGAATTCGTATCAGATAATAATCAGCAGAGGAAGAATTATCTATAAACGAAAATGAGATCTGATCTACCAGATCCCCATAAGAATTATAACCTATCGCTCTTTTCAACTGAGTATTAGAGATCGTCATCAATGAGTTGACAGGACTTACGGCCGAGATAGATGTAAATCCGGGTACAGCGGCATCAACCTGATAAGTATCTCCGATAATTGTTTTCTTTGTTTTATTGATATATCTGAAATTCAGTGAATCATATTTTAATGTATCGATCACCACATTATTTTGCTTGATTGTAATGAAAGCATTTTTTATTTCGTAGGTCCTGATAAGATTGCTGCCCGTATCAACAGGGTCATTGATACCCCTGCTTCTTGTTAAATGCAAATTGAATAATTGTGCTTGCTGCCATTGCCCGTTTAAAACCAGCACCGGTGTTTGTGATGGCACATCGATCTCGATCGATTTATTGCAAGCCATTGGCATCAACAGAAAAAGAATAATATAGTACAGCCATTTTCTCATGCTTAAAATTTAAACTGATAACTGATAGATGGAATGATCGGGAATAAGGCAAACTTGTAAAACTGGTTCTTATACATATTCGTTGTTTTATCATATACCGTATTCCTGAAAATAAAATAGGTATTCATCCTGCTGTAAACATTGTAGATACTGATCAACCAGGCTCTTTCATAATGTTTTTTCTGTTTAGTGAATTTTGCAGCAATATCCAATCTGTGATAGGCAGGTAAACGAAAACTATTGCGCTTATCATACACTTCCACTTCATGATTATTATTGTCGAGATAAACAGCCACAGGCAAGGTGGTGGCCATTCCTGTTCCATATACCCAGTCGGCACTTAACTGGATATGCTTCGAAAGCTCATGCGTAACTGCGAGTTTAAGATCATGTCTCCGGTCGTATTTGTAGGGGAATTGTTCGCCATTATTCAAGGCAGAAAACAACCGGTTACTCCAGCTTAAAGTATAACCTACCAGTCCTGTTGTTTTGCCTTTTTGTTTTTGTGCCATCCATTCAATACCATAGGAAGTACCGGTTCCGCTTACCACTTTACTTTCCCAGTCATTCAAAGAATTGATGAATGATGCACCTTCGGCATATTCGATCACATTTTGCATCTTCTTGTAAAAAGCCTCCACACTAAACTCTATATTATTCTTGTAATTGTATTGCCAGCCTGCAGCAAGTTGAGAACTTATTTCGGGTGGAACATTTGCTGTTGCAGGTACCCATAGATCGGTTGGCATACCGACACCGTTATTGGTAAGCAAATGAATATACTGCGACATGGTTGCGTATGATGCTTTAAGGCTCATATCATTATTCAGCAGATACCTGACAGAGATCCTGGGTTGCAATGAATTAAAAAAACTATTCTGAATATTAAATCCTGCCCAGTGTAAGCCGATATTGGATTTTATCTTTCTCGAGATCCTGATATCATCTTCTGCATATACATCGAATTCTGTTGACGACATAAAACCCGAATGATAGGCTGAGTCATTTTGATAAGAACCATTACTGACAACTGTTTGAAAAGCCCCCGGGCTATAATTATGCCAGGTGATACTTGCTCCTGTTTTTATGAAATGAGCAGGATTCATATAATAATCAATATCCGTTCGGAAGCTTTTATCTTCCACCGAAGAGCTGTATGCCTGATAATAGGTTGCCGTATTGCCTGTTGTTTGCAATACAGATTGGGTACTATTTAAATTATACTGATATTTTGTATAGAAAGCTGTAAAATTGCTGAAGAGTTTTTTATTAAATTCATGGTTCCATCTCAGGGATGCAGTACTGTTACCCCAATCCATCACCGATTTAAAATTATTCCCATTCACCAATAATGTGTCGGCATTAAAATCATAATTCACATTGCCGTCAAACTTATCTTTTCCAAAATAACCACTCACATATAACTGATCCTTAGGCGATATATAAAAATTCATTTTAGCATTCAGGTCATAAAAAAAATATCCTGCTTCAGCGCCTTTATCATTCATTGCTCTGATCAATGGCCGCATATAAGCATCGGCATAGGTTCTTCTTCCGCTAAACATAAAAGAGGATCTGCCTTTTTTTATAGGGCCTTCCAATGTAAATCTGGCCGCGATCACTCCAATGCCGCCTTCTCCATGTAATTCATTTTTATTCCCTTCTTTCATGCGGATATCCAAAACAGAAGACAGACGTCCACCATATCTTGCCGGAAATCCCCCTTTGATCACATCAACGGTTTGCAAGGCATCAGAATTAAAAACAGAAAAGAAACCAAACAGATGCATGGCATTATAAACAGGTACTCCATCCATCAGGATCAGGTTCTCATCTGCCCCTCCGCCCCGAACATAAAACCCTGCATTGCCCTCATTGCCTGCCTGAACGCCCGGCAATAATTGCACCGCTCTTAATACATCCGATTCACCTAAAACCGGTGGTAAATTTTTTATTTGTTTGGCCTGCAGTTGTATCAAACTCATCTGGCTCCTGTATACCGGATTATTCCTTCTTGCTATTACAGTAACTTCATCCAGAACTGCATTTGATAGTAGTGCAAGATCCAGTTTTATATTTTCATTCGGGATCAATTTGAACGACTGCTGTCTATATCCAACAAAACCAAAACGGATCTCAACAGAATCTTTTGATATAGGTATCGTGATCGAATAAAACCCATAATTATTAGAAGTGGCTCCAATATTGGCGGGCTGTACAAGTACAGAAGCCCCTAATAGTCTTTCGCCATTTGCTGAGTCTTTAATATATCCGTGAATAGTGATCTTTTGAGCAGTTGTCAAGATCACAGAAAACAAAAGAGGGGTTATGATAAGTTTCTTGAACATTTCTATTACCCAATAAAGATAGTATTGCTAAGAATGGCTGCAAAGCAAAAAAGTGTAGTTAAGAACCACACTTTTTCATTCGTTTTTTATTTTATTTTATTTTAATACGCCCAGTTCTTTACCCACTTTTGTAAATGCCGTAATGGCTTTATCTAAATGTTCCTGTTGATGTGCTGCACTTAACTGAACACGAATTCTTGCTTTACCTTTTGCAACAACAGGAAAAAAGAATCCGATCACATAAACACCTTCATCTAATAATTTAGCTGCAAAAGTTTGTGCCACTACTGCATCGTAGAGCATGATAGGAACAATAGGATGATCGCCTGGCTTGATATCAAACCCTGCTTCGGTCATTTTTGCTCTGAAATATTTTGTATTGTATTCCAGTTTATCTCTTAATTGGGTTGTCTCGGTCAACATGTCTAGCACTGCAATACTGGCGCCGACAATACTGGGTGCCACTGTATTGGAAAACAAATAAGGACGTGAACGCTGACGCAATATTTCAATGATCTCTTTTCTGCCACTGGTGAACCCGCCGCTTGCTCCGCCTAAGGCTTTGCCCAATGTTCCGGTGATGATATCAATTCTTCCCATCACATTCCTGTATTCATGTGTGCCCCTTCCCGTTTTGCCGAGAAAACCGGATGAATGACATTCATCGATCATCACAATGGCATCGTATTGATCTGCCAGATCGCAAATGATATGTAATTGCGCAATGGTTCCATCCATACTGAAGCTGCCATCCGTTACAATGATCCTGTTGCGTAAATTTTGTGTTTCCTTTAGTTTTCCTTCCAGATCAAACATATCATTATGCTCGTAACGGAAGCGTTGTGCTTTGCATAAACGAACACCATCAATGATGGATGCATGATTCAGTGAATCAGAGATGATCGCATCTTCTTCATTGAACAAAGGTTCGAACACTCCCCCGTTTGCATCGAATGCCGCGGCATATAGAATAGTATCTTCTGTGCCCAGAAAATCCGCGATCTTCTTTTCCAGTTCTTTATGAATATCCTGCGTGCCGCAGATGAAACGCACACTGCTCATACCATACCCATGCGAATCGATGGCTTTATGTGCCGCTTCGATCACTTTGGGATGCGAAGACAGGCCTAGATAATTATTGGCACAGAAATTCAGCACTTTTTTCCCATTCACGGTTATTTCCGGACCCTGTTCGCTGGTAATGATGCGTTCTCTTTTAAATAATCCTGCTGCTTCAATCTCTCCCACTTCCTTTTTAATACGGGCTACAAATTTTTCATTCATATTTCAAGCTGTTTTATAGGCCTCAAAGATAATAGTTGCATTTTAGTATGCTCATTAAAAAGCGGGGTAGATTACAAAGCCTTGATCGTAAATCGGCCTCATTTTTCAGTGTAAGACAAAGCAGTCAGCTTCACATCTGATTCATCTTTGATTCGTACCTTCTTCGTATTTGCTTCGGAGTAAGTCCGTTAATTAACGGACTTACTCCGAAGAAGGTACGAATCATACAAGAAGCTGCCTGCTCCAAAATAGGTTGTATGAATTAGCAGAGCAGACAAGAATAAACCTCCAAAACCTATAAAAATTTTACTTAAGAATTGACCGGTATTTTAATAATCGATCACCTGTTCCTGTATCGCAGCAGGAATATCTCTCCACTCATATTGTTGATTTCGCAATTGTGGTTCAAATCCCGCCTCTTTAATGGCATCCTGAATGCTTTTATAGGTAAAGCGATGTGGTGCGCCTGCGGCACTTACCACATTTTCTTCCAGCATGATACTGCCGAAATCATTGGCTCCACCATGTAGGGTAATTTGTGCAGTTTGCTTACCAACCGTTAACCAGCTGGCCTGAATATTTTTGATATTCGGCAGCATAATCCTGCTGATCGCAACCATGCGGATATACTCATCAGGAGTAGTGAGGTTATGTACGCCGCGGATCTTAGCAAGTAATGTATCCACATCCTGAAAGGTCCAGGCAATAAAGGCAAGGAAGCCTTTGGCATGAGCCGGTTTCATTGCCTGTACTTCTCTTATTCTTGTTAAATGAATAAAACGTTCTTCCAATGTTTCTACATGACCAAACATCATGGTGGCGGAAGTTGTAATATCTAATTTATGCGCTTCATGCATGATGGCCAGCCATTCATCAGCACCGCATTTCCCTTTTGATATCAATCGTCTTACACGGTCTACCAGGATCTCTGCACCTGCACCCGGCAATGAATCCATACCCGCTTCTTTCAAAGCTGTCAATACTTCTTTATGTGTTGACTTTTCTAATTTGGTTATATGCGCCACTTCAGGCGGCCCGAGTGTATGTAGTTTAATGGTGGGAAATTCTTCTTTGATCTGTTTAAATGTTTTTACATAAAAATCCAGTCCCAGTTCAGGATGATGGCCACCTTGCAATAATAATTGATCGCCTCCCCATTGCAATGTTTCACTGATCTTTTGACGATAAGCCGGCATATCGGTAATATATGCTTCAGCATGACCGGGAATACGATAGAAATTACAGAATTTACAATTAGCGATACATACATTAGTAGTGTTAACGTTCCTGTCGATCTGCCAGGTCACTTTTCCGTGGGGCACTTGTTTCTTGCGCAATTCATCAGCCACAAACATCAATTCTGTAAGCGGGGCATTATTGAATAAAAACATTCCTTCCTCAATACTTAAAAATTCAAAATTCAATGCCCTTTGATATAGATCGGCTAACTGCATATTCTTTTTTATTTGGAAACAAAGGTAGGGTTGCAATGGTTCAGTTGTGCAACATTGATCAGCATCTTTTAGAGCCGTTAAGCTGTCTATTTTACCATTGCTGTAAATGATGCATCAAATTAGTTTTATGTTTTGTCCTTGCTGAAATAGGATGTAATTTTAATGTATTCAGTCATTGATATAATTGTTTTCACCTCAATCAGAGCTGCATGCTAAAACATACGATTGCCTGTTTAACAGTTTTACTATTGCTGCTATGCGGTAATGTTAGAGCACAGGAAGAGTTTGTTTCGCCCCAGGCTAAATTCATTACCAAATTCCCATTTGTACAAATAACAGGTGGTATCATCATTCTAAAAGCTCAGATCGATAATATCAAAGACAGTTTAAATTTTGTTTTGGATACCGGAAGCGGAGGTATTTCATTGGATTCATCTACGGTGGAAGAGTTTAAACTCAAGAGGGTAAAAAGTGACAGGACCATTCGGGGTATCGGTGGTATGAAGACCGTTGATTTCACATATAATCACAGTCTGATACTTCCCGGTTTAAAGGTTGATGACCTTGATTTTCATATCAACAATTACGATCTGTTGACCAGTGTATATGGTGTAAGGATCGACGGCATTATCGGATTTACCTTTTTAAGAAAATTCATTGTAAAGGTTGATTATGATAAATTAATGATCGAAGTATATAGCCCCGGAATGTATAAATATCCCAGAGGTGGTTTTTTGATGCGCCCCGGCTTTAATGCATTGCCTTATTATGGCGCAACGGTAAAGGATGAAAGGTCGGTTGACGGGAAATTTATTTTTGATACAGGTGCAGGGCTTTGCTTTTTATTGTCGCAGGACTTTGTGGATGACAGTGCATTCATCAGTAAAAAAAGAAAAATTTATGCTACACAGGCAGAAGGAATAGGTGGCAAAAAGACAATGAATACTACTATAGTAAAAGAAATTCATTTTGGCCCTTACCGATTTAAAAAAGTTCCCGTGTACATCTTTAATGATGAGTTCAATGCAACTTCCTACCCTCTTTTGGGTGGATTGATCGGCAATGATCTGTTGCGCAGATTTAATATCATCATCAACTATCCTGAACAAAACATTTACTTAAAGTTCAATACCCATTTCAATGATCCTTTCGATTATTCCTATACCGGTTTGGGTATCTATTTGATAGACGGGGATATTAAAGTGGTGGATATTATTCCGGGTTCTCCGGGCGACAAAGCAGGCTTTAAGCCCAATGATATTGTCTTTGCATTGGATAATAATTTTACCAGAAATATTCAGGCATATAAAACCGCTTTACAAAATGCGGGAGCCAAAGTAAAAGTGCTGGTACTGAGAGATAATCAGCCGGTGGTGCTTTATCTGAACATCAAAAATATTGCTAAATAAACCCGTGCTGCTCAATTAATCTACCTACAAAAGATTCCATAAACTTTTTTGTTGCTACTTTGCAGTTTCCATTTTTAATAAAATTATGATTCAATTCAACAGATTTGTTTTAGCGAACGGATTAAGGATCCTGGTACATGAAGATCATTCAACACCCATGGCAGTAGTGAATGTGATGTATGATGTAGGCTCCAGAGATGAAGACCCTGAGAAAACAGGCTTTGCACATTTATTCGAACATTTAATGTTTGGCGGCAGTATCAATATCCCCGATTATGACGAACCATTGCAACGTGCCGGCGGGGAAAATAATGCATACACCACTAACGACCTTACCAATTATTATTGTCAGTTACCCGCCGAAAATATTGAGACCGCTTTTTGGTTAGAAAGTGATCGTATGCTCAGTTTAGCTTTCAGCGAGAAAAGCCTGGAAGTACAGCGTAAAGTCGTTTGCGAAGAATTTAAAGAACATTATATCAATAAACCTTACGGTGATATCTGGCACAAGATGCGTGCACTGGCCTATAAAGTTCATCCTTATAAGTGGATGACCATTGGTAAAGAATTAAGTCATGTTGAGAATGTGCAGATCGAAGACGTAAAGAATTTCTTCTTCAAGCATTATTGCCCCATCAATGCAATCATGGTTGTTGCCGGAAAAGTAAAAACTGAAGAGGTAAAACTTTTGGCAGAAAAATGGTTTGGCGATATCCCCTCCGGTGAGAAATATGATCGCCATTTACCGCAGGAGCCTAAACAGGAAAAGCCGGGTTTGTTGGAAATTAAAGCAGACGTGCCATTGGATGCGTTCATCAAAACCTGGCATATGGGCGGCAGACTGGATAAGGAATATTATATCGCAGATCTGATCGGCGAAATATTGGGTGGTGGCGCTTCATCTCGCATGTATCAATCGCTGGTAAAAGAAAAACAATTATTCAGCAATCTCGATTGCTATCATTATGGCACTGTTGAAAACGGATTATTGACTGTGGAAGGAAAATTAGTGAAGGGCGTTACCATGGCAGCTGCCGAAAAAGCAGTGAATGAAGAAATAGAAAAAATAAAAACAGAATCGGTTGGTGAAACAGAATTGCAGAAAGTAAAGAATAAAACAGAAAGTGTAATTGCATTCGAGGATATGAGTGTAATGAACCGCGCCAACAGTCTTGCATTTTATGAATTATTGGGTGATGCCACTTTGATGAATACAGAACTGGAGCGATATAACGCAGTAACATCAGCAGATATATTAAACTACAGCAAAGAACTATTTGACGAGAATAACAGTAACACGATTCATTATTATAGTAAGAACTAATTATGATTGACAGAAAACAATCTCCCAAAATACTGGATGCAGTTGAATTTGATCTTCAACTGAAACCCTGCAACCGTTTTAATTTAGACAATGGTGTTCCTGTTTATTCTATTGATGCAGGGGCAGAAGAATTGATCATGATCGAATTTGTCTTTTATGCAGGTAATTGGTATGAAGAAAAAAATATTGTTGCAGCCACTACCAATTTCATGTTGAAGAACGGAACAAAAAACAAATCAGCATTCGCATTGAATGATCATTTTGAGTTCTATGGTTCTTATCTGAATAGGCATTGCTACAATGAAACAGCAACCTTTACTTTGCATACACTTAGCAAACACCTGCCTTCATTACTTCCTGTGATGGCTGAGATATTGACCGAATCTATTTTCCCAGAGGAGGAATTAGCCATCTACAAACAAAATCAAAAACAAAGACTGGAAGTCAATTTAAAGAAATGCGATTTTGTTGCCAACAGATTGATCGATGAATATGTATTTGGCTTCGATCATCCTTATGGAAAGTATACTTCAACTTTGGATTATGATCAGTTGCAAAGAGAAGAGCTTGTTCAATTCTTTCAGCAGTATTATATAAAGGGAAAATGCGCTCTTTTTGTCGCAGGAAAATTACCTGCTACCATTCAGGAGCAATTAAATAAGGTTTTTGGCGGATTGACACTGAATCAGAATGCATTGAAAGAAATTCAGTTCAAGCAATTTCCTGCTGAAACAAAAAAATACAATATCATCAACGACAGTAATGGTGTACAGGCGGCGATCAGAATAGCAAGGCCTTTTCCCGATCGTCATCATGAAGACTATCCTAAAGTGCATGTACTCAATAATATTTTCGGCGGGTTCTTTGGTAGCAGACTGATGAGCAATATTCGCGAAGACAAGGGTTATACTTATGGCATCTCTTCACATATACAGAATCATATACACGATACGGCATGGTTGGTAAGTACCGAAGCAGGACGTGATGTTGCAGCTGCCACTATTGCCGAAACCTATAAGGAGATGGAAACACTCCGCAATGAATTGGTGGATGAAGAAGAATTGAATCTTGTTCGGAATTACATGATCGGAGGACTATTGGGAGATCTGGACGGACCTTTCCAGATCATCTCCAGATGGAAGAGCTATGTTTTAAATGGCTTGACAGAAGATTATTTTTATCATAGTATCAACAGTATTAAAAACGTTACTGCTGAAGAATTACAAGTGTTAGCAAAAAAATATTTAAACCCCGAAGAGTTTTACGAACTTGTTGTGATATAAATGATGTTATGATACAATTTCTTGCAAAAACATTGATCACTGCTGTTGGCGTTTTAGCTGCAGCATTTCTTCTATCGGGTGTACACATCGATAGTACGCTCACCGCTATTTTAGTAGCTGCAGTATTGGGCTTGCTAAACAATTTTGTAAAGCCCTTCTTAATTATTCTCACCATACCTATCACCATTTTTACATTGGGATTATTTCTATTTGTCATCAATATTCTCATCATCAAATGGGCCGCTGATATTGTTCCGGGCTTTAGAGTAGACGGCTGGTTCTCTGCATTACTGTTCAGTATCATTGTTTCAGTGATCACTTCATTTATTGAAGGATTGATCAAAAACAATCAACCTGAAAAAGACAATTGATCATTGTATCCGGCTTTGGAAATGGAATAAAATTCTTATTAAGTGAAATAAAAAGATCATTTGGATACCAGAGAAAGGTATTGATTGATGAATTTGGGGAATGCCAGTGCAGTTAATTTCTTGATCGGTTGCCATTGATAATGCGCCAAAGGCTTAGGGATCTTTTTCAATTTCAATTTTATAAACTGCCCTTTGATCTGTTGATGTGTTAACTGTTGCGAAGAAACCGCTGAAATATCCGATATATCAGCATCTTTCAATGCAAACTGTTCTTTTAACCATTGCTTTACTGATGTATTGTTCCATTTTATTTGTTCTGGCGATTCTAATAAATAAAACTCAAATAAATTCTCCCAGATATCTTTGTTGATTCTCTTATGCACCAGCACTGTATCGTCATGTTCAATCAAAAAATAATAGAACCAGCGATGTTTCTTTTGCAATACTTTCTCTTTGAAAGGCAGTTGATCTACTTTTCCTTCTTGATGGGCAATACAAATCTTTTGCAGATTGCAGGAACTGCATAGTGCTGCAATAGGTTTACAAAGCGTTGCACCAAAGTCCATGATCGCCTGATTATAGGCCCCCGGTTCTTTTCTGTCTAAAACGATATCAGCTAACTGAGTAAATTCCTTTTTGCCTTCTGTGCTGTCAGTTGCCGTAGCAATTCCAAATACACGCGATAAGACACGAAATACATTTCCATCCACGACGGCATAAGGAAGATCAAATGCAAAAGAAGAAATGGCAGCAGCCGTATATGGTCCTATTCCTTTCAATAAAATGATCTCATCATAAGTACGCGGAAATTTCCCTTTCAACTCTTTCGTTATGAACCTTGCCGTAAATAATAGGTTTTTGCAGCGGTTATAATAACCCAATCCTTCCCATAATTTGAATACCTCTTCATTTTTGGCCTTTGCCAATTGCTGAACCGTTGGATATTTTGCAATAAAACGTTCATAATAAGCCCAGCCTTGTTCAACACGGGTCTGTTGCAGTATCACTTCGCTCAACCATATTTTATATGGATCTCTCTCTCCTTTCCAAGGCATTTCCCTGCGATTGGTTTCCTTATGCCATCGCATTAATAAGGAGGTAAACTTTGTTTTCTGCATTTCCAGCAAATATTCAATAAATCTTTTAGAATTTTTATGAAGATTTGGCCATGTTAGTTTTATATATTTAAAATTATTTTACTCATTCATGATAAAAGGGATAAATATTTTGTCTATTTTACTTGCAAATACAAGGAAATTTGTCTTATTTTAATACTCTATTAAATGAAAATCAATAAACAAAAGATATGAGAAAATCAGATCTTATCAACAATATCTCTGAAAAGACCGGTATACCAAAAGTAGACGTGCTTGTAACATTGGAGACCATGTTCAAGGAAGTGAAAGAAAGCCTTGCAAATGGTCAAAACATTTATATCCGTGGCTTTGGCAGCTTTATTACAAAAAAGCGTGCAGCAAAGATCGGCAGGAATATCAAGAGAAATATAGCTGTGGAAATACCCGAACATTATATCCCCGCTTTTAAGCCTGCAAAGGAATTTATGCAAGAAGTGAAAAGCAAGCATCAGTCTGAGTAACTTTGCTCAAATTTTATTAAGTGAAACGTCAGCAGTTAGTTCTCCTCATTAGTGGAATAATCTTGGTAGTCCTTTTATATTTCTTTGGTCAAACCAATACGCCTAAAAAAGATTTCCCCGCAGGTTCTGTGCCTGCTCAGGCAACCCCAAATACCGATATTCAGTTCAGCGATATTTTAGCAAAAGCGAAGCAAAGAGTTACATCGGATCAGAATCAACATCTGGCCGGATTGGAGAATGCGGTGATCAGAGGTAATGTAAATGAACAGAAATTACATGTCTTTCACCAGTTAGCGCGCTTCTGGAAAGACTCTGTAAAGATATTCGAACCCTATGCTTATTATACCGGCGAAGCTTCTAAGTTGGAAAATTCGGAAAAAAGCCTCACTTTTGCCGCCCAACTATTCATAGATAACCTGTTGATAGAAGGTGATCCTGCCATGCAAAAATGGCTGGCAACAAATGCAAAAGATCTTTTAGATAGGGCTTCGAAAATCAATCCTGATAACGATTCTACCAAAATTGGCATCGGTGCATGTTATATGTTGGGCAATATTTCCGACAACCCCATGCAAGGTATTTTAGCGGTAAGAGAAGTTGTTCAAAAGAACCCAAATAACCTTTATGGGCAGATGATTTTGGGTTTGGGCGGAAAGAAAAGCGGCCAATTTGATAAGGCGATTGAACATTTTTCAGTCATTTTACAGAAACAACCTAACAATCTGGAAGCTATTTTTCAGATAGCTGAGTGTTATGAGCTGAAAAGCGATAAAGTGAATGCGGTAAAATGGTATGAGACCGGAAAGAAGCTGATCAGCAGCGAAGAGATCAAAAAGCAAATAGATAAGCGTATTAACGAACTGAAATAATTTTTTTAACTAATTAAAACTTGACCGAGTATGCCTTGTGGTAAGAAAAGAAAACGTCATAAAATTGCTACGCACAAACGTAAAAAACGTTTAAGAAAGAATCGTCATAAGAAAAAGAACAAATAGTTCTTTACGATTTTTACAATATAAAGAAGTCTCAGTTCTTTCTGAGGCTTCTTTATACACTTAACTGTATTTGCCATACCCTTCTCTGAGCTGCAACTTTACCTTAACCTTCCTTATTTCGTAACCGGGGCAAATACTATCAGGTGACAATGGAAATATTTCGGTCAATAAAATGACCGGAAATGTGTTCATGCATTTTAAAAGTTGCAAATTTTGTGAACAAAGAATTAATCATTAACGCAGCCCCTTCCGGCGTTGAAATTGCTTTATTGGAGGATAAGAAATTGGTTGAACTGCATAACGAAAAAGCAGACGCCAACTTTGCCGTGGGCGATCTATACCTGGGTAAGGTTAAAAAGCTTATTCCCGGGCTCAACGCTGCCTTTATAGACGTTGGGTTTGAGAAAGATGCTTTCCTGCATTATACCGACCTTTCGCCCTATGCCCGCTCTATTTTGAAGTTCACCCAACAGGCTATGAACGATCAAAATGAGAACGGTTTTGATTTTGCCAAATTCCAGATCGAGCCTGAAATTGTAAAGACCGGTAAGATCAATGAGGTACTTAACGGGAAGCCCAATGTGTTAGTTCAGATATTGAAAGAACCAATTGCAGCAAAAGGACCCAGGTTAAGTTGCGAACTTAGTTTGCCGGGTAGATTCGCAGTAGTTACCCCTTTCAATGAGATCGTTGCAGTATCCAAGAAAATTCATTCTTCAGAAGAAAGAAAGCGACTACATAAAATAGTTGAAGCTATCCGTCCAAAGAATTTCGGAGTCATAGTAAGAACAGCAGCTGAAGGAAAAAGCACTTCTGAATTACATCAGGACCTGCTGACTTTAATTGAAACATGGAAAGGCATTCAGGAAAATCTAAAAGGTGCACAAGCACCAGCCAAAATATTAAGCGAACAAGATAAAACAACAAGTATCCTTCGTGATCTGTTGAGTGAGGACTTTAATCGCATCGTGGTCAACGACAAAAATATTTATAACGATACCAAAAGTTATATTCAACGTATTGCACCTGATAAAGCCGAGATCATATCTTATTATAATAACGGTTCGCCTTTATTTGATCATTTCGGGATCACTAAACAGGTAAAAAGCTCTTTCGGTAAAACAGTGAACTTACCAAGCGGTGCTTATCTGATCATAGAACATACCGAAGCTTTGCATGTAGTTGATGTAAACAGTGGTTATAAGAGTGTAAGCAATAATCAGGAAGAAAATGCTTTGCAAACTAATTTAGAAGCGGCAGAAGAAATAGCAAGGCAATTACGTTTGAGGGACATCGGCGGCATTATCGTGATCGATTTCATTGACATGAAATTGCCCGATAACAAGCGCAGGCTGCAGGATTCCATGGAAGTGTTTATGAAGACAGACCGTGCGAAACATGCTGTACTTCCTATTTCCAAATTCGGATTGATGCAGATCACCCGACAAAGAATGCGTCCTGAAGTAAACATCACAACAACTGAACTTTGCCCATCATGCGGTGGCACCGGCAAGGTCTCTTCTACACTTTTACTGGAAGATGAAATTGAAAAGCGTCTGCACTATTTAATTACACATTCACATAAGAGCTTAACACTGCATGTACATCCGATCGTTTATTCCCACCTTACAAAAGGATGGTTTAATTCCATCGCAAAAAAATGGAAACGTAAGTATAAGATAAGCTTGAAAGTAAAAGCCAATACCAATTATCATTTGATCGAATTTCATTTTTACGATCATCACGAAGAAGAAATAAAGTTTTAGAACAGTAATAAAAAACCCATTCAAATTTGAATGGGTTTTTTAGTATTAAGTCAATGCTTGGTTTTCCGATCTTCCCATTCGCTTTCTGAAAGGCAAAGAATAATGTTTCAGAAAACGAGAAAATGCCTCGGGGAAAACTAAAACAAGCCTTACTTATCCTTTTTATTGGACTTATCAGTTTAAGACTCTGCTTTGCTACATAAGTGATTATATCGGTTTTCCTCAAAAAAAGCAGTTTTTTACCTGAAACTGCAGACATATTGTTCTTTAAAGAGCTTTTTTAGGGGGGCTGGTCATAAAACTGCAAAATCCTCCCTTATTACCATTTTCAAGAAATATCCGGCATTTCTTGAAAAATATAAATATTCATCCCAATGGCAGTATTTTTTAAATTAAATTCAAGATTTTGAGCAAATAGGCGAATAACCGACGTATTTCCCTTGGTCAATGTACCACATGCATAATAATTCTAATATTTAGCTGTTTGATAATTATAAAATAAGTACCGTCTGCTCTGGCCTATTGGTCATTTTATTCAAAAGGTATTGATAATCAATTGAAATGCACCGAAAAGAGGGGGATTTACGATGCCTATCGTAAATGTAAATTTATCAACAGCGATAAAAAATAATTTTGCCATGTGCCCCATTATTGTAATTTAGTGCAAGAATTTAATGGGTTAGTAAGTAAGAGGGTTAACAGCAATGTTAACCCTTTTGCCTTTTTAAGATTTAGTCCTGAAACCCTTTATGATTACAGTTTCAACAACTTTATACTCAGTTGACCTTTCAAAAAAAATCTTACTGAATTATTTGTCTTTCGCAAAAAATACTAAAAATCAAACACTACTCTCCGAAAGAGTTTTCATAAAAATTAATCTTCTCATTTTCGCGTTTATCTTTATGCAATGAGTAAAATCAAGACCGCTTTTTTTTGCAGCAGTTGCGGATATGAAAGTGCCAAATGGTTGGGTAAATGTCCTTCCTGCAATTCGTGGAATACATTTATCGAAGAAGTTTTAGACAAAGGCAATAACAAAGAACAAAGTTGGAAGGGATACAGCGATGATAAGAAAACATCGAAAGCGATCGCATTGAATAATGTTGTTACAACAGAGGAAGAAAGGATCATTACCAATGATCCTGAATTAAATCGAGTGTTAGGAGGTGGCATTGTTCCCGGCAGTATTGTTTTGGTTGCAGGCGAACCGGGTATTGGTAAAAGCACTTTGTTCTTACAACATGGTTTAATGATGAATGAACTGATCGTTCTATACATCAGCGGCGAAGAAAGTGAACAGCAAATTAAAATGCGTGCGGATCGAGTTAAGGCAAACAATGATAATTTTTATTTACTGACTGAAACATCTACGCAAACCATTTTTTCGGAAATAAAAAAATTAAAGCCGCAATTAGTGATTGTTGATTCCATTCAAACCCTCCAATCAAATTTAATAGATTCCAGCGCGGGGAGTGTTTCACAAATAAGAGAATGTGCAGCAGAATTTCAACGCTTTGCCAAAGAAACGAATACGCCTGTTTTTTTAATTGGACATATCACCAAGGACGGAAGCATTGCAGGCCCAAAGATCTTAGAACATATGGTAGATACTGTTCTGCAATTTGAAGGTGATCAGCATTATGCCTATCGGATTTTAAGAACATTAAAAAATCGTTTTGGAAGTACTGCCGAATTGGGTATTTATGAAATGACAGGCGAAGGAATGAAAGTGGTTTCAAATCCATCAGAAATATTGATTGCCCAACGTGAAGGCCAGTTAAGCGGTAGTGCCATTGCTGCAACATTAGAAGGCATGAGGCCTCTTTTGATAGAAGTACAGGCATTGGTAACACAAAGTGTGTATGGCACGCCACAGCGCACTGTGAGCGGGTTTGATCTGAGAAGACTGCAATTGTTATTAGCCGTGTTGGAAAAACGCGGAGGACTTTTATTCGGTACAAAAGATGTGTTTATCAATATCGCCGGCGGATTAAAAGTAGAAGATCCTTCCATTGATCTTGCTGTTATTTGTGCATTACTATCTTCATATGAAGACATTCCATTACCACATCAAATCTGTTTTGCGGGTGAAGTGGGATTGAATGGCGAAATAAGAGCCGTTAACCGAATTGAACAACGTATTGCTGAAGCAGAAAAATTAGGTTTCGAAAAGATCATTCTAAGCAAATACAATAAAAAAAGTGTTGACCTCAAAAGTTATAAGATCGAAGTGATCGCTTTAAGTCAGGTGCAGGAAGTCTACCAATATTTATTTTAAGAAAGCATCGAGTTTTTAGTCTCGACCTGTGAGTGCTTGCTCATTGTTCAAAAGTACAAGAGAGAGTTTCTTTCAACTTTATAATCGAAGGCGACAGTTAATACTTTTAAAAATTAAAGCTAGCATTAAAGAAATATTCTTTAATGACTTTAATATATAAGATATTTTTTTACCTTGTAAAGTGATCCAAAAACTGATATCCTATTTAAAAGACTTTTCGCATTTATTATATCCGCACAATTGTGAAGGATGCGGAACAGATATATTGAATGAAGATGCTATTCTCTGCACAAAATGTTTGTTAGAATTACCGGAAACGAATTTTTGTAACACAGTAAATAATCCTGTTGAAAAGATCTTTTTCGGAAGATCGAATATTGCCAATGCAACGGCCGCTTATTATTTTACAAAAGATTCTTTACTGCAACATTTAATGATAGAATTAAAATATCGTAACAATAAAGATGTTGGATCATTTCTGGGAAAACAATTAGGATATCAATTAAAAGAATCAGAAAGGTTCAATGATGTGGATGTTGTTGTTCCGCTTCCTTTGAATCCCAGAAAAGAAAAGAGGCGCGGTTATAATCAGTCATTGATCATTTGCGAAGGCATTGCATCCGTTTGGCAAAAGCCTGTTTTAAAAAATGTTGTTATCCGTACACAATTCACAGAAACACAAACACAACAAGATCGTATTCATCGTTGGCTGAATATGCAAAATGTTTTTGCAATTACAGATAGAAATTCTTTAGAGGGAAAACATGTTTTATTGGTAGATGATGTTATCACAACAGGTGCAACTTTAGAAGCATGTGGTGCTTCTATTTTAAAAATTCCCGGCACTAAATTGAGCATTGCCACAGTGGCCTGGACCATATAAAAGGCTATTTTTTAGTATCGGGCCGCTCATTTCAGTAAAATTTTGCCTGTTTTACAATGTTAGCACATAATATACTAAATCCGACTACACAGACCGGCATTTGGTTGATCGAAGCTGTTCCAAACGGGACAATAAAAACCATCCAAGGTTTTGTCTGTGTAAGACAACATTGTCAATTTGGCGCATACTCCTTAGATACTTCTTATATACTCCTTATATAAGCCTTATACAGTTCTTATATAATTGGGGTCATTTTGTGATTTGTAAGGGCTTTTTTTGTCAAATTGTCTTAAGACTGTTGGTCAGCGACCAACAGGAGCGAGATGGGAGGCGGGAGGAAGGAGGCGAGAGTTAGGAGACGGGAGTCGGGAGGAAGGAGGCTATTAATGGGTTGTCGACTTTAAAAAACCCGGCTTTTTGATACAGCACGAACAGGGCTTTACTTTTTGCGGAAAAAATGCTGCAGGCATTAGAATTTAGCGGCTCACTCATCACAAAAATTTCAACATTCCTTTTAAAAAGTTGTTATTTGTATAAACCTAACATCATGAAATACATTTTAACCATTGCAGCTGTCGCAATATTATCAGCATTCACGTTGCCATTCAGCAACAGCATTCACAGCTTTAAAGTAAAATCACTCGATGGAAAAGAGATCGATTTCTCTTCATTTAAAGGCAAGAAGATCTTAGTGGTAAACACTGCTTCCAAATGCGGTTATACTCCACAATACGAAGCTTTGCAAAAAGTATACGACCAATACAAGGATAAATTAGTGATCGTTGGATTCCCCTGCAATCAGTTTGGCGGACAGGAACCCGGAACATCAGAAGAAATTCAAAGTTTCTGCAAAAAGAATTACGGTGTGAATTTTCCATTGGCCGAAAAGATCGATGTGAAAGGTGATAATATTTCTCCGGTTTACAAATGGCTTTGCAATAAAACCGAGAATGGTGTTCTCGATGCAACCATCACCTGGAACTTCAACAAATTCTTATTGGACGAGAATGGAAAACTGATAGCTTATTTTCCAAGCAAAGTAACTCCCGACAGTGAAGAGATATTAAAATATCTGAAATAAATGATTGCCACGAATGCAGGAATGAAAAAAAAATTTGCATTCGTGGCTATCTTTCTTTTATTTTTTCCGTATCCTCTTTATTTGAAATGGGCTATTGTATAGCCGATATTTAATTGAATGTTTCTGTATTTGTATTCTGATGGCCGACCAAAACTTAGATCATTGGTTAACATGTTTGAAAGTCCATAATCATATAAAAATTCAACTCTTATTTTTTTATATTTAATGGTTGTTCCTAATTCTAATCCCCAATTTGTTTTTACTAAATCATCCCCGGAATTATTGCCATATTTTATTGGGTTGGTATAATCAAATGGTGAATAAATAATATCGCCAATCTCTCCATATTTTCTTACAGTACCACCCACCCCAAATAATGAATAGCCGCCGGCAGAAAAGGAAATTTTTAATTTTTTATTGGTATTGAGTGTATAAACTACTCCTGCAGGTATTTTAATGAATTTAGCAGTATAATTATCAGTTTCAGCAATAAAACAACATGCGGAATAACTGCTTTGAAATATGCTTGTCTGATAATATGCTCCTCCAAAAAAAGATAGATTTTTTTTAAAATCAAATTCTGTTTTAACTCCCAACTGCCATGCATCATCTCCATTTGTTTCAGTAAAAGAATAATTTTGGGAAGTTGCTGATATAAATGTTTTGTTTAGCCCTGCATTAAACGAAACTGTTATCTGAGACAATACAGAAACCGGAAGCGCACATAGTATCAAAACAACAACATTTCTCATCTTTTTACGAATATTAGAAAGACAAATCTAGTTTTATTGATGCTGCTTACATAATTGCAGTAGCAAAATTTCTTCAAAGGTTTATCTTCGCTTGCAATGCTATTCAAAGATGTAATAGGGCAAGAACAGGTAAAACAACATTTAACTGAAATGGTGCAACAGAACCGTCTCAGTCATGCATTGTTGTTTCTGGGGAAAGAAGGAAGCGGCGCCCTGCCATTAGCAATGGCATTTGCACAATATGTGGTTAGTCAGCCGCAACCATCGCCTGTTGTGGAAGATCTGTTTGGTGGATTTACTGCCCTGGAAGCCACGCCTTCATTTGTTCATCCTGATGAAATACAATCACAGCCTGCCTTTCAGCGTGCCGAACAATTGATACATCCTGATCTTCATTTTTCATATCCTGTCATTCCCAAGAAAAGCGGTGATAAACCGGTGAGTACCGATTATATCCAGGACTGGAGAGAATTCATTAAGAGTTATCCTTATGGAAATGTATATGACTGGCTACAGTTCATCGGTGCAGAAAATAAGCAGGGCAATATCACTGCGGATGAATGCAATGATATCATGCGCAAGCTGAACTTGAAAAGTTTTGAAAGCGAATACAAGATATTATTGCTGTGGATGCCTGAATACCTGGGCAAGGAAGGGAATAAATTATTAAAACTGATCGAAGAGCCACCGCCCAATACATTATTCATTCTTGTAGCCGAAAATGACGAACAGATCCTGCCCACCATATTAAGCAGGTGCCAGCTGGTAAAGATCCCCATGCTGCAAATAGATGAAGTGGAAAAGGCATTGATCTCCAGGGCAAATGCAGCACCCGATACGGCACATCAGATCGCTTCCATCTGCGAAGGCAATTACAGAGAAGCATTGCAATTACTGCAGCATGCCGAAGAAGACTGGCAGAGTTTATTGCGCGAATGGCTGAATGCAACCTTAAAAGGGGGGCCTGTTTCTCAAATCAAATTCACAGAAGAGGTAAGCAAACTGGGCAGGGAAAAACAAAAACAGTTCCTGCGCTACTTTAATCATTTATTGGAACAAAGCATTCGTATCAAAGTGTTGGGTGCCGATAATATTGCTTTAGCGGGTAATGAAAAGGACTTTGCGCAGCGTTTAAACAAGATCGCTTCGGTGAGCCAACAGCGGGCCATTATCGAAGAACTGGACAAAGCTTCCTACTATATTGAGCGCAATGCCAACGGCAAAATGCTGTTTCAGGCATTGACCATTAAACTCTTCCATATCATCCAAAATAAAGTGGCTATATGTACTTAATTATTTTTCTTTCTTAGCTTCTTCTTAAACACCGGATTATTTTCTAATAATCGCGCCTGGTGATGTATTGTTAAAATATGTACTTCTCTTTCTGATACTAATTTGTAAATAATTCGATATCTGCTACAAAGGATTTGCCTGTATTTATTGTCGTTTAACTCCGGAGTTGGGGTACCAATAGTGGGATATTTTGTAAGGATCTCTGCCTTTTCAAAAAAACGTTCAACCAGGTTAGAAGCAGCAAGCAAACTGTCTTTTCCAATATATTCTGCAATATTTTGAATGTCCTTAATTGCCGTAGGCGACCAAATTAATTCAGCCATTTTTTCAGCTTTTTCTTAGCTTCTTGAGTAGATAATCCTTTCCCTGACTTAATTTCTGCTTCAGCGGACTGTATTTTGTGAATGACAATCAGTTTGCCAATAGCATCATCGATCGAAAACTCTTCAGGCATTTCTTTAAAGCTTTTCAGCACTTTTTGTTTGGCTAACATGGTAAAAATATTGACATTTAAAAATACAGCCTTTCTTCAAACAAAACAAGGTTGTTATGGTAGCTTAACAGATTCCCAGTAATTTTTCCCTATTTTTGATTAAGAGGAAAAGAATGGTGGACCGGGCTGAAGTGCAGATGACAGCATGGATCGTCAAAAAAGACTACTGCTGAGCATCGCATACTTGTACTGAAAATCGCTTATCATCATATAGAGATAGCAAAAATGTTGAGTCACTTTAATAACATATCATCTTAGATAAAAAGTTGAAGTGAGCCCTTCTTCCACTGGAAGAAGCGAAGTCAACAGCGGTTGAGATCAGTACAAAAGTTCGTCCCATCTTTATTTTCTTCCCGAATATTTATCATTGAATACCTAACATTATTAATATGGGATGCGGATCATGTGGTACCAGTAAACCAGGCGGTTGTAAAAGCAATGGCGGCTGCAGTACAGGCGGTTGTAACCGTTTGAATGTGCATGACTGGTTGATGAATTTGCCCATTGCAGATGCCGACGGCAGTTGCAAAGTGGTGGAAGTAAGCTTTAAACAGGGTAGCAGAAAAGAATTTTATCGCAATACAACTTTACAATATTTTGATAAGGGTGATTATGTGACCGTTGAGGGTATCGGTGGTTTTGATGTAGGTGAGATTTCTTTGACCGGAGAAATGGTTCGTTTGCAGATGAAGAAAAAATCGGTGGATGAGTTTGGCACCGAAATGAAAAAGATATTGAGAAGAAGTACGGACAGGGACCTGGAAAGTTATCGCATCAGCAAGGACCGCGAACCTTCTGTTCAGGCTAAAAGCCGTGAATTTGCGCGCAACCTGAATTTACAGATGAAATTGAGCGAAGTGGAAATTCAGGCCGACGGTAAAAAAGCAACTTTCTTTTATACAGCGGATGACCGTGTTGATTTTCGTGAACTCATCAAACAACTCGCGGGTGATTTTAAATTGAAAGTGGAGATGCGCCAGATCGGGATCAGACAGGAAGCTGCAAAAGTGGGCGGTATCGGATCATGCGGAAGAGAATTATGCTGCAGTACCTGGTTGAACGATTTTAAGAGTGTGAATACAACTGCTGCACGATATCAGAATCTATCCATCAATCAAACCAAATTAAGCGGACAATGCGGTCGCTTGAAATGCTGTTTGAATTATGAACTGGATACTTATCTGGATGCATTACAGCATTTTCCTGATAATGCAGATTCATTTGAAACTGCAAAAGGAACTGCTTACCTGATCAAGAAAGATATTTTCAAAAACCTGATGTGGTATATCATTCAGGGAGGAAGCAAACATTATCCATTGACCATTCAGCGCGTGAAAGACATTAAACGTTTGAATGCACAGGGTATTAAACCGGAAGAATTAGAACCTGTTGATGTTACTACCGGCAAACCAAAAGAAATTGAACCGCAGTTCGTTGATGTGGTTGGACAGATCAGTTTAAAGAGTCTGGAAAGAAACGATAAACGCAGAAAAGATCAGCAAAGAGATAATAGGAACCAGGATTCAAGACAACAAGATTCAAGGCAACAAGATTCAAGAAACCAAGGGGCAAGAAATCAGGAACCAAGAAACCAAGAATCAAGAAACCAAGAATCAAGAAACCAAGAACCAAGACAACAGGGTCCGAGGAATCAGGATAACAGAAACAGGCCACAACAACAAGGTGGGCAACAAAGACAACAGCAACAAGGCGGACAGCAGCAAAGACCTATTCAACAAAGGCCACCGCAAAATCGTCCGCCGATGAACAGGCCGCCGCAGCCTCCCAAAGAAGATAAAAAGGATCAATAAAATTTTGATACATAAATGAACAGTTGCTTAATATAAAACTTAAGCAACTTTTTTTTGCCACGAATGCACGAATAGATTTTTATTCGTGCATTCGTGGCAAACAATATTCAAGGATCAAGATGCAAAGAGTAATATCAATAATTGCGCAGCAATAATTCTTAGGATCATAGTAAGAGGATAGACAGTCGCATATGTTACGGAAGGCACATCGCTTTTAGCCATCTGCATCGCAAAAGCCAATGCAGGCGGATCGGTACTTGAGCCTGCCAGTAAACCGCAAATTTCAAAATAGGTTTTACGCAAAGAATATCTTGCGATCAGTCCAATGATAATTAAAGGAACCATTGTAATGGTGATTCCCATAGAGATCCATATCCATGCATTGCCGCCGTGAAAAGCTTCTGCCAGACTATGTCCGCTGCTTAACCCCACACTGGCCAGGAATAAAGTGATGCCTAATTCACGAACCATTAGATTCGCGCTGTTGGTAGTATAATTATTCAGGTATAAAACATTCCCGAATCTGCTTAATAATAATGCAACGATCAAGGGGCCACCTGCCAAACCGATCTTTACCGGTACCGGCATATTGGGAAATGAAAGCGGGATACTTCCTACAATGGCACCCAATACGATACCAATGAAAATGGGTGCCAGATCAGGTACTTCCAATCTCTTTAAAGAATTACCCAATACATTGGTAACTGCTTCAACTGCTTCCTGCGTGCCCACTATTTTTATATTATCCCCCAATTGCAGCACAATATCGCCATGTGGTATCATTTCAATTCCTGCTCTGCCTAATCTTGTTAATGTAAATCCATGTGCATGCAGTTCAGGAATATCACCCAAACGCCGATGGGTTATTTCAGTTCGAGTAACAACGATGACCCGGGATATCAATTCACTCTGGGGAGCATCTTTCAAATTCATATCGCTTTCACCTCCGATAAGGATCTTCAATTGATTGACCACTTGTTTTGGGGCAACGAAGAGGAGCACATCATGTTCATGCAGTATTGTATCAGGCTCGGGAGTAATGATCGTGCCCTTATGAAACATCCTTGAAATAACAACGGGTTCCTTCATCATTTCAAAGATCCTTCTGATGGGCTGACCGATCAATTGTTTGTTCTCTACTATCAGATGAACAGAGATCGGTTTCACTGCTTTGATGGCACTGAGTTTTGCGTGTAATTCAATTTCATTATCTACATTAATGCGGAATATCCATTTTAAAATAATGATAGAAAAAATAATTCCGAATACACCAAAAGGATAAGCCAATGCATATGCTAATGTGATGAGTGCATTATTGTCGGCAGCCAGATGCATATCCGTTACGGCTGTTTGTGCAGCACCCAAACCCGGTGTATTGGTAACGGCACCACTCATGATTCCGGTCATGACCGGAACAGGGGTACCTGTTGTATAAAAAAATGTAATGGTGATCAATACTCCCAATAAGACGATCGCTGCAGCCATAACATTATTGGCCAATGCATTTTTTTTAAGGGAGGCAAAAAAACCGGGACCTACCTGCAAACCGATACAATACACAAAAAGTATGAGTCCGAATTCCTTTAAAAAATTTTCTATTTCTTTATTTACATTGATCCCGAGGTAAGAAACCAGTAATCCCATGAACAATATCCAGGTGACCCCTAAGGAGATCCCGAAGATCTTAAATTTACCCAACCATGTACCGATGGCGATTACCAATCCATAAATGATCACCGTTTGAGCGATACTCTGTTGAGTGAACAATTGTTGGAACCAATTCATAGATCTGTATTTAAACTGCAAAATTAGGTTTCTGTTTCTGCAGAGACAATGATGAAAATCATTGACAGCCTAATTTATGATGAATTTCCATCAGCTCTTGATATATATCAATGTGGTAACGGTAATTAGATTTTTGTGCTGCTGTATCCGCAAATAAATCATGCCATTAAATAAGTTTACTTTTGCACAACATAATTTTTATACAAATACATTTTTGATGCTGCAAGACAAGATCAGTGAAACCAAAGAGTTGGGATCCTTATTACTGGATGTGGGTGTTTCCCTTTTAAGTTCAGGTGCCAGTTGCAGCCGGATCAGGATCACGATGAAAAGGTTAGCCGGGGCTTATGATCATGAAGCCCATATTTCCATTGCACCCAAATCGATCTCTCTTACAATAAATGATGAAGATGATAATGTACTCTTTAACGGTATGCGAAGCACTCCTTCACAAGGGGTGAATTTTAAAACCATTTCAGGCATCAGCAGATTAAGCTGGGAAGCTGTTGAAAAAGATCTAACGCTTCAGCAGGTTCGCGATGAGTTGAACAGATTATTATCGCTGCCGCATTACCCACGCATCATCATTCTAATTTTTGTAAGTCTTGCCGGTGCTGCTTTCTGTTTTTCATTTGGCGGTAAACCACCTGAAATGATCATTGCCTTTGGTGCCACATTTTGCGGATTGTTCATTCGGCAAGAAGCCATCAAAAAGAAATTCAACCCTTATATCTGTGTGTTCTTTGGTTCATTGGTTGCATCCCTGTTTGCGGGTGCATTCATCAAAGCGGGATTGAATATCAATTTCGAACATGCTTTTGCAACATCGGTTTTGTTTTTAATTCCCGGTGTTCCCTTGATCAATTCTTTCACCGATCTGATCGACGGCAATATTCTAAACGGGATTGTTAGAGGAATTAACGCATTAATGTTTTCGATGGCCATTGCATTCGGATTATTAATTGCCATGCTTATTTATCATTTGAATTAATGACTATGGATTGGATCATCATTTTAAGCAAATCTTTCTGGTGCGGTTGGGCCGCATTGGGTTTTGGTATATTATTCAATGTACCGCCCAGGACTTTATTCGCCCTGTGGGTGGGTGGTGCCATCGGGTGCTTTCTGAAATTCACTTTGCTGCAAATGAGTGTGGGAGTGGTATTTGCTTCATTCATTGGCGCATCTGCAGTTGGTATCTTAAGCATTCCCATTGCACATTTCAGGCATGTGCCGCCCATGATATTTGCCATACCATCTGTGATACCTCTTATTCCCGGGGTGTTTGCTTATCGTACCATGTTAGGATTAATTAAATTAACGGGAACGATCGGCGCAGATTATAATTTGATACTTTCAGAAACGGTGAACAATGGTGCCAAAACATTATTCATTATCATGTCGTTGGCTATTGGAGTTGCCATTCCTATGCATGTGATGCGTAAAGAATCTGCAAAAAATATAAGGCTTAAAAAAATTAATAGATGATCTTGATCGAAGCGTAATATTCACCGCAGAGAAAAGCTGTTAAAAGAGTTTCGCTGAGTTCTCTGCGTCGATTCTGTTTCTCTTTAATTCTGTGGTAAAATTGTTGAAACGGAACAACAGTTTTTTAGGTTGCAATTTTCACTAAAACATTATACCCATTTTTCCAGTATCATTTTCAAACAATAGATGATTAAAACCACCCAAAGGATCCTGATCAATTTTTTTGCAGCATTATAATCTTTGTGCATGAAGCCTGTAAACAGATCAATGATCGCCATGATTATTCCAAGTCCGTATAAAGAAATTGAAATGATGTCTATTATTTTCATTGTTTAAATTTGATGTGAATAGCTGCAAATAAAATTACAGTTTCTCCATCTCTTCATTTACAAATTCCATCAATGTTTTAATATGTGCCGGTGAGAGATCGAATTTTAATTCTGCTGCTGCATATAATTCGGGTAATGTTTTGGTGCCGCCTAAACTCAAGGCGTTGATATAATTCTGTAAAGCTTGTTGCGGGTTCTTTTTGTATTGTGCCCACAAACCAATGGCGCCTAATTGTGCAATACCATATTCAATATAATAAAACGGCACTTCAAATAAATGCAGTTGGCGTTGCCATCCTATTTTACGGTACGCTTCCAATCCTGTATAATCGATCACATCGGTAGAAAATTCTTTTAGAATTTCCATCCATCTTTCTGTTCTTTCTGCAATGGTATGTTTTGGGTTTTCGTACACCCAGTGCTGGAATTTATCGATGATGGCGATCCATGGGAAAATCGTGATGGTTCTTTCCAGCTGATGTTCTTTGGCGCGTTTCAGATCTTCTTCTTTGTCGAAAAAACTATCCCAATGATACATGGAAAACAGTTCCATACTCATGCTGGCCACTTCGGCAATTTCCATCGGGTATTCTTTGAAAGAGCTTAATTCTAAATTGTGTGTCAAGAATGACTGAATAGCATGACCACCTTCATGCACCATCGTGGTAACATCACTCATTTGCCCGGCTGCATTCATGAAAATAAAAGGTGCGCCGCTTTCTGCCAAAGGACAGTTATATCCGCCGGGCGCTTTGCCCTTTCTGCTTTCCAGGTCAAAATGTTTTAACTCATGCATCTTCTTTAAACAATCGGCAAAGAAGGGATCGAGTTCTGCAAAGCATTTCACAGATTTATTATAGAGATCTTTTCCATCCGTAAAAGGTTTTAAAGCCTCAACACCTGCGGGTTCTGCTTCTGTATCCCATGGCTTTAATTCAGCTAATCCTAATTTTTCTTTTTTCTTCTGATAGATCTTATCAATGATCGGCAGCACGTGCAATTTCACGGCTTCATGAAACTGAAAACAGTCTTCTTTACTATAATCGAATCTTCCCAGTTCCACAAATTTGTAATCGCGGTAATTTGCGAATCCTGCATTCTTTGCGACCTGATCTCTTTTTTCGATCAACTGAGAATAGAGATCATGCATCGCATCTTTATCCTGCAGTCTTCTGTCCTGAATTTTACGATATACTTCTTCGCGTAATTTTCTGTCGTGACTTTCCAAAAACTTAGCCGCTTGTTGTAAAGTATATTCCTGTCCGTTCACTTCAATGGTCATCTTTCCGGCAATGCCACCATATTGTTGCTGCATCACACTCAGATCGGCCTGTAAGGGAATATTCTCTTCGCGAAACAGGTCAATATTCTTTTTTACACTTCTTAAATAGGTGAAGAATTTTTGCTGATCCAATTCTTTGGTGAAGGGGGATGCGATCAATTTTTTATTCAGCGCATCCGCATAAGGCTGCAGTTTGGGCTGTATTTCCATACAGAAATAAGTGAATGCATCTTCCAAACTTTTATTGGTGGTATCGCAGGTCATTTTAATTTGGCGCCAGCAGGCATCTTCACTTACCACAGCTTCTGCTTCGCTCATATCTTTCAGCCAGTGTTCCAGATCGGCTTTTGAATCAATTTTCCTGTCCAGTAAGTTTTTAAAATAAGGTTCCACAGCCTCCCAGGTGGTGACGGTAAAATCCTTTGGTAAAAAAACTCTCTCGATCTTTTTTATATCTGCGCTTAAATTCATAATTACAATTTTGTGTTGCAAATGTAGCATAACCCTGCGTTGGAGAAGCCGAATAGTTCTATTTTTACACACTTTAAACAAAAGGAACGAAGTGGCGGATATCATTCAATTATTACCGGACAATATTGCAAACCAGATAGCGGCGGGTGAAGTGATCCAGCGTCCGGCAAGTGCTGTTAAAGAATTGCTGGAGAACGCGATTGATGCAGATGCGACAGAAATAAAATTGATTGTTACTGATGCGGGTAAGAATCTGATACAAGTGATCGATAACGGTAAGGGCATGAGTGAAACAGATGCACGCATGGCATTTGAGCGACACGCTACCAGTAAGATCCGTCAAATTGAAGATCTGTTTCGGATCAAGACCATGGGTTTTCGCGGCGAGGCATTGGCCAGTATCGCAGCGGTTGCGCAAGTGGAACTAAAAACAAGAAGGGCAGAAGATGAGTTGGGAACTTTTATTGAAGTGGAGAACAGTGCTGTTTTAAAACAGGAAGTCTGTGCAGTTCCTATTGGCAGCAGCATCAGCATGAAGAATTTGTTTTTCAATGTTCCTGCAAGAAGAAACTTTTTAAAAAGCAATGCTGCCGAAATGAGGCATATCATTGATGAGTTCATTCGGGTGGCGATGGCATTTCCGCAGGTGTTCTTTTCTGTAACCAGTAATGGTCAGCAAATATTCCATCTGGAAGCGGGCAATTTAAAACAACGCATCATCCAGATCCTTGGCAATAATTATAATGCGAAGATGGTGAGTGTGAATGAAGAAACGGATTATCTGAATATTTATGGATTTGTAGGTAAACCGGAAACAGCCAAGAAGACGAGAGGTGATCAGTATTTTTTTGTGAACAGCCGTTTCATAAAAAGTGCTTATCTCAATCATGCTGTGAACAGTGCATTTGATAATATGATCGCGAAAGACAGTTTTCCGAGTTATGTATTATTCATCGATCTCGATCCTTCGCAATTGGATATTAATGTGCATCCCACCAAACAGGAGATAAAATTTGAGGATGAGAAGATCGTGTATGCATTTGTGCAGGCGGCAGTGAAACATGCACTGGCACAATTCAGTATTGCGCCATCACTGGATTTTACTTTGAATGCTGAGATACAGGGTCTGGATGCAGTAAGCAAACCATTCACAACCGAAAATAAAGAAGCGGCAGCCTCATCCAACCTCTTTAAAACATTTACGCAAAAAAATCAGGCACATAAGATCGATGCGAATGAGAAAAGTGAATTGAAGCATTGGAAAAGTTTCTTCGAAAGTGAAAGGTCAGAAGTGAAAAGTGAGAAGTTAGAGTTTGAGCAAAAGGCAAACCATTCACCTTTCACCTTTCACTTTTCACAATTTCTCCAACTGCATAATACTTATATCATCGCATCCACGAATAGCGGGTTTGTTTTATTGCATCAGCAATTGGCACATGAAAGAATCCTGTATGAACGTTACAGCATGGCAGCACATGGCAAACAAATGGCCACACAAAAAAGTTTATTCCCGGTTAGTTTAGAACTGGCAGCAGCAGATGCGGCATTACTTGCCGATATCTTACCCGATCTTTTGGATATCGGTTATCAGATAGAACCCTTTGGCAACAATACTTTCGTGATACAGGGAACACCGGCTGATGTACTGCAGGGGAATGAAAAACATTCGATCGAATTATTAATAGAACAGTTCAAACATTTCAGCAGCGATATTAAATTCAGCAAGCGTGAAAAACTGATCCGTTGCATGAGCAGACAGCAGGCCATTAAAGCAGGACAAGCATTAACCCAAAAAGAAATGCAGAGTCTGGCCGAAGAATTATTTGAATGCAGCACTCCTAATATTACGGTTACGGGCTCTCCTACTTATCTGGAATTTAAGGAAGATTATTTGGACAAAATGTTTGGTAGGTAATTACACGAATTGCATAATAAAATACTAACCCCCTTCGCGAAAATCAATTCGTGTAATTCGCAGAAATTAGTGTAATCAATACTTCTCGATTATATCCGTAATAAATTTTTCTATTGATCTTCGAATGGCAGCAGCAGAAGCCTGGTGATTGTTGACCATCACTGAAAATATCAATTGTTTGTTTTGCTTGGTGATGAGGTATCCGCTTAATGCCAGGTTATTGCTTACGGTTCCTGTTTTGGCATAAATTTTACCCACATAATTTTTATACAAGCCGCTTAATGTTCCGGAATTACCTGTTGGAAGAATGGTGGTAATCCTGTTCCAGGCAAATTCATTTTTCATTTTCTCCAATACAAAAACAAAATCCTGCGGTGATATTAAATTGTAACGGCTCAATCCGCTGCCATCCACCCATTTTGGTTTTTGAGGCATGGCTTTATAATCAGTTTTTAAAAGTGTATCGATAATTGCAGCATCGCTCATCATTCCCAGTCTTTCATTGCTCACCATTAATAAGGTCTGTTCTGCAAAGAAATTATCGCTGCGATGCATGGTAATTTTGAGAAGTGAATCTGTGGGTTGGGAATGAATAATTTTCGGCAATAAATAAGATGTATCAATCCATACTGAATAATCAAACATTTGATGTACTGTATCTTCCAAAATAGCATATTGAACTTTATATGCAAAAGTTTTAACCTCCGCCAAACTGGAAGGAGGGAAAGGTGAAATGTTAGTTTTAAAAGGAATTTCAACTGAACTAAACTTTGACTTTGCAGATTTCCATTGGAAGAAATTATTTTCCAAATCACGAGTGATAGCAATATTATTAATTTCTCTTTGATGGCTTTTAAATTCCTCATTGTCCTTTGTACTTATCCCATAATTTTTAGAAAAGAAGAAGTTAGGAATAACCTTGAGTGTATCATTTTTTGCAGTAAACCTTACAACATTCCCATAAATAGGAAACTCACTTCTTTCAGCCATATAATCACTGTTATAATCATCCCAAGCCCAACCAAATCCTAACGGTCTTTCTTTCCATTTTGGTGGAGTAACAGTTATACTTTGTTTTGCGTTTTTTAAGAAATCAAAAACAGGATGTATTTTAAAATCAACAACCAAAAATGTTGGATCCCCTGTAGCTTGAATATTAATTCCTCCTTGATTATTTGTTTCATATCTCAATCCTACCAAACTATCTCCTAAATATTTCATCGCGGCATAACAGGTCAGCAGCTTTGTATTGCTAGCCGGAATAAAATATTTATCGCCCTGATAATTGTACAGGTATTTTTTTTCAGCAGGATCATAAATACTGATACCGAGATGTGCAGTGGCAAGGTTGCTGTCATTCAATAAAAATTGCCCGGCTGCTTTTTCAATTTCAGTTTCAGGCTTTGCAGAAACTACAGCAGATGCTGTAGCAGCAGTAATGGGTTCAGCAGGTTTGGCTAATTTTTTCTGTGAAGTACAGGCTGCTAATCCCAATAAAAAACAACAAATTCCGGTATTGATCTTCATACTATTTTTTTAACACTGAGAAAAAGAGTTACACTGAGTGCGCAGTGTTGAATTTTCATCCGTTCATCAAACAAATGATTCGAGGCTTTTCACATCCGTTAATTTCAGTAACTTGTTTCACCAAAACCCCGAAATATGAAATTACAACTTTCAAAAAGATTGTTGCTTGCAATATTCTTGTCTGCAAGCATTAGTTCTTTCGCACAAACAACAAAATACATCGATAAGGCTAATATGGACCTTTCCGTAAAACCGGGTGATAATTTTTATCAGTATGCCAACGGTACATGGATAAAGAACAATCCCGTTCCTGCTTCCAAAACAAGATGGGGAAGTTTTGATGAACTGCGCCAGGAAAGTTCCAATCGCTTGCAAACATTATTGAATGATGCGATGAAAGCAAACAATCCCGATCGTAAAACAAAGATCATCGGCGATTTTTATAAAAGCGGAATGGACAGTGCGACCATTGAAGCAAAAGGTTATCAGCCCATTAAAGCTGATCTGGACCGGATCAATAATCTGGCAACTCTCAGCGATCTTATTCACGAAATGGTGAATATGCGCGTAAATGGTTTGGGCAGTCCTTTATTTTCAATGAATATAGGTCCCGACAGGAAAAATGTGATGGTCTATATTCCATCCATTGGTCAGGGCGGAACCAGTTTACCCGACAGAGATTATTATTTGAAAGATGATAGTCGCAGTACCAAGATCCGTGATGCCTACAAAGTACAATTACAAAAGATGTTTGGATTAGTGGGCGAAGATGCAGGCACTGCCACTGCAGATGCTGCAGCCGTTTTAAAGATCGAAACAAGATTGGCTGCTGCACAAATGAGCCGTATTGAAATGCGCGATCCCAATAAGACCTATCACAAATTCGCGGTACGAGACCTGAGTGCCACAACATCAAACTTAGACTGGGCTTCTATTTTGAGCGAAGCAAAAATAAACGGTGCCGATAGTGTATTGGCAGGCAATCCTGAATTTTTGAAAAAAGTAAACAGCATGTTGAATGAAGTTCCGCTGAATGACTGGAAAAGTTATTTGCGCTGGAATTTAATAAGAAGCGCTTCCCCTTATTTAAGCAAAGCATTTGTGGATGCTGATTTCGAAATGACCAAAGTGCAAACCGGGCAAAAAGTACCCACACCACGATGGGAAAGAATGAGTAGTTTGATAGACAGAATGCTGGGTGACTTGATCGGACAGCTCTATGTAGAAAAATATTTCAAGCCCGAAGCAAAAGTATATATGCTGAATCTGGTGAACAATATGCAATCTACTTTCAGTGACCGCATCAAACGTTTGGACTGGATGAGTGAAGCCACCAAACAAAAGGCATTGGAGAAATTAAATGCCATGGTCAAAAAGATCGCTTATCCCGATAAATGGAGAACTTATGATGGTATTGAAATAAACGGCACTGATTTTTATAAAAATATTCGCAGTTGCAGCGTTTGGTTTTACAATTTCAATGTAAACAAAATGGGCAAACCTGTTGACAGAACTGAAATGGGCATGACACCTCCTACTATCAATGCTTCTTATAGCCCGAACAATAATGATCTTACTTTCCCTGCAGGTATCCTGCAATTTCCATTCTTCGATTTTGGTGCAGATGATGCTGTGAATTATGGCGGTATTGCTGCAGTGATCGGTCATGAAATGACACATGGTTTCGATGATCAGGGCCGTCAATTTGATGCAGTGGGTAATTTAAAGGACTGGTGGACAAAAGAAGATGCCGATAAGTTTGTTGCCAAAGCAGATGAAGTAGTTAAACAATACGATGCATTGACCGTACAGGACAGCATTCATGTAAAAGGTAAATTGACATTGGGTGAAAACCTTGCAGACTTGGGTGGATTAAGCATTGCTTATGAAGCATTCTCTAAAACAGAGCAGTTCAAAAAAGGGAAAAAGATAGATGGTTTTACACCGCAGCAACGTTTCTTTTTAAGCTGGGCACAGGTTTGGAGAAATAATGTTTTGCCTGATGCTGAAGCACAATTGATCTTGACCGATCCGCATTCTCCGGGCATACATCGCGGTAATGCACCATTGACCAATATTGATGCATGGTACAGTGCATTTAAAATTAAACCGAGCGATAAAATGTATAAAGCTCCCGAAGCAAGAACACATATCTGGTAATAGCATATCCTCTATTATAAAAAAGTCCGTGCAAATTGTACGGACTTTTTTTGTGGCGGCTTAAGCCAAAATAGTTTCGTGCTTTGCCCTGAAAAGAAAGCTATGAGCCATGAGCTCTGAGCTGCGAGGATTTCACTCGAAGCTAATGACTCGGAGCTCATAGCTTATAATGGGCTATTGAAAAATAATCCTGATCGGCTTTAGACCCATAATTAGTTGAGAAAAGTTCAATATGCAGGAGTTAATAGAAAAGTTGAGAGCAATTAGTTGCGAGGTTTTACTCGAAGCTATTGGCTCGCAGCTCATAGCTAAAAAGTATAAGAGCTCAGCGCAACTTTTTAACTCCTGATCTCTGCGGTGAAAAAATAGATCAACTTCTTTCCGCAGCACGCATCCATCTTTCGGGCATTTCATTGTTCGATGCCAAAAAATAATCCAGTTTACTGCAGGCAACGAATTTGCCATCAGGGATCTGCATCCACCAACGTCCTGTTTTTTTACTTTGCAGAAAAACGGTTTCCACTTCGGCAAATGCGATATTGAATTCGTTGAAATGATTTCGGTCGTGCAGGCTCGCTTCTTTTTTGCCTTTATAAATTCCATCCATCAAATACCAGAGCATATGAGAGATCTGTTTGGCGGTTAAGCCATGTTCATCCAGTTCGGGAGCATAGCCGTAAATGCCGATACTACTGATGTTTCGGCTCATACCTGCATACTGCATTAGAGTGCAGGCTTCTTCTCCTGTAAATCCGTTTGGTGTTAGACGATTGGCGGGGGCATGTCCATGTTGTATGGCGGCAATATCAAAAGAAAATAAATTGCTGTTGCGGATGGCGGGTTCCATTTCTTCCAGGTTCTCTTTTACTTTCCCTACCCGATAACAATCAAAATGCAGTTTATCGATCGTTTCCAGCATGTGCGGATGTACCATATAACTCTGAAAACCGATATGATTATAATGCTTGATGAAATTGGGTTCGCTGGTGAGCACTGCCATTAAAAAATTATCTGCAGGTAATACACTGTCCATATTCAGGTCGATCCTTGCATCCACACAAGTGGCTTCGATGATCTTTTCAGCTGCCGCATAAGCATTGTATTGCCCTACGGTAAGATCATGCGAACCTCCCAGTATCACTACTCTTTTTCCCATTTCGATCAATTCGCTCACCACGGCTTTCAATGCAGCATAAGTATCATGCAAAGAAGCACCACGTTTAACATTGCCCACATCGGCCACATTCACTTCTTCATGCCAGTGAAATAAACTGTAATATTCTTTCCGGATGGCATCGGGGGATCCTGCATTTGCATATTCTATGCCCGCGCCACGCATTTCGCCGCAACCCACCAGCACAATATCGGCATTGGAAATATCGGGAAATTCTTCGTCGTATAGTGCAATATGGCGGCCGAGTTGTGTGTCTTTATATCCCTGATCGTCGGATAATTCGTAGCGGTTTACAGGGTCTAAAAAATCCACAATTGTTTGCAGGCTCATGTATAAATTGTTTGCAACAAACATACTGCAAATGAGGCAATCTTTTAACCCATCATTAACCACATTTCATCCACTGCAATAATAAGTCAGAGTATATTTGTTAAGATACTATGTTTAGATTTTTACAATACTGTTTTATTGCGGTCCTGCTGTTATTGATACAAACAAATTGTATCGGCCAGGTCCAATTTCAGATCAAGCCAAGTGCTTCAGAGATCGGAAAAGAAGATGTGTTGCAGGTTGAATATAAAGTTAGCGGTGCTATTGATGCCAACAATTTTTCACAACCCGATTTTGTTAAGTGGAAAGTTTTATCGGGGCCCGCTTATTCCTCACAGCAGGTTTCTGTGAATGGCAAAACAGAATCGAGTATCAGTTACGTATTCAGTTTACAGCCCAAGACATCCGGAACATTATCACTTCCTGCCGCAACTGTTGATGTGGAAGGGAAAAAATTAAGCTGCAGTCCCGTTACTATCAACGTCATCAATACAGCTCATGTAAGAGGTGCTTCTGCCCCTTCTAACGGATTACAATTACCCGGCGGTTTTTTTCAGGAAGATATTTTAGGTGAAGATGAGATCGACAGAACTTCTTTATTACAACCAGGTGAAACAGCAGCTTCCAAAATAAGGGATAATATTTTCGTGAAAGTAAGTGCCAATAAAACCACTTGTATCGTGGGCGAACCCATATTGGTCACTTACGAATTATTTACCCGCTTGCGTTCACAGTCAAAGGTTGCAAAACAGCCGGCTATCAATGGTTGTACGGTATATGAAATGACCACACAGGATCAATTGCCGCAGATCGGAAAATACAAGGGCAAAGACTATAAAAGTTATGTGATCAGAAAGATCCAGTTATTTCCTTTGCAGACAGGCGATCTGAAATTGGATATTGCTTCCGTTGAAAATGAGATCACTTTGTACAAGAGATCGGCTTATGGCGACATAACACCGGTAACTCAAACCGTAACATTGAGCAGCGAACCGCTCACCATACATGTGAATCCTATACCGGAAAAAAATAAACCCACAGATTTTAACGGAACAATCGGTAATTTTTCGATCAATGCAAAAGCGAGTAAGTTAATTGATACTGCCGAAGACAATAATATGCTTGAAATCAGTATTGAAGGGTTTGGTAATTTTCAAAGTATCAACTGCCCTAAAATAAATTGGCCAAAGGCAACAGAACATTTTGATAATACTGAAAGATCGGATATCAATAAAATGGTTTTTCCTTCCAGCGGAAACAAGGTCTTTTCCATTCCATTTGTAGCAAAACAGCAGGGAAAGTTGATCATCCCATCCATTGAGTTTAGCTATCTGGATATCAATTCACAACAGTATAAAACGGTGCGAAGCGACAGTATTACCATTCAAGTGGCCCCTGCTTTAAAGAAGGGTTATGCCATCAATAAGATCTCGCAGGATATCACCAACCATAAATATATCTGGATCGTTCCGGCAATTGCTTTACTGGCGGGCATTTTCTGGTGGCTGAGGTTCGGAAGAAAAAAACAACAAGAGAGAAACGAAAGCAATGCAGTAAACAAGCAGGCAACCGAAGAAATTATTACTGCAGCTACAGGAGAAGAAAAAACAGCAGGGCCGGTCGTATTAACTGATGCAGAAAAACTGAATGAATTGCTGACACTGGAGACAGATAAAGAATTTTTTACGCAGGCAAAACAATTAGCCATTGAATTATTGCAAAAGGAAAATGATGAGGAGAAAAAGAAAAGCTTTTTACAGATCATTGAACAATGTAATGAGGCATTGTACTCACCTGTTGCGGTAATCCATAAAGAGTCTGTATTTACTTCGTTGGAGGGATTGATCGAATAAACACTTATCAGTAAGCCAATATTGTGTCAAGCTGAGCCCGCCCGGATGAACATCCGTTCGGACGGGGCTCTCAATGCATCATGAAAATGTTTATGATTTCACCCCTGCCTGAATAACAGAATCGGTCTGGATTCGAGTGCTTGCCCAAAGAAGCCCTTTGGGCAAGAGAAAAGAAAGGGAATATTTTTTATTCTTACTTTTTTGTCTTGACACAAAAAAGTAACAAAAAAAGTCAAGAACGAATGATATACAGCACATTCGTTCACGGAGCTTTCCTCAACTGCTGTGCTACGGTGACTTCAGCGATAGGGCAATGATGCGTATGCTAAAAGTATTTTATTTTCAAAGAGTTTGTTTGCAGCTTTTAAATTGGGTAGGCAGCAAAATAATGCGTAGCGAAATTAATATTGACTTTCAATATCAATCGGTGTATTTATAACCAACGCCGCGAACGGAATGGATATGTTTGGGATTGCGGCTATCTTCTTCAAAATATTTACGGAAGTTGAGAATAAAATTATCGATTGTTCGAGTGGTAGGATACACATTGTAACCCCAAACCATCTGCAGTATTTTTTCTCTGGTCACAACATCGCCCTTATTCTCGATCAGTAATTTCAAGAGCATGGTTTCCTTTTTACTCAGTTCTACTTTTTGCCCGGTAAATGATATGGCGATCTGTGCTTTAAAATCAATTTTATTTTTGCCGAATTCATACGTATCGCCGATGGTTTCTTTTACCAGCAGTCTTTTATTTTTGTGGATCATCTTTGCCACCCGCAGCAATAATTCTTCGAGGTTAAAGGGCTTGGTAAGATAATCATCGGCTCCTTTTTTTAATCCGAGAATTTTATCGGCGCTCGAATTTTTGGCACTTAATATCAGGACAGGGACCTCATTATTATTCACACGTATCGTTTCCAGAACACGGATGCCATCTATCTCGGGTATCATTACATCGAGTATGATTAAATCAAAATATTCGTTGGCAACTGCTTTTAAAGCCTGATTACCATCGAATGCAGAAGTGATCTCATAGCCCTCCATTTCAAGATTCAGCTTGAGCGTCTCATGAAGGTTTTCTTCATCTTCAACCAATAAGATATTCCCCTTTGTATTTTCTTTCATGATGAATGAAATATTGCTGTAAATATAGTTCCCGAAGGCAGATTATCCATCACGGTAATTTTGCCTTTATGATCTTTCATTATTTTACGACAAAGATATAAACCCAATCCTGTTCCTTTTGCTTTACGCGTATTTTCATTACCTATACGATAAAATTTATGAAATATTTTTTTCTTCTCATCATCGGGCATACCCTCTCCCTCATCGCAGACCTGAAACAGGATCCTGTTGTTTTGTTTTTTTAATGCAATGGTCACTTCCGATTCTTTGGGTGAATATTTTAAAGCATTATCGATCAAATTATTTGCCAGCATTTGCAGGATCAATTCCTCACTTTGGATATAAATTCCTTTCTGCACTTCAGTTATGATCCTCCGTTTGGGAAAGCGGGTCTGAAAATCTGCCGTGCAACCCTCGATCAGTTTGCTCAGATCAATTTCCTGTTTTGCAATATGATAAGATCCGCTGTCTAATTGTGCTGCCAGTAAAATATTATTGCATAAAACATTTAAGCGGTCTGTTTCCTGAATGGTGTTATTGATCAATCTTTCCTGTTTATCCAATTCCAGTTTACGTTTGATCAATGTTTCCAAATTCAGGCGTGTAATGGCAATCGGTGTTTTCAATTCATGTGTTACCGCCATCATAAAATTTTGCTGCTGGTGTGATAATCTTAATTGACGTCTTGTTGCTCTGTAAACAAATACAGCGCCAATTAATATCAAAGCAAGGAATATGGTCCCTTCTCCAACGAATTGTGCTGTTTTACGATCTTTTTCAACAGCAATCGCTTTTTCTTGCATGGCATATTGAGGATCATCTTTTTTCAGATCCTGCATCCGCAATTCCGCCATGATCTTATTTTGATTATTCAATGCGATGAACCACCACAACAATGCAGTAAGCATGTACAGTAACATGACCCAGTAAACAGAAGTAAGAACCGCTAATTTATGTTTCGAAAAAAGATTCATCATTTTGCTTTTTCAACACGGATGCCGGCATTCAAAACATGCTGTAAGGGATCTTCGCGCATGATCTGCTGCAAAGTAAAAGTGTAATCGCCTTTTCTAAGACTGATGGGTAATGAATTAAAGATCATCCGATGATCGATAATATCATCCATTCCTGTTCCCAGCCATTTGCTGTTATCGGCCAGTGTGAATTCCCTTTTGATCGTATAACTTGAATCAGGGTCTTTTACCTCAATATTCAGCCAGATGTTTTTGTATCGGTATCCATCATCATGACGCAACACCACATAAAAATTGTACAGTGAAGTTGTATCTTTTATTGTAAAGGTGAATGGCAATCGTTGATCGCTTTTCCATTCGTGCGAAGAGAATGCAGTGGTTTTCTCATATACATCCAATGTATTACAGGAAGTAATGAGAAAGATCGCCGCTATAAAAAAAATAATTGGTTTCATTTGTCAAAATTAACAGCAAATATTTACAGAACATTCAGCACCTGTTCTTTTGCTTTTTCCAATTCGTCTTTCATTAATACCACGCATCTTTGAATTTCGGAATCATTGGCTTTTGAGCCTGTAGTATTGATCTCTCTGCCGAATTCCTGCAGGATAAAAGACAGTTTCTTGCCTTTGCTTTTTCCTTTCTCAGCCAGCATAGAACGAAAATAATCGCAATGATTTTTTAATCGCACCTGTTCTTCGCTGATGTCTATCTTCTCAATATAAAAGATCAATTCCTGTTCCATTCTATTGGTATCATAATTCTCCTTCCCGATATTTTCTTCTAATAATTTTACCAGGTTTTCTTTTATTTTTTCTCTCCTGCGCGGTTCTAAAGCAGTGATGGTTTTTTGATGAGATTCGATATTTACAATACGGCTCAGCAGGTCGGCCTCCAAGGATTTCCCTTCCTCTATCCGGTGTGTATTCAATTCGTTGATGGCATGTTTTAAAACTGTTTGAAACTGTTTCCAATCATTTTCGCTCAGCATTTCTGTTGAATTAACGACTACTTCGGGTAATCGCAATACGGCTGCCAATAGTTGATCCACATCGGCATTCAATTCTGTCGCTACCTGAGCAACAGACTGATAGTATGCTTTTAGCAGATCGGTATTTACAGTGACAGGCTTAGCCGTACCATTTTGCTTTATACTAACGATACATTCCACGCTTCCGCGTTCCAGTCCTTCATTCAATATATTTCTGATCTCAAATTCATAAGGCTTCAGCAAAGCGGGTAATTGCAAACGCAGATCGAATTGTTTCCCGTTTAGTGATTTTACTTCTACCAAAAAAGTTTTATCTCCCACCGTTTCTTCTGATCTTCCGTAACCTGTCATTGAATATAACATAGCATAATATTAATGTTTGCAAAGTAAGAAATGTTTTATATCTAATGAGATTCATTTCATTCGCATCTGTCGCAGAAGGAGTTTCCCAATGATCTTTAATTAGCGAATGCGTTGAGTGCAACAGTAGGTTTGCCGGAATTATCAAATGCACCTAAACCGTATCCTTGCCAGTTATAGGATTCAGGTTCCCAGTAAAAAACACCCAGTCCATTGGAAACTGCTTTTACTTTACCGATAAGATCATTTAGGAAAGACTGGCAGGTAGTTGGAGCAGTAACGTCCATACCCACTTCGCAGATCATCACCGGTTTTCCATAACGGGTAATCATATCATTGATATTGGCAAGACAATTTACATTATAGGTTGCCCATGTTGCAATTGGGGGATATAAAGACATGCCAATGATATCCCATTTGGCATTATTATTTTTTAAGCCGTCAAAAACCCATCTGAATAAACTATTATCATAACCATTAGAAATATGAACGATCACTTGTATGGTTGTATCAACTGATTTTACTGCATTATAACCCGAGTTGATAAGAGCTGCAAAATTGGCCATATTGGTTGAAGCCCTTCCGGTTTCCCAAAGCATGCCATCATTGGTTTCATTACCAACCTGCACCCATGCAGGCGTAACGCCGTTTGTTTTTAATGTATTTAAAACAGTTTGTGTATGGTTGTACACCGATGTTTGTAATGCACTGATATTTTGACCCACCCATGCAGCAGGTATCGTTTGTTTTCCGGGATCAGCCCAGGAATCGCTATAATGAAAATCGATCATGATACGCATCCCTGCATTTTTGGCACGTATGGCTTTTGCAACAAGGTCGGCAGTATTGCACCAACCATCAGATGGATTGACCCAAACCCTTAAGCGAATGGAATTCATCCCCAAACTTTTCATTAACTGAAAACAATCCTGTTGTGTTCCATTGGCATCATAGAATTTATAGCCGGATGCTTCCATTTGTGTCAGCCAACTTACATCAGCACCTTTTGCAAAAACGTAGGCAGGGGTTGGCGTGGGTGTAGGAGTAGGTGTGGGAGTGGGTGTTGGTGTTGGTGTTGTTTGTGAAGAAGCATCTTGTTTACTGCATCCAAAAATAATTATGAACAATAAAAAGTAAGCGTATTTAAAATAAGTTTTCATCCCGACTAAATATTATTACACAACAAAATTAATTCAATGAAGTGGTGATTATAGAAATAAAAAAGAGCAGTAAGTAATTTACTGCTCTTTTTTTATTATTCTAAATAGGCTAAACGTTATTGTTTTGTTAGCGTATATGTTCCTGTAAGGAAATTTACATCAATCAAATAATTGCCTGATACAGCGGGAGCCGGTGTATTTGTACTCGGAACGGCACCATCAGCTAATAATGTTCCGCCTGTTGCACTTGCACCACCATATTTATGAGTCCAATCTCCATTTAGAGGTAAGAATAAATAACCTTTACCTGCAGTTAATGCTACTGTCAATTGGAAATCAGAAGTATTAATTCTGGTAAATTGTTGAGATGGCACTGGTACAGGATTATTCCATTGACCTGCTGTTGCATCTCCAACAATATATAAATTGGTTGGAACAGGGAACGGACCAGCATATGGTGTTACTGTATACGTATTGTTTTGGAAATTAACAACGATCTGATAGGTTCCACTTGTTGCGGGAGCAGGTGTATTTGAGCCCGGAACAGCACCATCAGCTAACAATGCACCACCTGTTGCACTTGCACCACCGTATTTATGAGTCCAATCTCCATTTAAAGGCAAGAATAAATAACTCTTACCTGCTGTCATATTCACTACAATACCGTAAGAAACTGCATCGATCTTGGTAAATTGTTGTGATGGAGTAGGTACCGGATTATTCCAACCACCATCTGTTGCATCTCCTACAATATATAAATTAGTTGGAATGGTAGCAGTAAATGGTGTAACAGTATATGTACCTGTTTGGAAGTTCACAACGATCTGATACATTCCGCTTGTAGCAGGAGCAGGAGTGTTTGAACCCGGAACGGCACCATCAGCTAATAACTGACCGCCTGTTGCACTTGCACCACCATATTTATGAGTCCAATCTCCATTCAATGGGAGGAATAAATAACTCTTTCCTGCTGTCATATTCACAACAATACCGTAAGAAACTGCATCTATTCTGGTAAATTGTTGAGAAGGCGTTGGAACAGGATTAGACCAACCACCATCTGTTGCATCACCAACTATATATAAAGCCGGAGGAACAGGGGTAAATGTTGTGATCTTGATTACAATACATTTGAACCATCGGAGATGAACCGAATGAATGATTCATCACCATATCCATTACAACAGCCATTCCCTGCTGATGACAGGCATCAATGAATTGGCGTAAAGCTGTTTCTGTTCCGTAAAACTTATCGGGAGCAAAATAAAAATTAGGATTGTATCCCCAACTGATATTTCCCTCAAACTCATTGAAAGGCATCAATTCAATTGTATTAACACCTAATCTTTTTAAGTAAGTAAGCGTATCTTTTAAAGCCTGATAATTTTGTGCGGCAGTAAAATTGCCGATCCACAATTCATATATCGATAGATTTCTTTTATCGGGACGGGTAAAATTGGGCACTTGCCAGTTATATGCAGGTTTAGCTGTTTGCAATACACTTGCCAGATTGCCTATGGCACCTGAAGGGAATGATTTTAAATTAGGATAAGTTGCAGATGGTATACCCGGATCATTTGCCTTGTCTAATATTTTTTCGGCATTATAATCTGCCAGTGTTAAACTGCCATCGATCGCATATTGATAAGCATATTCAACCCCCGCTTTTAATCCGGTGATCCGAATCCAGTATCGGAGGCTATCCAGGGTTTCATTCATTTGATATCCCACCGACTGTGTCCAGTTATTGAAATCTCCCATTACAACTATCTGGGATTTATGCGGTGCATATAATACCAATACAACGGATGTATCGCCCGATTCATAATTTATCCCATCCACAACTCCGGCAGGCAATGGTGCAAAAACAGTTGATGCTGATACATAGAATGTAGAGGTATCGGCAACGGTAGTACTTCCAACAGTTGCATTTGCGATGATCGTTTGTGTTCCAACAGTAACAGTTGCATTCGATGAAAGGGTTTGTACGCCTGATGCTGTGTTTATTTGAGTACCGTTATAAAATAAAGTGATCGCCGCATTTTGATTGCTGTTTGCCGTAATGGAGATATTATCACCCACTTTTTTAGTTAAGGGAACCAATGCAGGTATATATAAGGGTTGGCGCACCGGCGCATCTAACCTTACTGCTAAACCGGTTGAAGAATATACAGGAATATACATGTCCGATCCATCAGCATTCGCCTGCTTTAATGAACCTGAACCGCTTCTGAAAAGAATGGCTATATTCTGTATTTTTTCAGTTGCGTCTGTAACACCAAAAAAGGTTCTTAGCCCTCCGGTGATAACATATTGCCATTTATTATTACCCAAATAAGTTGTATGAATTTGAGCATTCGTTGTTCCCCATGCAGAGAAAGTTGGAACATGTAACCAGTTGGAGGAGGAAGTACTGCTTGATGTAATTAATCCGATATGAACATATACATCTGATGTTGTAGCGTAATTATTTAAACCCTGATTACCCTGACTTGCATCACAAATAATCGTAACAGTGGATGAAGTGTCTGTAATAAACGTGGGGGACCAACTTAATAGTTGGGCCTTGCCGGATACAGCAAGCAGGAAGCAAACTATACAACAAATAATTCTCATAAATGGCGTGACAACGATTTCGCAATCGTTTGTTATATGTGTATAAGATACACATTAGTTTACAAATATGTGTACAATTTACACAACTAAAAAATTTTTTTTTATGATACTTGTCATGAGGGTATTTATCCTAATGAAACTATAGCAAAACCTGATCAATAAAGATTTAAACATCAATCGTTTGCGTAAGAATGAAGCTGCTACTTCCTACACTAATCGAATTTGATATGCTATCTTTAAAACAGCCTAATAATTGTTTATGACCGTTCGTATATCGATTTTTTCTGAATACCTTACTAAAGCTGCCCAACAGGCATTTACACATTAACCTAACTCAATGCTTATGTTGTTTAAAAAACCTCAGCTCAGCTTCTGGCAGATCATCAATATGAATGTTGGCTTTTTCGGGATACAATACAGTTTTGGATTACAGCAAACAGCCATCAATCCTTTATATACTTTTCTCCATGCAAAACCGGAAGAATTGCCCTTATTGAATTTAGCAGGGCCTATGACGGGTTTACTCATTCAGCCATTAATTGGTGCTTTGAGCGATAAAACCTGGCATCCCCGCTTTGGAAGAAGAAAACCTTTCTTTTTGATCGGGGCAATTTTTTGCAGTCTTTGCTTATTTGCTTTTCCTTTCAGCAGTGCATTGTGGATGGCCGTTGGTCTCTTATGGATTCTCGATGCAGCCAATAATACTGCTATGGAGCCCTATCGGGCCTTTATTGCAGATAAGTTGCCGCCCAATCAATTGGCAACAGGTTTCCTGACTCAAAGTTTCTTTACAGGTTTGGGTATCACATTGGCAAATGTGTCTTTGTATTTATTTCAACAGGTCATTACCGGAGAAACGCATGCCGGAATTCCTTACTGGGTATTCGGTTCATTCTTTGTAGGTGCCGTTTGTTCGATAGGAACTGTTGCCTGGTCTGTGATCAAAACGCCGGAAATTCCCCCAACGCCCGAAGAACTAAAACAGATCAGAGAAAACAAAAGAGGCTTGTTAGATCCGTTCATCGAAATATTGTCTGCCATAAAAGATATGCCCAAAACACTCTGGCAATTATCGCTGGTCTATTTATTCCAATGGTATGCGATGTTTGTTTACTGGCAATTCATATCGCACAGTATAGCCAAATCTGTTTGGCATGCCAATTCAGTCGACAACAGGGCTTTATATCAGGAAGCGACCGGATGGACCGGATTAGTGAATGGCTTTTACAATATCGTCACTTTTTTATCAGCATTTATTTTGGTTGGACTAGCAAAAAAATATAATGCAAAATCTGTACATGTCATTTGTTTGGCACTTGCTGCCATTTCATTGTTTATCATTCCTACCATTGAAAACAAATATTTATTGTTTGCACCGATGATCGGCTTTGGAATTGCCTGGGCAAGCATGATGGGCATTCCCTATATCCTGGTGGTAAGCAGTATTCCTAAAGAAAGATATGGTGTATATATGGGTATTGTAAATATGATGATCGTAATTCCCATGATCTTACAAACCATTTCTTTCCGTTTTGTTTATGAGAATTTTCTTGGGAAAAATCCATCCAATGCCATCACGTTTGCGGGTGTGCTGCTGCTGTTAGCTGCATTAGCCACTTTAAGGATTAAAACAAAAAAGAATGTTGATGAAGAAATAAATATGCCCATGGTGGGTGGTCATTAAACCCTCCATTCTGCGAACTGGGTTCGGGACAAGCTCGAATGGGGAGAATTGATGAGCATAAAAAATATTTAATGAACAACTATTATTTAATAAATAACTGAAGTGATAATGAATAACGATATTAAATCCCCTTCAGGGGCAGGGGGCAAAATTCTTTGTATAGGTGAAGCTTTGATCGATATGATCTGTACCGATAAGGGCAGTCCATTATCTAATGGGAATAATTTCCTTAAAAAAGCCGGGGGGGCACCAACCAATGTTGCTGCAGCAATATCTGCATTGGGGGGCCAGGCAGAATTGGCAGCGAAGGTGGGTGCTGATCCCTTTGGTAACCATTTGATCGATGTGATGCGGGATTTCGGCGTATCCACTAAATGGGTCATTCAGGACCCCAAGCATTTTACCAGCTTTGCCTTTGTTTCTTTGATGGAAAATGGGGAACGTGATTTTTATTTTAACCGAGGTGCCGATGGTCAATTGACCGAAGAAGAGATCAATTCGATCGACCTTTCCGAATATGCGATCATTCATTTTGGTTCTGCTACAGGATTTCTTCCGGGGCCATTAAAGACAGCGTATAAATCACTTTTGCTTAAAACATTTGAGAAAGACATTTTTGTAAGTTTCGACCCTAATTATCGCCAGTTGCTCTTTAAAAATGATGCAGCCTCCTTTATTGAACAATCCTGGTATTTTATTAAGCATTGCCATTTCTTTAAAGTGAGCGATGAAGAAGCACTCCTGCTTACCGGTGCATCCACGGTTGAGGAAGCAGCGAAACTCTTCTCTGAAAAAACTATTGCGGTATTCGCTATTACATTAGGCAAAGAAGGGACCCTCTTGGGTTTCAACAATCAAACCATTATCATTGAAAGTATTCCTGTAAAACCCGTTGATACAACAGGTGCCGGTGATGCATTTGTTGGCGCCGTTTTGTATCAGCTGTCGGATAAAGATCTGACAGCTATCAAAGAACTTTCTTTGAATGACTGGAAGCAGATCATCGGCAATGCAAATAAAGCCGGGGCAAGAACCTGCGAGTATTTAGGTGCCATGGAAGCATTCAAACATTTAAATAATCAAATCTTTCAATAAGCAAAAAGAACCGACTTGTACAATTATCAACTTCATCAGCAAATAACGGAATGCCTGCAGCAAAACGAATTGGATATTGCAGGTAGTGATAATTTATTTTATACGCGTTTTGTTGCCAATACTTCTGCCATCAGTTCTTTATACAATGAACTCTATGGTCATCATTCAAAAAGTAAAGAATTCTTTTCTGCTTTAATTGAAACCATTTCCAATGGATATAAAAAGAGGTCCGCTGCTTTAAAATCGAGAGATGAAGAAAAACAAATACAGGGTCATTGGTTTCTCAGTAATGAATTAACAGGAATGAGTCTTTATGTTGACCGTTTTTGCGGCAACATTAAGAATATGGAAGACAAGCTGAGTTATTTTAATGAGCTCGGCGTAAATTTTTTACACCTGATGCCTATCTTTCAAAGTCCGCAAGGGGAAAGCGATGGTGGTTATGCGGTTTCGGATTTCAGGAAAGTGGATACCCGTTTCGGTAAGTTGGAAGATCTTATTCACCTGCAACAAAAAATGAGTGATGAGAACATGTATCTGATGCTCGATATCGTTTTGAATCATACTTCACACCGTCACGAATGGGCAGAGAAAGCAAAACAAGGTGATAGAAAATATCAGGATTATTTCTACATGTTTGATGACCGTTCGATACCTGATCAAATGGACAGGACCATGCCAGAAATTTTTCCAGAAAGCTCACCCGGCAATTTTACTTATGTTGAAGAATGCAAAAAATGGGTAATGACCGTTTTTCATCAATATCAATGGGATTTGAATTACAGTAACCCTGCTGTGTTTATTGAAATGCTGGATACGATCTTATTTTACGCCAACCTTGGAGTTGATATTTTACGGATCGATGCACCGGCTTTCATCTGGAAACAATTAGGAACGGCTTGCCAGAATTTACCCATGGCACACAGCATTTTAAGACTGATCAAACAATGTGTGCAGGTGGCAACACCCGGAATGGCATTATTGGGTGAAGCCATTGTTGCTCCCAAAGAGATCATGAAATATTTCGGTACAGGGTTCTACACTGCCAAGGAATGCGACTTTGCCTATAATGCCACACAAATGGCTTTGCAATGGGACGCTCTGGCAACAGGCGATACAAGAGTAATGCTGGCAGCACAGCATGAGATCCTTCAAAAACCTTTTGGGACATCCTGGATCACTTATACCAGATGTCACGATGATATTGGTTTAGGTTACGATGATTATATGATCGAGCAAACGGGTTATCATCCTTATGAACATCGCAAATTTTTAAAGAATTATTATTCGGGAATACAAGAAGGTTCGCCTGCAAGAGGCGCATTGTTTTCAGTAAATCCAAAAACACAGGATGCACGCATCAGCGGATCATTGGCATCATTATGCGGTTTGGAAAAAGCATTGCAGGAAGACAATGAACCCGACACTGAATTATCGGTAAGAAAGATCTTATTGATGCAGGCTCAAAGTTTTTTTATAGGTGGTTTGCCCATGCTGTTTTATGGTGATGAAGTTGGTTACAGCAACGATTACTCTTATTTAAAAGACCCGGGAAAGAGTTATGATAACAGATGGATGCATCGCCCTATCATTGATTGGGAAAAAAATAAAAATATTGCCATTGAAGGAACTATTGAACATCGCATATTTTCTGCTACACAAAAACTGATCCGCATCAGAAAAAAAGTTGCTGTTGTTGCAGATCATAAAAACTTAAACTGGCTTACCCCGCATAATATTCATATTGCAGGGTATCTGAGATCTTCTGCTGATCAGAAATTATACTGCCTGTTTAATTTCAGCAGCGAAGCCGCTTATTTAACATGGTTCGCATTTAAAGAACATGGAGCATCCCCAACAAAACTCTATGATCACTGGCAGGATAAATATTATGATGTAGGATATAATCATGAGTTCTTAATCATCGAGCCTTATTCTTTTTGTTTATTGGAACCGCAATGATTTAAAGAAATCCCCTCAGTAGAAACTGAAGGGCTGTCAATTAACCCCTAAACAACCTCTGAGAAATATTAATTCGCCCCATCGGCTTTCGCTCTTTGTATGGCGTAATTTCCTACACTTGCCCCCACGGTCAATCCAACAGCACAATCACTTCTGTAATGGATACCACCCACCAATCTTGAAGTAGAAGCTTCCTGTGCCATTGCAGTGTATGCATTGGCCCTTTCAGGAATGATATATCCCAAAATAGTGGCTGCGGCTCCGCTGAAAGTTGAATGCCCTGATATGTATGCCGGGAAATTCGGAATACCTGTTAATGTTTTTATGGCAGGATTCAGCTGTGTTGGTCTTGCATTGAAATAAAAATATTTTGTATTCCAGCAAACGATGGCAGCATCCATTAAACTCATATTCAATAATGCCATATTGCGCGCCCATCTTACTTCACTGAAATTTTTGCCGATGAAATCTTCTGCGGCAATCGCATCCCAATGGCCGGGTGGTGTATAAGTACCTACGCCATCTGCCCAGAAAAGAACAATGCGGTTATTATCCCTTGTTGGATTTTTAATATAGCTGTACACTTCATTTAGTTCTGTTTTCATTTGATCACCTGCTGTTGCCGGTGGAGGTCCGGGTCTTAATGCACTTGTTGTTGCGGTATCAAAAAGAAACGGAGTTACTTTTCCGAATACAGGCAGCATCGGCGGACGTTTTGGTATTTCCAAACTGTACCATGGTGTTTCACCTCTTGCAATCGTATTCGTTTCAAGAGCAGTCCAGATGGTTTGGTTACCTACTGCGGCTCCGGCACCATCAGTTCTTCCACGGGCAATAAATGCATCAGCAATTTGTCGGCCCAATGCTTCCCCGGCAATAATATCACTGCGGGAAGCAGCACCGCTCATTACTGTTGCCTGTTCCTGCTCGATTGCTTTTTGTTGAATATTGGCAATTTCATCGGGGAAAAACAAGATCATCATTTCTGTTGTAACACCAGCCAACACAGCTGCTTCGGATGGATAAGAAGGCAGAGTTGTTTTTGTAACGCTTGCATGAACTGCCGTGTCTACTACATAAGGTGCAGGTCTGTTGAATTTATTTTTATAATACCAGCATGCAACCAATGCATCGTATTGTGCAGCACTGATATAAGCATAAGCTCTTGCAGCATAAGGCGGATTGGCAAAAGGAAACAATGGATATGCAAAAGGATTGGCAGAACTTGGAATAGGATAAGTTCCATCCGGATTTTGATAAGGAGGCAAATTATATTTTGCCACTAATTCGCGCATGATCTCATTCCATCGCAACACGCCACCGGCAGCCCAGTATTTTATTTTATCGGCCTGATCGGATGTCAGATTTCTCTGATAGCCTTTAATTTCATTGAGTTCCCCAATATAGGCAGGAGTCGTAACTGCCAAGGGTGTTGCCACTGCGAAGGTATCAGGGCGTTTTAGTAAAACTGTTTTCCAGGTTCCCGCATTTAGATCAATATTCGAAGGATTGAGTGGGGGGAGATCTGCCGTTCTTCCAGAAACATTTTTATTGCAGGCAATTAATATAACTGCCGTTGTTATGATCGCGAATGATATGAATGTTATTATTTTTTTCATTTTTCTTGTTTTAAGAAGTTGATAAATGGGTTTATTTTTTATCCTTCTTTTTAGGACTGAAGTCAACAACATAAAATACACCGATATTCAAATTGGTGGACTGACCTACATTTCTTCCGGCAATGGTATAATTAGCTCCGCCTGTTATTGCAAGCGCTGAGATCTTTTGAAGTGTGTATTTAAAATTCACGCCTGCAGTTGTTGCATTCATTTGATTACTCAGAAAAGGCATATCGTTTCTGCGAATATCAAAACCCGACAATGTTGTCATATTCGACAAAACAGCTTCTGCTATTAAGTGGCTGCTTCTGTAACCGATCCTGAAATTTTCGCTCATCACATCCGGCATTTGCACTTCATTACTTAAAACAAGTGTTGTTGTATAATAGGATGTTCTGTCGATTGTAACATTACTCCTGTAAGTATACGTAGCTGATGCGGTTGTAAAGAAATTTCCAAGTTGATAATCTACGATCACTCTTCCTGATAATGTTTTACTGTGCAATCCAATAGAAAGCGGAAGAAAATCGGCCACATAATTGGAAACAGGTAATGATGCACCTCCTAAAAAATATAATGAGATCGTTCCCTTTTTCAGGCTCTTTTCAACAGGCATCCATTTAACCCATGCCGAAAGGTCCTGTAAACCCTTCATTCCATGCAGTGTTCCGCCTGAAGCTTTTGTTTCGATGTAGGGAAGATTGGCGATGATATTCAATTTCCGGTTAACGCCATAATTTTCCATGATGCTGAACATATTGGAAGAAACAGTTCCGAGATTTTGATTGTCTCTTTTCAAAGTTCCTTCCCAGTAATTATTCCAGCTGCTGTGACCGTACATGATGCCCGAACACAAATTATTTTTCGACATCATGATAGCATCTTCGTCTGTTTGTGCCAGAGATGTATTCAGTATTGCAAGCATTAATACAACGAGTGGCATTATGCGATTTTTGGTATACATAGTTTTCATTATTGTGATTTTAGTGTATTACAAATAAGGCAGACGGTTATGCTTACCGATTGCTTTTTATTCCAGTAGAAATTTTCTACTTCTAGAATCTTACACTAAATCCAATATTGACTGCATAGTCTGCGAATGCTGCATCGCCATGTGTATAAACGCCTGTCAATTGAGTTGTTATTTGATCAGGTACACTTTGTGTTCTGTTACGAACCAAAGCAACAGGAACATAAGCATAGAGGTTTAATTTTTTTATTTGATATGTAATACCCGGCTCTGCAGAAATAATATATCCCGGTCTTCTGAAACCGTGACTGCTGCCGATCAGATCATTCACCGGTAAACATTCATCACGAACACCAATTGATGCAGTGAATGCATTGAACATATATGATGCCCCAGCTCTAAACATATATTGATCAGGCACACTCATCACATTGCTTGTGTTTTGAATAGAAGATGATGAAGCTGTGCCTCCTCTTGCCGTAGATACGCCATTTACATCTTGCGGATTACTTAAGTAATAAAAGTTTCCGTATAAACTAATTTGATGAGAGATATTATAAAATGTATTTAATTCAAACGTGATCCCGGTACCGCCATCACCTAATTGAATAGATTGATCAACAGGGCCCACTCTTAATGAATCTTTTGTTATGTGAAAGAAATCCTGACAATTATAATTGCCGGTTGGCAGCTTAATTCCCAAGCCCAACTGCACATTGAATTTATTTGCTTTTGCAGGATCCAAGATCCAATCATATACAGCAAAACGAATATCGCCTACACCAAAAGAATGCGTAAGATATCTTCCTACATTGTTATGTTCATACAAAGAAGAACGGGAATTAGATGCTATAGGAAGATTGATCATGTACGACCACTTTGAATTGATCTTATGCGTTAAGGTAATATCAGTAGTGAATTGGTGGTTGATCACTTCTGTACCCAATGTTTGTCTTTGCTTTTGCTCATCGGTACCGATAAAATGTTTGTAAGATTTAAAAAAACGGTTATTAACACTCAATTGCCATTTACTACTGTCGACGTGAGACATTGTGCAAAAACCACCGTTACTGCGAATTGCAACACAACCTTGTGTAAAGGATTTCGAGGCAAGAATCATCATAATGATGATTAGGATAGATACTTTTTTCATTGTTAGGTTTTTAAAGTACTTAATTAGAATTGCTTAATATTCTTAAAAAGGCCCCTCTTGTAGAAACAAAAGGGGGTGTTTGTTTATGAACTTTATCGAAAAATTTAAATGTTTTCTGTTTTGTTTTTTCTGTTTTAAAAGTGATTGCTTAATATGTTTTTAAAAAGGGCTCTTATGTAGAAACAAAAGAGCGAATTTGTTTATGAACCTTATTTTATAAATTTTGAACTTTTATTTTTTGAACTTTTTTGTTTGTTTTAAAAAGGGCTCTTATGTAGAAACAAAAGAGCGAATTTGTTTATGAACTTTATTTTATAAATTTTGAACTTTTATTTTTTTGAACTTTTTTGTTTGTTTTAAAAAGGGCTCTTATGTAGAAACAAAAGAGCGAATTTGTTTATGAACTTTATTTTATAAATTTTGAACTTTTATTTTTTTGAACTTTTTTGTTTGTTTTAAAAAGGGCTCTTAAGTAGAAACAAAAGAGCGAGTTTGTTTATGAACCTTAGATAATAACGTTTGTTTATTTTAACCGCCCGACCGCATGCGTGTATTGATACACCCGATTGCGGTAAAGCAGATCATTCCATAAATTTGTTTGCTACTGATCTTATTTTTTCATTTTCAGCTTTTCTACCACGTAGCTGCCTACTTTGATACCTAAGCCATGACCTGCCAGATTTGAAGGCATGTAGTGAATTCCACCATAGAAGCGACCGAGAATATTCTCATTTGCCGCATCCCTGAATGATTTATAAGATCTGCTTTTAATTCCGAATTCTAATTCGGTGCTGTCGGTGTAAGCGATGTTATCACCAAAAACACTTGTTAAAGCTTCGGCTGCGGAAGCAGAAATGGTACAATGTCCGCATGTATATTCAGGGAAAGAAGGCGTTTGTAAATAAGGTCTCCAGTTGATATCAAAATACTTATTGATCACTGTTTCTGGTCTAATGGTATTGTAAGTATATTTTGCATTCCAGCAATTAATAAAAGCATCAAACAATGCAATGCCTGTTTTTGCATAAGCATATACTGTTGTTGGATAATCTGCTTTTACTGTTTGAGCTGCAATACCCACGATGCTCATCCAGTGACCTGAAGGAGAAAACTTCTTGCTGCCGTACATGATATGTCCGGTTACATTCATTTTGAATGCATTATCGTCCCAGAAATCAGCAATATGTTTTTGTTCAGCAGTTAAGCTGTCTCCTGCATTTTTTACAGCGATCACTTGTTTATAGTAATCACTGTTTTTGTCTTTAATATCAAACTTAAATGGCGGTGCTGCATGAAATAAATTGGCACTGTCGATCACCATCGGGCGGATCTCTTTCCAATGCGGCTCAGTAGCAGAAGCATACATGGGAGGTGTAGGAACCCAGCGTGATGGATCTTTTTCGTTTACTGTATATTTTTCAGCTCCGCGAGTTTCTAAATAATTGTCTTTTTTACTCCATTTAATGATCGCCATACTGATGCTGTCGGCAAATTGCTGGGAAGCTTTTTCAATATTTTCGGGCAATCCTTTATCACGGGCCACTTTTAAAATACTGTCTTTGTAATGCTGCATACTTCCTTCCGGAAATGTTACAGATTCACCTACTTTAATATAGGTCAATAAGGCAGCTAATTCATAATCGATCGGTTGGTTTGCAATAGGTTTAGGTAATTCGGTTAAACCATGCAGCTGACCTGCCAAAGATTGATAATGCTGAGGATCCTGGGCAACGATCACTTCATATGCAGCAACTGCGGCATAAACGTAATTACGTGCGGCGATCATTGGGGGGAAATTATTTCCCATCACAACATCATTCAATTGATGAACTGTAGAAGTAAACAGTTCAGGATTATGTATATAAGTCTTATAGTCAGTATTAGATTTGCAAGCAAACAAAGTGGTCGCAATGAAGAGACCTAAAATGAATTTTTTCATTCCAGAAAATGATTTAAAAAAGAAAATAGAAATTTTTAGAGCCTTGGATATACCCTAAGCTTGCGGAGGTTGCTCTAACCTTTCGAGGTAAATAGAACTGAAGTTCTGAAATGTAGATAAGTTATGTACAGGTTTAAAAGATAAACTCAACTGCAGCATATCAAAATAATGATCGCCGGTAAAGTCCTGTATTGAATATTTTAAATTATGGCTGTGATTACCGGATGATTTCTTGGAAGTAGAAAGATTTACAAAATCATTCGCCAGTTTACTGAATTCATCCCTGGCATTTTTAATGGTAGTTTTTGCAGTATTGGGAATACACATCAACTCTAAAGTATCATTATAAAACCTGCGTTTTACATACTGATAACTTACACCGTGAATATCGATATTACCGTCTACTTTCTCGAAATTTTTAGAATTGGGTCCGTAAGGAAGGCTAAGCGGAACTTTGATAGTGATCAATTCTGATTCTGAATAATTGTTCAGGTCAAGCTGGGCCTGCATTTCATTTGATGCTCTGTTTTCATAATAGTCTGCTACAAACCGGTAACCATACCAGTTAAACAGCAAAATGCCCATGAGTGCTATGACAACAACCTTTTTCAATACTAAATAGAGGTATGAAGGTAAGTTTTTCTTTGATAAATCACCCACCTCAGAGAAAAAAATGCAACTATTTATTCACTGCAAACGTTTTCTTTTGTGGTCCTACTCCGGTTATGGTCAGTTTTTTCCATTGCTTAGGCAATGCAGATCTGATTTGAACTATACCATTGGGCGTGATCTCCAATCCGCCAAAACCCATTACCACACTTTGGATAATTCCGCCTGCTCCGGTTGCAAAATAAGGATTGGTACCCCCCTTTGTTTCTGCAATTACATTAAATGGCGGGTTCAGATTAGGAATATAGGCGTCTTTGAACCAGTGAAATGCTTTTTCGCCATCACCCAATCTTGCATAGAGGAGTGTAAAAATAGCTTGTGTCATCGCAGGGGTTCCCTCGTCCGGAACCCTTTTTGCATAATATTCCAGATCAGTTTTGACCAGTTTGGGATCGGTTATTTCTTTGAGGGGATATGACAGTAAATTCGCATCGGCTTGCTTGATCCCTTCCCCATGATAGGTAGCATGTTCTTTCGTAACGCCATCATCAAATTTTAATATGGAAATATTTGTTGCAACATCGGTCCAATCGGCATCAGGTGTAATATTTAAGATCTTTGCTGCTGCCGTTGCATTTTGTAAATTGGCTTTAGCCGCGGCATTGGTAAATGCATCATTGTCTACATTCTCTGCCCACTCATCGGCTGCTACCACGTTTTTAATATCATATTTTCCGGGACCATTTCTTTCTACCCGGCTTGCCCAAAAATCTGCAGTCGCTTTTAATAAAGGCCAGCCTTTTTCTTTCAGCCAATCTTTATCCTGGGTTACACAATAATAATTCCAGGCCGCCAAACCAACACAGGCGGTGATATGGTGTTCGAAGGGTCCGCTCAGCGCCCAAACCGGCGTTTCTTCTACGCCTGTACCTGCACTTTCCCAGGGGAACATGGCACCTTTATAACCATGATTGAATGCATTTCTTTTGGCAGCTTCCAATCTTTCAAAACGGTATTCCATCATGCTCTTTGCCATTTCGGGATGCAATACCAATAAGGCCGGATACATCCAAAGGTCTGCATCCCAAAATACATGTCCATTGTAACCCAGACCTGATAAGCCCATTGGAGAAGGACTTAATGCAGTTCCTTCTCTTACAAATGAATAGAGATGATACAGCATGCTGTGAATGTCTTGTTGCGATTGATCATCTCCTTCAATCACGATATCGCTTTTCCAAAGATCATCCCATGCTTTTTGATGAAATTGAATTAATCTTTCTCTGCCTTCCAATTTTGCAAAAATGGTCATCCGTTCTGCTTCATTCAATGGATCATCATGATGGGCCGAACTGATGGAAGACCCGGCAATACTATAACTGTATGTTTCGCCAGCTTTTAATTTTTTCTGAAACTTCATCAAATGCATATTATTATCCCACATTTCATGAATGACACGTGGCTCTTGCCCGTGCGCCTCGCTGAATAAAAATGTATTGGATGCACACATCAATAATTTTCCGGTAGGGCTTTTTGCTGTAGATGTCAATAAGCTGATCACCACATGCGGCCTGTCGATTTCATTGTAATAATTCTGAACATCCTTTAATGCATCGGGTGCTTCCATCACACTTGCAGCATTGATGCCAATATCCTTTTTTGCGGTAATGGTAATATCCATCAAAACAGTGAAGGGCAATTGACGTAAAGAATAGTAAGTATAGGAAACAGTTGCTTTATCGCCATACTCAAAGGATGCCGAAAAGCTGGCTTTATGCATGTCCAGTTCCTGTTTGAAATTGGTGGTGTTCTTTGCATCCAATCTCTTTCCGTCTATCTCAACATATGCATTCAGCAAATTAAAGCTGCGCAGAAAATTACTGACTCTTCCTCTTCCGTAGAGATCATAAGCACCCGCAAGTACCACATCTTTCACTTTAAAGGGTTCGGGAGAAGAAACAATTCCGATCATTCCATTCGCTACTGTTACCCCATAATAATTGTTGGGATCGATCTTATCAGCCTTTATTTTCCAAATATCAACCGTTTGCGAAAAAGCAGAATTCAGGGAAGCAAAAAATATATAACTGCAGCATAAAAACAGTTTCTTTTTCATAAGACCTATCAATTAGAATGAATAAATAAAAATACAATTTATAATTACCACTCACCCTTGAATTTTACAATTTATTTTGCTGTCAGAATGCTTATTTTGCAAAGCACTTAATGCCCTTATATGAAGAAATTGTTTTTTGCTTTACTAACTGTCATCATCTTATTGATCTGCAGCATTTATATTTTTATTCCTTCTACAATCACAGTATCAACTGTTCGGTATGTTAATGCATATCATGGAAGCATACTTAAATTTCAATCGGACAAGAAAGCTTTAGGTAATTGGTTTCAAACAATTTCAACTAAAACAGAAAGCGGATACAGTTACAAGGGTTTTGATTACAGTATCAATAACACCATTTCTAATATTACAGAGATCAGAGTAAAATCTGAAAATCTTGATCTGAAAACCAGTTTTATTTCTCTCAATATTTATCTCGATTCTTCAGCATTACAATGGGTTACTGAGATCCCATCCGGATTCAATCCTTTAGAAAGGATCAGAAAGTACAACGAAGCAAAAGCATTAAAAGAAAGCATGACGGGCTTAATGGATCAAATGAAAATATTCCTCGATAATTCTTCTAATATGTATGGCATTCTTGTCAAGGAAACGCAATTGAAGGATTCTATTTTGATTGCAACAAAAATTCAAACATTACAATACCCCACTGTTGATCTGATCTATCAGCAAGTAAAAAAATTGTCGGATTATGCAACATCGAAAAATGCAAGTGCTACAAATTCTCCCATGCTCTTCGTAAAGAAGACCGACAACATGCATTATGAAGCAATGATCGGACTTCCTATCAATAAAAAGATCGAAGAAACAAATGAGATCCGTATTAAACGAATGCCGTATAATGGAAATGTATTGGTGACAGAGATCAAAGGAGGGACTTACAGCATTAAAAAAAGTTTTGATCAATTGGAGACCTATCTTAACGATTCCAAAAGGACCAGTCCCGCCATTCCCTATGAATTGATGATCACAGATCGTTCCAAAGAAACCGACACTGCAAAATGGGTTACCCGATTGTATTATCCTGTGATGTGATTATTTTTTTGGCTTGAAGCGAATGATGATCGTGCTGTCGTTGTTCTTTGCTAGAATGAATGCCGGCTGATGATCGATATTGATGGACTTGATATGCCTCACCTGCCCTTTTATCTGCAGGCCGTTGATATTTTCTGTTCTGAATTTACCACTGCCTTCATTCACTAATACCGTTCCATAGTCTGCATCATATCTTCCCATCTGAATATTATTATCATAATAATTCCCTGTCAATAAAATATCAGGCAAATTATCACCATTGGCATCGATCACCATTGCATCACGCATTGAACTCAATTGCGCTTCCCAGGGCAGGGCTTCGGTAGTAAAATTCATGTTCCCATGATTGATCAATACCGCATTCGAAAAATAATTGGCCGTCAGCAATTGTGAACCCTGCAACTTTTCTTTTGAAAAGATCCCTTCCAATGTTGCCTTGGCAAAATCATCGGCATATAAAAATTTCTTTTTAATGACGGGCATTTGTTTTTGCAATTCATCTTTATTGGCAAAAGGGATCTCTTTCCCGTTCAGATAGTAGGTCAGGATCTGTTCCTTTTTACCATTATCATCAAAATCATTATAGTATAATCTTACCGGTTCTTTATCGGATGCATGCAAACGTGAATTCAATCCGAGATTACCTGCTATCAGATCGATATTACCGTCATTATTGATATCAACCGGCAAAATAAAATTCCACCAGCCTTTTTTGTCCGTCAACGATTTTCTGGTGAAGGATCCTTTGTTATTGATGAATGCATCAATGCCTCCCCATTCGCAACAAACGATCAGGTCTTTCTGCCCGTCTTTATTGATATCAAACCATAATGCCTGTGTGACCATTCCGATAGTACCGAGCTCCTTGCTGTATTTCTCTGTTACATCAATAAATTTACCGGTACCATCGTTTTGCAACAAATAGGATCTGGGTGTTTTACCATATTCCCAAGGCACAGCTCTGCCGCCAACAAACAGATCCACAAATCCATCGCCATTAAAATCAAAAGGAACGATACAGGATTGTGTTGTATAAATATCACCGAAAGCATTTTCCAGCTTTTTAAAATTGGCTTTCCCGTCATTCAGATACACTCTTGGTTTTAAATGTTCATCCTGCCCGTAATATTCATTACCACCTGTTGCAATAACGAGATCAAGGTTTCCATCATTGTTCACATCGATCCATTGCGCATCCACATCTTCCATCATGCTGTCCAATGCCATCAAGGGTTGTTTGGTTTGAATGAATTTTCCATTGGGTTGTTGCAGGAAGATCGCATTATGAAATGTTTTGGAAGAACCGATGAACACATCTTCTAATCCATCATGATTGATATCGGCCACTGCCAATGCAGGACCTTCGGTTGAAACCATATGCGGGATCAGGAATTCGCGATTGAATTCTATAAAAGGATTTTCATGATGCACATAATTCAATCCCGTTTTTGCGGTGATCTCCTCCATTGGCCTTGTTTCATTTTTCCAATGTCCTGTGATCTTGTTGTAATCAAATTTTGGTAATCCTTTTTGATAGCTAAATGAGATATGTGATTCTTTGTTGGACAGACTGATATACTGATAAGAGTTATCCGGCCAGATCAAAAATGCAGAATCAGCTTTGGTATTCACCAATCCGATATGCAACGGGATTTCCATACTGGACTGAAAGCCTCTTGCCGGATTTTTTTCATAGGTCCTGATGCCGTTGTTCGCAAACAACACAACTTTTGCTCCTATTGCATTGATATTATTTGCCGCACCTTTTAATTTTATTTCTACAAATGCTTTATCTTTTTTATCGTTGCTTTTGTTTTCATACACTATCACCGCATCATCAATATTATTCACCACAACATCGAGATCGCCATCATTATCCAGATCTGCATACACGGCACCATTTGAAAAAGTTGGTTTATCGTTACTGATCGATTCGCCCGCATCTTCAAATAACATATTGCCCTTGTTCAGGAAAAATTTATTTGGAATCTTTATTTCCGGAAACTTATTCACCAATGCCATATCCTTCTCATCCATTTTATCTTCCCGAAGCTTTTGCTGGATCTCTTCGTTGGAAACAAAATTCACATAATCCATATCATTCATTCTCTTTGGAATACCATTGGAAATGAACAGATCTTTTAACCCGTCGTTATCAAAGTCCATCCACAATGGCGCCCAGCTCCAGTCGGTTGCATATACACCCGAATACAATCCTGTTTCACTGAACATCCCGTTCTTTCTGTTGTACTGCAGGTTATTTCTCGTGTACTGGTAATTATAGCCTACTGAGATCTTATGATAAAAGATATCATATTCGTCTTCCCCTAAAGAACGTTTCAGCATATAGGGATCTGAGGGAAGCATATCCATTGAAATGATCTCAGGATAACCATCATTGTTCACATCTGCCACATCCACGCCCATGGAGAACTGACTGGTATGCATCATACGCTGCGTAGATTCTTCCGTAAATGTTCCGTTGTGCTGATTGATGTATAAATAATCATTCTCATGAAAATCGTTACCGATATACAGGTCAGGCCATCCATCTAAATTAATATCTGCAACCGCAATACCCAATCCGTAACTGATGGCAGAACTGTTGATCTTGCTTTCTTTGGTTACATCGGTGAAATGATTGTTGCCGTCATTGCGATACATCCTATCACCGGATAAGGAATTATACGTTCCTAAAAAATTTTCCCTTGGTGCAAATGTTCCATTTTGATGAACCGAATGATTCAATAAAAACATATCCAGATCGCCATCGCCGTCATAATCAAAGAAAACAGCTTGCGTACTGAATCCTGAAAAATCCAATCCGTATTGCGCTGCTTCGTCTTCGTAAAAAGGAATACCATTTTTGATCCCTTTACAGATCAGCAATTGATTCTTTCCATGTAAAGATTCATAATTACCCACTTTACAGATATAGATGTCCAGTAAGCCATCATTATTGATATCGATCACCGAAACACCGGTACTCCATCCTTTATCCTGTGGAATGGTTGCTTCGGCCGTAACATCTTTGAATTTTAAATTGCCCTGATTCAAAAACAATTTATTATCACCCTGATTCGATGCAAAGAACAGATCTATCTTGCCATCATTATTAAAATCACCCGCACCCACACCCGCTCCATTATAGAAATACATGTAATGAAACATATTGAAGGAATCGGTTGGCGTAAGCTTATTGATAAAATGCAATCCCGTTTGATCTTCATTCAATGTTTCAAATAATACAGGCTTATCTGTTTTATGGTTGCTGCAGGATGATAAAACAATGATGAAGATGATCGCCGATCTAATATTTTTTATAAATGAATTCATGAACACTAATTCGATTTTTTGTTGGGTGATACTTTTGTTTTTAATTGATATAAAAGCGGAACCGAATCATTCTGAAGGAATAAAAGATCAATCCCTGTATGGGTTGGAATAACCGCTATATCTCTAACCATCCCCTTAAATTCCAATCCCGATGCATCGGATGACAATAATTTAAAATTGCCTTTGCCGTCGTTGATGAAGACTTCACCAGGATTGGCATCCAGTCTTCCCAACTGCGGTTGAAAATTAAATTCATTCCCGCAAACGATCAGGTCTTTGAATCCATCATGATTCAGATCGGTGCATACGATCGACTTTACGGAAGACAATTGTGCCATAGGTGGTAGTGGCTGAATGGTGAATTTCGCATTGCCCTGATTGATGGCGATCACCGAAGAAGCATAATTGATCTGCTTTACGATCGTTTTCTTTAGCTGCTCAGGCGTAAACAATTCCTCCATCGATTTTTTGGCATATTCTGCATGATGCAGGTTTTGTTTTTTTAAAGCAGGTAATTCATCCTGCACATCCCTTTTCATGAAAACAGGCTTGTCTTTTCCGTCAACTGTTTTACTCATGATCTTATCCATCCTTCCGTTCTCATCAAAATCACCATACCACATTTTGATCGGGCTTTTTTCATCCGGACGTAAATTGAAATTCTCTCCTCTGTTGCCCAGTATCAGATCTTCTTTTCCATCACCATTGATATCTGTTGCGATCACTGTTTGCCACCAACCCGATAATTGATCAAGGTTTGAGTGTAATTCAACAAAATGATCTTTTTGAAATTTATAGATCTTCGGACTCATCCATTCACCAACGATCACTAATTCCTTTTCATGGTCACCATCCACATCACACATCACTGCGCCGGTCACCATGCCTACTGAATTGATACCGCTCAATTTGTTTTCAGGCATTTCCGAAAATTGTCCCTTCCCATTGTTGATATAGATATGGCTATGGGCCGTAATGCCATATTCTTTCGAAACTGAATTTGCACCTACAAACAGATCCATATATCCATCCTTATTAAAATCGTATGCAACCACTGCTCCGATATTATCCTGATTGATCGGGAATGCCGTGTATGATATTTTGAAATTTCCTTTGCCGTCATTGATAAATAATCTATTCTGCAATTCTCTGCTGGCAGGAGTAATATTATTTCCGCCGGCACCAATGAACAGGTCCATATCTCCATCTCCATCTGCATCAAAGAATAAAACTGCCGCATCATCGAATCCGATGAACTGTTTCATTTCGGGGATCTCTTTTTTTACAAAGCCATTGCTTGTTTGCAAATACAATTGTCCCGTATGTGTAGTTGTACCACCAATAAAAACATCGGGTAAACCATCCCCGTTTACATCTGCAACAGTTGCTTTGGGGCCCTGGTGCGAGAGCATTTCCGGAATAGCACGCTCGGCATAAAAATCAGTGTAATCGGGTTGCTCGTGTTTATCAAAATTTGATTTCAGTTCAACCAATAAAGGATCTTTTTTAACCAATTCGGGGGCTTTGATCTTTTCCCCATTTTCGGGTTGAGTGATCGTTAGTACGCGATTTATTTCAGGATGTATGATCTTGGTAAATGTAAGATCGGGCCAGTAAATGATCATCGAATCAATGCCCGTATTTTTTCCGAGTCCAATGATCTGTTTATAATCGACCGATGACTGAAAACCACGGCTCGGGATCACTTCTTTACTTAATTTCTGATCTCCTTCAAACACAATGATCTTACTGCCCACTGCAAAACGGTTCTTATCCTTTCCTCTTAAAGTAATTCCTATATAATTATTGTGGTTTTTTTCTCTGCTTAAATTTTTAAAGATCAGTGCGGGTTCATTTACATTGTTCACTACCAGATCCAGATCTCCATCGTTGTCCAGATCACCATAAGCCGCCCCATTCGAAAAACTGTTTTGTGTAAAACCCCAAGCTGCACCCTGGTCAGCAAATTTCAAATTCCCGAGATTGCGGAACATTTTATTGGGCACTGCGATCGATGGAATCTTATTCACCAGTTCTGTCAGGTCTTTCTTTCCCGATGCGATCATCCGCTCTCTGATCTCATTGGCATCGAAATCCAGAAAATCCTGATTGGTGAGATCCCTGAAAATACCGTTACAAACATAGAGATCCGTAAAGCCATCATTATCCGCATCAAACATCAAGGCGCCCCAACTCCATTCAGATGCATTCACTCCGCTGTAATTGGCAATGTCTAAGAATTTTCCATTGCCTGTATTTAACTGTAAAGTGTTTTGCAGAAACTGATGATGAAAATCGTTTCGTTCTTTTAAGCGGTACTGATCAATATCGTCAAAACTTAAAGTGGTCTTTAAACGATAGTCATCTGCAGGCAGCATATCGGTTGTAAAAATATCAGGGTAACCATCGTTATTGATATCACCAAAATCGGCACCCATCGAAGCATAACTGGTATGCCGCACACGGCTGTCTAATTCGTCTTTGAATGTTCCGTTCTTCTGATTGATGTATAGATAATCTCTCTCAAAAAAATCATTGGATACATAAATATCAGGATAATGATCGCCATTCACATCACCCACCGTAACGCCCAAACCAAAACTCATCAATGATCCATGAATACCTGCCTGCTGTGTTACTTCTGTAAAATGTCCGTTATCGTTTCTGTATAAATGGTCGCCACCCCCTTTTAAATAATCCGGCACCTGCCATTTATCGGCAGGCAGATCACGCTGATGCGGATAGCCCAAACTGTTTACGGGTATCGGACTGTTATTAATCATAAAACAATCCAGATCGCCATCCATATCATAATCGAAAAAACTGACCTGTGTGGTATAACCTGTATTGGCCAAACCATATTCTTCTGCACGTTCAGTAAATGTGAGGTCGTGATTATTGATAAACAATTGATTCTTTCTTAACTCCGGGCTGTTCATATTCCCCGCATTGCTCACATAAATATCCAGCCAGCCATCATTGTTCACATCAACGAGCACAACCCCTGTACTGAATTGCAGTTTGTCTTTAAATCCTGCTTTTTCAGAAATATCTTCAAATTTAAAATTGCCCTTATTCAGGAATAATTTATTGCTACCCTGATTGGCAGTAAAAAAAACATCAGCCAATCCGTCATTATTGATATCGCCAATAGCAACACCTCCGCCGTTATAAAAATTACGGTAGTTTAAGATATTGATAGAGTCATTGTCCTGCACTTTATTGTTGAACACGATGCCCGTATTCTCCATCGATTCAAAAAGAAAATCGTCTTTCTCTTTTTGTTTGCAGGAGGGCATCAATACAATAAAAAAAATAAAGCAAACCAGGATCCTTTGTATCATTTTATAGGTGTGCATCAATCAATTTTCATTTTATGTTGAGCCTGCAGCAGCCTGCCGACAGGTTGCTGCCCAATACAGCATTATTTAAAAACTACTGTTACTTTTTATTATTATTCAACTTAAACAAAACCGGATATTCATTATTCTGAAGAAACAGGTAAGCTTCTTCCTTATTCAGTTTTATTTTTTTAATATCACGCATTTCTCCGCGCAAATGCAAACCCGTTTCGAATGGGTCCATGCGTGTAAAATTTCCTTTGCCATCGTTCATCAATACTTCACCCGGGTTCGCATCGAGGCGCTGGTATTGCGGTAAAAATCCAAACTGATTCCCGCCGGTTATGATATCTATAAAACCATCATGATTGATATCGGTACAATAAAATGCATTGATACAACTCATTTGAGAAAGCAAGGGTAGTTTCTGCACTGTGAATTTTCCATCCCCATTATTGATCGCCACGACCGATGCGGAATAGTTGAATTGTTTCACCGTGCTTTTTTCGATCAGTTCTTTTGAGAACAATTCCTGAATGGAACGCTTCGCATAATCGATATGCTTTAAATTATTTTTCTTGATAGAAGGCAACTGTTCTTCCAGATCATGTTTCACCACTACCGGTTTATCATTTCCATCCACCGTATAGGTTAGTACTTTATCCAGGATCCCATTTTGATCAAAATCATTCAGCCATAATTTCACAGGATTCTTTTCATCGGGCTGCAGATAAAAGTTCTCGCCGATATTTCCGAGGATCAGATCCTGTTTGCCATCATTATTCACATCGGCAACAGCAATGGTTTGCCACCAACCGAATAAATTATTGAGATTCGTCTTTACTTCCTCGAAATGATCTTTCATAAATGAGAATATTCTTGGGGTCATCCAATCGCCCACAATGATCAATTCTTTGGCAGCATCACCCACCACATCGGCCCATACCGCATTGGTCACCATTCCTATCTTAGAGATCTCGGGATTTTTAGTTGCCGCTATATCGGTAAAATGGCCTTTGCCATCATTTACAAAAAGAAAACTGGTAGGGTCTGCTCCATATACTCTCGGATAATTTCTGGCGCCAATAAAGAGATCCGGAAAACCATCGCCATTGAAATCATTGACTGCCGCAACTGAGATATTCATGGATGTATTCGGGAAAGCATTGGCATCAATTTCAAAATTTCCTTTACCATCATTCTTGAATAAACGCAATTGAAGTTCTCTTGAGTTGATATCATTATTATTTCCACCCGGACAAACCAGAAGATCCAGATCACCGTCATGATCACAATCAAACATGATTACAGCCACATCTTCGAAAGAGGCAAAGAGTTGAAACGATTTTTCTTCTTTTTTGGTGAATGTACCATCTCTGTTTTGCAAATACAATTGACCGATATGTCCGGGAGTGCCGCCAATAAAAACATCTTCCAAGCCGTCGCCATTCACATCACCCACTGCTGCTTTCGGACCTTCGCGTGACAACATTCTTGGAATATTCCTTTCCACATAAAAATCGATCACGTCATTTTCTTCATGCTTATCGAAGGAGGATTTTATCTGCGTGAATAAAGTAGAGGAAGGGATCGTTTCTTTTTCGATCAGTTTATCTTTTTCATCATCCTGCTGAATCGTTAATACCTGATTGATATTGGGGTGAATGATTTTTTTAGTTGTTCTGTTGGGCCATGTGATCAGCATTGAATCAATAGTAGCCGCTTTGCCCAATCCGATGATCTGCTTATAATCAACTGAGGATTGAAATCCCCGGCTCGGAACCACTTCTCTGGTCAATATTTGATCATTAACATAAACCTGGATCTTGCTTCCTATGGCAAATGTGTTTTGACCCTTGCCCTTTAGGAAGACCCCGAGATAATTATTTTTATTGAGTTCCCTTGCATTGTTCTTATAAACAAATGCAGGTTGATTTTCATTATTGATGATCAGGTCAAGATCTCCGTCGCCATCCAGATCGCCATAAGCAGCCCCGTTCGAAAAGCTGGGCTGAGTAAAACCCCATTGATCGCCGATATCGGTAAACTTTAATTGATGATCGTTTCGGTATACTTTATTCTTCAATGCATTTCTGGGGATCTCTTTCAGCACCTGATCCACTTCATCTTTCTTTCCCGTCAATACCATTTTCTGAATCACATCATTGGCGAAGAAGTTCATAAAATCGAGATCAGTTACATCCCTGTTCACACCATTACAAACATAGATATCATTCCATCCGTCATTATCCATATCAAACATCAGCGCACCCCAACTCCAGTCCGTTGCACTAACGCCTGCATAATTTCCGATCTCTGTAAACGTTCCTGATTTGCTGTTTAACTGCAAGCAATTTTTTACATAGTGATAATAAAAACCTGCTTTTACTTTTCGGTTAAACATATCGATATCATCAAAAGCGCCCGTTGTTTTAATACGATAATCCGATAAAGGCAGCATGTCGGTATTAAAGATATCCATACGCCCGTCGTTATTGATATCGGCAAGGTCGGCTCCCATGGAAGAGAAACTGGTATGCTGAATTCTATCTTCCAGTTCATCCTTAAATGTTCCGTTCTTTTGATTGATGTACAAATAATCTCTTTCGTAAGAATCGTTTGATACATATACATCGGGCCATCCGTCGCCATTGATATCGCCTACCGAAACACCCATTCCGAAACTGATCAGCGTACCATGAATGCCCGCCGACTGTGTTACTTCGGTAAAATGTCCGTTATCATTTCTGAATAAATGATCGCCGCCGCCTTTTAAAAAATCACCAACAGGCCATTTGCTTTCGAGCAGATCTCTTTTATTGGCGAATTCCAATTGATTAACAGGGATCGGACTGTTGTTGATCATAAAACAATCCAGGTCGCCATCACCATCATAATCAAAGAAAGATACCTGTGTGGTATAGGCAGAAATATCTAATCCATATTTTGCTGCAGATTCTGTAAATGTGTTATTGTGATTATTGATGTATAATTTATTTTTCCGGTTGCCCGTTGGCATATGTCCCGATGAGCACACATAGATATCGAGCCATCCGTCGCCGTTCACATCGGCAAATACAACGCCCGTATTCCATTTATCATCTTCGATGATCCCCGCAGATTTTGAAATATCCTCAAATTTGAAATTGCCTTTATTGAGATACAATTTATTATTACCCATATTAGATGTAAGAAACACATCGGGTAATCCATCGTTATTGATATCGCCTATGGCAACGCCGCCTCCATTATAAAAATTTCTGAATAAAAAGCTGTTCTCCTTTTTACCATCAGCCACTTCATTATTGAAGTTGATGCCTGAATTATCAACTAATTCAAATAAAGTATTCTCTTGTTTAGATCTGCAGGAGCAGAGTACAATAAATACCGATATGAAAGCATACCTGTTAAACAACCGCATCAAAAAATGTTTATGGATGATCGTAAAAAAAAGCAAGGTCAATATTTATTGACCTTGCTTCAAAATTAGAATATAAAACGACAGATTGCTCTAATTAATAACCAGGATTTTGTGTTAAATTAGGATTAGCAGCCAAAGCCTGATTTGGAACAGGGAATAATAAGTATTTAGGATCGTCGGTTGGTTTGTATTGCCAAAGCTGACCGAATACTCCAAAACGAATTAAATCTGTTCTTCTGCCTCTTTCCCAATACAGTTCTCTTCCTCTTTCTGTTAAGATCGCATTTGGATCGTATAAGGTTTGTTGAACTGTACCTGAACCTACTAATTTAATAGAAGGTAAGGCAGTAGCACCTCTTGCAGTTCTTAATGCGTTAACCAAAGTTAAAGCACCAGCAGCATCAGTAGTAGCGGCGCGCAATTTAGCTTCTGCCACCATTAATACCACATCAGAATAACGTAAGATCACAATACCATTACCGGCAGGACCTTCATAATATTTTGTACCGTTGCTGAAATCAGGAGGATATTTTACTACACGGATACCGGTAACTTCCAGATTTGATCCTGTTTCCTGCATGGTAGCAGCAATAACAGGAGTGAAAGACAATGGATTTCCTTTTCTGTCTTGAAGTGCAACACCTTTTTCATTGTATTGCTGACCGATCTGGAAACCAACTCTTTGTCCGGATACATTAGTTACTCCCCAATAATATCTTCCGCCCAATCTTGTATCAATTGCGGTATCAGCATTAGTGGTAGCTCCTACATTCGGGAAATTTGTAACACCTGTTGTTTTCTGAGTTGCTGTACTGAAACTGTTATAGAAATCACTGATAGTAGAGAAACCATTCCAACCTGCGTTAGGGTTATAATCAGTTTCCTGATTGTAGTGTTCAGTCATACACCAAAGTGCCTGAGGTCCGCTGTTATTGGCAGGAACACCGGAAGAGTTAGGATAAAGTAAGATATCTTCTTTAGATGAGATATTATTTGTTCCGAAGGCACTGAAATAATCAGTTCCATAACCGTAACTACCACTATTAATAATACTGTTTCCTAAAGTAATTACTTGTTGCATATCCGCATCTGAGAATGTTGGAGCAGCTCTGTTGGCCCATGCGCCTCTGTTCAAATACACTTTCATCAACAATGCTTTACCTGCTGCTTGTGTTGCCTGAGATGGAGGACCTGAAGCAGCCATAGCCGGAATAGCCGCAGTTAATTCAGTAACCAAGAATTGTGCTGCTGAAGCACCAGACATAACTGTAGGCGCATTCAATAAATTATCACCCGGATTTCTAACTGGGAATTGTCCATAAAGATCCAACAGATAATACAAAGACAATGCTCTTAAAAATCTTGCTTCTGCTGCCTGCTGTGCTGAAGGACTAAAGCCCAATACATTTGTTGCATCGAAGTTGAGTTTATTTAAATTGTTAAATACAGTTAATACCTGACCATGGTCGGCATTCCAGGTATGGTTATGAATTACACGCCATACACCGTTATCATCCCAGTCACCACCTCTTGTAGGAACCAAAGATTCATCAGAAGAATTTTCTTCCAGAGAAAATACCTGATCTTGGCCTGTAAATGGACCACCCAGATCTAAGTAGGCGCCGCTTAACAATAGGCCCACACCTGCACTACCCAATGCGTTCGCTGCCTGAGTACTGGTTAAAGTGCTGTTCAGATGCTCATCCAATTTTGTACAGCTCACTGCCGTAATCAGTAGGAGAGCGTATAGTTTAAGATTTTTATACTTTATCATACGATTGATTTTTATATTGAATTATAAAGAAAAGTTTACGCCAAATGAAATTGTTCTGCCTGTAGGATAAGGAATATACTCAATTGATCTTGAAGGATAATTGTTATTACTCTTATCAATATTAACTTCCGGATCGAAACCAGAGAATTTAGTGATCACTAACAAATTATTTGCAGTAACAAAAGCATTCAGGTTCTTCACATATTTTCCGGCATTTCCGAAATGATATGCTAAAGAAGCGTTTCTGATCTTAAAGAAATTGCCGCTTTCCAGGAATCTATCAGAAGCTCCTACAGCACTAGTTGAAGGATTTTCTGCAGAGTTGTAAGCGTTCTTATCAATATTTCTACCATTATTGATACCGGCGATATTGGTAACGCTGGTTGCTGTGTTATTATAGATCATATAACCACCTGCTCCACCACCATTGATAACAAACGTAAGTTGTTTGAATTTCAATGTTGTGCTGATACCATAGTTATTATGCGGGTTTGGATCGCCTGCAAAAGCCGGATTAGCACCGATGATCTGAGCTCCAGTTGCATCAAATCCACCGAAATGTTTCAGGTAAAATACATCAACCGGTTGGTTGTTGGTGATTGCCTGACCTAAAGTACCGGATACACCCTGACCGTTGATTTGACCAGTTTGGATCAAAATATTTTGTCCGTTTTGAGTGAAGTTCTTCAACAAGTTCTTATTGTAAGAATAGTTAAGATTCAAATCCCATGTGAAGTTCTTATGATCAACCAGGTTCATACCTAACTGCAATTCAATACCACTGTTCATTAAGTTAGCAGGAAGATTGATGAAGTAGATAGAAGCAGGAGCCGGTTGGATCGCTGTACTTTGGAAAAGTATATTAGTAGTGTTCTTGCTATAGTAATCTACACTACCCCAGAATTTGTTATTCTTTGTAGCGAAATCCAAACCGATATTATAAGAATTGGTTTGTTCCCATTTCAGGTTAGGGTTAGCAACATTACTTTGCTGAGCATTATTAAATGAATTGAAATAAAATTGTTCCTGAGAAGCACCAGCAGGGAACTCTTGGTTACCGGTGATACCCCAAGAAGCTCTTAATGCCAAATTAGAGAAGATCTTGCTGTTCTTCATGAAATCTTCATTAATGATGGCCCATTTAGCACCTACTGAAGGGAAATAACCGTATTTATTATTAGCACCGAATTTACTTGAACCATCAGCTCTCATGGTAGCAGTTAAGATATATTTATCGTTATAGTTCAATACCGCTCTGCCGAAATAAGATTGCAGTTCAACAGTTGGATCAACATAAGTAGAAGGTACATTTTGAGTATTACCATCCTGCAACATGTTGGTATAAGGGATTCCGATGAAATTAGCTTGAGTTAAATTGGTATTAAATCCTGAAGCAGATATTGAATTGTTAGAATAATCTGATTTCCAATATTCAAAACCGGCGATCGCATCTAAATGCAATTTCTGAGTGATATTAGCTTTGTAGTTTAAAGTATGGGTAAATGTTTGAGAGCTTAAACGTGCATGAGAAATGGCACCGTATCCCAAACCTGATAAACCGGAAACACCTTGTACAAAACCATAGTCATTGGTAATTCTGTCACCAACGCTATTGTTAACTGCATACAAGAATTTGTATTCCAGGTTATCTAAAATTTTATATGAAGCAGACATACTTCCTAACACTGTATTTACTGATGCAATATCAGAAACAGAAGCCAGTTCAGCTAAAGGATTTCCTGAACCGTTTGAAGGGTAAATATAGTTACCGCTTGCGTCTGTCATTTTAGTGGTTGGATTCCATTGTAAAATAGAACTGATCAGGTTACCAACTGAACCCGGTGTATTTGAAACCGGTACTAAGTTTTCAGTTGTATGACCAGTAGTTACACTAAATCCTAAAGTCAATCTTTTATCCAGGAATTTGTAAGTACCGCTAGCATTGGCAACATACTTGTCTAAACTTGAATTCTTGATGATACCGTTTGTAGATGATCCCATGAATGAAGCACGGAATTTACCATTTTCATTACCACCGCTGAAAGCGAGGTTATAGTTCTGAGACAATTTGCTGTTTGTTACTTCTTTCAAAGCGTCAACACTTGCACCATTGTCCTGACCTGTTACTTTATATTTAGCTAAAGCGCTTCTGAAATCGCCTGCGCTTAAAATATCAAATTTTTTCATGTAGCCTGCATTAACGCCCCAGCTGGTACCGAACTCTAATTTAGCAGGTCCAGAAGTACCGGTCTTGGTTGTAATTACAATTACACCATTTGCACCGCGTGAACCGTAGATAGCAGCAGAAGACGCATCTTTCAATACATCGATGCTGGCAATATCATTAGGGTTGATATAAGTTAAAGGGTTACCGTCGGGTGTAGCACCACCGTAAGCAGGATTACCAAAATTAGGTCTTGCAGATCTGCCATCTAAAGGCACACCGTCAACTACATATAAAGGATTGTTTACCGCACGAATGGAGTTATTACCTCTGATCTTAACTGTAGTAGCAGCTCCGGGCTGACCTGAAGTTTGTGTGATTTCCACACCCGCTACTTTATTTTGTAATAATTGATCAGGAGCCGCAGCAATACCCTGATTGAAATCTTTTGCCTGAACTGAAGCAACCGCACCTGTTACATCTTTCTTACGAGCAGTACCGTAACCAATAACCACTACTTCATTCAATTGCTCGCTGGTTGATTTTAAAGCAACCTGAAGATCAGTCTGGCTTCCCAAAGTGATCTCTTGTTTTGCATAACCAATTAAGCTGATAACCAGTTTTGTTGTAGATGCAGGAGTTGTCAGCTTAAAGCTACCATCCTGATTTGTTTGAGTTCCTGCTTTCGCAGCACCGCCTACAGCTAAGATAGATACGCTGGGCAAGCCCGAGCCATCTTTTGCATCTGTAACTTTACCGGTAATTACTTTGTTTTGGGCTAAAGCCGTTGTGGAGAGGAATGCCAGGCATAGGTATAGCATACCCTTGGCAAGTTTCGTTAAGTTCATAAACAAACGTTTAGTGTTAAGATGATAAACAAACAAACAAAATCTTTCCTAAAAAATCTTATTCATCCCGAAAGTTCAAAAACGAGATAAACAGGGTTTTATTTATTTAGTTAAAATTATGTTTGATTTATGGCATCAAATCTATCTCAAATGCTGCATGTATAGTTAATTTATTTAACAAATACCGACCGCAAACGTTTGCGAAAATGGTTGCGGTGGAAAAGTTTTGGTCATTTTAGATAAAGTACTGCGATTTGTCATATTTAATATGCTATAAGTTTCCTTTTTACATTTATTTTTTAGGCTCCCCATTTTTCTGTTCGGCTTTAATCCTCATACAGATTAGTGCTGCTAATCGGGTGAAATACCCTCCATTTTCTGATTTTTCTGCTGCAAATCAAGTCTGCTTTTTTATCACTTTCTTCGTAATTCCTTCGTAATCTCCTGCTACCCTATTGCTGTTTTATTGCTATACCCTCGAAGAACAGCCGAAGAAACCAGCTAAAATATACGAAGCAGTCAATAAGAAGCCAGCAAGAAATGCAGGAACACCTGCATCCCGCTACAGAAAGAAACAGAAATTCATTCCGGGAAGAAATCAGTGCTGATTTTTTGCTGATCTTTTCTCAAACTTTGTTACTTTATGATGTAATTCAGAAGATCATGACCACTATTACCCTTAAAAAAATATCACAGGTTCTAGGATTAAGCATTTCAACCATATCAAGAGCATTAAAGAACCATCCTGATATTTCAGTAAAAACAAAACAAAAAGTTTTGGAACTGGCCAAGACACTCGATTATGAACCAAATGCGACCGCCGTTAACTTAAGGACCAGTAAAAGCAAGATCTTCGGATTGATCGTTCCGCATATCTCTAATTATTTCTATGACTCATTTATTGCCGCGGTAGAAGAAGAAAGCAGGTTGCATGGATATTCACTGATTATACTTCAGTCGGGCGATGATCCTGAAATTGAAGTCAGTAATTTGAAACTGTGCAGACAAAACAGGGTCATGGGTGTATTTGTTTGTATTACACCAAAAACAAAAGACATCGATCCTTTTCTGCGCTTTTCTGATTTTAATACGCCGGTTATCTTTTTTGATAAAGTCCCTGCCGATCTTTTCTGTAATAAGGTATGTTTGGCAGATGCTGAAGCAGCAATGATCGCAGCAGAAAAGATCATTCAGAAAAAAAAGAAAAAGGTCCTTGCCATTTTCGGCGATAAAGATCTTTCCATCACACAAAAAAGAGAGGATGCTTTTAAAACACTCTTTCATAAAAAAGCAGTAAGTGTTCCGCTATTCTTTGAACATGCACATTCGCCGGAAGAAGCCAGAGAGATCAGTAAGAAATATTTTCAGTCGAAAAATAAACCCGACACCGTTTTCTGCATGAGTGACGAAATATTGACCGGTGTAATGAAAAGCGTGCAGGACCTGCATTTGAAGATACCTGACGACATGGCTCTCATTGCCATCAGTAACGGATTTTTTCCAAAATTGTATACGCCCGAAATCACCTATGTAGAAACCAATGGGAATAAACTGGGTAAACTCGCATTCGGCAGAATGCTTTCCTTACTTGCAGGAGATAAGGCAACACAGGAACTGTTTCAGGATTCTGTTTTAGTGGAAGGCGGCAGCATTTAAAAATCAATACCGATCCATTTCCTTTTGTTCTTCTCGTATTTTTCGAAATTGAATTTGTATAGTTTCCCCGGACGATGCGGAACATCTTCTTCCATTTCACCCACATCGATCAGTAAGCCCATAGATGCAAATTTCTTACGGAAATTTCTTCTGTCTAAACTAACCCCCAAAATGGCTTCATATAAATTTTGCAACTCGCGCAAAGAGAATTTATCGGGCAGCAAATTAAATCCCAAAGGATGCTCCTGAATTCTTTTCTGCAACCATGTATAACAGGTATCCAGAATTTCTTTATGATCGAAGGCCATTTCCTTGATCGAAGAAAAACTATGCCAGTGCAATTCATTTGCATAGATCTTTAATTCATGATGCTGGATATTTAATAAGGAACAATAAGCCAGTGTGATGACCCTTCCGCCCGGATGCCTTTGCGGATGACTGAATGCACGAACCTGATCAAGATACACATCATTCATGCCCGTCCTTTCTTTTAAAATTCGATACGCTGCATTGTCCAGTTCTTCATTGTCTTTTACATTATCACCCAGTAAAGACCAAAAGCCTTTATACATTTCAAGATCACTTCTGATCAATAAGACTTTCAATTCATTTTCTTCAAAACCAAAGATCACACAGTCAACCGTAATAGGCACTTTAGGGTAAGAAGCAATCAGTTTTACTGCATCTTTAATAAGGTGTGGAGCATGGGCAGGGAATGAAGTAGTGGGTTGTTTTTTCGTCATGGCAGCAAATTAAATAATATCCAATCGTATAATCAAAAATCGAAATCGGCGAGTTAAGGTACGCCATTTATTTAAATGTGTACATCTTACACAATAATAAAAATTCTTTAAGTTCTCTACAGCATTAATTTTATAGCCGAATACCAGCTATGTACACAGAAGCACAAATCTTAGAAATAAAGAAATTATCGGCGCAGTTATTGAGATCGCCTGAATCAATAGATGCAGCAGCTGTCATAGAATCGCTCAGAAAAGTATTGCGATTTCATGAATACAGATATTATGTGATGAGCGATCCCCTGGTAAGCGATTATGAATATGACCGGTTATACAAATTATTAGAAGGATTTGAAAAAGAAAATCCGCAACTGATCACTAAAGATTCTCCCACTCAAAGAGTAGGCAGCAGTTTAAATGATGGTTTTGAAACGGTACAACATTTAGTACCCATGCTGAGCCTGGAAAACAGTTATAACGCTGATGACCTGATCGACTGGGACAGAAAAGCAAAAGAATTAACAGGCCTGGACCTGATCGAATATTGTATCGAACCAAAGTTTGATGGTGCCAGTATCTCTTTGATCTATGAAAACGATGCATTGGTTCGAGCAGCAACAAGAGGCGATGGTGTAGAGGGGGAAGATATCACCAACAACATTAAACAGATCCGTTCTATTCCATTATCAGCACCCTTCTCCGAATATGGCATTCAGCAAATTGAGATCCGAGGAGAAGTGATCATGAGCAAGAGGTCGTTTGCAAAATATAATGACTGGCTACAGGAACAAGGTTCATCTGCATTGGCCAATCCCCGCAATGCTGCGAGCGGGAGTTTGAGGATGAAAGACCCCAAAGAAGTAGCGAGAAGGGGCTTGGAAGCATTCTTATATCACGTTAGTTATTATGTGAGTCGGGAGATGGGAGTCGGGAATCGGGAGTCGGGAGTCGGGAGTTTAGGAACTCGCGATTTACGACTCACGACTCACGATTCTTCCCTACAAATGCTTTGGGAATGCGGCTTTCGTTCTCCTCAAAAAGAAAAATTAGTAGTGCATGGAATTGAAGAAGTGATCAAACATGTGCATGATTTTGAAGAGATGCGTGATACATTGCCCTATGAGATCGATGGCATGGTAGTGAAAGTGAATGATTTTGCATTGCAGGATAAAATGGGCATGACCACCCATCACCCGCGCTGGGCCATTGCATTTAAATTTAAAGCAAGACAAGCCACTACAAAATTGCGGGCCGTTGAATTTCAGGTAGGAAGAACAGGGGCCGTTACACCTGTTGCAAAACTAGATCCGGTGTTTATCGGTGGTGTAACTGTATCCAGTATTTCTGTTCACAATGAAGAATACATCAAAGAGAAAGACCTCAAAATAGGCGATAGGGTTTTGATAGAACGTGCCGGAGATGTAATCCCGCAAATCGTAAAATCATTACCTGAATTACGAGATGGCACAGAAACAGATATTCTATTTCCAACCCATTGTCCTGTTTGTAACAGTAAATTATTCAAGGAAGAAACGGAAGCTGTTTGGCGTTGCATCAATATTGAATGCGAAGCTCAGGTGATGGAACGCATCATTCATTTTGTAAGCAAAGATGCCATGGACATCAAAAGCTTTGGGGAGGCCAATGTCAGAAAGTTTTATGAGCTGAATCTGTTGAAAGATATTCCCGGGGTGTATCGTTTGAGTTTTGATTCGATCGGTACACTCGAAGGCTTTGGTAAAAAATCAATGGATAATTTACAGGCCGCCATTGAAGCATCTAAACAACAACCCCTGCATCGTTTGATCTATGCATTGGGTATCCGATTTGTTGGTGAGACCACTGCAAAGACCTTGGCAAATGCGATCGAAGATCTATTCGACCTGCGGGAAAAATCAGAAGAAGAATTACAACAATTGGAAGACGTTGGTGTTAAAGTAGCACAAAGTGTTTTCCAATTCTTCCATAATCAGCAGAACATAGACATGCTGAATGAGCTGAAAGAACTGGGATTGCAATTCAAAAATGAAAAGCGTGAAACTATTGCAGCCGGTGGATTGGCTGGGCAAACATTTTTATTTACCGGAACACTCGCTAAATTAAAACGCAGCGAGGCCGAAGCTATGGCCGAAGAACAGGGCGGAAAGATCGTAAGCGGTGTGAGTGCAAAATTAAATTATCTGGTAGTCGGTGAAGATGCCGGAAGTAAACTGGAAAAGGCCAAGAAAATAAATACAATAAAGATCATTACAGAAGATGAATTTCTTCAATTAGTCAATCAATAAAATAATATGTTACAAGCATCGACGATCAAATTCTTAAAGGACCTGAAGAAAAATAACAGTAAGGAATGGTTTGATAAAAACAGAAAGTCCTATGAAGCAGCGAAAGAAGATTTTGCTGCCTTGGTGAATACTGTGATCCTGCAATTCGGAAAAAAAGATGCAGGCATTGCAACATTAACAGCAAAAGATTGCATGTTCAGGATCAATCGGGATGTGCGTTTCAGTAAAGACAAGAGTCCGTATAAAACCAATATGGGCGCTTCTTTCAGTAAGGGCGGCAAAAAAGCGATTGTAGCAGGCTATTATTTTCATTGCGAACCCGGACGTGCTTTTGTAGGCGGTGGATTATGGATGCCCGATGCTGATGTAGTGAAGAAAGTAAGACAGGAAATTGATTATTGTTTTGATGAATTTTCGAAGATCATCAAGAACAAAAAATTTACAGCACAGTATAAAGGTTTGGAAATATCTGATGAAACATCTTTGACGCGCGAACCAAAGGGTTATGAAAAAGATAATCCTGCCATTCAATACATCAAATTAAAAAGTTGGTTAGCCATGTCAACATTAACCGATGCTGATCTTACAGATAAAAATTTAGCTAAGAAAATTATTGTAGCATTTGAAGCATTGCAACCTTTCATTGAATTTTTGAACAGAGGTATTGAGGGATGATTAATCTTTCAAATAATTAAAAGCTTTTCCTATCGCATCGATCACATCTGTTGCCAGCAGGCTTTCTGTAGATTGGTTTTCCAGGGCAAGATCTGCTGCCAGTCCGTGTAAATAAACGCCGAGTAATGCTGCCTGCAATGGGGAATAGTGTTGCGCAAGCAAAGAACTGATCATTCCTGTAAGAACATCACCGCTTCCGGCTTTGGCCAGACCGGCATTACCCGTGTTATTGAAATATCCTTTACCCTCCGCAGCGATCAATGTATAATGTCCTTTTAAAATAATAATGAAAGAATATTGAGCCGATAGTTCAATGGCTTTATGCAATCGCTCAAAATCATTTTCACAAACACCAAACATTCTTTCAAATTCTTTAGGGTGCGGAGTCAGTATAGAATGCTTTGGGATGAGTTGTAATAGGTTCTTATTTTCTGAAATGATATTTAAAGCATCAGCATCGATCACAACAGGTTTCCCAAATTCTTCCAATACAAGCGGGAGGATTATTTTTTCCTGTTTCTCAGTTCCTATACCCGGGCCAATTCCAATTGCAGAATACTGATGGTATGCAATTTCATCGGCTCTGTTGGTCGTCATTGCTTCGGGTAGGAATGTATTGAGAGTTGATTGGTCAGCTTCCGGAATATTAACGGTCACTAATCCTGCACCCGATCTTAAACATGCTTTGGCTGCCAATAATGCAGCACCCATCTTTCCCTTATTTCCTGCGATCAGCAAAGCATGCCCATAATTTCCCTTATGGCTAAAATCATTACGTGGCCGAATGATCGAAGCCATTTGTTGTTGTGAAACGATCTCAAATCCTGTTTCGGCAGATCGCAGAAAATCGGGATGTAAACCAATATCCAATACATGCAGGTTTCCAAAATAATCTGCATTTTCAGCAAGCAAAAAACAAAGTTTCAATGATTGAAAAGTCAAAGTGTGCGTAGCACGAATGATAGGATTTCCTTTCGAACTCTTATCAATGCTCATGCCACTCGGAACATCAATAGAAATAACAGTGGCAGCAGAAAGATTAATATGATCTACAATTTCCTTACTTAATAATTGCAAAGGCCTGTTCAACCCAGAACCATACAAAGCATCAATTACAATATCTTCTTTTGAAACAAAAGGAATAAATTCTGTAGACTGAATAAAATAGATCTCGCTGGTAAGTTGATGTAATAAATGCAGGTTGATCTGAAAATCATCAGTGCCTCTTGCTCCAAATTCTAAAATATAGACAGAAATAGAATAATTCTTTTGAAGTAATAGTCTTGCGATGGCCAGTCCGTCGCCGCCATTGTTACCTTTTCCACAGAATATCTTCAGCTTCTTATCTGAGAAGTTATTTGCCGAGATCCAATCCACACAGCGTTCAGCTGCTCTTTCCATCAGATCGATGGATGTAATAGGTTCGTGCTGCATGGTAAATGCATCCCATTCCTGAATTTGCTGAGCAGATAATAATAGCACTGTTGAATTTTTAGTGTGTTCTAAATTCAACACAAAGTTAGACAAAGGAATAGCAGAATGAAGAAATCGGCTCTTTATTCTATTACCAATTTTCGTTGCAGATCTTCCAACGATACCCCCTTGGTTTCAGGGACCTTTGTAAGCACCCAAACCAATTGAAGGAGCATCATGAAAGCAAAGAATGCGAAAATGGGCCAGGGGTTCTCTTTGAATATCCCTTCATTCTTATCTAAAAATATAGGGGTGATCAAAGTGATTGTCGCGGCAAAGATCCAGTGTACACTGCTACCGAATGCCTGACCAAAAGCCCTAATCTTATTGGGGAATATTTCCGATATGAATACCCAGATAACTGCGCCTTGTCCAACTGCATGTGATGCGATAAAGAACAATAAGAAACACATCAGGAGCAATGAGCTTGCATGCGAATGAAAGCACCAGGCTACCATAGAAAGGCTGATGATATAGCCGATAGAACCAATGATCAGTAACTGTTTTCTTCCAACCCGGTCAATCAAATAAAGGCCAATAAAAGTGAAAACAAGGTTGATGCCACCGATTGCGATCGAATTGAATAAAGATTCTTTAGATGCCAATCCTGCTTTCTCCAAGATTTCCGGTGCATAGTACAAAATGAAATTAATGCCTGAGGCTTGATTAAAAAATGCGACCAGAAAAGCCAGCCATAATATCTTTTTGTATTTGATTTGAAAGAATGATTGTGATGAGGAGGAGTCAACTGCCTTATTATTTGCTTTGATCAATTCAATTTCTTCATCCACTTTCTCTTCACCAAGCATCAATAAAATCTCTCTTGCTCTGGCAGTCTCATTCTTTCTGGTAATTAACCAACGCGGGCTTTCGGGAACGGTCATTACCAATAATGTATACAGCAAGGAAGGAATGGCAAGTATTCCCAGCATCCATCGCCAATCATTGGTTCCACCAATTCCCTTTAAAAAATAATTGGAAAGAAATGCAACCAAAATACCAAACACAATATTGAATTGATACAGGCCAACTAATTTACCTCTATTCTTTGAAGTTGATATTTCAGAAATATAGGTTGGTATGGCAACGGAAGAGGCGCCGATCGCCAAACCGCCAATAAAACGAAAGAATGAAAATGTATAGGGATCAGGTGCTATACCTGTTACAAAAGAAGAAACTGTAAATAAAATCCCGATCCATATGAGCATTCTCTTTCTGCCGAAGATCTGTGTAGGAATACCACCAAACAAAGCGCCAACAACAGTTCCCCACAATGCCATTGACATGATGAAGAACCCATGAAACAAAGGTGATAAATGCCATAACGCTTTAATAGGAAGATTAGCGCCGGAAATTACGACTGTATCCAAACCAAAAAGAAGTCCGCCTAGACCAACAGCAATAGACCATAAGGCAAGTTTTCTGTTCATTTTATTTTAGTTAGGTGATAAAAGAAAAGTAATTTATGATTTTATTTCACTTCAAACACAATTGCTTCATAAGGCTTTAATTCTTTGTTCCTTGATGCAACCAAATAATTGGACAGTAAAACTTTGGCTTTAGTAAGGTCCGCAGTTGTTTTAAATGAGGTTTTCTCTTTTGTAAAGTTGAGAACGATCAATAATTTTTTACCCTCCAGTTCTCTGGTATAAGCAAATACGTTTGAATTGTCTTTATCGACCAATTCATATTTACCGTATACCAATACTTTATTTTGTTTGCGAAGCTGAATAGCTTTCCTAAAATAATTCAAACAGGAATTAGCATCTTTTTCTTCAACTTCTGCATTGATGGTTTTATAATTCGGGTTAACAGCCAACCAAGGATTACCATTACCGAAACCTGCATTAACACTGTTATTCCATTGATAGGGTGTTCGACCGTTATCTCTTCCGTTTTCTTTCAAGAAAGTCATAAACGTACTTGTATCTCCTTTAATGCTTTGTACATATTTATAACCATTCAATGCCGCTATGTCTTTGTAATCTTCAATCTTATCGAATCTAATATTCGTCATTCCCAACTCGTCACCATTATAATAAAAAGGAGTGCCGCGCATGGTCAATAAAAAGGTAGTCAACATTTTTGAAGAGACTTCTCTGTATTGAGGGTCATCATTACCAAAGCGGCTCACCAATCTAGCGTTATCGTGATTTGCCAGGAAAATACTTAACCATCCTTTGTTTTCAAAAGCACTGTCCCAATTAGAAAATATATTTTTCATCTTCAGCATACTATACTCCTTTGACCAACGCGAATCGATTGGATCAAATGCATATGCCAAATTCAACTCTTTGCGGTCAGCATCTACAAGATCATGTGCATCCTGAAAATTTCTTCCGGCACCTTCTGCAACACTCATCACATCATATTTACTCAAAACATCAGCATACATTTCTTTTAAATAACTGTGAATGGGTTCAACCATTGCATGATATTTTATAAAGTCTTTCGGATAATCTTCTTTTGGAAAAACAGGCCATGTTGTGTCTTTACAAGCAAATTGAAAAGCATCTAACCGAAATCCGTCTACTCCTTTCTTTGCCCAGAAACTCATCATATCAAAAACCTCTTTTCTTACTTGCGGGTTTTCCCAATTCAAATCGGGTTGCTTGATAGAAAAATAATGCAGATAATAGGCATTGGTCAAAGAATCGTATTTCCATGCATTACGATGAACGTCAAATTGACTGAAACGATAAGGCGGTTCGCCTTTTTCTGCAGGCCACCAATGATAATAATTTCTGTAAGGATTGGTTCTTGAACTACGGGATTGTTTAAACCATTCGTGTTCATCGCTGCTGTGATTCACTACCACATCCATCACGAACTTAATTCCTCGATCATGCATCCCTTTCAGCATCAGATCAAAATCCTGCATTGTGCCAAATTCTTTCATGATGTTCCGGTAATCACTGATGTCGTAGCCGTTGTCATCATTAGGTGAACTGTAGATAGGATTTAACCAAACCACATCAACTCCCAAGCTTTTGATATAATCTAATTTTGAGATGATCCCTTTCAAATCGCCAATGCCATCCCCGTCACTGTCTTTAAAACTGCGTGGATAGATCTGGTAAACCACAGCTTCTTTCCACCATTTTTCTTTACCCGATCTTGTTTGAGAAAAAGCATTCATGAAGATCCCCGAAAGTAAAAAACCGGCACAAATAAAGAATTTGATGCCGGGTCGTTTAGTATTAAGCATGCCGCTTGTTCTAAGGGTTAACAACAATTCGGTTGAATTGGTTGAAATAAATGTAGTTGAACTATTCATATAAAATGTTTAGTTATTTCCGAAATCGATTGCGGTAACGATGATTGTGGAAATAAACAATCCTTTATTCGCAACCTTGTTTATGTCTTGTGTCAATTAAATACTGGATCTTCCATTCGCCTGATAGTTTGACCAATGTAAAATCATCGGCGCCACAGTGCGAAAAAACATTATTGAAATAAAATTTATAGGGTGCCCAAACATTAGCCAATACAGCATCAATATGAATTCCATCAAATACAATTCTTTCATCCGCTGCGTTCTTTGGTAGTTTTCCGATACTGCTGATGAATTCCCCGAGGCTTTCATCCTTCACGGTTAGTTTTCCCTCTTTGTTGAAGCCTATTGATTGTATAATGGGGTTGGTTGTGAAACAAGATCTCAATAGAACCGTATCGGCATTTTTCATAGCCGTAAACATATTGTTGATGGTAGTTTTAACTAAATCCTGTTCAGTTTGTGCTTTAACGGAAGTAAAAAGAAGAAACAAGATAAAGGCAGATAGAATATTCTTCATCGTTATTTATTTGAAATGAAAAATACTCATTTTAATCAGCAATGAAAATAAAAAAGGAGATGAAAATCATCTCCTTATAAAATTCAGCTCCAAAGAAAATAAAGATTACAAGAGTCCTTTACTCAATAAATATTCTGCTATCTGCACTGCATTGGTTGCTGCGCCCTTACGTAGATTATCACTCACGATCCACATGTTTAGCGTCTTTGGTTGCGTTTCATCTCTACGCAATCTTCCTACAAACACTTCATCTTTCTCATGTGCCCATAATGGCATTGGATAGATCTGATTGGCATCATCATTTTGCACGATCACTCCGGGTGCTTTGCTTAAAAGATCCTTCACTTCACTCAGGACAAATTCATTTTCAAATTCAACATTCACACTTTCGCTGTGCCCGCCAACAACAGGGATACGAACGGTAGTTGCAGTAACACGAATCGAATCATCTTTCATGATCTTACATGTTTCTTTCACCATTTTAATTTCCTCTTTCGTGTATCCGTTGTCCAGGAATACATCGATCTGGGGAATCACATTCAGATCGATCGGATATTTATACGCCATTTCTCCTTCCACTTCTTTTCTTTCATTGAACAATTGATCAACAGCTTTCTTACCTGTTCCGGTAACACTTTGATAAGTGCTTACTACCACTCTTGTTATTTTGTATTTTTCATGCAAGGGCATCAATGCAACCACCATTTGGATCGTAGAACAGTTCGGATTGGCGATGATAAAATCATCGGCTGTCAATACATCTGCATTCACTTCCGGCACTACCAGTTTTTTTGTAGGATCCATTCTCCATGCAGAGGAATTATCGATCACTTTTATTCCTGCTGCTGCAAATTGCGGTGCCCACTCTAATGATGTACTTCCACCTGCAGAAAATATTGCTACTGCCGGCTTTGCTGCAATACCGTCGGCCATGCTTACCACCTTATATTTCTTTCCTTTGAATTCTACTTCCTTACCCACTGATCTTTCGGATGCAACGGGAACCAATTCCGTTACCGGAAAATTTCTTTCTGCCAATACCTGTAACATTTTTGAGCCTACTAAACCGGTAGCTCCAACAACGGCCACTTTCATTTTGTTTTGTTTTTAATGATGAAATGATTTTTATGTTTAAACTTTTGTAATTCTATTTAACAAATACTTCAACTTTTCCTTCCCCCCTTCAGGGTTTGGGTAAAAAAAAACCTTCCCGTTTCGGAGAAGGCCTTCAGTTAGTTATGGTTGTGATACATAAAACATTAAGCGTCTTCTCCTGTAGAGCCGATCTTCTTTATGTTCTTTGTATGTTTCATTGAATTATTCATTGCGGTGCGAAAATAGAATCAATTTGATTTGTTGCAAAATTTATTTCTATTCGCTCAGGTCAATATCAAAATTCACCAATTGAACGAATTCTTTCAAACGTTCGTCCATATCGGTTTTAGTGATCTCTCTTAAGCGCTCTGTTCCAAACTTTTCCACGCAAAAACTTGCCATGGCACTACCTACAATGATGGCGGTTTTCATGTTCTCGAAAGAAATGTCTTTGGTTTTTGCAATATGCCCAATAAAGCCGCCTGCAAAAGTATCTCCGGCGCCTGTTGGGTCAAATACTTCTTCCAAAGGCAATGCCGGTGCAAAGAAGACCTTACCCTCATGAAATAATAATGCGCCGTGCTCCCCTTTTTTAATGATGAGATATTTAGGCCCCATTTTCAAAATGGTTTTTGCTGCACGCACCAAAGAAAAATCACCACTCAATTGTCTCGCTTCACTATCATTCACCATTAAAACATCTACTTTTTTCAACAGTTCTTTCAAATCATCCATGGCTATGTCCATCCATAGATTCATGGTATCCATTACGATCAGTTTAGGCCGAACTTTCATTTGGTTGATCACACTCATCTGAACAGAAGGAGTTAAATTTCCGAGCATTAAAAACTCACTGTCCTGATAACTATCCGGCACAACTGGTTTAAAATGTTCCAGCACATTTAATTCTGTAACCAGGGTATCACGTGAATTCATGTCCATATGATATCGGCCGCTCCAGAAAAAAGATTTCTCATCTTTCTTGATCTCCACACCATCCAATGAAACACCACGTGCAGTTAATGCATCCAGTTCTTCCTGCGGAAAATCTCCGCCAATCACTGAGATCTGATTAACTGAGGTAAAATTCGATGCACACCAGGCAATATATGTAGCTGCACCACCAACGATCTTATCACTTTTACCAAAAGGAGTTTCAATAGCATCAAAAGCCATTGAACCAACAACAATTAGGGACATAGTTTATGATTTAGTATCGGCCGCGAAACTAAAGCATTCAAGGCAAAAAGGAACACAGATGACACAGATTAAAATGGATTTACGCAGATTGCATAAATAATAAAGATCCTAAAAGCAGCACAATTACTAAATTATAGAAGCGCTCTTCCGTTTATATTTATATAGAATTATGAGCAGTTCTTTGATTGAAGAAAGCGAGACAAGGAACGATGCCATAAAAAGAACTGGCCTTTAACAAAAAATCTGTTTTAATCAGAATAATCTGCGATAACTAACAAAAATCTTCTTTTGTACTAACATTTGTTAGCGTAAATTTGGAAAATTATGGGAAGAATAAAAACAGAAAACAACAGCAGCCGCAAAGACGTGATCATCAAAAAGGCGGCGGAACTGTTTAAAGAAAAAGGCTTTAAGGCAGCCAGCATGCGAGAACTGGCCGAAGTTGTTGGCGTTGAAGCCGCCAGTTTATACAATCATATCCGCAGCAAAAGCGAATTGTTGCATTTGATCTGTTTTAATGTAGCCAATCGTTACAACCTGATGATGGACGAAGTAGAAGCAGAAAAAACCACCAGTCTTCAAAAGATCGAAAAAATAGTACGCTTTCTCATTAGCGGAATGGTTCACAATTTTGAAGAAGTATATGTAAGCGATCGTGAATGGAAATATTTAACAGAGCCCTATTTATCCAATTTTCAGGCTCAGCGACGTGCTTATCGTAAACGCTTTGCCAGCATTATCGAAGACGGGATCAAGAAAAAAGAGATCAAGAAGATCGATTCCACAACAGCAGTCCTGATCATGCTTCATGCCATCAGCGGCATTGAAAGCTGGCATCGCAGCAAACAAAAGATCAATGGTAAAGAACTGGAAGAAAACATGATCACTATTTTAGTGGGCGGGTTAAGAAAATAGGAATTGAATTAAACGATTGTAAACATGTCACTTCACTTTCATTCGCTTTTCATCAAACAGATCAGAAAAGAAACCGACGATTGTGTTTCTGTTGCATTTGATATCCCCGATGATTTAAAGAATGTTTTTCAATACCGGGCCGGACAATATCTCACAGTCCGTACAATAATCAATGGCGAAGAAATTCGCCGCTCATATTCATTATGTTCTTCTCCTTTACACAATGAATGGAGGGTTGCCATTAAGAAAAATGAAGGCGGCGTTTTTTCAACTTATGCCAATGAAACATTAAAAGCAGGTGACTGTATTGATGTAATGCCTCCTCTTGGAAAATTCACCGCAACGATCGATACAACTCATCAAAAAAATTATCTGGCCATTGCAGCAGGTAGCGGTATCACACCTGTATTTTCCATCATTCATACTATTTTGGAGGCAGAACAGAACAGTCAGGTGACTTTAGTGTATGGAAACAAAAACCGATCTTCTATAATTTTTAAAGACGCTTTGGAAGCTTTGAAAAATAAATGGATCGATCGTTTTCAGCTCATTCATATTTTAAGCCGGGAAAAAACAGATGCGGAGATCCATTACGGAAGAATTGACGAAAACAAGTTGATTGAGTTAATTAAGTTGATTGGGTTGAAACGGATGGATGAATTTTTTATTTGCGGGCCCGAACAAATGATCCTTAACATAAAAGCCTTTTTAATTGCACAACATATTGATGCGAAGAAGATCCATATTGAGTTGTTTGCTTCAAAGAATCGTGAATCGATAGTCGTTAATCGCAAGTTGCAAGCAATCGATAATTCAGCAAAAAGCAAGATCACCGTTAAATTGGATGGTATCAGTTTTGATTTTGATCTGTCCTTCAACAGCAACAGCATTTTAGATGCTGCATTACAACAGGGAGCCGATCTGCCTTATGCCTGCAAGGGAGGTGTTTGTTGCACCTGCAAAGCAAAATTGATAGAAGGAAAAGTGAAGATGGATGTGAATTATTCTTTAGAGCCCGAAGAGATCGAAGCGGGATATATTTTGACCTGTCAGTCACATCCAACAACAGAAAAGGTGGTGGTGGATTATGATGTTAAATAATAGTTCTGTATGGAAAGTAATTATATTGAAGATAAAAATTTCGAGAAAATAAGTTTTACTGAAAAGCCACTTATGCCCGGCGCGTATGAAAATTGCGTGTTCAATAATTGTGATTTCTCGAATGCCGATCTCTCCAATTTTAGTTTCTCTGAATGTGAATTTTCCGGATGCAATATCAGCATGGCAAAATTAACTAAGACCACATTCAACGATGTTGTTTTTAAAGCTTGTAAATTATTGGGATTACATTTTGAGGATTGCCATACAACTCCATTCATCGTATCATTTGAGCATTGCATCCTGAACTTCTCCTCGTTCTATAAACAGAAATTGAAAAAGACCGTATTCAGGGACACAACAATTCAGGAAGCAGATTTTACCGATGCCGATCTACACAGTGCTGTTTTTGATCAATGTGATCTGTTGAAATCAAAATTCGAAAATACAATATTGGAAAAAGCAGACCTGAGAACAGCTTTCAATTATTCCATCAACCCTGAATTGAACAAGATCAAAAAAGCGAAGTTTTCAATGCCGGGAGTCATTGGCTTATTAGATAAATACGATATTGAGATCGAACCTTAAAAAAATCATTTCTTCAAATAAGGTTCCATGATTTTCTGCCAAATGGCATAGCCTTTCTCATTCATATGCAGATCATCTTTCAAAAATATTTCCTGTTTGATGCTGCCATCTTCATTCAGCATCGCATCAAATACATTGATGAATTTTGAGTGTTTTTGCTTGGCGATAAAATCTTTGATCAGTTGATTTGACTTTTCAACCGTTGCCCTGAATTTTGCACGGCTCGGGCTGGGCTTAATGGAAACAAAATCAATTTCCACTTTTTTCATCTTTGATCGGATGAGAAAAAACAATTGCTGATAACGTTTCAACATGATCTCTGCTGTGATCGTATCAGAAGATGCAATATCATTCTCTCCGCAATAAATAACGATCTGTTTAGGATGATAAGGGAAAATAATATCATCCGCATAATAGATCACATCGGGTAATGTTGATCCGCCAAATCCACGATTGATGATTTGATGATCCGGAAATGCTTCCTGCACATTGGTCCATTTTCTGAAAGATGAGCTTCCTGCAAATAAGATCTGCTTTTTTGCCGGAAAAGTTGCACTGTCCGACTTTTTAAACGCCTTTATTTCTTCTGCAAAGGGATAGTTTTTACTGCTTTGGGCATTCCCAAACAAGAATCCGGAAAATACTAATGCAAGTAGGATAAAGATTCGTTTCATACAGATCATTTCGACGTGAAAATTACAATGTTATTCTTGTTATTACTAATACTGTGGTTTTATGCTTCTCATACTTTTTTCCAAAGTTTTTTATTCATGCCAGCTTCCTATCTTCTTCGTACCCGCTTCGGAGTAAGTCCGTTAAATAACGGACTTACTCCGAAGCAGATAGGTAGCTGACAATAAGAAACCCTGTCTGAAAGAAGTTTGATACTAACAAATGTTAGTCCTTCTGAAAAAGATCATTATTTTTATTGCCTATTGAATTGCAAATGGAAACAAATCTAGAAACTGTTTTTCAGGATAAGGTCGATCAAGAAATAAAGATCGAACCGAAGGACTGGATGCCGGAGAAATACAGGCAAACACTGATCCGCCAGATCTCTCAACATGCGCACAGTGAAATTGTTGGGATGTTACCCGAAGGCAATTGGATAACCCGTGCACCATCATTACGCAGAAAAGCGATCTTAATTGCAAAGGTTCAGGATGAAGCAGGGCATGGTTTATATCTATATTCAGCAGCAGAAACATTAGGGATCTCCAGAGATGAAATGTATGATCAACTGCATACGGGCAAAGCAAAATATTCTTCCATTTTTAATTACCCTACTTTGACATGGGCTGATATTGGTGCCATCGGCTGGTTGGTAGATGGAGCAGCTATTTTAAATCAGATACCATTATGCCGAACATCATTTGGTCCCTATGCAAGAGCCATGGTGCGTGTTTGTAAAGAAGAAAGTTTTCATCAGCGCCAAGGATTTGAATTGCTGCTAACATTATCGCAAGGAACAGAGGCACAAAAACAAATGTGCCAGGATGCCATCAACCGATGGTGGTGGCCGAGCATCATGATGTTTGGACCGAATGACGATGCATCGCCACATACGGCACAAAGTATGAAATGGAAGATCAAGCGTTTTACCAATGATGAGCTGAGGCAAAAATTCATTGACATGATCGCCGAACAGGTGAAAGTATTGAACATGAGTTTACCTGATGCCGATCTGAAATGGAATGAAGAAAGAAAACATTATGATTTTGGCAAAATAAATTGGGAAGAATTCTGGCAGGTAGTTGGTGGTAACGGTCCTTGTAACAAACAAAGACTGGATACTAGAAAAAAGGCATGGGCAGATGGTGCCTGGGTAAGAGAAGCAGCTACTGTTTATGCAGAAAAGAAAGCCTCCCTAAATCCCTCCAAAGGAGGGACTTCAGAAGCAGCATAATTTTAATTAAAAAATAAATCATGATTTTACTTAGAAAATTTTTTTATGGCGATTATGGTGAAAGTAAATCAGGATCTTCTTCAGATAACGAAACTTCTTCCTCCCCTTCAGGGGCAGGGAGTGAATGGCCTTTGTGGGAAGTATTCATCAGAAGCAAACAGGGTTTAGATCACAAACATGCGGGAAGTCTGCATGCAGTTGATGCAGCGATGGCCATTGAAAATGCAAGAGATGTATATACCAGAAGAATGGAAGGTGTGAGTATCTGGGTGGTGGAGAGTAAGCATATTCATGCTTCCAATCCTGATGATGCAGAAGCCTTGTATGATCCTGCAAATGATAAAGCATATCGTCATCCAACATTTTACAATTTACCGGATGCGGTGAAGCATATGTAGGGCCCCCTTAATCCCCCAAAGGGGGAATAAAAACAAAATATAAAAAATGAACTTTTCTACTATTAAGAATTCGCAAGCCCCTTCTTTGGAGGGATTTAGAGAGGTTTTCACATTGCATTTGGCCGACAACTCCCTCATCATGGGTCATCGCAATAGTGAATGGTGCGGGCACGGGCCGGTATTAGAGCAAGACATTGCCATTTCAAATATTGCATTGGATCTAATCGGACAAGCAAGAAATTTTTATCAATATGCTGCTACACTAATCAATCAATCAACTAATAAACCAATAAACATTGCTTCTGAAGATTCATTGGCTTATTTACGTGATATCAGAGAATACAAAAATTGCCTGCTTGTTGAACAACCAAATGGTGATTGGGCACAAACTATTTTAAAACAATTCTTCTTCTCTACCTATCAATATTATTTATATCAGCAATTACAGAATAATAAGGATGAGCAATTGAAGGCCATTGCTGCCAAGGCTTTGAAGGAAGTAACCTATCATATGCGATGGAGCAGCGAATGGGTGATCCGTTTGGGCGATGGAACAGAAGAAAGTAAAAAAAGATTATTGAAAGCTCTGGATGAATTATGGATGTTTACCGGAGAATTATTTGAGTCCGAAAATTATGAAGCAGCCATGAACATTGATTTTGATTTGTTGAAGGAGGGATGGAATAAAAAAGTAAGATCGGTCTTTGAAGAAGCAACAATTGATTTTCCCGCAGAAAACAAATGGCATCAATCAGGCGGGAAAATTGGAAATCATACAGAGCATTTAGGTTTTATTTTGGCAGAGATGCAATTCGTGCAAAGAGCATATCCCAATAGTGAATGGTAATCGCAGATTAAATGATTTGTTATGATTGACTTGAAAGATATAAGAATTGTAAAAAAAATTTGGGCACTACTTGAAACAGTTGCTGATCCTGAAGTTCCTGTTCTTTCGATTATTGATCTAGGGATAGTAAGAGATGTTCAATTACAAGAAGAAGAAGTTGAGATCTTTATCACACCTACATATTCGGGCTGCCCTGCAATTGACGCCATCAACATGAATATCAGAATGGTTTTTTTAGAAAATGGTTTTTTTAAAATAAAGATCACACATCAATTATCCCCTGCATGGACAACTGATTGGATGACTCAGATAGGCAAAGAAAAATTAAAGGCCTATGGTATTGCGCCCCCTCATTCGAAACAAATAGTTTGCACACCCGATAGTTTTCAAAAAGAAGAAGCCATTCAGTGTCCGCAATGCAATTCTTACAACACAAGATTGGTTTCGCAGTTTGGTTCTACAGCATGCAAAGCATTATACCAATGCAAGGATTGTAAAGAACCTTTTGATTATTTTAAATGTCATTGACCAATTTATATAAGTCGTAAATTGTTTCTTATAAATATTGCCGTTATGTCCTCTGTTCTATTTGAAATAAAAAATAATATCGGGTTCATTACATTGAACCGTCCGGATAAACTCAATTCTTTTAACAGAGAGATGGCATTGCTGCTGCAAAATAAATTAGACGAATGTGCGTCATTGAAAGAAGTTCGAGCAGTTTATATTACCGGTGCAGGAAAAGGCTTTTGTGCTGGACAGGATCTGGCAGAAGTTGTTGATCCGGAAGGTCCGGGCATGGATACTATTTTAAGCGAGCATTATAACCCTATCATAACCAGGATTAGAAACATACCCAAGCCGGTAGTTGCTGCAGTAAACGGAGTAGCTGCAGGTGCCGGAGCTAATATTGCATTGTGCTGTGATATTGTTGTAGCATCAGTTTCAGCTTCTTTCATTCAGGCTTTCAGCAAAATTGCTTTGATACCCGATAGCGGCGGCACGTATACTTTACCCAGATTGATCGGCTGGCAAAAAGCCAGCGCGTTGATGCTTCTTGGCGATAAGGTTTCTGCAATGGAAGCAGAAAAAATGGGAATGCTCTACAAAGTTTTTGAAGATGACCTATTTGAAGATGAATCAAAGAAAATCGTAACAGCAGTATCACAGTTGCCCACAAAAAGTTTAGGCTATATCAAACATGTTCTCAATTATTCTGCCAGCAATCATTTAGAAGATCAATTAATGCTCGAAGATCAGTTTCAGCAAAAAGCTGCTGCCACAAAAGATTTTACTGAAGGCGTAAATGCTTTTTTGGAAAAAAGAAAAGCAAATTTTACCGGAGAATAGGATCGCAAATTGCACTGATTTAAAAACAGATTGTACTGAGATTAAAATGATATTGATGCATAACGAAAAAGATATACTTGCAAAAAAAGTGGTCGAAAAAATGTTACTGACCGATGAATTTTCCAAATGGCTGGGCATTGAAATAATTGAGATAAAAGATGGTTACAGTAAAATAAAAATGACCGTTCGCAAAGAAATGATCAATGGATTTGGAACTGCGCATGGCGGTATTGCATTTTCTCTGGCCGACAGTGCTTTTGCATTTGCCTGCAACAGTGATGGAAAAATGACAGTGGCATTGGATGTTTCCATTTCTTATCCTAAAGCAGTAAAAGAAAATGATGAATTGATCGCAGAGGCAAAACAGGTCAATAAAACCAATCGTACGGGTTTATACCTTATCGAAATAAAAAATCAGAACAACGAGTTGGTTGCTTTATTCAAAGGCACTTGTTATAAAACAGAAAAACCATTGGTATAGAATAATTTTTTGAGCGCATTCCATTTGCTCAGCCATACGCTCATCAATTGCATAATGGCATCTATTAGCGTATCTTCGCAAACATTCAATTTTTAAAAGTGGCTGAGAAAAATAATTTTATAGATTATATCCGCATTTTTTGTCGTAGTGGTCATGGAGGCGCAGGCCAAAGACATTTTATGCGTAATAAATTAACCGCAATGGGCGGGCCAGATGGTGGAGATGGTGGTCGTGGTGGTCATATCATTTTAAAAGGCAGTACACAATTATGGACCTTATTGCATTTGCGTTATTATAAAAACGTATTGGCCGAAGATGGTGAAGCCGGTAGTAAAAATAATTGTACTGGTCATGATGGAAAAGATATTATCATAGAAGTGCCTTTGGGAACGATCGCAAAAGATGAAGTGACAGGAAAAGTTGAAGCTGAGATCTTAGAAGACGGACAGGAAATAATCTGGATGAGAGGTGGCCGTGGCGGATTAGGCAATTCTAATTTTGCAACACCCACCAACCAGGTTCCGGATCATGCACAACCCGGTGAAGAAGGTGTGGAAGGTTATAAATTCTTAGAGCTGAAAGTATTGGCAGATGTAGGTTTGGTAGGTTTCCCCAATGCAGGAAAATCAACTTTATTAAGTGTGATCACGGCTGCAAAACCAAAGATCGCCAACTATGCATTTACTACATTAATCCCGCAACTAGGCATGGTGGAATATCGGGATGGTAAAAGTTTTTGCATTGCCGATCTTCCGGGTATCATTGAAGGTGCCGCAGAAGGCAAGGGACTGGGCCATCGTTTTCTAAGACATATTGAACGTAATTCTGTTTTATTATTTTTGATTCCTGCTGATAGTGCCGATCATAAAAAAGAATTCGAGATCTTATTAAATGAACTGAAAGAATATAATCCCGAAATGCTTCAGAAAGATTTTATCATCGCAGTCAGTAAAAGCGATATGCTGGATGATGAATTAAAAGAAGCCATTGCAAAAGAGCTTCCGGCAAATATTCCGCACTTATTTATTTCTTCCCTCACCAATAAAGGTTTGCTAGAATTAAAAGACCTGTTGTGGCAAACATTAAATAAGCCTATTGCCGTTTAGAGAATTTAATGCCGACAAATATTCTGTTAGTCTAATCAAGCACTTTTACAATATCTGTTAATAATTCCTTAACAATAAGTCTATAAAATAGATTGGGTTACCTTTTTCAGGTTACGGTATTAATGGTAACAAAAGCGGACCGGCTCGTTACAATCTGAAACGCCACTGCTTGTCGAAATGAAATAATATCCTGATTGATTTGCAACTGACCATTTAATGAAAATTTACTGACGAACATGTGACAATTCATGTGTGATGCTTGACGTATGAGGTAACTATTTTTTAATCATTAAAAAAGGAAAAAACATGAAAAAGCAAACATTAAAGACAATCGCAAGGAAATTTTTTGCAGGAAGTATTTTAGCAACAGTATTATTTCTATCAACTCAAAACAAAGTTTACGCTAATTATACTAACCACAATAAAATTTCAACTGAAAAAAGTACCGGTAATGCTGCAATCAAGTATGTAGGATTAAGCCAGGAAAATTTATTGTTCAACGTTAAGTTTGACAATGCAAGTGCCGAAAGTTTCGTATTAACCGTTACAGACGAAGTTGGTGAAGTTATTTACAGAACTGTTTCAAAAGACAAACAATTCGCAAAAACTTTCGCTTTACCTAAATCTGCAGAAGTAAGTAAGGTTACTTTCAGCATCCAATCAGGTAAAACCAATTACCGTGAAAGTTTTGATGTAAACATCAATACAAGTGTAGTTGAAGATGTTGTAGTAAGCAAAAGCTAATTAAATTATGTAACTCAAATGAAAAAGGAAGACCTAATAAGTCTTCCTTTTTTTATGCTATGTTTTTAAGCTGTATTAATTATCTGCGATAGGCGTTAAAGAAATCGTGCCGCCCGGAAAACCTTTCAATACGAGCGTATAACTTTTGCCTGCCGTTGCATCCATTGAAGGCAAACTGGTAATGAGTACTGTAGTTCCGGAAATAACAGCAGACACACTGAATGGTCCCGGATCAAAAGCGGTATATGCTGTTAAATTAGTGAGTGTATTCTGATCGTTAAAACTGCGAGAAGAAAAAAGTTTTGTTGTACCGGCTCTTAAAATATCTACGGTACTTCCTCCACTAACAAAATTAAAGAATCGAATATTTACTTTGCCGGATGCTGCTGCTGTTCTGTCGTCAACAATTACAGTGCCCTGCACTTTAGACAAGGAATCGAACAAAAAAATGGAATTGTATGAGCCGTCATTTAAAGTAATATTTCCGCTGATACTTGCAGTACTGGACCCCGTAGTAGCAATCGCAGCATTAATAGTTCCGCCCGTTGTTTTAATATAACTGCTGTTAGCGCCATATCCAACACCGCCTATAAGTAATGCATTATTTATATAAAGATCGAAGGTCGAAGAGTTCGGAGAAAGATTCACCAAACGAAGATTGGCAGTTGTTCCCGAACTGCTTTTATTACATGACCATATCCCGATAGATACAATCGTAAGCAATAGAATTGATATTTTTTTCATACCGGCTGAATTAAAGATTTAGAGCAAATATCAATAAAAAACCTCCGAAAAAATTCGGAGGTTTCTAAAATAAAACGATTTAACACAAAATAAATTATCCTAATGCTTCCACTTTCATGGTCCTGGAAGCTTTCTTTCTGTCTTCTTCATCTAAAATGGTTTTACGCATTCTGATGTTTTTGGGCGTTACTTCAATACACTCATCCTGTTGAATATATTCCATACATTCTTCCAGCGTGAACTGAACTTTTGGTGTGATCCTAACGCTATCATCGCTTCCGCTTGCACGGTGATTGGTTAATTTTTTCATTTCAACTGCGTTAACATTCAGATCTCCCGGTTTGATATGCTCGGCAATGATCTGACCTGCATAAACTTCTTCTGCTGGATCAATGAAGAAACTTCCGCGATCCTGCAATTTATCGATCGAATAAGCTGTTGTTACTCCCTGGAATTTAGCGATCAATACACCGTTATTTCTTCCGGGGATCGGTCCTTTCCATGGTTTGTATTCATTAAAACGATGGGCCATCACAGCTTCACCTGCAGTATTCGTCAACATTTGAGAACGCAGTCCGATCAATCCTCTTGACGGGATCTCAAATTCAAGATGTTGCATCTCTCCCTTGCTTTCCATCACGTGCATCTCTCCTTTACGTTGTGTAACCAGGTCAATTACTTTACCACTGAATTCAGCGGGAACATCCACTACTAAGGTTTCAAATGGTTCATTCCTTTTGCCTAATAATTCCTTTACCAAAACCTGCGGCTGACCAACTGTTAATTCATATCCTTCACGACGCATAGTTTCGATCAAAATACCTAGATGCAAAATACCACGTCCGAATACCAAGAAGCTATCGGCACTGTCTGTATCTTCAACACGCAATGCTAAATTCTTTTCTGTTTCTTTCATCAAGCGATCACGCAAGTGACGCGATGTAACAAACTTTCCATCTCTTCCGTAAAAGGGAGAATTATTGATGGAGAACAGCATGCTCATTGTTGGCTCATCTACACTGATAACAGGTAATCCTTCGGGCGTATCAAAATCACAGATAGTGTCTCCAATATTAAATTCTTCCAAACCAACTACAGCACACAAATCGCCTGACAACACTTCTGTTACCTTACGTTTGCCCATTCCTTCAAACACATATAATTCTTTTACTTTCGATCTTTTTACAGAACCATCAGCCTGAACCAATGCGATGGTTTGGCCTTCTTTCACAGAACCCCGAGTAACTTTTCCAATCGCAATTCTACCCAAGAATGAAGAATAATCCAATGAAGTGATCTGCATTTGCAATGGTCCTTCATTTACTGTTGGAGGTGGTACAAATTTGATGATCCCGTTCATTAATGGAATAATATCTTCCGTTTGTTCTAAACTATCATTGAACCAACCGTTCTTTCCGCTACCGTAAAAAGTTGGGAAGTTTAATTGTTCTTCTGTTGCATCGAGGTTAAAAAACAATTCGAAAACTGCATCGTGCACTTCATCAGGGCGACAGTTTGCTTTATCTACTTTATTTATAACAACGATAGGATGCAGGTTAAGGTGTAATGCTTTTTGCAGTACAAATCTGGTTTGTGGCATTGGTCCTTCAAAAGCATCTACCAATAGTAATACACCATCAGCCATTTTTAAAACACGTTCCACTTCACCGCCGAAATCACTATGGCCCGGAGTATCAATCACATTAATTTTAACGCCATTGTATTGCACAGAAGCATTCTTAGAAAAGATGGTAATTCCTCTTTCTCTTTCAAGATCATTACTGTCCATGATCAGGTCACCGGTTTCCTGGTTGTCTCTGAACACTTTAGTAGTTTGTAAAATTCTGTCCACCAAAGTAGTTTTACCGTGGTCAACGTGAGCAATAATAGCGATGTTTCTTATTTCCATGTAAAAATTTGAGGCGGCGAAGGTACGCATTTAGAGCGGGTTTCAAGCATTTTATTGGTTGTTTAATCGTGAAATAACATATATTATAGTAAATTAGCTGCAAACCTGCCAAGATGAAAAAAGTACCTCTACTCATCTGCCTTGCTGTATTCTTTGCATTTATAAGTGATAAAAAATTTACAGCCGAGAAACTTTTAGCTCCACCGGGGACGGTTCAACTGATCGATAGCCTGTATATTGATAAATGTGAGGTAAGCAATATTGCATGGAGGGAATTTGTGAATTATATACTTAAAGTTCAGAATGATCCCGATCTCTACATCAAAATGCTCCCCGATACCACCGTTTGGAAAACACAATTATTTAATAATTCCATTTTTATTGACTTTTATTTTCGTCACCCCGATTACAATGATTTTCCTGTGGTGGGCATCAGCTATGAACAAGCAAAGGCATTCTGCGAGTGGCGAACGGATAGGGTTAATGAATTATTGGAAAAAACACCAAAAGCACCTTATAGAAAAATATTATATCGCTTGCCAACCAAGAAAGAATGGGAACTGGCCGCCGGTGGGAATTTGGACTTAGATAAATTTCCTTACGGTTATGAAAACACCGAATTCAAATCACACGGAAAAGTATATAACACTTTCAATTGTTTGTATCAAAGAGTAGATTCAACTGCGAATCTACGTGAAATGGTTCTGCCGGTACTTTCTTCTGAAGCCAATAAATATGGTGTTTACAATATGATCGGCAATGTGTCTGAAATGGTTGCCGAAAAAGGTATTTCAAAAGGGGGGCATTTTAACTTATACATTGACGATTGTAAAATACTGAAAGACCGAAAATATTATTTTCCCGAATGCTGGCTAGGATTTAGGTGCGTTTGTGAAATAGTTGATAAAAGTCCGCCGCCAGAGAAAAAGAGTACTAAAAAACATAAAGGGTCAAAAAAGACAACAGCCAGTGAATAATAAAATTTAACAGCATAACTTTTATACATTTGCGCCAATAGTTTCAACCATGAACCTCTGGAAAAATATTATTAAAAGCCCCACCTAGGTTTTAGCGATTCTTTTCGTTCGGTTATTTTTTTGAGCCAAGCTGTTGATTTTTATAGCATCATCGTTGCGTCGCACACTTGTACCTTGTATCCTTACGCAAACTTGATTGCATATTAAATCATCTAGATTTTCATTCGTTTTATCACTCAATTTTTTTTATGCAAACAATCATAGAGCCTTTTAAAATAAAATCAGTAGAACCTATTCATTTTACATCAAAAGAACAACGCGTTAATATTCTACGCGATGCTTTCTACAATCCTTTTTTAATTAAGGCAAGAGATGTGATCATTGATCTGCTGACCGACAGTGGCACCAGCGCCATGAGCAGTGAACAATGGGCAGGTATCATGCGTGGAGATGAAAGCTATGCCGGCAGTGATAGTTTTTTTCGTTTTGAAGAAACGGTAAGTTCTATCACCCATATGAAATATATCATTCCTACTCACCAGGGAAGAGCATCAGAAAAAATCTTATTCAGTATCACAGGCGGAAAAGGGAAATATTTTATCAGTAATACGCTTTTCGATACTACGCGTGCTAATATTGAGTTTGCCGGTGCTGAAGGCATTGATCTTTTATGTGCAGAAGGGAAACAACCATCACTTATTGCAGCGTTTAAAGGCAATATTGATTTGATCGCACTCGAAAATTGTATTCAGGAAAAGGGTGCAGAAAATATTCCTTTGGTCATTATTACTGTTACCAATAATTCAGGCGGCGGGCAACCCGTGAGCATGGCAAACATTAAATCTGCAAGTTTGATCTGTAAAAAATTCAACATTCCATTTTTCATTGACGCGTGCAGGTTCGCGGAGAATTGTTATTTCATCAAGCAAAGAGAAAAAGGATTTGAAAACAAATCAATCTTTGAAATTGCACAGGAGTTATTTTCTTATGCTGACGGCTGTACAATGAGTGCAAAGAAAGATGCATTCGCCAATATTGGAGGTTTTCTGGCAATGAATGATGAAGCATTAGCTATGAAATGTCGCAACCTTTTAATTATCACTGAAGGTTTTCCAACTTATGGAGGCCTCGCCGGGCGTGACTTAGAAGCCATTGCCATTGGTTTGAAAGAAGTAATGGAAGAAGATTATTTAAAGTATCGCATTCGCAGTATTGAATACATCGGTGATAAATTAGATACTGTTGGCGTGCCCTATATTAAACCTACCGGTGGTCATGCAGTATATTTAGATGCCAAAGCTTTCTTACCTCATATTCCGGCACATGAATATCCGGGACAAGCTTTATGTGGCGAGTTATTTTTAGAAGGAGGTGTTCGTGGTGTTGAGATCGGAACGGTAATGTTTGGTAAATACGATGCAGCAGGAAAAACAATTCCTTCGGCAATGGAATTAGTAAGGTTAGCGATCCCAAGAAGAGTATATACACAAAGCCATATCGATTATGTTGCCGAAGTGATCATTAAAGTTTTTAATAGAAGGGAGCATATCAAAGGTTATAAGATTGTCTATGAAACGCCATTGCTCAGGCATTTTACAGCAAGGTTTGAGCAATTGTAATTTTTTTTACCACAAAGAACACGAGTCTTTTCACAAGGGGCAGCATGAAAATCTTCTGAACATTGTGTTTTTTTCTTTGTGCTCTTTGTGGTAAAGAAAAAGTTCAGAAAAGAGCAAAACGCTGAAGAGTGCGACGCAACGATGATGCCATGAAAGGCAAAGCCGGCAATAAAAATAATTTCTGTTTTTATATGCGGATATACATTTTTCTCTTATCCATAAAATATCCCACGCTCCAGCAAACCAACATATAAGTTACTGCAAAACTTAAAGAACCGAAATAATCGCCAGCGTGACTGAATATATTATCGTAGATCCATTCGAATAAATTTTTATCGCCCACCTGGATCATATAAAAGACTGTTGCCATTAATTCGGACAATAAATAAATGGTCAATGGATTTTTTCCGGCTACCTCAAAAAAGTAAACGCCCTTTGTTTTGTTTTTAAAATCTATCAAATAAATAATGGCGGCTAAAATCATACAATCCAATCCCACAGTATGCAAAACGAAAGAGCTTGTCCATAATTTTTTATTGATAGGGAATGACAAATTCCAGAAATAAGCAATTACAAATAAAGCAAATCCGGTCAATAACAATTTTGCCAACCCTTCATAAGATTTTCCCTTTTGCTGAATGAATCGCCCTGCAATATAACCGCCTATAACGTTACCTATAGCAGGTATTGTACTCAACCAACCTTCAGGATCAAATGCAACACCTTCGCCATGATATAGGTGTTTATCGCCCATAACCCATAGATCGAATTTTAGTCCTGCGTTGCCTTCCAAAGTATAATCGCCAAAAGCATACATCAAGATCCAATAAACAAACAATAAAGCAATGCTTACGATAACAGATACTTTTGGTTTTAAATAATAGATCATCAATGCCGCAATACCGTAACATAGCGCAATACGCTGCAAAACGCCGAGTATCCTTGTTTCGCTGATGGGCGCAGAAATCACATGACCGGTTTCATCCAAACGGAAAAAGGGGAACCAATACATTAAATAGCCCAATAAAAATATTAATGCTGTTCTTTTAAAAATTTTAGAAAGAACTTCTACTTGGGTTTTTGTATTCCATTTAGCCATCACAAAACTCATCGCATTCCCTACTGCAAACAAAAATGACGGGAATACCAAGTCGGTGGGTGTGAACCCGTCCCATTTTGCATGATGCAATGGAGAAAAAGTAACGCCGTTTCCGGGCGTATTAACGATGATCATAAAACAAATCGTCATACCGCGAAAAACATCAAGTGCTTGAAACCGTTGAGTTGAAGACATGGCAGCTAAATTTGGTTTTCCGAATATAGACAATCTGTAAGAAAATAAGACCTGCTAATTTTTGCTTGATATCGCTTTTGTACTCATCGCATATGATTAGCAAATGAGAACATAATTCAGTAGTTTTAAGAAAACTCCCGCAATGCGTTGGATAAGAAATACAATTTTTTTAGTGATTGTTTTATTATTGGCTTATATACTCGGTCCGCGTCCGGAGAGTCCAAAATACAATATCATTCTGCCTACTCTTCCTGCAAATACAATTGCCCTGCAACAATATATTTTAACCAAAGAATCTGCACATAAATTAAAACCTGATAATGAAGCCAGAATAGTTTGGGCAAATGATTCTCTGAAACAAAAAACAGAATATTCGATCGTTTATCTGCATGGTTTCAGTGCCTCACAGGAAGAAGGCAATCCGGTTCACCGCCATATTGCCAAACAATTCGGTTGTAATTTATATTTATCCAGATTAGCCGAACACGGTATTGATACAACAGATGCACTGATCAATCTTACAGCAGATAAATTATGGGAAAGTTCGAAAGAAGCCTATGCAATTGGTAAACAATTAGGCAATAAAGTAATATTGATGGGTACATCAACAGGCGCTACAGAAGCTATGCAATTGGCAGCAGCTTATCCTGATGTTGCGGGAATTATTTTATTATCTCCCAATATTGCTATTAATGATCCTAATGCCTGGTTACTGAATAATCACTGGGGATTACAAATTGCAAGATTGGTAAAACAGTCAAATTTTAATACCATTCCTAATGCATCAACTGCATATAAACAATATTGGAACGACAGGTATCGACTAGAAGCATTGGTAGCGCTTCAAGAACTTGTAGAAACAACAATGAATGAAAATACATTTGTTAAAATAAAACAACCCGCACTTGTTTTATACTATTACAGGAATGAAAAAAATCAGGATAAAGTAGTAAAAGTATCAGCTATCAAAGAAATGTTCGATCATTTGGGGACCGAAGATGCTAAAAAGAAAATGGCAGCAATACCGAACGCAGGTGATCATGTATTAGGCTCACCGATTCTTTCTCACGATATAAAAACTCCGCAAAATGAGATTTCGGCATTTCTGGAATCGATCATGCATTTACAAACAATCAAATAATTATTCCTGCTCTAAAAACTATTTTAAGTTATCACACCAAAATTAAATTCTCTTATCTTCACTTTTCATTAAAAGCGATTGTTATGCCCCGCAGCAAAATTGCAGGTATAGGGATGTATGTACCTGAGAAGATTTTTACAAATAATGACCTGTTGAAATATATGGATACCAGTGATGAATGGATCCAGGAAAGAACAGGCATCAAGGAAAGAAGATACGCCCATAGAACCGAAGAAACAACTGCGACAATGGGAATAGCAGCAGCAAAGATCGCAATAGAAAGGGCGGGCATCACAGCACAGGATGTTGATTTTATCGTATTTGCCACCATCTGTCCGGATTATTATTTTCCGGGATGCGGCGTATTGGTTCAACGTGAATTGAAAATGAAAGAGATCGCTGCCCTGGATGTTCGTAATCAATGCAGTGGTTTTGTCTATGCATTGAGTGTAGCAGATCAATTCATTCGTACAGGAACTTATAAAAATATTCTGGTAATAGGCTCTGAAAAACATTCATTCGGTCTGGATTTTTCAACAAGAGGAAGAAATGTTTCTGTCATCTTTGGTGATGGTGCGGGGGCAGTTATTTTACAACCTACCGAAGAAGTTGATCGCGGTATTCTGAGTACACATTTGCATAGTGACGGAGAAAGTGCTGAAATTCTGGCTATGTATAATCCCGGTACCCACGCCAATCACTGGGGCACTAAGAATTATGCCGATTTTGATGAGGCTGAAATTTCTGATATGTTCATGAGTCATGCGATGATCGATCATTCACAGAACTACCCTTTCATGGATGGCCCTTCTGTATTTAAGAAAGCCGTTGTAAAATTCCCTGAAGTAATTCTTGAGGCATTGCATGCTAACGGGTATGAACCATCAGATCTAAATATGTTGATCCCGCATCAGGCAAATTTGCGCATTGCACAATTCGTGCAGCAAAAGTTAAAATTACGAGACGATCAGGTGTATAATAATATTCAATATTATGGCAACACTACAGCGGCTTCTGTACCTATCGCTTTATGTGAAGCCTGGCAAAACGGGAAAATAAAGGAAGGCGATCTGGTTTGTTTAGCCGCATTCGGTAGCGGGTTCACCTGGGCAAGCGCATTGTTAAAGTGGTAATTAAAACTATTTGTTAGAATATATTTGATGAAGAAAGTATTCGAGTGATGGAAAGAAAAATAATTTATCTGATCAACCCTATCTCCGGCACATCGAAGAAGGAAGGAATAAAAAAATTGATCGAAAGGGAAACAACTGCAAGAGAGATCCCTTTTGAAATATTACCCACAGATCCAAAAGGTGATTACGATTTTTTAAAAGAAAAGATTACAGCAGAACATTTTACGGATATTGTGATCATTGGAGGGGATGGAACTGTCAATCAGGTTACGAATGCATTAAGACATTTGCCTGTCATATTCGGTATCATTCCATTTGGTTCAGGCAATGGATTAGCATTTGCTGCCGAGATCCCGAAAAAACCGGAAGCTGCTTTAGCCATCATTTTTTCGGGCAATACAAAACCTGTTGATGCATTTTACATCAATGAATATTATTCCTGCATGCTGAGCGGGCTAGGGTTTGATGCACAGGTAGCGCATAATTTTGCTGCAAAAAGTACAAGAGGTTTATTTACTTACACACAGGAAAGTTTAATTAATTTTTTTAAGGCACACCCTTTTCAATTTGAAGTAGTTTGGAATGATTTTTCTTTCTTCACTGATGCATTTGCCATCAGCATTGCCAACAGTAATCAATTCGGGAATAATTTGACCATTGCACCCAAGGCCAATCTAAACGATGGTTTGCTTGATATTGTGATCATCCAGAAGATGAGTAAAGCCAAATTACCATTTGCACTGCTACAACAACTGCGCGGTAATAATAAATTAAAAGAATTGGTAGATGATATGAGCAAGAAAAGTGTACTATATTTTCAAACAGCATCATTAACCATCAGAAATTTAAAATATGCGCCCCTGCATATAGACGGCGAGCCCAGAGAGACAACTGAGGAGTTTAAGATAGAAGTTTTAAAAGATGCATTTAATTTATTACAGCCCTAGTTCCGCATACAATTTCTCTTTTCAAAATATGTGATACAGCTTTAGTTTCTTCAGACAATAATGTTGCGTCCGGGCACCCGGCCGGTTATACAAATAACAACCTTTCATTTCTCCGACTTCAGTAAATAAAAAGCCGATACTAACGATAGCAATAATAACATTCCTATCAACTGATGCAATTGTGCCAGCCATTCAAATAATCCAAAATGCCCCAAAACAATATTCGGACTGTTTAATAAAGCAAGGATGCCAAGCATTATTTGAACAAATACAAATATTACAGGCCAATGTTTTGTTTTATTAAATGACCCCGAATTCTGTTTTTTAGCTTTAACCCACCAGATCAAGATGAGGATAAAAATGATATACGCCAAGCTGCGGTGTATGAAATGAATATTGATGATATTAAAAAAAAGATCGTTGCTGAGATTATTGCCCAACATTTCTTTGGGAATGATCATCCCATTAATATCGGGCCATGTTGCTGCAGCAATGGCGCCTTTCATTCCTGCCATGAATGCGCCGTAGAATAATTGCACAGTAACAAAAGCAATGATTACAACTGTATATTTTTTTAATCCTGCATCAACAATAAAATCATTTTGAGGAACAATTAATTTCAAGCCGAATATCAAGGCATAACAGATCAAAACCATTGCCGAAACAAAATGAATCGCCAGTCGAATATGATTCACATACAGATTCTCATCATTCAACCCGCTTTTCACCATGATCCATCCGAGGGCCCCCTGCAGTCCGCCGAGTAAGAACAAAATAACCAATGGGATGATCATCCATTGCTTAAAATATTTTTTTACAACGAAATAAATAAACGGTATCAGGAACACAACACTGATCAGCCTCGCCCATAACCGATGAAACCATTCCCAGAAAAAAATGAATTTAAAATCTCCCAATGTAAAATGATGATTGAGATATTTATATTGTGCTATTTGCTGATATTGTTCAAATGAGTGTTGCCATTGCATTTCATTTAAAGGAGGCAAGGTTCCTAAAATAGGCTTCCACTCGGTGATGGATAATCCCGAGCCGGTTAATCTGGTAATGCCGCCCAGCAATACCTGCACGATAAGCATTGCCATACCGATAAAGATCCAATTAGCAACTATTCTTGTGGAGCGCTCTTTCGTCATATTCAATTATTTAAATCCGCGGCAAAGGTATCGGCTCTATAATTCTGTTTACTATTTTTTGATAAAAGAACGGCTTATCTGTTTTCGCATCACGATATTTGTTGAACATATGGTATCCTTAAAAGCATATTATCAAACCGAATTGATAGAAGCGGGCTGTGATGAAGCCGGCCGCGGTTGTTATGCAGGGCCTGTATTTGCAGCTGCCGTTATTTTGCCAAAAGATTTTCATCATCCGCTATTGAACGACAGCAAACAGGTAAAAGAACAGCAGCGTAATGAATTAAGAGAAGTGATCAAGGAAAAGGCTATTGCCTTTGGCGTAGGAATGATAACACATACCGAAATAGATCAAATCAATATTTTAAAAGCATCTTTCAAAGCCATGCATCTGGCTATCGATCAATTAAAGATCCAGCCTCAATTTTTATTGATCGATGGCAATCGTTTTTTGCAGTATAAGAAAATAAACCATCAATGCATTATCAAAGGAGATGCAACTTTTGCTAGCATTGCAGCAGCAAGTATTCTGGCAAAAACCTATCGTGATGACTGGATGAAAAATCTACACAAAGAATTCCCTCAATATAACTGGCAAAAAAATAAAGGTTATGGTACAGCCGAACACCGAAAAGCCATTGAAGAGTTTGGCTTATGCAAGTATCACAGAAAAAGTTTTAATATTTTACCCAATCAATAAAGTTATTCTGACCATTCACCTGCACCTTGTCGTATTACTTCATAATCGTCCTTAGTACAATCGATCACAGTGGAAGGAATCATTCCCCCACTGCCACCATCCACAACAATGTCAACCAGGTTTTTAAAGTTTTCATAGATCAGTTCGGGGTCGGTATATTCTTCTACCATTTCTCCAGGCATGCTGGCACTTAAAATAGGATGACCCAATTCCTGTAAAATGACTCTTGCGATATTATTGGACGGAACACGTAGGCCTATCGTGCTTTTTTTACTTTGCAATAAACGCGGCACTTCTTTACTGGCAGGTAAAATAAAAGTATAAGGGCCCGGCAAGTGGCTTTTCAGCATTCGATAAAGAGGTGTTGAGATACTTTTTGTGTATTTACTCAGGTCACTCAGATCATAACAAATAAAACTAAGCTGTGATTTACGGTGATCTGTATTCTTGATGCGTGAGATTCTTTCTATTGCTTTTGCATGAAATATATCACAACCCAAACCATAGATCGTATCGGTTGGATAAATGATCACACCGCCGTCTTTTAAACAGTCGATGATCGTTTTAATATGGCGAGGATTGGGGTTATCGGGATGAACTTGTAGTAACATAATCAGCTACAAAATACGAAATAAGAAATATTCGTTTATTATAAAAGATTACGGCAGCCAAATGGCTGCCGCATGTGTTTGCTTTTAGAGAAAAGCAAAAACCCCCGAGTTGAATATGTTTAGTTCTTTTGTCATTTTCAAAACAGCGATTAGAAAACCGCTGTTATTTGCATATATAACCCCCAAAATGAATAAAACCAAAACACCTGAGAAATTTTAATTATTTAGAGCATGGAAATGTTTTTTGTTGTAACGTTTAAAGTACACCCTGAACACGAACAAGTAAACGGCATTATTCCATTGGTTTGCATGGTTCCAATAACTGTACAGCAATCAGTTCCGTTACAATTTGCTGAATAAGACACACAGTTCTCATCTGTCGGCAACATCATTAAAGTAGCTCTGGAATTGCTGTTGCTAGTCTGCATATGTCCATTGATATTGCCGGTCAATGTGGGCAATTTCCCTTTGCCAATAAGAATATTTGAAATTTTATTTTCCTTTTTGAATGAAACTAATGCACAAACTCCTACTGTTACTTTATAATATGTAATATTTATTAATGTAATATTTTGGGGTTGAATATTTTCTGTCGACTTAAATTCTGCAAAGTGGTTTACTATTACATTTTTTAATTCTTCTGTTGAAGTTGCAATCTGATACCCTTGAGGAGAGGACAAGCTAATAGTATATAAGGATCCTTGTTGAATTGTTTCACTTTCTGTTTTAGAACAGGAAAGCATAATCAAGATAGAGCCTAATACAACAAAAGCTGCTGAAAAAATCAATTTTCGAGTTTTCATAGTTTAGGATTTTTAAGTTTAGAATAAGGATTTATAAAGAGAACGACGTAAATATAATAGGACTATAAATACTAAACAACGGGAAAAACACCCATATTTTTAATACTACAAATTCTTGTAACCCTATTTCTAATAAAAATGCCATTCTGTTCAGCAGAATGGCATTCTAAAGTAATATTTTAACTATTCTATATGATTTCCCAAACTTCGTTTCCTCGAAGTAATTTATCAAGATTCCCTTTCCCTTTGGCTGTGATCACTTCTTCGATCTGTAAGGCCATCACATCTTCATAACAAGGTCTATCGGTTTCATAGAATACGCCAAATGGTCTTGGTAAATGGCTTGCTTTTCTAGGGTCATCAAACATTCTTACCAGGATCTGTGCTTTATAAAAATCTTTGTCGTCATGTATCCAGAGATCATCAGCAGTAACGCCATTTCCTAATTCAACCACAACAGGCGTAAATCCGTCTAGTTTGATCCCTTTATTTTGAGTAGTGCCAAATATCAATGGTTTACCACTTTCGAGGAATAAGGTCTCATCCAGTTTTGTGGCTTTCTCTGTAAATATTTCAAAAGCCCCATCATTAAAAATATTACAGTTTTGATAGATCTCTACAAACGAAGATCCTTTATGTGCGTTGGCACGAATTAAAGTTTGTTGTAAATGCTTCGGATCCCTATCCATACTGCGTGCAACAAAAGTTGCATCTGCACCCATTGCCAATGCCAATGGATTGAACGGGTGATCGATACTTCCATAAGGTGAGGTCTTGGTAACTTTATGTTCTTCAGAAGTAGGAGAATATTGCCCCTTTGTTAATCCGTAGATCTGGTTATTGAACACCAGCATGTTCACATCAAAGTTTCTGCGAAGCAAATGGATCGTATGATTACCGCCAATGCTTAAACTATCCCCGTCGCCACTAACGATCCAAACACTCAATTCAGGTCTGGCCGCTTTTAAACCGCTGGCAACAGCAGTAGCACGACCATGAATAGAGTGCATTCCGAAAGTATTCATATAATACGGGAAACGGCTGCTACAGCCGATACCAGAGATAACTACTACGTTTTCTTTAGGAATACCTAATGTGGGCATCACTTTCTGCACTTGTGCAAGAATCGAATAATCACCACAGCCAGGGCACCATCGAACTTCCTGATCGGTGGCAAAGTCTTTGGCAGTGAGGGTTGGCGCAATCAATGTTTCACTCATAATTGGATATATTCCTGCAAATTTATTTGTTTAAACGTCAACCAGCAAGAAATCTTGAATTATTGGGCTTTTATTAATTCTTCCCAATATTCTGCTGCCCTTCTGGTATGTGGTATTACAATGGTTCCGCCCACAATATTAGCCACTGCAAAGATTTCGTACACTTGCTCCGTACTTAAGCCTAATTCATGGCTTTTGCCCAGATGATATTTAATACAATCATCACAACGCAAAACCATACTGGCCACCAAACCCAGCATTTCCTTTGTTTTTTTATCCAAAGCACCCTCTTCATAAGTATTTGTATCCAGATTCCACAATCTTTTCATCACCAGATTGTCTTTACTCAATATCACTTCGTTCATTTTGACCCTGTAATCATTGAATTCTTGTATCAATTCGCTCATAAAAAAGTTTTAGGCCTTAAAAATACAAAAGAGGCATTGCCGAATTATTTTTCATTCATCATTTTATTCATTTCGTAAATAGGGAATTTGTATTTTGAGTGTTCAATTAAACACCATGAAAAAAATTGTACTGCTGCTGACTTCTGTCCTGTTTGTTTATTTTCTTTCGGCACAAACTGCAAAAGAAAAAATAAAAGTCACCGATCTGTTGAACATTAAAGCCATTAATGCTGTTGCTCTAAACAATGATGGATCTAAAGCCGTTTTTACTCTTACTTCTATTGAAACAGATACCGATAATAAAGGCGAGTTCAAATATGTGAACCAGATCTATATAGTGCCCACAGATGGTTCATCGGCCCCAAAACAATTAACTACTACCAAAGATGGTTCTTCACAGGCTGTATGGAGCCCTGATGGAAAACAAATTGCATTTGTAAGATCAGCTGAAGGGAAGCCACAGATCTTTTTATTGGCATTGGATGGCGGTGAAGCTGTTCAGCTTACAAAATTCAGATATGGTGCAGGTACACCCAAATGGACCGCTGATGGAAAGAGAATTATTTTTTCATCGAATATCTCCCTTAAAGAATTATTGAAAGACTCTGTACTCAATCCTAAAAAAGAAATTCCTAAATGGCCTTATGAAAAGCCCGGATTTGATAACAACGAGAACCTAAAATCAGCACACGCTAAAGCAGATGCTGACGGAAACATTGAAGAAATACGTGCTTATTTAGAAAATAATGTAACCGATAAAAAAGCAAAGGTTTTAAACAAATTGAATTTTCAGGAAGAATCTACCACTTCTGCGGAAATAAATTTCAATCATTTCTTTATTGTAAATGCACAACCTAATGCAGCACCTATTGAATTAACGCATGGCTTTTATCGTTATGCTTCTGTTGATTATACACCTGATGGAAAACAATTGATTATCTCGGGAGATATTGATTCAACCGAGCATCCCGATCGTTCTTTGGAAAGTGAAATTTTTATTGCCGATGCTGATGGAAATAATCTTCATTTATTATTAGGTGCTGCAGGAAAGAGATTCAGTAACCCATCCCTTTCGCCTTCCGGAAAATGGCTTGCATATCAATCAGGCCAAACATCATTTGTTGATGTTCCGGCATTAAACATTATGCCCTTGAATGGTTCTGCAAAAGATATCATCACCATTAATTTAGACAGGAACAAAGGCAATTTGATTTGGACGGCAGATGAAAAATACTTGTACACCAATGCTCAAAGCAATGGAGGTGCCCCTGTTTATAAAATTAATGTGCAAACAAAACAGGTTGAACGTTTATCTGATTATGATTTTGGTGCCAACAGTTTTGATATAAAAGCAAACAGGATTGTTTTTGCAAAAACTGAAGCGTACAATCCATTCGAATTATATGCTGCGGATGCACAAATGAAAAATGCAAAACGCATCAGCAGTTTTAATTATGACTGGTTACAAGTAAAACAATTATCAGCTCCCGAGAAACATTCATTCACCAACAATAAAGGAATGGTTGTGGAATATTGGGTGATGAAACCAATTAATTATGTTGAAGGAAAAAAATATCCATTGTTATTGAATATACACGGCGGCCCATCGGCCATGTGGGGACCTGGTGAAAGCAGCATGTGGCATGAGTTTCAGTACTTCTGTGCAAAAGGTTATGGTGTGGTGTATTGTAATCCACGCGGCAGTGGGGGTTATGGTGCAGATTTCCTACGTGCTAATATCAATGATTGGGGAACTGGACCAACCAGTGATGTATTTACCGCTTTGGATAAAACAGTAGCAGAAGGATGGGCTGATACAAGTAAATTAGTGGTTAGTGGGGGTTCTTATGCCGGTTATTTAGTGAGTTGGATTGTTGGTCATGATCATCGTTTTAAAGCAGCTTGCTCACAACGGGGTGTTTATGATCTCAATACATTTTTTGGTGAAGGAAATGCATGGCGTTTGGTGCCTAATTATTTCGGTGGCTATCCCTGGGAAGAAAAGGCAAAGCCGATTCTGCAAAGAGAATCTCCGATCAATTATGTTCAAAACATAACAACACCCTACATCATTTTTCATGGTGAGAATGACTTGAGAACCGGAACCATTCAGGGTGAGATGCTTTATAAAAGTTTAAAAGTACTGGGCCGGCCCGTTGAATATGTTCGTCATCCGGGTGGTACACATGAATTAACAAGAAGCGGCAATAACCGTCAACGTATTGATCAGATGCTGCGTACTTATGAATTCTTTGAGCGATGGATTAATAAATAATTCTGCAAATAAAAAAGCGACTTAAAAACAAGTCGCTTTTTTATTTTTATACAGCTATCTTATCCTATGACAGCATCGCTTGCATTGTTCCTAAGGAATCCTTTTGTTACAATCACTTCAACTGCCCATCGAAATACTTCAATCCTATTTTTTTACATCTTTTAACCAATCATTCAATCCACTCACGATTTGCCTTGCCACTGCTGCCTGAAATTTAGGATCGATGATCCTTTTCTCGTCCCCTTCATTACTCAAAAATCCGATCTCCAATAAGCAATTTATAAAATCGGTTGGTGCACTTAATGCGAAATTAAAACTGCCCACATTACCAAACTCATTCATCTTTATATCCACCATACGTTTTAAAATATTTTCAGTCAAAGGTCGGAAGCCGATATGCTTATAATAGGTACTGCTTCCACTTACCAGTACATTGGCGGAAGAATTTAAATGCAGACTGATCAATACATCAGGATTTTCTTGTTGCAGAAACAAAACCCTGTCCTTATTATCAAAAGTAGTATCCGCTTTCCTTGTCATCACCACATTTATCTTTTGCTTGCGCAATAATTTTTCCAGCTCCTTGGCAAACTTTAAAGTGAGTATTTTTTCAGATGCATTTGTTTTTATCCCACTCGTCCCTGTATTGGTTCCCCCGTGTCCGGCATCAATCGCGATCTTTAAATTCTTCAATAATAATACTTGTGGTTGATGTTTTACTTTCACTACCAGATTCTTGTTATTATAAGCAACACTATAGCCCCAATGCTGTTGGTGCTGCAATTCGATGGTAACTCTTAAAACGTCGTCTTCAATCTGATTATAATAAACATTTCTGATTTCCTTTGCGGAGGATAGTTGTGTAATCCAGTTGGTATTGCTTTGCACACCATAAATATCAAAGACTATTTTTGAAGGATCGATTTCCATCCAGCTTTTATAGGGAAGTCTTTCATCTAAATTGATAGATAAAATATCAAAGCTGCTGTCCATCCCCTGCACTTTCCAGGAATTAGATAAATAGAATGGCTTCTCTTTGATAGTAGAATCTTTTTTGATGAATGACTTATCAATAAATGCAGTATGATTTTTAGAAAGCTGCAGTTCATACATAGCGCTGGTGCTATCGATGATCCTGAATACGATATTCGTATCTATATAACCCATTTTAGCGCCGCCTAATCTGTCGTCACCCAGCCCGTAAGCGAGTGATGGTAGTTTTCCGGTTGATTTACCTAACCAATAAGCAGGTGCTGTGTTTTGGGCAAACAGGCAGGATGACATAAATATGCAGGCAATCAGAGTGATGATCTTCATGCCATGAAATTAGTAAAAACCTTTTTGCTAAGAACATAATGATTCTTTTCATGCTCTTTTAAGAAAATAACTACCCGTTTTACAGGTCTATGCCTCCAAGAAGACCATAATAAGATACGAATAAGCTCCGGTAACCCTCATTTCAGGCTGCCAAAAAAAAATCAGGGAAGCAATATGAACTGCTTCCCTGATTTACATAAGTTTTGAATCGCTTGACTAATCGTAGCGTTTTACTTTCGTAAACCAGAAATCCCTGTAGCTGATACCAATTGTGAACTGCACATAATTTTCTTTGATCAAACCATTAGAGATGGTCCCTCTCTGACCAATTTCTAAAGTGCCCATCATGGAAAGCCCCTTTAATGTATTAAAGCCACCACCGATGGTTCCACCATATCCGTCTATCTGCTGTGCGTTTAGGATCAGATATGAGTTATTATAAAATAACCCCGACTGAAGAAAGTATTTTTCAAAAGAAAGGTCTCTGTATCTCAATTTTTTGGAATATTCAAACCCTACGCTGTATCTGCTGCTGTTCGTTAATCTATAACCTGCACCTATATAATTTAAATTGCTCCAACCTTGATAGTTATAGTCTGTAGCAAAAGTATATCTGTCGTTAATAATAGCCGAAGCACCTAAACTATACATATAGGGAAGTCTGTAATAGTCATTGGCGTAATTATCATAATTCTTTATTGTTAAAGTGTTCTCTTGTACAAGCAAAGTAGTATTGGTTCTCAGTTTTGTTTGCAGAGATCCTGTTGCACCAAAGCCTAATTGAAGAACGGAATTGATTTTTTTCTTGTATTGTAACCCAAGTTTGAAATAAGGGTTTGTATAATATACATTTTTGATAGTGGTGATCGAACTGTCGATAAAACCGGGTACCACGGTTTCTCTCTGCTGCATATGTCCGAATAAGAATGCGGAATGTAACCCAATTGCCAGATTGGGTGTGATCGCATAGCTGTTAGCAATAAATACTTGACTGATCCCTCCCTGGCCGGTATAATAAGCATTGGTGGCAAAAGGGGTTCCTAAAATGCTCTTAGGTGCATAGAACGAATAATTTGAAGTGCTAAATGGAAGTAAACCCGCACTTGCAACCCAGTGCTTTCTTACTTTAATAGCAACCGCCATCTTTTTGATCTGAAGATCGGAAGAAGTATTATCGCTGGTAGTTGATAAACTGCTGCCCGTATAGTTCGAATATTTGTATCGTGTTGTAATTTCTGCTGTAAAAAAGTGGTTATCCAGATTTGCATACGAAGCGGGGTTCGCATGATAAAAAAATCTATTGGATGATGAACTTAATCCGGTATTCCCCATACCGGATGATCTGTCAAAATAGCTGGTTTCAATATCACCGATTCCTATGATGGAATAAGGGGATGGATTATTTTGAGCATTTATATTTATTACTGCCGCAAAAAATATCAATATAATTAGTCCAATTCTTTTCATGTTTCTTCAGAATATATTATTGTACGGATCCGTAATAAATTTGCAATTCTAATTTTCCTAAAGTATTAATATTATTTCCTATAATCGCCCTGTTAAAATTTGTTTCAAATGAATTACTGGGTGGAGATAACAATAACCCATTGTGATCGCCCGGGAAAGTACCTGCACTAATAAGTAATAATGATTTGAAATAAGCTGTTAGATCATAAGAATATGATGTATTAACACCGGTGAGATTATCAATGAACAAACTCCCATATTGGGTTGCTGCTCCTCCTGCTGAGTTAACATACACGATATCATTGCCAATACTATTTGCAGCAGTGCTGGTTACCGACAATCGCAGTTGTGGGGGCAATGGATAAGTAAGATAAGAAGCCTGCATAGGCCTTATGATCAATCTTGCACTCATCAGCTTTACATAATTGGGTAATTGAAGTATATCGGATACGCTTGGGAAAGTGATTTTCACCATCGTACCCGTAATTGCCTGCAAATAACTTTTATTGCTGGTTTGTTCTGACGGGATCTCTCTGTTCACAGAATTAATTCCTGCCACGGCAGTTCCCGTTCTGTCAATGGTAATATTGCTGTAATGATGGGCGGTATTGGAAATTGTAAAATCAGAGTGCTCATTTGTTACATACATGCCGAATTTCCTGTAATGCAAACGCATGATCACACTATCCTTGTAGCCGATGGCTAAATTGCTTAAAGATGGGCTACTGATTCTAAGACCATTGAAATACAGCAGGAAATTGCTTGTATTCTGCATATCAACATCATTAGAATTCTTTAACTTATTATACAACTCGACACCCAAAGCATCGTTTAGTCTAATAGCCAATGTATCCGTTCGTGCGGGATAAATCGTAAACGTTCCTGATCCAAGCGCAGTTGGAAATACTGCAGTTGAATTAACATTATACATGACCGATCCATTGTTAGGCGGGGTAATTAACTCCGCTAACCTGTGAACGTTAATTTGGATCTGCTTGGTAGTATCGCCATAATAATTGCCGCTCTGTAATTTAATGATCAAAGAAAGGCTGTCATAGACCGTATTATCATAAATAGAACTTCCTGTTCCTGTAAAGTCTTTATTATAGGGAGGCGGGGCCAATTCCAAATAAGACTGTGCATTGATCTTACCGAATACGGGGTCGGTATAACCACCCGTTAATCCGTCTCCTTTACCTGATGTTATAAAAGAGTCAATATAAACAGTAGATAATTTAGGGGAGAAAGTGTCCACCATCACGATCTGCGTGTTACTGATATTGACTAATTCCTGACCAAATTGGATATCCGGCTTTGTACAACTTGTGAAAAAGAATACAGATGCGGAGAACAGTAATATTGTGAGAAAAGATTTTGTCATTCGTTCAAGAATCCTCTTTAATGTGATGAATCGCAGTTTTATAACACGCAATAATAGAAATGGTGGCTGTTAGAAAATTGTTACGATGGATAAGTGGCCCGCTAACAACTACCAGTTATGCTATTTTGTCTGCAAATACAAACAACAAATATATATTCAATTTTCTTTGGCATATCAAAGAATAAATTTTTTCTTTGCAAAAAACATTGGCAGACGAAAATCGACTGTTTATCTTTAAAAAGTTGTCGAAAATCCATTTTAACGATTTAGCGATAGGGACGCCAAATAATTTCATTCAAAATTTCTAAGATGAAGCACTTGAAAAATCTATTCTTTCTTTCTGCAAGTATTATTTTAATTACGGTTTCCTGCTCTAAATCATCCACGTCTCCTTTAACGAGTGGCAACTGGGTAAACCGTTTTCAAATTGGTGGTTGGCCAAGAAATGGTGCCGTTTCATTTGTTATTGGTGATACAGGTTATATTGCTGCAGGATACAATTCTAGCAATGACTCATGTCTTTCAGACCTATGGCAATTCGATCCGGTAAAAAACAACTGGACCCAAAAAGCATATATGCCGGGTGTGGCAAGGCATTCGGGTGTTGGTTTCTCTATTGGCAACAAAGGATATCTTGCAACAGGATATAATCCTAAAACCACTCCACAATATTTTCAGGATACATGGGAATATAATCCGGCAACAAATAGTTGGGTTCAAAAAGCCAGTTTACCTGATCTGCAAGGACCGGGAACAGGTGCAAGATATGACGCAGTTGCATTCAATATCGGCAGCTTTGGTTATGTTGGAACCGGTTATAATGGTAGTTGGTTAAAAGATTTCTGGCAGTTTAATCCTACTGCAAATACATGGACAGCTATCACTAATATCCCGGGTAATAAGAGATCAGGTTCTGTAGCTTTTGTCTATAACAGTATAGCCTATATCGTTACTGGAACCAACAATGGTGTAGAATTGCACGATTTTTGGAAATATGATCCGTCTACAACATCATGGACTCAGCTAAGAGATATTACGAATACGAGTGCGGATAATTATGATGACGATTATACCGATATCATAAGAGATCATGCCGTAGCATTGGTAATGCCTAATAGCGGTGTAATGAAAGCTTATCTGGTTTGCGGACAAAATGGTTCGGTTACTGCCAAAACATGGGAATATGATTTTGCTTCTGATCTTTGGGCAAGAAAAACTTCTTACGAACGTACACCAAGACAAGGTGCAGTTAGCTGGAGCTTCATGAATTTGAAAAGAGGATTTGTAGGGACAGGTAAAAGCGGTACGTTGTCATTTGATGACTATGATGAGTGGTTCCCTGCGGATGATTATAATGTCAATGATTAAGAAATATTGGGCCTATATTGTTTTTGCTTTTGCTGTTCTTATATTCATTGCTTCAGTATTTTATAAGAATGGGAAGAATACAAATGGAAGATTTGTAGACCTGAAAGTAAAAACATATCAAAGCCCGTTAGGATGGGGTTACGATATTACGGTGAACGATTCATCTACGATTCATCAGGATATCATACCAGGTATTCCCGGCAGAAAAGGATTTGCAACGAAAGAGGATGCTGAAAAAATAGGAAATCTGGTTCTGGAAAAAATAATAAATAAAAAACTTCCATCTGTTACACTGCAGGAATTGGATAGTTTTAAAATCGCCAAATAATAAAAAACTCTTAGCAAATGCTAAGAGTTTTTTTCTACCATTTCGTCAAACGCCTGTTTATAGGCATTCCCCACAGGAATAGTATAATGAGATGCGATACTGATCTCGTTTCGGCTGATGGAATCAATATGGTTCAGCGATACGATATAAGAGCGATGAACGCGAATAAAATTATCCTCGGGCAATTTGCTTTCGAACTGTTTTAAATTCTGCAAAGTAGTAAGAGGCGAAGCCTTCCCTTTCATGTAGATCTGTGTGTAATCTCTTAAGCCCGAAAGGAATAATACATCACTCAAATTGATCTTAATGAGCTTATATTCCGATTTGATGAATAAAAAAGCTCGTTTGTTATTATCGTTTTTTGTTGATTTCATAAATACTGTCAGCTAAGTTATTCAATTTATGATTGTATTATCTGTGTCTATCAAAAATAAAGCGCCTTCAACAATTTAATTGTTGAAGGCGCTGCTGAAGAAGTATCATCTCTAAAAGCAGTATTTATTTTCTTCCAGTAATTTAGCACACACTCTTCTGCGTGCATCCTTAGTATTATATGGTTCTACCTTAGTAAACCGCTTTAATCCAATATGCATCATGCGTAATTCGTCTCCATCTGCAAAACTGTTCAATGCGTCTTTTCCGGCTTTATTGATCTTATCTGCAGCATCGTATAAATAAGTTCGCATCATATCCATTTCTAAAGAAGCCCCTACTTCTCCTCGTTGTTCAGCTAATTTTATAGTACGGAGCAATGCGCTCTCGGTGTGATAGACTTCAATTGCCATATCAGCAATATTCATCAGTATTTCCTGCTCCTTATCCAATTGCATCATTAATTTTTGTACAGCCGCACCTGCAACAATTAAAATCGCTTTCTTGAAATTAGCAATGTATTTTTTCTCTTTTGCAAATGCGCCTTCCTCTTCATTACCAAAATCAGGAATGCTCATCAATTCTTTTTGAACAGCCATTGCGGGTCCCATCAGATCTAATTTCCCTTTCATGGCTCGTTTTAAAACCATATCAACGGTCAACAACCGATTGATCTCATTGGTTCCTTCATAAATTCGGTTGATCCGCGAATCCCTATATGCTTTGCTGATGATATATTCATCGCTGAAACCATTGCCTCCATGCACTTGTACGCCTTCATCCACCACAAAATCCAACACTTCACTGCCAAATACTTTAAGCATGGCACATTCAATGGCATATTCCTCTGCGGCCCCCAATAAGGCCTTTTCCGTTGTTTCTCCTTCTTTTTCTAATGCCGCTTCTTTATCGTCAATCCATTTTGCAGAACGGTACAATGCGCTTTCGCATACCCAAATACGGATAGCCATCTCTGCCAATTTATGTTTGATAGCTCCAAACTTTGCGATAGGCATTTTGAATTGTTCTCTTGTCGCAGCGTATTGAACAGAGGTTGTAACAGCACGTTTACTTCCTCCTAAAGTAGCAGCGCATAATTTTAAACGTCCGATATTCAAAATATTAAACGCGATGATATGACCCTTGCCAATTTCCCCGAGAAGGTTTTCTACAGGAACTTTGCAGTCCTGAAAATATAATTGAACAGTTGAAGATCCTTTAATTCCCATTTTATGTTCTTCCGGTCCTTGTGTAAATCCTTCAAACCCTCTTTCAATGATAAAAGCAGTAAACTTATCGCCATCGATCTTTGCGAATACGGTATACACATCAGCAAAACCACCATTGGTGATCCAGCATTTCTGTCCGTTCAGTAAATAATACTTGCCATCATCACTTAGCTTGGCACTTGTTTTTGCACCCAATGCATCACTACCGCTGTTGGGTTCTGTTAAACCATAAGCGCCTTTCCAAACGCCACTTGCCAATTTGGGAATATATTTTTGTTTCTGTGCGTCAGTACCAAAATAAAGAATTGGCAATGTTCCGATTCCGGTATGTGCAGCAACGGCAACAGAAAAAGAATGACCGCCGCCCAAGCCTTCATTCACGATCGTGGAAGTGATAAAATCTTTACCTAATCCTCCATAGATTTCAGGGAATGAGGTGGATAATAATCCCTGTTCACCAGCTTTTTCCAGAAGCGATGGCATTAGCCCCGGCTCTAATTTATCGATGCGTTCTACAACGGGATATATTTCTGTGTCCAAGAACTGATGACACATATCCATTACCATTTTTTGTTCTTCATCAAAGTCTTCCGGAATAAAGGTTTCGAAAGGATTACTTTCTTTAATTAACCATTCGCCACCTTTCAGTGAATTGGTTTGTTGAGATGCAGTTGACATGACAAGAATATTTATAGGTGAAAAGTTTTAAATAAGATTATCAAATACCTGTTGGAATACTTTTTTTACAGTCTCAATATCATCTTTCATTACTCCAATCAGCGCTTCATTCATTGTTTGATTAGCCAGGTCGATCGTTAATTGTTGTAATTCCTTGGCGGCATCAGTTAAACAAACCAGATTGATCCTTCTGTCTGTTTTTGAAGCCGTTCTTTTTACTAATTTTTGTTTTTCCAGATTATCGATCAGCCTTGTAATGCTGGGCTTATCCCTAAATGTTCTATTGCACAATTCCTGCTGACTCAGGCAATCTTCCTTCCATAAATGATACAAGACACTCCATTGTTCAATCGTGATCTCCAAACCGGCCTGACGAAAATTTTTCTGCAATCTTCGGGCCACAGCCGTAGATGCCATCCCATTGATGACGCTGTATAGTTCTCCTCTTTTAAATTGGTTGTTTGGCATATAGTTAGTTATGCAACTAATTTCAAAATTGATGTATCTTTATCAAATTACCAAGTATTCTTCATTAATTTTTTGTAAGATTGAATATCAAAATCTTGGAAACACTATCCCTCATATATAAACACTCGAGAATCAGTTACCGCCGTTTTGGAGAAGGAGATAATTTATTATTATGCTTCCACGGCTACGGAGAAGATGCCGGTTCTTTTTTATTTCTAGAAAAAATACTAGGAAAAGACTATGGGTTTATTGCGTTGGATCTACCCTTTCACGGAATGACAGATTGGAAAGAGAGTCTATTATTTACCTGTGAAGATTTGATGAATATCATTGATCAGGTCGCAGGCTACAACAGCAAAAGCTTTTCAATACTTGGTTACAGTATGGGTGGAAGAGTAGCACTACAATTACTGCAATCCCATCCCGGCAGGATTAAAAAAATAATTCTGATTGCACCAGATGGGTTACATCATAATATCTGGCATAAACTTTCCACACAGACCTTCATTGGCAATAAGCTTTTTGCTTATACCATGAATCAACCTTATTGGATGTTTAGTTTGTTGAAACTGCTTACAGCTACCGGGCTTTTTAATAAAAGCATCGTCAATTTCGTGCATTATTATCTGGATGATCCGGATTCCAGATTGCTTTTATATAAAAGATGGACTACTATGCGGAAATTCAACCCCGATTTATATTTGTTGAAAAAAGAAATCAAAGAGAACAAGACCCCGATCTATATGCTCTTTGGAAAATACGATCGTGTAATTCTAACCAAAAGCGGATTAAAATTCCAAAAAAACCTTGAGGCCTTTATTAAGATCAAAGAATTGGAGGCCGGCCATCAGCTCTTAAAACCAAAATATGCTGATGATATTGCCATTATGATTCGCAGTTAAATTGTTTACTTTGCCATCATGTGGTTAATCATTTACTTATGTTGTACTGTTGCCTTGTTCATCCCTTATGCAACAATCATTTTATTATACCGGAAATGGTTTCTGCAATTACATCCATTTTTGATCCCCGCCTCATTTAAACCGCAAACAAAGTTTACTATCATTATTCCTGCAAGAAACGAAGAAGCTAAAATATCCGCTTGTTTAGAATCGATCTTCCGGCAAGAATATCCAACCGATCTGTTTGAAGTAATTGTGGTAGATGACCATTCTACCGACACCAGTAGCGTTATTGTACAACAATTACAACTTCAACATTCGAACCTAAAATTAATTCGTCTGGCCGACGAAATAGATGGTAAAATATTAAATTCTTATAAGAAAAAAGCAATAGAACGAGCAATAGAAGTTGCAACAGGGGACTGGGTCATCACTACAGATGCTGATTGTATGATGACTGAAAAATGGGTTGCTTCATTTGCAGCAATCATTCAGCAAAAAGATCCGGTATTTGTTGCTGCGCCGGTAGCTTTCAGCAATGATGGCAGGATCTTTTCAACTTTTCAGTGTATAGATTTTACAAGTCTGCAGGGCATTACTGCAGCTTCTGTTTCTGCCGGATTTCACAGCATGTGCAACGGTGCGAATCTCGCATACCGGAAAGATGTTTTTAATGAGGTCGGTGGATTTAAAGGAATTGATTCTATTGCAAGCGGAGATGATATGTTACTCATGAATAAGATCAAAAACAGATTCCCATCGAAGATTGCATTTTTATTTTCAAAGGAAGCAATTATTACAACCGAGCCAATGCCTGACTGGGAAAGCTTTTTAAATCAAAGGATCAGGTGGGCAAGCAAAGCAGATCAGTTTAAGGATAAAAGCATTTTTTGGGTGCTTTGTTTAGTTTACTTCTTTAATTTGTCCTTATTTATCATGCCTTTTCTGTCATTCTTTTGCCCTCTATTATTGCTATACTGGCTGGCTTTTCTTATGCTGAAATCTTTGATTGAGTTATTGTTTATTATTCCGGTAGGAGGATTTTTCGGGCAAACATTTATGTGGCAGCTTCCATTATTACAACCCATGCATATTGGCTATACCGTAATGGCTGGATGGTTAGGGAAATTCGGCACTTATCATTGGAAGGGACGAAAAGTGAAATAGCTGAGTCCTATAAATCTTACATTATCAATAGGATATTGGTTAAACAGCTTTGTTCTTATTTTCTGGCCAATAGGCGTATATAATCAAAAAGATCATTGCCAAAAGTATAATCGGAAAGAAAAATAGGTTTTTCATAAACAAATAATTTATTGCTGTTATGACTTTTTGTATTCAATAAAGTTTAATGTATTATGTGTTTATGATAGCAAGAAGGTTGCTAATGTTGCCTTGTACTGTATATATTCGGTAAAAAAGGGCTTTTTTCGGTAAACCCGACGCTGATTGCCCAATCTTTCCTCAAATGTCCTTTTATTGCATTGTTAAATTCCGAGCAGATCATGCGATAGACTGCTCTTCTTCTTTTAGTTTTTCCTCCAGTAATAAAATAATACCCAGACTAAGCCAGAACAGGCTTCCGATCTTATCTGTTTCTATTAAATCACTTAAAAAATTGACCGTGGCAATCATAACCAGAATGATCCCCGTTGTAATAGCGATCGATCTGTAAAAATTATTCTGCAGTTGATGATATAGTTGCTCTGCTTTTAAAAGCATTCCAAATAACAATATGGAGAATAAGATCAGGCCAATAATGCCTTGCTCCAGAGATGTGAGTAAGAAGTAATTATGCACGGAAGAGTGATCGGGATTATTGCTGACCCAAGTTTTAAAACCATTTACAGCATATGGTTTATAATTATTGTAAAAATTATTGGGGCCAAAACCTGTAAAAGGCTTCTCCGCGATCATATTTGCGGCAGCCACCCACCGATAAAACCTTTCAGCATTAGAAACATCTTTTAAAGTTATTGTTGCCTGCAAATGTTCGCTAAAATCAGAATGAAAAATAGTATGCTGATAATCAGGTGAAAACCTCAGATAATTGTCATTAATTGATAGCCAGCTCACCGTACTGATGAAAAGAATAACGATCATAAATAAAAATATCCGCATTCTTTTGTAATGGATAATTACGCCGGCAATGCTGCCAAAAATTAAAGCTGCCCAAGCTCCTCTTGAATAGGAGAATACTAAAGCTACCAGGCCAAGAATGATTCCAATATTGATCAAACCTGAATATCGCTGGCCATTTGCTGTAAGCTTTCTCACACACCATAAGACTACCAATAAACAAACGAGCATAGCAGAATAATTAACATGATTTCGAAAGAAAGGGTCGAGTACCTGTTTGACGCCTTCAAATGAAAAATCGTAAAACGAATGTCGAAGCAATGCTTGCAACACAACAAACAACATAGGTAATAATAAACACAGCGCTAGTTTTGTAAAGTCGCTCTGGAAACGCAGCAAGATCTGAGGTAATAGAACAAATGGGATCACATACCAGGTCTTTGCTAAAAAGTATTTTACAGAAAGAAGCGGATCAACAGAAAAAAAACAACAGATCAATATCCAAAAAAGATGTAACACCAGTATTAAAAACAAAGGCTTTTGCAAAACAGAGCGAGGAAAAAGTTCAGGTTGCTGTATCCATTTTATAATAAAGATCCCGGTAAGCAGCATCAATAAAGGTTCATCAGGAAAATCGAGTCCCAGCGAATCGGTGACATTCAACTCGGTTGATAACGGCAGAACAATTATCATTAACCAAAATAATTGTCCGGTAAAAGAAACGCAATAATTAAAAACCAGAGGAAGCAGTATCCAAACAAACGGAATGGTCAGCCATAAAAGATTTTGTGTTGAAAGTGCGGTTATTAAGCTGATGATAAAGATCAGTCCTGCCGCGCTAAATGATCGATAATATCGCTCAAACAATAACATTATTGCAGTATTTGCTTTCTATCATACACTAAAGCTGCTATCATTCCAAATGCTGCACTTATCAACAAAACGGCAAATAAAACAGTTATGATCACCGGTTTATCTGCAGATGCAGAAGGGAAAGCCTTTTCAACAATATATAATACAGGCGGCGTAGTAGCAATTGCCAGCTTTAATTCGCTTGCCGATCTTTGATATTGTTTGAGCTGTTCTAATATAGACTGGTGTTGGCTTTCAAGCATTTCATTCTTAAATGAATTTTTATCAGTAGTAATGCTGTCAGAAATATTTTTATACTGATTCTTTAAGTCCGTAACGGATTCATTCAGTTTATCCAGGCTTGTTTGATATACCTGCTTCCACAGGTTTTGCTCCGTTTCCTGAATAATATCAATGATCCGATTGGCCATATTTGCAGAAAGTTGTTTGTCTTTGGTACAAACAACAACCTTTAACTGATTGAATTCTGTTTTGGATAATTCAATATCTTTTTTCAGCAGTTTAATACTCTTCTTTCTTTTAATATTATCGGTCGATCCTTTTACTTCATAATAATCGATCAGTTTAAATTCATCAACTAAAGCATAATAAACCGTATCAGATTTTGCAAAACCCATCAATGTTTCTATATCTTCTCCATTACCAAAGAAGGAATACAAGTTTTGAATACTGCTGTTGAATAATCTTGCTTTGTCAGCTAAAACAGGACTTGCCGGAACAACAACTGCTGTTGACCGATAATACTTAGGCATTACTAATAATGCCATGCCTGTAACCGCTAATGAAATCAGTACAAAAATGCTGATGGATCTCCACCGCTTTTGTAAAACAGCGATCACATCAATTAAATTAAATGAAGTTGAATTCATATATTTTCAATCAATTAAATATACAGGAATCAGATTCCGTCGGTTACAACAACGTTACGGCTATAACTTTCATCTAAAGAAATAAAAGTTTCAGTTCTTTCTATTCCTTTAATGTTTTGCAATTTATCATGCAGCACATGCCGCAGTTGCTGAATGTCTTTACAAACAATCTCGGCAAACATGCTGTAATTCCCTGTTGTATAATTCAACCTTACAATTTCAGGGATCTTCTTTAGGTCTTTTGCGACGGAATCGTACAATGAGCTTTTTTCTAAATAAATTCCGATAAACGCAATAACATCATAGCCCAAAGATTTTAAATCAACCGATAATTTCCTACCTTTAACTACTTTCTGTTCTTCGAGTTTTTTGATGCGGACATGAATGGTTCCGCCGGAAACAAATAATTTCTTGCCCAAATCTGCATAAGAGATTTCGGCATTTTCCATCATCTCCTGGATGATCTGGAAATCAAGTTTGTCAAGATTTAATTTAGACGCCATTTTTTATCTGTTTTTGAATAATATTCAATATTAATACATTTTATTTGAATAATATCTATTTTTTTAAAAAAATGTTTAAATATTATTCAACAATAATGCTATTACCCTAATTTTGTTCTATCAACAAGAATGAATAGTTCTTTATACTGTGGGGTGATGAAACTTTTGGCAGACATGCCCTCTCGTCTCGGGGGTGAGGAATCCAGGATAAACGTAGCATAGAGCCTTTCGCAAGAAAGACCGGGGTTGACCACCGGACTTTGTACTACAGCTAACTTCCTCGTGTAGGTTCGACTCCTACCCCTACAGCTTCTTATTTCGGTGTTTTAAGGCCCAATATGGTTTCTACCATATGGGCTTTGTTATTTAAACGCCTGCCTTACTTTTGATGCCTTATGGGACATAAAAAATTAATCCGCTTCGAAGCCATCAAAACATTCTCCAATGTTTTGGAACATCCGGTTTGGATGAAAGGAAAATGGAAGGAATATTTTAAAAATGATAATCCTATTACCCTAGAACTAGCATGTGGCAAAGGTGAATATGCAGTTGGCTTAGGTCTATTATATCCGAAGAGAAATTTCATCGGCATTGATATTAAAGGCAACCGTATCTGGCGTGGAGCAAAGACTGCCCTGGATGCAGGCATGCAAAATATCGCTTTTGTTCGAACCATCATTGATCAGTTAACTGATTATTTCGAGAAAGATGAAGTAAGCGAAATATGGATCACATTTCCTGATCCCCAATTACGCTTGTCTAAAGCAAAAAAACGTTTAACGCATCCTAAGTTCTTACGACTGTATCAACAGATCATGCAAAAGGATGGTTTGATTCATCTAAAAACCGATAGCCCCGATCTATATCAGTTCAGCAAAACAGTCATCAACTTATTTGAATTAGAATTGTTACAGGATACAGATGATGTTTATGCTGCTCCGGAAATTTCGCAGGAACTATCCATCAAGACTTATTACGAGAGTTTAGATATTGCAAAAAGCAATCGTATCCATTATTTGCAATTCAGGATAAACAAAGAGCTACCCATCGAGAAAGATGAAATTTTAAAACAATTGATCAGTGAGTATACAATTGATTGAAGGGGAAGATTTTTATTACGACAGTGAACACTTTATGGTGCTGACTGAAAAATATCATTTGGAAAAAGGCTTCTGCTGTGGTCATGGTTGCCGGCATTGTCCTTATGAATATGAAAATGTTCCTGAACCCAAAAAGTCAGATATACTAACACAACAACAATTAGCTAAAAATGTAACTTCATCAAACATTTAATAGCAATTCATTTTGGCAAAGAAAAAAGTAACCAAGAAAATCCCTGCGAAATTACCTGAGATTAAAAAAGAAAATTCTTTTTTTGAAGATGTATATGATGTGGTGCGTCAAATCCCCAAAGGCCGTGTAAGTTCGTATGGAGCCATTGCCGCTTATCTCGGAACAAAGATGAGTGCCCGCATGGTTGGCTGGGCCATGAATGCTTCTTTTCAGATCACACCCAAAGTCCCCGCACACAGAGTAGTGAACAGGAACGGGATGCTCAGCGGCAAAGCGCATTTTGGAACACCCACATTAATGCAGGAACTATTGGAAAAAGAAAAGATCAAAATTGAAAATGATACTATCCTTGATTTTGAAAAAAAATTCTGGGACCCTGCTAAAGAATTAGCACTGTAAAAAATCAAAGAATGAATGATCTGAAAGTCATCATCAACGGTTCTATCCTAAACAAGCGCGATGCTGTTTTACATATCAACGATCTTTCCATTGAAAGAGGCTATGCCGTATTTGATTATTTTAAAACAGTAAATGGGAAGCCGATCTTTTGGGAAGATAATCTGGATCGATTTTTTTATTCTGCAAAATGCATGCGTTTGGAGATCGAACAAAGCAGAGAAGAATTAAAAATATTGATCCTGCAGTTGATGAATGAAAATAATATTGCTGATTCTGGAATTAAATTGTTACTCACGGGCGGGTATTCAAGTGATGGCTACAGCATTTCAAAACCCAATTTGATCATCACACAACAAACTCAAAAAAGAAATGAAGCAGCGGAAATGAATGGTATCAGGTTAGTTACATACGAACATCAACGCCAACTGCCCCATGTGAAAACGATCGATTATCTGATGGGCATCCTCACACAGCCTTACGTCAAAGAGAAAAACGCAGATGACGTTTTATACAAACAAAATGGTTTCATCACCGAGTGTCCGCGTTCAAATATTTTCATTGTAACAAAAGATGAAAGAATAATCACACCCGAAAAAAATGTTTTGCATGGTATCACCCGAAAACATGTTTTGCAAATTGCAGCGCAAGAATTTAAAACAGAAACAAAAGATATTACAGTTGATGAATTATATAACGCCGCCGAAGTCTTCGTTACCAGTACTTCCAAAAATATAACACCCATTCTTTCGGCTGATGAAATTGAATACGGATCTGTCACCGGAACAATTACAAAGCGCCTTCAATTAAAATTGAATAAGCTCATTTACGGCTGAGCAGAACTGCAAATCGGAGAAATATCCCCTACTACAGCAGCGGTTTATTGTATTGTTAAAAAGTTATATTTAACTTTTAAACAACAACATATATAAATAAATTCGTTTTCAATATTTTTTTAACAAAAACCATATCCTATGTCTTACGCAAACATTTCAGCAGTGTTAAGTCAGCAAGATATTGCCGACATTAAAACTGCCATTAACACCATCGAAACCAAATTGCCTTTTCTCGTAGTATTAACTGTTGATGAGAAAAAGGGCTTATTCAAATTGGGCGACAAAAGCGTTTCTTTTGTTGACGAGGCGCTCAATGCCGCCAAAAACTTTCCCAACATTTTACCTAAAACTTTCGACACCGTAGAATTTGAAAAAGACACTGTATTGTGCAATGTTTTTGCAGATATAGCACAACCATTGGCTGCATTGTCGCAAAAAGTAGATGATACTTTTACGGCAGTTGGCAGTGAAGCCCTGGGCGAAGCTTTACAGGTTTACAGTTATGTACAAACCGCCGCACCGGTTACTCCGGGTTTGCAGCCCATTGCCGATCAATTAAGCGAAAGATTTAAAAAGCAGGGAGCTAAAAAAGTACAGGCTGCCCCTGCTGCAAAATAGTCATGGGTTCTTAGGCATTGTTATTAATTATGAAGACCCCCTTTCCAGGGGGTTTTTCGCTGTAAAACAGGCAAACTTGTCAGTTTTATTCGCATCCTGTTCTCTCCAACACTTAAAGATGAGACTTAGACTGACAAGTTTGAGTATTGAACACTCATCGATGAGGTTTCAACACTCAACCGAGAGACTTGGATACTCATTGTTGACAGTCTGATACTCGACTGAGAGTATTTGATACTCAAAGATGAGGCTTTAACACTCGGCCGTGAGACTCTGATACTCATCGATGACAGTCAGATATTTGGCTGAGAGTATTTGGCACTCAGAGATAGCAAGGGATGCGGTCACAAATTGTGACCGCATCTGAAGGTGAGGAAGCTTTGAAGTTGCAAATTGAAACCTCAAAAAGCAGTTATTCTTTAAGGTCACAAATTGTGATCTTAAAGACAGGCAGAGGTCAACACACAAAATATCGCCCCTATGCTTTTACAGAACAGGGTGTTGCCATGCTGAGCAGTGTTCTACGTTCAGATAAAGCCATCAGCATGAATATTGCCATTATGCGTGCATTTGCTGCAATACGGCAACTTACTTTACAGCAAATGGATATGAAAGAGCAGTTAAAAGAAATTAAAGAACGTATTGGCGAACACGATACACAACTAAACCAGATCTATGATGCCATGGAAAATTTATTGGATGAAAAGGCGCCTGAAAGAAAATGGAATGAGAGAGAAAGGATTGGGTTTAAAAAATAGTACGTAACTACAATTTTTTATTTATTTCATAAAGCAACTTAATTTTAGGGGTATTGGCGCAATTGTAAAGATGTTAATTGCGGATATTTAAGAGTTAGTCACAATATTTACTTTCCCTACAGATAAAAAATGAATATTGAAAAGAAACAAAGTGTTGCATTGATCGTTGGTGCTGGAGCTGTTCAAAATGCTTGGGAACCTATAATCAAGGCATTGCAACCGTTACATTTTAAAAGCAAGCTTACGATTAATGGAGCAACAAGTATTTTGACACGTCTTGTTTATGTATTAAGATTTTTTTCGGATAGTAAATCCGATGATGTATTCATAACAAGTAAGCAACTTTTTAAAACTGCTAAAGAAAAAATATGCGAAGAGATACAGTTTTCACAACAAAACGGAGAGTTAACGGTTAGGAAAGAATTCTACAGCCTCCTTAATCAAATAATAATATCAAACTTCAAACAGTTCATGGTTGTTTCAACAAATTGGGATACTGTTATTGAAGACGCAATTAACGGCACAGCTATCCATAACATAGTTGGAAATAGAAAAATTGAGGCCATACATATACACGGAGAATATAAAGAACCTCAAAATATTTACTTGCCTTCTGAATCAACAGAAGAACCGTACAGGACTGAAGAAGAAAAACAATATTTTGGGGAAAAACATCTAATAACATTGCGTGCCTTAGAAAGAACCCATACTATCATTTTATATGGACTTTCTATTTCACCTTTGGATGCTGAATTAAGTCAGGTATTAGGAACTTGTCTTGTAAGAAAAAATATCAAAAGAGTCATTATTGTTGATTTATTTCCAGAAGTAGTTGCGGAAAGAGTTAATCTGTTATTGAGCTATTCCACGAAAATTTTAATACACGGATATCACCCATCAGATCTCACTACCATTAAAGACTACTCATTATATTAACACTGCGGCTAATATTGGTATTGCCAATAGCGAATCCTTTACTCGCGCATGTCTCCCGACATGTCCCCTGCATTACTTGTTTTAAATAACACAGTGCGCTTCACAATCAAGTAATCATAATGCTCAGCACAGAGTCTTGTGCTAAAAAAATTCGAAATCAATTACTGATAATACGGACTAATCATCAAATACACTACCGGCCCGGTCACTGCCACATAAAACCATAAAGGCCATGTGTATTTCGCCAGTTTTTTATGCGATTCAAATTCTGCGGTCAATGCACGATACGCCGTATATAAAATAAATGGTAAAATAATGGCCGCTAAAAATATGTGTGAGAATAGAATGATGAGATAAATGATTTTGATCGTTCCTGTTCCGCCAAATTTTGTTTCGCCTGCCAGTAAATGATGGGCAATATAACTCACTAAAAAAACAACAGATAAGATCAGTGCAGTAAACATCAGTTTTTTGTGCAGCAGATAATTTTTATTTTTTACTGCTATCAATGCTGCAACCAACAGCACAGCAATGATGGAATTAATAATAGCATTGGCGGTTGCGAAGATGTGCACATTAAAACCAAGATCAAGATTTAATTTAAACTTGCTTAGTAACACAACTGCTGCAAATACTACAAATGAAAAAATGCCGATCAAAATTTTTGCCTGCTTATCGTTTTTTTGAATACTTGCTTTTAACATAAACTCAATTGTGTTTTAGAATATTTTATTTTTTCACACAAAGCAACAAAGGATTTATACTTACTTATCTGCAATTCTTCCGGTTTTTCCTAGCACATTTCTGTTTGCTTTTAAGGCACAAAGGAAAATTCTTCGAATTTTATTTCACAGTATCAATTGAAAACACTTTGTGTGCTTTGCCCTCTTTGTTCCTTTGTGTGAAACCCTCTTGTTTATTTTTCTTTGTTTTTATACAATACCACTACAAAAACAATAACCATCAAAACTATGATCGCCCATAACCATTTTAAGCTGATGATCTCTGTAAATACTGCACTGGGTTGCTTCCTGTCCTTCTCCAGCATCAGCAAACCGATATCTCTTGCCAATTGCTTTAAGGATGTGCTGTCGCGATCCAATCCATCATAATAACCGCGAACCACCATATCACGGTCTATTAAAACAAATCGGCTGGTATGCACAAAATCGGGATTGATGGGTTCCATGCTGAATTTATCGACTTTCAATTCTTCAAACGCAAAGCGATAAATGGAATCTCTTTTGCCGGTGAGCAACCAGTAATTATCAGGGTTCACATTAAATCGGTCTGCATATTCTTTCAAGACAGGGACAGAATCTCTTTCCGGGTCGATGCTCATCGAAACAAATTGAACAATGGATGTATCAATTTTATTACGAACATCTCCTCCCTTTGTAAATGATTGCTGCAGTCGGACCATATTGCTTGTCAAATGCGGACAAATACTTCTGCAACTCGTGAAGAAAAAATCAAGTACGATGATCTTCCCCTGCTTGCCATATAGATGAACCGTATCGCCGGATTGATTGATCAATTCAATGTCGGAAGTTTTATGCCAGATACTATCCTGCATTTCCTTACCGTTGCGAACGGTTGTGACCACGCTGTCCAATAAGAATTTTCTCGGCATCACTACCGCTTTCTCGCTGAAGGTTTGCAGGATCAGATAACAGACCAGCGGTAATAATACCGCGATCATCAATGCCAATAATGCTTTTTTGCTCATAATATCATTTCATAAAAAAACCATCGCCATAAAGCGATGGTTAAATATAATTTTTAAAAAGAAAATATCAGATCCTAATTACTCCACCGCTTTTTTCTTTTCCTCCGTTTGGGTCTCTTTTATTGCTTCTTTCTTCTCTATTTTTTTTGTGCTCATCTCTTTTTTATGCGGATCATACGTGTTTTTCAAATTCCTAAATGAATTCCCGTCATATAAAAAGGCAGTGATAAACCAAACGAACAGCAATAAAGGTACAACGATCGTCATAATCAAATTCTTCACCTCATGTTTCAAGTGCATGAAATAACCAACTATATAAAAGGCTTTTGCCAGCATCAAAATAACAATGGTTCCTTTGATGGCTAATTTCAGGCTGCTGCCTTGCTCCATTCCCATCATTGCAAAACCAAGTGCCAGTTCAATAACGGTCAATACCGATAAGATGATGGTTACTTTTATTACTTCTTTTGTTCCGCCGCCATGATGTTCGGCATCTGCTATATGTTCCATGTTATTATATTAATGTCTGTGAATGATTGTTTGAATTAGATCAGGTAGAAACAGGTAAATACAAATACCCAAACCAGATCTACAAAGTGCCAGTATAATCCCGCTTTCTCGATCATTAAATAATGACCTCTCTTTTCAAACTTATCAGTGAGTGTCATGATCAGCATCACAATATTGATGATCACACCGCTGAAAACGTGAAAGCCGTGAAAACCTGTTATGGTAAAAAAGAAATTGGTAAATCCTGTTGTTGAAGCTGTTCCGTCAGCATTTGGAAAAGGATTTCTTCCCCACCATGCTCCTTCATGAAATAAATGCGTCCACTCCCATGCCTGACAGCTCAAGAAAGCAGCGCCACCCAGAATGGTCAATATCAAATTGATGACCACTTTGTTTTTATTCATTTGCTGACCCGCCTGTACCGCCAATACCATTGTAACAGAACTGATGATCAGGATAAAGGTCATGATACTTACAAACACCAATGGAGCGTGAGAATTTTCTCCTGCCAAAGGATAGGATTTAAAAACCTCATTGGGATTAGGCCATCCGTTAGTAGCAAAACGGGTAGTGCCATAAGCGATCAGAAATGCACCGAAAGTGAAAGCATCACTCATCAAAAAATACCACATCATTAATTTTCCATACTCTACCTTGAAGGGACTCTTACCTCCGCTCCATAATTTTTCCGGTACTGCAGTTGTTGTTGTTGACATGTTTGTTGTTAGGTTATGTTCACAAATTTATTGGCTAAACATCAAATTAAACCATTTCATTCAAAAAAATTCCATTTTATCTGATCCACATAAAAAAGATAAATAAATAGATCCAAAGCAGGTCTACAAAATGCCAGTAAGTACTGATCATTTCTATAGTTACACTACCGTAATTCTTGATCTTGCTGCTATATGCTTTGATGGATACAAACAGTATGGCCATCACACCCGCTAATACATGCAGCACATGAAATCCAACGATCACACCTAAAAAAGAGGCTGCGGGATTACTACCCTGACCAAAGATCTGTATACCATGATTTTTTAATTCAGAAAATCCAATGAACTGAAGTACACAAAATACAATTCCTAAAATTGCAGTGATCGTTATCAATGTTCTGTACCGATCCATCTCTCTTGCCTTGAATGATTTGAATGCAAGATGAATGGTGATACTGCTTAGAATAATGGCAACAGTAGAAAACCAAAATGCCGATGGCAGATCAATATCCAGCCATTTACTCTGATTGCGTTTAACAATATACGCACTGGTAAATGCGGCAAACATCATGCAGATGCTGCCAATGGCCACCCACAAAGTAAATTTATGCGGATGGATCCTATGTGTTTCATTTGTACTCACGGCTGTCATTGTCACTTTATTTTTTTATTGCCAACTTTAATTTATTCTTCAACTGTTGTTGCCTTCGATTCTTTCAGTGAAAGAATCGCATCTTGTGCTGTTGTACTTAATGCAACTTATCTGCTAATAATGCCAATAAAACAATTGGCAAATAAATATAACTGCTGAACATTACACGTCTTGCTGCTTTCACATCCATCTCTCTGTATAATCTGATACACTGAAATACCATGAACAGATTACACGCGATCAAGATCCACATACTTACTTGTCCGGTTAAGTTAAAATAATACGGCAATATTCCAACCGGTATCATCAGCACACTGTACATGATGGCTTGCAATGCTGTAAATTTTGTTGGACCCTTATCGCTTGGCAATAATTTAAAACCAACTTTTGTATAATCGCTATGTGCCACCCAGGCAATGGCCCAGAAATGCGGAAACTGCCACAAGAACTGAACAGCAAATAATATCAATCCGCCTGTCCAGCTAATTTCCTGATTATAAAAACCGGCCAGCCATCCGATCAAACAAGGCAATGCACCGGGAAAACCACCTACTAAAACAGCAATGGAATTCTTTGTTTTTAAAGGGGTATAGATATAAGCATACACGAATAGACTGAATGCCGAGACCAATGCAGATGAAAGATTGAAAAAATACCACATCATGAAGACCCCGATCACCCCTGCGATCAAAGCAAAAGTATAGGCTTCCTGCTGACTCATTCTTCCGTCAGCTACAGGACGTGATTTAGTTCTTTTCATTTGTGCATCAGTATCTTTCTCTACGGCCTGATTGATTGCATTGGCGCTTCCTGATACCAGCATGCCTGCTACAAATAAAATGATGATCATCTTCAGATCATATCCATTACCGGGGGCCAGTAAAAAACAGATCACACATGAAAAGACAACCGTAAAACTCAAAGTGAATTTTATCAGTTGAAAATAGTCTTTCACTTTCGCAGTGATCGCGAAAGAAAAAGATGCAGGTGTGTTAATTGCTTTTCCCATTACTTCACTTAATCTTTAATTGGATGATTCCATTTGAAAAACAATGCCCTGAAAATTTCTCAGGGCATTTATATTTTTTTATTCTAACGCTATAAAAGCACTGAGTTTTTTAATGATGACTTTCTTCTTCGCCAACAGGTGTTGTTTGCGGAATAAAATCAACTCCGTCTTTACCGTAATCATAAGGCCAGCGATACACTTCAGGGATTTCGCCGGGCCAGTTACCATGACCGGGATGTATAGGTGTTGTCCATTCCAATGTATTTGACTGCCATGGATTCAGGGAAGTAACTTTTCTTCCTTTGAAAATGGAATAGAAGAAATTGAACAGGAATAATAATTGTGTTGCAAATACGATCATAGCAACAGTGCTGATAAATCTGTTCAGATCAATGAACTGCTTGAAGCTTTCCCAGTTACTGTAATCGTAATAACGGCGAGGCATACCGGCCAAACCTTCGTAGTGCATGGGCCAGAAGATCAAATAAGCACCAGCGATCGTGATCCAGAAATGGATAAAACCTAAAGTATTATTCAAATGCTTCCCATACATTTTTGGATACCAATGATAAATGCCTGCAAACATGCCAAACATAGAAGCCACACCCATTACGATATGGAAGTGTGCGATCACAAAATAAGTATCATGCAAATGAATATCCAATGCAGAGTTTCCTAACCAGATACCTGTTAATCCTCCTGAAATGAATAAGCTTACAAAACCTATTGCAAACATCATGGCAGGAGTGAAACGAATATTTCCTCTCCATAAAGTGGTCAACCAGTTAAATACTTTAATGGCCGAAGGAACGGCGATCAATAAAGTAAGTAATACGAATACCGATCCGAGGAAAGGATTCAATCCCGTGACAAACATATGATGCGCCCATACCAGAAATGCAAGAATGGCAATTGCAAATAATGACCCGATCATCGCCATATAACCGAAGATCGGTTTACGCGAATTAACAGATAAGATCTCACTCACCATACCCATGGCCGGCAATAGAATAATATATACTTCAGGATGCCCTAAGAACCAGAATAAGTGTTGAAATAAAATAGCACTACCGCCTTCGTTTGGCAATGCACCCACACCATTGATGAAAATATCAGAGAGATAAAAACTTGTTCCGAAATTTCTGTCAAATATCAATAAGATAAAACCGGATAATAATACAGGGAATGATAACACACCGAGAACAGCCGTAAAGAATAATGCCCAGATGGTCAATGGTAATCTCGTCATGCTCATTCCTTTGGTACGCATGTTCAATATTGTTGCGATATAATTCAAGCCACCCAATAAGGATGATACAACAAATAATGCCATGGCAACGATCCAGAGATCCATACCGGTCTTAGATCCGGGAGAAGCACTGCCCAATGCGCTCAAAGGAGGATAAGCAGTCCAGCCACCACTGAAGGGTCCTGTTTCAACAAACATGGAAGATAGCATCACGCAGCTGGCTGCGAAAAAGAACCAGTAAGAAAGCATATTCATGAACGGCGATGCCATATCTCTGGCACCCACCTGCAATGGAATTAAAAAGTTTGCAAAGGTTCCGCTTAATCCTGCTGTCAATACAAAGAACACCAATACGGTTCCGTGTGTGGTTACCAATGCATAATAAGCTTCGGGAGTGATCTGCCCGTCTTTCACCCACCATTTTCCTAATATATCTTCCAGCCAGGTAAAATGCGAATCAGGATACCCTAATTGCAAACGAAACAATACACTCATCAATCCGCCCAACACAGCCCAAACCATTCCGGTGATCAGGAATTGTTTTGCGATCATTTTATGATCCTGACTGAACACGTATTTAGTAATAAATGTTTCGTGGTGATGATGCATATGACCATCGCCATGTGTATCATGTGATGTTGAAACATCAACTGAATGGTGAAGAGCTGCTTCGTTACTCATATATAATCTTTGATTCGAGTTAGTAATTTATAACAACCAAAATACATTGGTTATGATTCACATTAATTTTTGGCGATTGCTTTTACTGTACTATCTGCTTTCGGCGCTTCCGGATCTTTTTCCGGGAATGACTGGAAGTACAATGGCTTTTGTTTTGCCATCCAAAGATCATAATCTTCCTGCTCTACTACTTCAATTACTCCCTTCATAGAATAGTGACCATTGCCACACATCTGATCACAACTGATCTCATACTGAAAATTAGGATTGTTGGTGATCTTCTTCATTTCAGCCGTGGTGAACTTAGGTGTGAACCATAGAGTGGTAGGAATACCGGGAACTGCATCCATCTTTAAACGGAACTGAGATAAACCAACATCATGTATCACATCTCTGGAACCGATGATCAGTTTTACGGGTTTACCTTTTACAACATACATGGTTTGTTCCTGAACAATATCATCATGTGTGGCAGGATCATCTTTTAAATTTAAAGAAGCACTATCTCTCCAGATCAATCCCAGTGAATTAGTAGCGGGATCGATATTCTTATAATATTTTTTTCCAAATACGCCGTCTTTTCCGGGATAACGGAATATCCATCCGAATTGTTTTCCTGTTACTTCAACTACCATTGCATCTTTTGGTGCATCGCTGGTAAAATAACTCCAGTTCCGTAAACCGATCACCACCAAAATGGTTAATACGATAGCAGGAACACCTGTCCACAATGCTTCTAATTTATTACTATGTGCAAAATAGACAACCTTGCGTTTATCGTTTTCCTGATATTTATAAGCGAACCAGAATAATAGAATTTGAGTGATGATAAAAACAATACCGGTGATGGATAGGGTTAACCAAAGCATAGAATCCACTCTTTCACCTTGAACACTTGCAGATTCGTGTGCCAATAAAGTTTTACCGAAAAGAAGGCTGTTGCAGTACCATACGCCTATCAAGCCCAATACCAGGAAGCTTACCATTAAAAAGCCATTCACCTTATTGGTGTTCTTACGATTTTGTTCTTCCCCTTTTAATATGGCTACGTATTCGCTTGCTTTCGATATCTGAAAGATGATTAGGAATACCAGAATAATTACTGCTACTGTTAAATTAAATGTCATGTTGTTAGGTTTGCGATGCTTAATAAAGTAACAATCAAATGGGCGATATGCTATATGAGCCTATGTATGATGTATAATACTTTCTTTTAGGAATGGATGATATTTTACGATCAATGGTTTTTTGGCTAAGGCTTTTGCAACAAAGAATATCATCAATCCTACAAATAAACTTAAAATTCCAAAATCGAGCCATCCCAATGTTACAACTTCTTTGCTGATACTTCCCATCACCATCTGATAAAAATCTATCCAATGTCCAAAGATGATCAATACAGCCATAAAAGTTACCATCGTATAGTTTCTCTTGGTAGAGCTTTTCATCAGGATCAGTAAAGGGCAAATAAAGTTGATGATCAGATTCAGGAAGAAAATCCCTTTATACGGGCCCTGTACCCTGTGCTTGAAATACAGTGTTTCTTCTGGCTGATTTGAATACCAGATCAACATATATTGAGAGAACCACAAATAAGTCCAGAAGATAGAGAACGCAAACATGAATTTTCCCAGATCATGTAAATGTTCCTGATTGGTATATTCTAGATAACCCTTGTTCTTCATATAGATCACCCACAATGCAATTAAACTTATGCCACTCACGAATGTACTTGCAAATGTGTACCAGCTGTACATGGTGCTGTACCAATGTGCATCCAGACTCATCAACCATAACCAGGGAACTGTTGATCCAACGGTCAATGCAAACCATACTGTGAATAAGGCTGCTCTAACTGTATTTCTCCAAATGAATGAAGTTCCTGTTTCGCCGTTAAATGCAGCAGCATCTGCTTCGCTGCTTATTTGCCTCATTCTCCATCCCAGCAAACTCCATAAACCAACCGCCAGTAAGGTCCAGATGGTAAAGAACTTCACATTCAGAAATCCGGATTTGCCTTTCAATACTTCATCGTTAGCAACAGCGTTTGTGTCTAACCAATGATAGATATGATGATTTCCGGAGAAGACAACGAATAATAAAACCGCAACAGTGATAGATCCGAATATTGGGACCATGGTAGAGATCGCTTCAGGAATACGACGGAAAGATTGTTGCCATCCTCCCATTGCTAATGTTGTGATACATATAAAGAACATACTGGCATTGGTGATCAATGTCCAGAAAATAGTGTTGTACATGATCGTGCCGATGAACACAGCCTGCTCTTCTTCCGTTCCTCTTCCTTTGGTAATAAAACCAATGATCAAAGCCAGCAAACCCACGCCGATTAAAGCGAATGCCCAAGTTTTGAGTTTTGCAGGAATTTCAAAATGTTCTTTAATAGATGACATGTTAATCTTTTATATCAGTTGTAAAATTTATTAATTCTTGGCAGTGGCATCAGCAGGTGCAGTAGCAGCTTTTGCTTCTGCCTGTTTCAACTTAATATATCTGATGATCTGCCAGCGTTGTTTACGATTTAATTGTGATGCATAACTTCCCATCAGGTTCTTCCCGTACATCACAGAATAAAACATTTGTCCTTCGGGCATTGCTGCATATTTTGGATCACCTACCAATGTTGCAGGTTTTGCAGGATAAGGTCCTTCGCCACTTTTATACAATGGGCCGTTGCCATCCAGTTTGGTTCCATGACAAATACCGCAGTTGATCAAATACAATCTTTCTGTTTCGGTATATTCTGCTTTCGATAAAGAATCAACCGGACTCTTTACTTGTTTGGCGGCAAAATAATTTGCCGTATCACCGAGTGCATCTTTGCTGAGAGGGAAAGGAAATTCTTCTCCGCGTGCGATCGTTCCGGCAACAGGCATATTCGTGTAATTGATGCCCTGATCTGCCAAATTGCTATGATCGGCATAGGTTTCATAGGCACGGCTGTAAGCCATATCGGGCATGTATACATTACTTGGCTTACGTTTTACATCGTTGCAACTGATGATCGCTGCCCCTGTAATTACTAAAGCTGTTATGATAAATAATTTCTTCATCGTCATTCAATTCTTATGATTAAGCAGCAACAATTTTATTTTGAAAAGGAACTTCGTCTTTATCATATCTTCCTAACCACCATCCGGCCTCGGCGATTTGCACATCGGTTTCAACAGCTCCTGCATTTGATAAAAAGCCGGTCAGATCATCCACATTTGTTTTATCTGTTGTTTCAATCACCATTACAAAAAGATCATCTGTTGCACGTGCATGAAAATGATGTTTTTTAATGAACGGTGACAACTGACAGAGATAACAAAACGTAAGCACCATACCTACTGCTGCAAACAATACCGTTAACTCGAAAGTAATGGGTATCCATGCCGGTAAGGCAAAATGCGGTTTACCACCAATATTCAAAGGCCAGTCGTAACTCAATATCCAGCTGATACAACCCAATGCGGTAGATGTACCTGTGATACCATAAATAAAGCCGGCTGTATGTAAACTTGTTTCGCGTAAACCCAATGCATGGTCTAGGCCATGCACCGCAAAAGGCGTATACACATCATGGATTTTATATCCGGCAGTACGAACTTTTTTTACTGCGGGAAATAAAGTTGCCTCATCATCAAAACAGCCAACTACGAATTTCTTTTTTGCCATATCAATCTTCCCTTTCAGGAATTTATTGTTAAGAAATGATCTTTACTTTTTATTAATTCGATCCGTCGTTTTCAACTACAGTGTGCCCATGTCCGCTATGTGCAAACACGTCGGGTGCCACATGTTCCAGATGTCCCATCTTGTCTTTATAACTTTCTCCTGTTGTCTTCAATACATATTTGATCTCAGCAATTGCTATCACCGGGAAATATTTTGCAAACAGGAAGAAGCAGGTAAAGAATAATCCGAATGTTCCTGTATAAAATCCGATCTCCCAAATAGTAGGACTATAATATACAGACCATGCAGAAGGAAGATAATCACGATACAATGATGTAACGATGATCACAAAACGTTCGAACCACATACCTACATTTACGATCACACTCATGAAGAATGTAACAAACAGGTTTCTTCTCATTTTACGGAACCAGAATATCTGCGGACTCAAAACGTTACACGCCATCATTCCCCAATAACTCCATCCGTATGGACTGAATAAATTAGCACGGCTATACCAGAAAGTATATCCTTCATATTTATTCTGACTATACCATCCCATGAACAATTCGGTGAGATATGCAACACCAACAATAGAACCCGTTAAAACAATTACTTTATTCATTGCTTCAATATGCCCCATCGTGATATAATCCTGCATGCCGAAAACCTTTCTGATGATCACCATCAACGTTTGCACCATCGCAAATCCTGAGAAGATCGCACCGGCAACAAAGTATGGAGGGAAGATCGTTGTATGCCATCCCGGAACTACTGATGTAGCAAAGTCAAATGATACGATCGTGTGAACGGATAATACCAACGGAGTTGATAAACCCGCCAATACTAATGATAATGATTCATGTCTCTGCCAATGCTTGGTAGAACCTGTCCAGCCAAATGAAGCAACCCCATATAAATGCTTACGTAATTTTGTTTTAGCTCGATCACGTACAGTTGCCAGATCGGGTAATAAACCACTATACCAGAATAATAAGGATACGGTGAAATAAGTAGAGATCGCAAACACATCCCATAACAATGGTGAGTTGAAGTTTACCCATAAAGGACCGCGTGTATTTGCATAAGGTAAAACGAAGAAGGCCATCCACACACGACCCATATGCCAGATAGGAAATTGACCCGCACACATTACCGCGAAGATGGTCATCGCTTCCGCAGCTCGGTTTACACCTGTTCTCCATCCCTGACGGAATAATAAAAGGATCGCCGAGATCAATGTACCTGCGTGACCAATACCCACCCACCACACGAAGTTGGTGATATCCCAACCCCATCCGATCGTTTTATTCAGGTTCCACTGACCAATACCATAAGTTACATCTCTGTACAAAGCATACACACCAAATAATAATAATGCTACTGCAATGTAAAAGCCAATGTACCAAAGTTTACTTGGCTTAGCTTCAATAGGGCGAACAATATCTTCCGTTACATCGTGATAGGTTTTTGTACCATACACCAACGGTTCCCTGAGCTGTGATTCGTACTTTAAATGCATCTGGTCTCGGTATTTAGCAGTTCATCGGTTTTATGTATGAACTAACGTTTTATATTTTTTGTTAATCAGCTTTTACTCTTTGTTCAACGTTCTTATTTCTTCTCGGCAGGAGCTGCGGGCTCTGCCACTTTTGTATCCTCTTTCTTTTCATCTTTCAGCCACTCGTCTTTTTCCTGCGTATCCAGATTTCTCACTTTTGCCAGATAGTTTACATTCGGCATCACGTGCAATTGTTCTAATGAATAGAAAGTACGCAATGAATTATCGATCCTTGTCATAGTGATCGCACTATGCTTATCGTTTACATTACCAAAAACGATGGCATCGGTCGGACATGCTTGCTGACAAGCCACTTTCACATCCCACTCATTGTTTTCTCCGCTCTTTAAAGGACGGCTTTCTTTTTTGGCTTTTAATTTTCCATCCTGCAAACGTTGTACGCAGAAAGAACATTTTTCGATCACACCACGTGAACGAACAGTAACATCAGGATTCAACACCATTCTTGTTAAATCGTCATTCATGTTCAACACAACATCATTTACGATGTCTGTTTGGTTATCAGGGAAGCTATCAGCGCCCGTATAATCAGCCCAGTTAAAACGGCGTACTTTATAAGGACAGTTGTTGGCACAATATCTTGTACCGATACAACGGTTATAAGTCATTTGATTCAATCCTTCGCTACTGTGGTTGGTTGCGGCAACCGGACAAACATTTTCGCAAGGCGCATTATCACAATGCTGGCACATCAAGGGTTGGAAAACAACCTTCGGATTTTCTATATCACCGGTATAATAACGATCAATGCGCAACCAGTGCATATCATGGAAACGCAATACTTCCGGTTTACCAACAACAGATACATTGTTTTCGGCATGACAAGCCACTACACAAGCAGCACAACCGGTACAAGTGTTTAAGTCAACACTCATCCCCCATTTGATACCGGGCTTATCGAAATACGGATAGATCGTTCCGTTCTTTTCATAATTTGCCAATCCGCCATAAGGGGCTAATTCTTTTTCTCTGTCATCCAGAATTTCATTGGGCTCTGCTTTAAAATCAGCCAATGTCAATTCCTTCATTATTTCAGTACGGTTACCCTGTGCTGTATTATAGGTTCCGTGCGTTTGTGTTAATGCTACTTTATATAATTCATCTGTCAGTTCTACTGCAGCATCGGCTACTGCATAACTTACAGTGCTGCCGTTCAGGCTGGCAAAACCAAATACATTTTTACCCGCTTCGTCTGCTGATTTTCCGATTTCTTTTGTACGACCATATCCGATCGCAATACCTATCGTATTATTTTCTGTACCCGGAATAATCAATGCAGGCAATGAAACAGATTTACCGTTCACTGTAACTTTTACAACTTTCTTAGGAGGCTGAACCTCATAAGCATCGGCCTGACCATTATTGGTCAAATCGATATCCAGTAATGTTTTTGCCATGGCAGGAGAAACAATCACATAGTTATCCCATGTTGCTCTCGTTACCGGATCGGGTAATTCCTGCAGCCATGGATTAGATGCACCGTTTACACCAACAGAAACTTTTTCATACAACACCAATTCTATCTTGCCGCCTTTTTTCGCAGCAAGAATTGCAGCTGTTGCAGCAGCGATCACACTATTATTGAATGCTGCAGAAGAAGGATTTGAAACTGTGGGATTGATCACGCCATCCTGTAATGCTTTATTCCATCCGTTTTCTCCGCCAATTTTATTACCCCAATATTTTTTTAAGAAGGATACATACTCTGTATCAGCAGCACTCCATTTCAATAAACTATCCTGCCATTGACGCGTTTTGAATAAAGGCGCAATGGTGGGTTGAAGGAATGAAATATATCCTGGTTTAACTTCGGCATCGCCCCAGCTTTCCAGATAATGATGATCCGGAATAACATATTTACAAAGCTGTGTTGTTTCGTCATTTTTTGGATTGAAAGAAACACTCACTTTCACTTTCTTTAGTCCTGCTTTAAATTTATCAGCATCATACCAGGTATATGCAGGGTTCGCACCAACGATGAATAATGCAGCCACATTGCCTGCATTCATATCATCCACTAATTTAGAAAATTCACCGTCTATTCCCTGACGTGTATTATATGTAGATGACCAGTCGATCGTATTACCATTTGATTGTAAAACATCATTGATCGCATTTACAATGATCTGAACATTTACATCATTGCTCCCGCTGACAACAATCGCCTGCCCTTTATTGGCCAATAATTGAGAGGAGGTCTTAGCAACATTTGCCAATAATTTGGGATCATCCAGATATGCAGCTTTGCCAGTTATGGAATTCAGTAATGCCAATGCGATGGCACCTGTTTGTGACGGACGATGCAAGTATCTTTCATCTGCATTGGAACCTGTTAAGCTAGCCACACTTTCAAAATGAATGTGCTTACTCATATCAGGTTTTTTCTCGTTTATCTTTTTCCCTTTTGAATATTGTTTTGCAAATTCAACCGGACTTAACCAGGTGCCCAGAAAATCGGCACCCAGACTCACGATCAATCTTGCATTATTAAAACGATAAGAAGGAATCACTTTCTTTCCGTAAGAAGCTTCATTGGCCAATAATATCCCGCTGTAAGAAACAGCATCATACACCACGTGTTTACTTCCCGGATACTTTGCTAAAAATTGATTGATAACTTCTTTTGATGTAGGAGAAGTAATTGTACTGGTAAGTAATACAACCGGTTTACCTGCAATGGCTTCAGCAACAGCTTTGTCGATTGCTTCGAATGTTACTTCTTTCGTATCGATGGTAGGGAAACGTAATCTGGCTGTATCATACAGATCCAGTACAGAAGCCTGAACCCTTGCTGATGTTCCGCCGGCTGTGATGGGGCTCAATTCATTTCCTTCGATCTTAATAGGTCTACCATCTCTCACTTTTGCCAAAACGCTGATCACATCACCATCCTGTATATAAGTGGTAGCATAATAATTAGCCACTCCCGGAACAATATCTTCGGGTTTATTTACAAAAGGAATTGCTTTTTTTACAGGCGTTTCGCAACTTGCCGCAATGGCTGCTGCTGCAGTACTGAAACCTACATATTTCAAGAAATCTCTGCGTGGCGTTTTAGATTCAAGAAAGCCTTTATCATCTGCTTCGATTGGTAATTCTTCGCCGAACTCATCTTTTGCTGATTGCTGATAAGCTTCTGAATTATTCAGCTCTCCAAAACTTTGCCAATACTTTTTTTGCTCCATTATATCAATTTGACAATTTGAGAATTTGGTAGTTCTGCAACGGGTTCCTACTCTTTCAAACCTCGATTGCAGATTTCAATTCAACATTAATAGTGACATTTCTGACACTCGGTTCCGCCAATTTTTTCTACAGTAATTCCTTTCGTGCTATCGATCTTCCCGTTCTTTAAGTCTTCGTGAAATTTCTCGTAGATACTATAGAAACCATTTTCTTTAAACTGAACCTTGGTTTCTCTGTGACAGTTGATACACCAGCCCATGCTCAGATCAGCGAATTGTTTTACTTCATCCATATTGGTGATCTCGCCATGGCAGGTCTGGCATTGTACCTTGCCTGCTTTGATATGTTGTGAGTGGTTGAAATAAACGTGATCAGGCAGGTTATGGATCTTTACCCATTCAATAGGTTTTGCTTTGGAAGGATCCCATGGTTTACCCGGTGTAAATCCTGCATATTCATATAATTTCTGGATCTGTGCAGTACCATTTACTTCTTCTCCCTCTTCTGTGTAGAATTTAGGGCCTTTGTATTCATTGATAGCCATATGACAATTCATACAAACATTCATAGACGGGATGCTTGCATGCTTACTGTCCTGCGCGCCGCCATGACAATACAAACAGTTTACCTGATTGATACCGGCATGTACTTTATGAGAATAATAGATCGGCTGTTCCGGCTGATAGCCTTTATTGCGACCCAAACCAATGGCGCCCTTTGTGGTATAATAACCGCCCACTAAGAAAAGTATGACCGTTGCAAATGCGATATAAGCTTTATTTCTCCAGAAAGGAACCGGCTCAGGAGCCAGGATGCCTTCTTTATCATCCGATAATTTTCTCAGATTACTGTTTACCTGCATCAGGGTAAATGCAATGATGGCAAGTATCAGCGTAAGGATACCAAACAGTAGTGTACTGTCGCCTTCAGGGGCAGGAGCACCACTTGCAGCAGCAGGTGCTACAGCAGGTTTCCACTCTTTGATGTATTTTAGAATAGCGCCAATCTCAGCATCGGTAAGATTGGGGAACAGGTTCATCGCCGTTTTATTAAACTCGTTGTACAAGTTATTGGCGTATGGGTCTCCCGTTTTCAGGAAAGCCTGATTGTTCTTGATCCATGAATACAGTTTTTTCTGATCAGGCCAACGGTCCTGAACGCCTAATAAGGCAGGCCCGGTAAGCTTTTTATCGATCGCGTGACAGGCTGCGCAATTCTGGGAAAACAATGCTTTACCATCTTGTGCATTCACTGTATTGCCGAAAAATAAGCTCAGAAAAACAATTGTACTGAGGAGAATGGTCTTGGTTATACTTCTGTGAGATATCATATTCACAATCTATTGTTCTTAGTGTGGAAAAATTACCATGAACGCTTGCAAAAATAGGGTAGTAGCAGCACAAAAACACAATGTTAAAAAAAATTTTTTAGCCTTATCTGGACTGCATTTCAGAGGATTGCAGGGTTTTGATTCGATTTATGTCATTTTTTTGTAACTGAAAATGTTGTATGGCGTTATTTAATTTTACCTGAAAGATTAGTCAGAATTTTATCCCATTTTTGAATCATGTTTCAAGATCTCAAGGAAAAATGGAAAGTAGATTGGTTTCAGTTTGCCCTTATTATCTGCACTTTCGTCTTCGGAGGAAGTTTTTGCGGTTATGCCGGAAAAAAGATCCTTGCAGCTTTGGACATTGAAAACGGCCTAGAAAGAATCAGCCTTTATATAGTCATTGTCTGTATCATCTGGCCTTTTTCGGTCCTGCTCGTCAGCATACCCTTCGGGCAATTCTCCTTTTTCAAGGATTATATTAAAAGGATCATGCGCCTATTTTCTACAACCAAGAAACAACATATTGCCATTTTCGCTTCCGGAACGGGCAGCAATACAAGAAAGATCCTCGAGCATTTTACTCACCATCCTTCTGTCCAAATTGCCCTGATCGTCTCCAATAAACCAGGGGCCGGTGTATTAGAGATCGCCAAGGAATATGATATTCCCACCCTCATTATAGAGAAAGAACGCTTTTTCAGGGGAGATACTTACCTGCAGGAGTTTAGGTCTGCACATATAGATCTTATTGTACTGGCGGGGTTTTTATGGAAAATACCGGCAGCATTGATCGCGGCTTATCCCAATAAGATCATCAATATTCATCCTGCCTTATTACCCAAATACGGTGGAAAAGGCATGTACGGGCAATTCGTTCATGAGTCCGTAATTCATGCCGGAGAAAAAGAAAGCGGTATCACCATTCATTATGTGGATGATAAATACGATCACGGCTCGATCCTGTTTCAGGCAAAATGCCCTGTTCTTGAAACAGATACGCCCGGTATCTTAGCGCAAAAAATACATCAACTAGAACATCAGCACTTTCCCGCCGTGATTGAAAAACTGCTGGCAGGAAAATAACCATACGAAATAATTAAAAGAAGAACTGCACCTGAAAAACCAACTGGTTACTATTGTAGATCGCTGAATTTACATTTGTAACAGGTGTTTTATACTTGTTGATGATGCCAATGATCTGAAACCTTGCGCCATAATTATCACTTAAATTGAAATTAAGCATAGGAGCAATTGTTGTTCTGGGATTATTGGAACTAATATCCTGCTGCCAGTATTCATATCTGCATGTGAGCTCTGTAGATCTCAGTTTTGAAAGCCCATGATTGTATCTAAGCAGGGGAATGATATAGATCCCCTTCATTTTAAAATTATTATAATCAATTTGCTTCGGCAAACTACTTGAACAGGTTGCAGAAATGATCGCAGCTACATCGTGTGCATTGGTATAAGAGGCTTCGAGTTCTGCTTCCCATTTTTTATTGAATTTATGGTTGACTCTGATATCTGCAGAAAAAGAACGCATGGCTTTTCCCAAATATTTTGTGCCTGCATTTGAAATTCCCAGCACAATATCTTTGATGGGTTCATATTCAAGCCTGAAAGCAAGATTTTTACTGTTATCATTGTCGCCATTGGTTTGCGCTGCAGAATTTACAGCAGTAACCACTCTTCCGTTACCATTCCAAACAGTTAGATAATAGTTCAATTGAATGTTCATCCTTTTTAAAGACCCCGTTAACGCTGCACCCACCTGAAAACTTGTCCAGTTGCTGCTCGACAAGGCCATGTATTGATTGGACCAATAATAACTTCTGTGTATCTGGATAGGATAAAGATCTTCTACCTGTGTATAAGGGCGAAATTGTCCAATCTGCAAATTCAGATATCCTTCTTTAAAAAACTTATACCGCATATATGCCATTTCTATCACTTTGTGGAAATCGGCATTTGCGTTTTTTAACTCTGCAAAATTTACAAGTAGACCGGCATCAATATTCGAGGTCAGGTCATAATTACCTTGCACCCGGATATATCTAAAACTGAAGCTATTGTTTACAACACCTGAGTCGGTTTGAACATTGTGAATACCGTTTTGAACGTCGGTATAGTGATCTAAGGATAAAGAATAATCTGCGATAATAACAGATGTGAGCTTTATTTTTTTTAGAAATACACTATCTGTGTTTTTTATTTGTGAAAGAGCTGTGCTTGCATTTATCAAAATAAGTAGCACTTTTAGAAAGTTGGAAATAAAGCCTGATCGTCTTGCCTTCATACTGCCATTGTTTTTCAAAAAGATAGAATCGCAAATGATGATTGGCCGAAGGGGATCTCTATTGGATTAAATCTTTGGACTAAAAAAATGCCAAGCTACTCTTTAAAGTAGCCTGGCAAAATGATTAAAGTCATATAGGAAAAACAAATGCTTCTCCTTATCCCGGTATCCTTGAAATATATTTTTCTATTTCTTTGATCTGATCCAATACCTGCTTGGTCTTCGGCTTACAGGCTTTGGCTTTTCGGAAGAAATCCTTGGCAGCTTTAAACTCTCTTTTATTCATGAAGATCTGACACATGCTTAAATAAGCAACCGCTTCGCTTTCCTTATCGGCAATACCCAATCGAATGGCAGCACGTACATAGCCTTCTGCCTGACGAAGATCTCCCTTCTGCATGGCCATCATTCCCAATTGCAATTTATTGGCACTTTCTGCTTCCGGCATCGGTGAGCCCAGTGAAGAACTTTTCTTTAAATGTTTTTCAGCACTGTCGAAATCCTGTTCCATCATGGAAAGATTCCCTTTGATGGTATAATAAGTAGAACGAACGGGTGTATATAGAAGACCCGGAAACCAAACAGTGTCCAATATCTTTTTTACTTCTTCCACCCTGCCCTGTTCCATCGGTTCCTGTATCAAACGCAGGGGACCGATAAAGAAGTGACTAAACAAGCCTATCACGGCAATAAAGTACAGCACAAAGGAAGGCCAGAATCCGGATACGATGTTTACAGCTATTGCTGCAACCACAGCCACCAGACTTAACCAAAAACGATATTTGATAATTATGTTGTAAAACTTCATAGTACTGCTTTGAGGGCTGCAAAGATAAGGAGCCGCTTAATACTTATCATCATTCACTTCTATCCAATAGCCATCGGGGTCCTTCAACCATAACTGATGAATACCGTCGGGTCTTGTACTGAATACCCTTTTATTTCCGTTTACATCCTCAAAAGCCAGGTCGTTCTTTTTAAGCATTTCGGCAAAAACAACAATATCCCCAACACTGAAACAGGTATGCTGGTTTTTATAATATTCTTTTTTAGCATCGGCACCCTGTATGATATGGAGCATCGTATGCGCCCCCGTTCTTAGCCAGATATGCTTACCATCGTGAAATGGTTCGGGAACAGTATCCAATCCAAGGATCTGTTCATAAAAGTTTCCCGATCTTTTTACATCTATCACATAAATGGCGGTATGATTCAATACTGCTTTTGGTTTGGACTGGTCTTGTGCGAACAAAAATGAACAACTCAATAATGCAACAACTGCAATCATTATATATTTCATAAACAACTTTGAGCATTGAAAATACCCAAAATAAAATTTATAAAATAAAGGTTTATATGAAACTGTTATTTTTGCGTGATTTCAATATTTGGTCCCGTAGTTCAATGCCCGCCCGGACGACTCCGGTCGGACGGGGATAGAATAGAAGTTATAGAAGTTATGTATTACGCATACGTTATAAAAAGCGAGGTAACCGACTTTCTGTATAAGGGTCACTGTGAAGATTTGAATAAAAGATTAAAAGAACATAATTCGGGTTATACCGAATCAATAAAAAAATTTATTCCCTTTCAGATTGTTTATTTTGAAACATTTTTGACAAGGGGTGAAGCTATACAAAGAGAGAAATATTTTAAAACCGCAGCTGGTAGAAGATATTTAAAGAATAAACTGGTCCCGTAGTTCAATGGATAGAATAGAAGTTTCCTAAACTTTAGATGTGAGTTCGATTCTCGCCGGGACCACATGTTATTTTATAAAATAACAAACAAAATAAAAACAGCCTCGTATAATGAGGCTGTTATTATTTTAGGATTGAGATATTTATTTTAAAGAATCTTATAAAATGGTCGCTTTTGAAAAGAAAAAATACTATTGTAAAAAGCCTCTGCAAAAATTCAGGAACTTTTCACAGTCTTCATAATTAGACATCAAGCCAAGTGATACCCTGATGGCTCCTCTCATCCTCCCTAGAAAATGGATCTTATCATAATCTGCATCTTCTCGAGCAGAATAAAAGAGCGAGAGTTCTTCTGATGTGATACAATTGGTGATCTCATCAATACCCGGATTACAAAAACAACCAATACGAATAGATATTTTTTGCGCATTGGCTTTCTGTTCAATTTCACTCACATTTATCTTCTTCTCATTTTTATCAAAGAAATTCATGATAATTGTTGAACCTCTTTTCTCATTATTGTTTGGGCCAAATATGTGTATCAATGGTTTACCAGTACTATGTATCAATTGATGTAATTCATTGATCAAATGGTTCGTTAAACAAGTTACCCTGCTTTGAATATTGTTCATCCCTAACTGTTTAACCCACTCTAACCCTGTCTTTACAGATGGAATAGATAAATAATTAACAGTCCCTTCTTCAAAGCGTTCCTGATTTTCTACCAGGAAAAATTCAGGCATTGTTACTGATGCATATGAAACAGTTCCTCCGGCAAACCAGGGTTTATCCAGTTTCTCAAAAGCGCTCTTTTTGATTAGCAATGCACCAACACCTGTAGGATAGCCAAATATTTTATAGAATGAAACTGACACATAATCCGGTTTTATTTCTTGAAGATCTAGTGAATTAGTTGGAACATATGCCGCAGCATCCAATAATACATCCCATCCATTGTTTTGTGCTGTTTCGATCCATCGCAGGTCATGTTTTACTCCGGACACATTGGATTGTGCAGGATATGCAAACAGTTTATGATGTTTATATTTTTTAGAAATAAGCTTTTGATGCAACTTAACCTCGTCAATTCTCAGGTCTTCCAAATAAACTGGGCAATACTCAAAACTTGCTCCTTTATTTTTAGCGTATTCTCTGATCCCGTTAACTGAATTATGATTATCAAATAGTAATAAAAAATGGCTCTTGTGATCAAACGGATATGACTCTCCAATTATTTTTAATGCCTGTGTTGCATTGGAAGTAAAAACGCAATAATAATCATCGCCTGCATTGAAATGATCCAATACTGCTTTTCTTGTCGATTCCACATGCATTGTTGAAACAATGGAAGTTGGGTTGGTTGAATGAGGGTTGCCAAATACATTATTCTCTAAAAATGAAACCTCTTGCTGAATCTGCCATTTTGAAAACAGGTTAGCTCCTGTGTAGTCTAAATAAACATGCCCAACTTTATCCAGTTGCGGATATTGCTCTTTTCGAATAGTATCGAATTTTTCAGCCGTATTGAGATAATCATTGTTTCTTTTACAAAAAGATTTGTAATCCATATTTTAGCCGGTTTCCTTAAAAAAACATTTTGAAAAAGGAGACTGCAAAACAGTCTCCTCTTTTTAACATCTAAAAACAAAACACAAGAGAGAGAGATTAATCCCATTAATAGCCAAACAATTCTGCAGGCTTTAATATTTTTACATCTCCAATCTTTTTTAAGTCATCAACATTTATTTTTCCCTGAGCACCCACTACACAAAGTGTAAATGGTTTGTTTGAAATATTTTTTTGATGAAATTCTAATGCATCTTTTATTGTCAAATGGTCAATGGCAGTATACTCGATTTTTCTTTCATCATAATCCAACCCTTTTGCTTTTGCATTCAGGTATGTGAAAATGAGGTCAACGCCGGATATTCTCTCAGTTTCAATATCAGTCTTTCGCTTTGCTTTAGCCTGTTCAAAAGCTTTCTCATTAACAGGCATTGTGGTTAATAATTGATTCATGCTATTTATCGCATCATTCATTTTATCTGCCTGACAGCCTACTGACGCTGCAAATGAAAAAGGGTTTTCTTTTCGGGGTGGCACCTGAAATACTGCACCGGTAGCATATGCCAATGCTTTTGAATCTCGAATAATTTGAAATACTAATGAAGTACCGCCCGCTCCAAAATAATTATTGAAAACCCTGATAATTGGTTCTTTTGTAACATCATACTCGCTTCCATTGATCGACCAGTTAATATCTGTTTGCAGCATATCAAACTCGGCAAATAGAACCAGATTTTTGTTTTGAGTAGTCGGTTTATAGGATTTAGGTTTAGGATAATCTGTGAATTTAGCAGGCAGTTGGTGCAGGGCTGCGATGGTCGCAGTAAACTTATCCTGAGCCAATGATCCATAATAAATAATATCATGTTTATAATTCATCAGGCTGTGAAGGAGATCGATCAGATCCTGAGATTGTATTTGTTGTATTTCCTGATTACTTAGTACATTATTAAATGGATTATCAGCCCCATATTTTGCATAGTTCATCAGTCCCAGCATGATATTAGATTTATTATTCTTTGCAGCGGGTCTTGTTTTTAAATAATTCCCTTTCAAGGCAGCTAAAGCAGCTTCATTCGGTTTGCAATTAGCAATCACTTCTTCCAATAATATTATTGCTTTCCCGAAATTTTCCTGCAATCCTGATAAATTAACAGCACAACTTTCGGCTGTTGCATTTAAATTGAATGAGCAGGCAAGGTCATAAAACGTTTTACTGATCTGTTCATTAGAATATTTATCAGTTCCCAGGTATTGTAAATATTCTGCCGCAACTGGAAGAAGTTTATTATTTCTTGACCCCATTTCAAATCTGTAATGCATCCTGAAACGTCCATCTTCATTGTTTTTCGCATAAAGTATCTCGGCAATACCTGTCCTGCTTTTTTGGAAATCTTTTGTAAAATCAACCCATTGCGGTGTAATAGGATTTACGGGCATCGCGAAAATTTGTTTTAAAAATTCTGATTGCATATCCGCATTGGTCTCAACGGGAGTGATGGCAGGTTTTTCTACTTTAACTGCATTTTTATCTTCCCCTTTTCTTTGATGAATTATTACATATCCATCTCCAAAATATCTATTAGCAACTTCTAAGATCTCCTGTTTGGTAAGCTTACTCATTTCATCCAGTTCATTTATTTCCTTATCCCAGTTTTCACATCGGTTTCGGATAAATGCTGTTGTTAATCCCATTGCCCTTGCAGTACTGTTTTCAATACTTGTATAGAAAGCAAGTTTATTATTTGCGATTACTGATCTGATCAGGGTGTCATCAAAATTCCCCTTTTTTAACTCAGTCATCTCTGCTAGTAATGTATCTCTTACCTGCTGAGCAGTTTGACCCTGACGGCCCGAAGCAGATATTATAAACTCACCATAATCTTTGAATTGAGTTAAACCGGCAGAAGAAGTCTGTACTTTTAGATTCCTATTAAGATCAATATCAAACATCCCTGCTTTTGTGTTGCTCAATATTTTGGAGATCAATTTCAATACCATCGCGTCTTTTGTTTCAGAACCGGCAGTTCTAAAAGCGATTCTTAATGGCCCACCTGAATTACAGTACACATTTATTTCAATTGCCTTAGTAAGTGCCGGTTCGAGAGCAGGATTATATGGTGTTACAGGATTGGGCTTCATGTAGGAAAAATAATGATCTATCTTTTTGATCATTTCATCAGCATCAAAATCCCCGCTCAATACTAAACCCATATTATTGGGTACATAATATTGCTGATAAAAATTCTTTATGGCAACCAAAGAAGGGTTTTTCAAATGTTCAATAGTTCCAATTGTTGTTTGCTGACCATAATTATGAGTTGGGAAAACTGCAGCATTCATTGCTTCTGATACTTTACGGGCATCATTATCTAATGCCCTGTTCTTTTCTTCATAAACTGCTTCCAGCTCTGTATGAAACAAACGGAAAACAGGATTGCGAAAACGTTCTGCCTGTACCAGTAAAAATTTATCTGTTTCATTTGAAGGAAAATCTTCTTCAAACACCGTTTCTTCCATTGCAGTATGTGCATTTGTTTTTTGAGAACCAATATCAGCCATTAGTTTGCTATACTCGCCGGAGATGGCATAATGAGAAGCTGCTCCTGATACTCGGTCGATCTCCTTATAAATTTCTTTCCGCATATCTGCATCAGCAGTTGAATTGTATTTTTCATATAATGCGTAAATCGTATCGATATAAGGTTTTTCTTTTACCCAGTTTATTGTTCCATATTTATCTGTTCCTTTAAATAACAGATGTTCTAAATAATGTGCTAAACCAGTATGATCTTTTGGATCATTGTTGCTACCCGCTCGAACTGCCATGCGATATACGATCCTTGGTTCTTTATGATTCGGACTCAGCATAACTGTTAATCCATTCTTTAAAGTGTAGACCCTTGTCTGTGTTGGGTCATTACTTACATATTTATAGGTATAACCATTAGCGGTTGCTGTTTTCCATTCATATTTTGTTTGTGCAGTTAGGAATGAAATACTCAATAAAAAAAATAAACTACTATTGATCAATAATTTTAAAAAGATATTTTTGAGAACCCGCATCACTTTAAATTTTATTATTTGAAAGCTTGTTTTACTTTATTTAAATGCCCGATAAATTTTTGCACATCAGGATCATATCCATAACCATCTTCAGCCAATCTCTTCTCGTCACCATCAACAAAGAAATAATAAGGCTGACTGTTCGCACCAAATTTCGAAACCTGCATATCCGCATTCTTATCTCCCAATGTTTCTATTTGTTTATTCAATGCTTTTGAAAAATATTGTTCGCTTTCAGGCAGATCAATATTGTTTACATCAACATATAAACTAACGATCACAAAATCTTCCTTCAATATTTTCATTACTTGCGAATCACTCCACACCTGCCCTTCCATCTTGCGGCAATTCACACAATTGATGCCTGTAAAATCGAGCATTAATGGCTTATGCAATTTTCTAGCCACTGCTAATGCTTCCTCATAATCAAAATATGTAACCATGCCATATTTTGTTACTACTTCAGGTTCATAGATCTTCATCTTCTCCGCATACTTTACAGGATGTGGAAGGGATATTTCGCCATAGCTGTTTTTTTTGGCCCCTTCAGAGCTTGCTCCTGATTCATTTCGGGAGGTAGCTGTAAAATCCTGTGTTCCCATCGGTGGTACAAATGCACTGATACCTTTCAATGGTGCGCCCCACAGTCCGGGCGTCATGTACACAGCAAATGTGAATGCTGCAATTGCAAAAAACAATCTTGTAACTGTTAAATAAGGAATGCCAAAATCATTCTTGGGTAATTCATCATCATGGTGAAATTTTAATTTTCCCAATAAGTAAATACCTAGTAAAACAAATATCACGATCCATAAACTGATGAAGACCTCTCTGTCAAGTATTCTCCATCCTTTCGACAGGTCCGCATTGGACAAAAATTTCAAGGCTAATGCCAACTCTAAAAAACCGAGCGTCACTTTTATCGCATTCAACCATCCTCCTGCTTTGCCCAGTACATTTAATTTGCTAGGAAAAAATGCAAACAAAGCGAAGGGCAATGCCAATGCCAACGAAAAGCCAAACATCCCTGTTAGTGGTCCCCAGTAACTTCCTTTAGCAGCTATCACTAATAAATTTCCAATGATAGGGCCAGTGCAGGAAAAGGAAACAACTACCAATGTTAGTGCCATAAAAAAGATACCCATAAAACTTCCCATCCCTGCTTTGCTATCTGCTTTAGTTGACCATGATGATGGCAATGAAATTTCAAAAGCTCCCAAAAAAGAAATACCGAAAACAAGGAATAAAATGAAGAATATAAGATTAGCTATCCAGTTGGTAGCGAGATTATTTAATGCCGAAGGGCCGAATATCAATGTCACTAAAAAACCTAATCCCGTAAATATTGTAATTATGGAGAGGGCATAATAAACTGCATTCTTTTTCCCTTCTGCTTTTGTTTTGCTTCGTTTTGTAAAAAAGCTAACCGTTACTGGGATCATCGAATACACACAAGGCGTTAACAAAGCTAAAAGCCCTCCTCCAAATGCTGCAAGGAATATCCATAATAAGGATCTATTTTCAATACCTGCATTTGAAGGAAGGACTAGACCATCTGATTTTTCAGAGGGATTTATAAAAAATTTAAATGGCTTATCTAAAGTTAAATATTCTTCTCCTTTTTTATAAAAACAACTCACAGAGCCTTTCACAACAAAACTGTCAGAAGTGAGTATATTTAATTTTTGAGACCATGTGACCGAATCGATGAAATAGCTAACCTCTGTATTTACAGCAGCATCTTTTTCTGTTTTTTTTGCCCCCTTTTCTTCTGTTTTCTCAGTGATGAATTTCAGGGTAGCTGAATCAAATGCAATGGAAGAATACAATCCATCTTCTTTGGTCTTATTGATACTGTATAGTTTGATCCCTGCAGAAATTTTTGCGGTCATACAAACCCTTACCTGTTTTTCATTCAATCTTTCTTTGCTAAATGAAAAATTGATAACCGAGTCGTTTTGAGCAAACAATTGCGGGCTGACTGCAATGATAAAGCAGAACAGTAAACAAAATCTTTTCATTATTATTTATGCAGTTATTTTAAAGCAATCGAAAATTCCTGTTTGGCAGGAGGTAGGCATTCTTTATTATTACACAACATGAACTCCACACTTCCCGTAATGTTTGTCTTTGCTCCTGACTTAACTTTCACTATTTGTACAAAATCAACTTTATCAGAGTATTGAAAAACATCCACGCCAAAAAGTGGTTCATTATGTTTATCCATTCTTCCCACTTCTTTTGTTTTTCCATCGATGGCGATCAATGGGTTCTTGATAAATACAAAAGCAGTTGGAACAGGACCGCCTTCCGGTGTAGATTGCGAATAAATATGCCAACCCTTCTCTACTATTGCAGTGCAATGAACTTCATAAACAGCGTTGGCGGTTTTCTTTGAACTGAAAGTCCAGCTAACAGGATTTTTTACCTGTGAAAAGGAGATTAGTCCAATAATTGAGAAAACAATTAAAAAGAAAATATTTTTTTTCATCTCAGTCAGTTTATATTCCAATCAAAAAATATTTTTTATTTATCAGCCAATACTTTTTCTAATACTTTTTTTAATTCATGGTCTGATGGCCTTGGTGCATCTGTGTTGATTATCTTTCCTTCTTTATTGAAAATCATAAACCTCGGAATTGTAAATAGTTTATAGAAATCATGAAAGCTTTTTTTGTTATCGTCAATCAATTGTATACCGCCTAATTTCTCATTTTGTACCATAGTTTTCCATGCCTGTTTTGCTTCGGGCACATCTATTGAAACACTTACAAATGCAATATCTCTGCCTTTCATCTCTTCTTCCAACTTTTTTAGAAAAGGTATCTGAGCCTTGCACGGACCACACCAGGTTGCCCATGCATCTACCAATACTATTTTGCCCTGCAGATCTTTCATGGTAACCGTTTTGCCGTTCACATCTTCCAATGAAAAATTATAAGCAGGTTTTCCTATTGCCAAAGCACCTTCGCCTGACAATAATTTTTCTTTTGCTTCAAATGTTTTTTGCAAATCTTCTGTAACCATGTATTTTTTATATGGCTTAATATTCTTACTAAATACAGCATAGTCATTTATTTTTTCCATTGCCACAGACACAAAAAAGCCCTTCAGTGTATCATTAGGTATTAATGCAAGCGCGGTTCCCATATTTTTTAACTTGCTCTTGTGCAATAAACTATCATTGATTGCCGATACCTGAGCAAAATTTTTCATTACAGGTATGCAATCATCAAGGTTCAAAATCGCTGCATCAGTAAACCTTTTTTGGTGAAGAAATGATTGTAATTTTTCTGCTGTGTATTTTATATGTGCAAATGGGGTAAATTGATACATTCCTGCTTGATCCACATCAAGATCAATTATCATCAACATTTGCTTATTGAATACGGGATCATTTGTTTTTATTTTTTGTTTAAAAGCAGTTGCCTTTGCTTTAAAATTATTGAATGATTCAATGGATAGGTTATTTTTTTCTCTTACCCTATTCATCACAGGGGCAGATATACCATACCATTCACTCAATAATTTATTCTGTTCACTTACATCTGTAACAATGCATTGCTGCCTTTCTAATTGAATGGTTATGGATTCATCAGGATGCAAATACAAACGCGCAGATAAGTCTCCCGGTATATCTGCTTCTGAAACTGTACTATATTTTCTAACAGCATCAGTAATATAAACGCACCCTGGAGTCTTAACTGATACTACAAATGCAAACTCCCTGTTTTTGTCAAGTTGGTAATCTGCAACTTTTACTTTTTTATTGTCTTTTATCTGAAATAATTCAAGTAAACGAATGGATGTATCAGGTACAATTCCATTGATTAGAGCTTGTGCATATATCGCTTCACCCAAGAAAATGAAAACAAAGAACGAAATAAGTTTTATAGTGAATGAATCTTTGTTTGAACTCATTTGATAGTTTATTTAAATAGATTAATTATTCGAAGAAAGCAATACGTTTAATTGTTTTTCCAATGTAGGATCTGAAGGGCGTGATGCATTTACAGAAATAATTTTTCCATCTGCATCTATCAATAAAAATCTTGGAATACTGAATGCGTTATAAAATTTTTGGAATTCACTTCCTTCGCCTCCAAATAACTGCGTTCCGACTAAATGCTCATTTTCGATCATATCCATCCACTTCTTTTTGTCTTTTTCTTTATCGATCGTAACACTTACAAAAGCGATGTTCTTATCCTTAAATTTTTCTACTGTTTTTTTCAAATAAGGCAATTCAGCTTTACAGGGTGCACACCAGGTAGCCCATATATCCACATAAACCAATTTCCCTTTAAAATCGTCCATTGTAAAAGTCTTTCCGTGATTATCCTGCATCTTAAATGCCATGGCAGGAGCAGCTTTTAACAACCAGCTTTTGTACATCGCTTTCTGTTTGGCTGCATATACTTCTTTCATATGGTCAGTTATGAAATATTTTTCTACCGGATTAATGGCTTCTTTCATAGCGTCGTAACTACGGTATTGACTTAATTTGGTAAGCAGATACAAACCTTTTATGGTATCGTTGCAATAAATATTCAACTGGTCTTCCAGTTTCTGGGTTAAGAAACCTTTTTTTTCGTCTTCCGACATATACTTCGCTTTAATAACGCGGTAATACAAAATCATATTTAATGCATCAGCGAAATGCAGTATCCTGGCATCGCAGAATTTTTTATCTTCTACAAATGGTTTATAAAATGGAAGATAATATTGCGGTTTGGGCAGTTTAGAATTGCTGCTATCTTCTATAGTTTTATGTGTAACAGGATCGATTTTCGTGAGAATTGGGGTACTCATAATCTTATAAGCCGACAGTTCCATTTGCTCTTGAGCAAAAAGCTTGAACCATCCATCAAATACAGGATTGTTGCTCTGTTCCTTTTGAACAAAAGCAGTGACTACAGGTTTTACAGAAGTATAATTTTCTAGAAAATCTTTAAAAGAAATTGCCTTATTACTGATATATGCAGTGTTTTCATACAACATATGAGTTGCCGGTTCAGAAATGACAGACCAATCATGCATGATCTTATTTTCTTCGGATCCATACACCAATTCCCAGCCTTTGTCTTTATTGATATTAAGTTCAACCTTATCTCCGGGTTTCAAATAAATGGTAACTAGCCACCAACCTGTCCTATCTTTTAAATAATAAAATCCTTCTTCTTTTACAGGTACTGCGAGCATGAATGAATGGGTACTGTCCATGGGAACTGAAGCAACTTTAATCATATTTCCTTCCTGTACGCCGTAAACTGTCATTTCACTGCTGAAATTTCCTCTTACTCTTTTATCTACTCCTTTAATGATACAAACCTTTGATTGACCTACTGTTTTACCTGCTGTGCAAAATGCTGTTATCATAAAAAAGATAAAAATGCGATAGAACATGTTTTTTGTTTTATTGATATTTTTTCAAAAGTATTTGTAATAATAAAGTGTATGCAGAGAAATAAAAACCCTTAGTGTTTTAAAATTTATCGGTGAATATGAAAATAAAAAGGGGAATGAAATAAAGAAGTCTGATATGCCTCAAAATTTCATTCCCCTCAATTTCAATATTCTTCTATTTACCTGCAACTTTCTTAAAAGCAAGATCTTTAATATTTCCAAAGCCGCTGTAAACATTTGAATAAGTAGATCCCGAAACCTCACCGGCACTGGTTAAATTAAATGTATACAATTTACCCTGTCCGCTTTCCTGTGTGGCTACAGCCAATACAGTACAATCGCCGGGAGCATAAGTGGGTGCTGTTATATATTGCGGCTTAAACAGCTTCACTATATTGATCTGCGTTCCTGCCGGAAAGCTATACACGATATGCGCAATACCGCTTTTTGCATTCAACACATATATATCACTCCCACTTTCGTAATACACCTGATATGCATAATCAGATGAAGTGAAATTTTTTGCAGTTGCCAGTCCCGGCGCACTCGATATCGAATAAACTGCAATCGCATTGTTTTGATAAGTAGGTAAATTATTACTACCTGTTTTATTAATTACCTGATATAAAAACAAAGAATCATTTTTGTTATTTTTAAACAATGCAAAAAAAGTGCTGTTGAATTCATTCATAAACCCATCAACTGTATTATCTATATTCAATAATTGTTTGCCGATATTATTCATATCAAAAGGGGCACCGCCTACTGGAACTAAACCAAAACTGGCGATCCCATTTATGGTAGTAGAACCACCATACACAAAAAGAAATCTTTGGCTTAGATCATCATATACAATCCATGAATCATAACCCGATGCTGCTGTTTTGGATCCTGAATTACAAAAAACATGCGGATTGATCTTGAGATTAGTATTACCGATACCGCCGGTATAAGGGCCAACAAACTTATTTACCGGTAAATTTGTACCAAACACACACATGTATAAATTATTATTATCAAGTAATAATGTAGATTGTGTTTGCAGTCTTGCACTAAAGGTCTGTGGTTTTCTTACAGTTGGTACTGCATAAAAAAGATCTTCATATCCTGCTACTTTAACTAGTTTCAAATAATCCGCCTGCACCATATCAGTTCCCGATAAAATATGTATCTCCTGATTCGGATTTTGCCTTGCGGTGTTTACTACAGTTATTGAAAAAGCATCTTTAGGCAAAAATGCTGCGTTGTTCAAAGAGTATATACCATGTAATGTTGTCCCTGCATTAGGAAAAGGTATATATGATACATCGGAACCATTGCCGAACTGCTCTAATACTAACCAACCTTCATTCATCGAAAGAGCATCAGGTGTTACTGTTACATAAAATGTTTTAAAGAATGTAACACCGCTAACCTGATCTGTTATTTCTACAGTCACTAGATAATTATTGGGGATCTCTAATATCTGTGTGGCTAAATTTTTTTGTGTTCCGAGATTTGGATGCTGAGGATTAGGTTGAATGGTATTGAACGGAGTTGTAATGATCCATTTATATTTTAAAGAACTATCCGGCGAAGGGATGGTCTGAGTAAAATCGATATTGATGCGCAACGTATCGCCCGATGCCACGATAAAGCTGTCTGTAGCAGCAGTTGTCTTTATACCCACTGTATTTACTGCAGTGTAGTTATAATTGCCCTTGTCTTTATAACAACCTGCTGAGAGCAGGCCTACAGCGAACAGCGTTATCAGGAAAGGAAAATATTTTTTCATTGCTATATTTTTATCAGACAATTTTGTTTATTACTTTTTATTTAATCTCCAATTATGGTATTGTTACAATATTCCCATTCTCATCTTTCAAAGGGGGATTATTAACAGGGTTGGCATTATAAATAGCTAAAGCATTTACCACCTGCGACCTGTAAAAAAGCATTTGATTACCTGGAACAGGGATTGTAGATCCGGGTGGTGGTGAAACAGGACTTGACCCAAAATCAGTAACGCCCGTTACTGAAATTATAAAACGATATTTTACGCTTGTCCACGCCCCAAAATAGGTGCTTTTACCTGCATACAGATCCCAATCAGCAGGCTTTGTTACCATATCATTTATTTTAATCAAATAAGTTAACTGGTTATCTATACCGGTTTGAAAATCATTTGAACTCACAAGTTTAACCCATAGCCTTACTTCTTTTGTTTGTATATCCGTAGAACGTTTTATGATAACAGGTAGGCTTGCAGAAAAACTGTCCTTAGGAATAACATATTTATCAGGCAATAAACTGTAATTAGTATTCAGTATAGCCGTTGTATTTGCGGTATCAGACACCAAACTTATTACCCTGTCCCTTCCTGTACTATCTCCAATTATACGAACTGATATATACACTGTATCCTGTGTTAATGTGAAAGGCTTTAAAGAAAAACTATAGGTCATGCTGTCTTTATAAGGATTAGTACTACTCTTAAACACATAGATCATAGCAGGCGAATTGTAAAGAGAAGGGTTTTCCTTTTTACAACCTGACCATAAAATACATGCAATCAGTAAAGAGGTAGAACTTATAAAAGAAATTATTTTTTTCATCTATTCTATTTTGATGATTATTATGAATGTTTATCAGCGAAACTGAATTTCGTTATCAGGCAATGGCAGTATATAAGGTGCCGAACCAACGGGTACTGTATTGGGATTATTTGTGACTGAATTCAGATTAGTATTATTTCTTTTATAGTAAAAGAACAGTTGCCCTTCCTGTACAAACTCTTTGCGGTATTCCTTTAATATTTCAGTTTTTAATGTGGCAACAGTAATGCTTGTTGGTAAAGCAGATAATCCTCTGTTCATACGAACAGCATTCAAATAACCTACTCCTGATACAGGATCAGATGCGCATTCAGCTGCGATATAATACATTTCAGATAACCGTATCACAGGTATGATCTTGCTGTAGGTATTACCATCATTCAGTACAGGATTATCCTGCCAGAATTTCGCGGGCAACCTTGTGCCGTTGTATAAGCTGAAACAAAATAATAAACGATAGTCGGTACCGGAAGATTCATAAACTGTGCTGTTGTATGCAGATGTTTGATAGGATAATGTTGTACTTGAAGTAGTTTCAAAATAAGCCGTTTGTAATGTACCTAACTGTGCTATATATAATGAGAATAATTGTTCTGTAGAAAATGTACGATCAGGCGAAGAAGCTGTTATTTGGCTCTTTTGAATGAAAGGGAAAAGACCGGAATTGATCACTGCCAAAGCATTTGCATTCGCATTTGTTTTATCACCATTGTATAAATAGATCCTTGCCATCAATCCCTGTACAGCCCAATAATTCAAATGGTTTTGTGTGTATGTAAGAAAGGGGTCCACAGAGTTAGAAGTATTGATTGTTTTCTGTACAGCCAATAATTGTTTGGCAGCAGAAAGATCAGCAATACAGTAGTTGATAACTGCCCCGAAACTGCTGAATGCTGTAACAGTTACCCCGAAATTAGTTACATATGGTATTGCCTTTTGAGTAGTGTCACCAAAGGGTGCGGGTTGTTGACCAAACATTCTTAATAGATCGAAATGCAATTGAGCACGCAATGCCAATGCCTCACCTTTAACCAAACTGTAATTATTGCCAGTGAAGATTGACTTATTATTGTCAATCTGCGATAAAATGTTATTTAATCCGGAAATACAACTGTACATAGTGCTCCAAATATTTGCAATATTGCTTTTAACTGTAGCATCAGAAAAATTATAAAGTGATCCAGCCTGGTATAAAGGTCCTGTTGTTGAATAAATATTATCAAAATTACCTGCCAGCTGATCGATCAATCCAAAAGTGGTACTCGCACCGTATGCATTAGCATCACCCATTTGCGTATAAATACCGATCAATGCATCTTTATACCCTTGCTCAGTACTGAACATTACTTGTTGAGGTACTTGTGTTTGGGGTATCACATTTAACCATTTGTTGCATCCCGCAAAACTTATTGCCAGAAAAAAAATAATGGTTGTTGTATAAATATTTTTCATTTTCATCTCTTGTTTATATTCAGGATTAAAAAGATGCGCTGATATTAAAACTTACATTCTCTGCAAAAGGATAGGCTGTACTACGTTCTGCCTGCACTGTGCTTACCCGGAAAATATTGTTCATCAACAACCCGATTCTTGCATTCTGCATCCTGAATTTTTTTTGAAATTTAGCAGGTAGAATATAAGAAAGTGATGCGCTGGAACAATTGATAAAATCGTTACGCATCAGGAAACGAGAAGTAGCATTGGTGACTGATGTGTTCAATGTTCCATCAAGATTATTGATGCCTTTAAAGAAAGCAATATCCCCCGGTTTCTGCCAACGATCAGTAAGCACTCTAGCATCTAGATTTTTATTATATATTGTGTTGTTAGGGTTACTTGCTTGATTAGCAGGAGTAAGTGTCATGTAAACATTTTCAACCTTATCTGCCAGTGTTTGGTTGTACAATTGGCCATTATACTGATAATTGAAATACAAGCCCAGTGTAAATCCCTTCACTGTAACATTAGAACCAAAATTCCCTATCCATTGCGCTATACCATCTCCTACTATCACTTTATCAGCAGCATTCCAAGTAAATGTTTTACCTCCTGAAGCTGTTTGATATAATTCCTGCCCGCTGCTTGGGTCTATACCAAGTGACTTAACAGCCCAAATTGAATTCACGCTTTTGCCTTCCTGATATAATAATGTGGGGGCTGTTTGTTTTCCGGAATTGTTGATCGTATTCAATTGTTTCAATGAATTTGATATCTGCAATATTTTGTTTGTATTATGCATTCCATTCACAAAAACACTCCAGTAAACAGATTTTCTTTTATTCTGTAATACAAAATAGTTGAGATTTATTTCTACTCCGGTATTTTGCATGGAGCCTAAATTGTCTTTATAGCTGCTGAATCCTACAGAAGGTGCAGTGGATATATCTAAAATAAGATTATCTGTGTGGTCAACATAATAATCTGCTTTTATGGTTAGTCGACTTTTGAACATCACTAGATCCGTACCAATATTCTTGTGCAGGGTTTGTTGCCATTGCAGATTAGGATTGCCATAACCTAACAGAGATGCAGCCAATTGGCCTCGATACTGTGAATTCGTTGAATAGCCGTAACTCTGATTGGCCAGATAAGGCGGGAAATTTTGTGTACCCGTCTCGCCGATACTTGCTCTAAACCGCATTTGGTTGAAAATATTTTTTAAAGCACTAAAGAATTTTTCTTTGTGTGCATTCCAAGCCAAGCCTGTGGCCCAAAAAGGAGCAAAGCGGTTATTAGATCCAAACTGGGAAGAGCCATCTGCACTTAAAGACAGATCAACCTGATATCGGCTATCATAACTATAATTCAGGTTAGAAAAAAATGATGCCCTTCTTACAACATTTGCAGATGCACTTGGTGTTGAATTGGCTACATAAGAATTACCCAGAGAAATTAAATTCATATTATCACTTGCAAAACCATTCACCGAGATCCCGGTAGCATTTGAAGTTTGTTGCGCTATAGAAGTTCCGGTAGAACTAAAGAACTGATGCTTGCCGATCTTTCTGTTATAATCTAACTGCAACCCCCCTTCAAATCCCGTAAAATCACTCCATGATTTATTATATAAACCTTTAAGAGTATAATTGGTTTGGGATGCAAACATGGTATGACTTGGAGGAAAGAATTGATCCGCCTCATCCGTTTGTTTGGTGATAGAAAAACGACCAATCACACGAAATCCATTGCCAATTGTCCAATCAATATTTGTATTATTAAAAACATTCGTGTAGAGAGAATAATCTTTAGTATTTACTGTTGCATTAAACATTGGATTTGTAAAATACCCGGATGTAGTACCATAATTTACATTATCCAATATCTTTAATAAATTGCCTATTGAGTCGCGGGGTGCATAATATGGAATGGCATCACCATATTGGCTGAAACTTCCATAACTACTGTTATTTGATTTGTTGAAGCTAAAACCGGTGATATTTTTAAAAGTCAGATTTTTTTTATGGTAACTAAGGTTTACATCTACTGCATAGGTATTACGATCTGATCCAATCATAACACCAGTGAGATTATTATAACTTAGATTCAATGCATAACGAATAGATTGATCCCCTCCTTCTAATGAAAGTGAATGATGTTGCCCGGTGCCCACTTGTAAAGGTTTAGACAACCAGTATGTATTAATGCCTTGTTTCACACCATACAAACGTTGATTGTATAATTCTTTTAATTGAAGGTCAAGTGCAGGATTATTGCTGCTATATAATCCTACATTTTTTTCCAGTTGTAATTTATCAGGTGCATTTAAAAGATTATAAGAAGTTAAGTCAGGCATTGTTACCTGTAAATTACCTGAATAAGAAACTCTTAGTCTTCCTGCGATAGGTTGTTTGGTCTCAATAACAATTACACCATTTGCAGCCCTAGATCCGTATACAGCTGTAGCTGCAGCGTCTTTTAAAATTGTAAATCTTTCGATTCGGTTAATATCCAGATCATACACCTGTTGTAAACTAACCTGAAAACCATCCATTATAAATAAAGGTTGGCTTGGATTGTTGATATATGACGCAGTAAAATCAGCACCTGAGGGAATAGCGCCTCCGGTAGTAGGAACAACTTGTGCTGTAGTACCTGTTTGAGGAAAATTATTTGTTCCTCTTATCTCGATCTTCGGCAAAGTATTAGGATCACTTCCCATAGTCGTGTTATCAGGTATCCGCATAGATGGATCAAAAGATTTCATAGCATCAAACACGTTCAGTGTATTCACTTTCCTTAATTGATCGCCGGTCACTGAAACACCGGCACCTGTAAAATTTTCAACGGGCCTTCTGTAATAACCTGTTGATATAGACACATCACTTAATTTTTTTGCAACCCTCACTAATCTGACTGTAAAATTTTGTTGTAGTCCTTCAACTTTCAATGTTTGTGTAGCATACCCTGTATATGAAATCAATAACACTGCATCCTTTGAAATATTTCTCAATTCAAAGCTTCCATCATTTCCGGCCAAAGCACCTCTGTTGTTACCTTTCACTGCTATTCCTGCACCTAGTAATGCTGTGCTATCATCATTATCCAATACTGTTCCTTTTATTGTAAGGAGCGCATCGGTGTTGGTTACTACCGGATGCTGTTTAGTTACAATTTTAACGATGATAGATCTATCCAATAATTCATATCCTACAGGCTGGTCTCTAAAACAATTATCCAACACTTCTTTTAATGTTGCATTTTTCAACTCTACACTAATTGGCTTTGTTCCCTTTAATTGTTCCTTTGTGTATGTGAAAAAATAGCCTGATTGTTTTTCAATAGTTGGAAATACGCTTTCTAATGAAACATTCTTTACTGAAAGTGTTACTGTTTGAGCCATTAATGGAGAACCCATAAACAGGCATGCAAAAAATAATAGTATATACATTCCTTTTGAGACGAAAAGATTTTTATACGATCTTCTCACCCAAAAAAAGTTGCAGTAGTTTCTGAAAAGCATAGTTTCAATAGTTATGGTTATATAATTACCATTGCACTTTTACGCAATAGCAATCTGAATATTGTGATCTGTAATTTTGGCCTATCTGATCAGTTAAAGCGTAAAATCCAATTAAGGCATCACCGTAACATTTTTCCCATCAATAATAAAATGAACTTTACCTGTTTCTTCCAGTATTTTAAAGAGTTGGATCATGGTCATATTTCTTGGCAGAGTTGAAACAAAATGGTCGGGCACTTTCCCTTCGTATTTAAAAGAAATATCGTACCACCTTTCTACCTGATGCATGATCTCATCAATTGTAAGGTCATTGAATTTAAAGAGGCCATTTTTCCACGCCATTGTTTCAGCCAGATCTGCATCTTTAACCAATTTTATGGTTTCGTTCTGTTGCAATTGTGCCTGTTGTCCAGGTTCCAAAATCTGTGTGGATTCTCCCTTTCTTACTTTTACAGAGCCTTCTAATAAAGTGGTTTTTATTACAGACTCATTATCATAAGCCATTATATTAAAATGTGTTCCCAAAACTTCTACCCGCATATCATTGACCAATACATGAAATGGTTTATCGGCATTTTTTGATACTTCAAAATAAGCTTCACCCTGCAATTCAACTTCACGTTCATTACCGGGAAATGAAGTGGGAAATTTCAAAGAAGATGCCGCGTTTAACCAAACCTTTGTTCCGTCACTCAGCAAAACCTGATATTGTCCCCCCTTTGGCGTTGACACCATATTGAATAGTACTTCCGTTGCTTTCTTTTGATTGTCCTCCGTATATGCCAATTCTCCTTCTGCAGGTTTTTCGATTAGTGCATTTGCCTGAATTGCCAATTCTCCCTTTCCTGCACTATCCAGTGTAATTTTACTTCCATCAGCAAGTATCAGGATCGCTTTATTACCACCTGGCTTAATATCATTTTTGAATCTTTCCGTTTGAGAAGCCAACACTTTTATTTCATCAGGCTTATTCAGATACCATAAAATGGCAGACCCAGCCATCAGAAATATAATTGCAGCATATTTCAGCCATTTTCTACCCCAAATTGGAATAATAGGGGTCATTTTCTTATTCTCTTCTTTTATCTTTTCCTGTATCTGCACAAATATTCTGTCTCTTATCTGTTCTTCGGATTCTTCAATTTCTGTAACTATTACTTCTTCATCATCCTGCCAGTTATCGTACCAGGTATGCAATCGCTTCGCTTCCTCTTCAGAAGCAGTGCCGCTTAGGAATTTTTTAGCTAGTTCTTCTAATGTTTCTGTACTCATATCGATCTGTTTTCGGGCAACCCGTCATGTTCCCTATAATTAGAGACATCAACAAAAGAAATACCCTTAGTATATAAAAAAATTATTTATGATATTATAAGATAAAAAGAATAGAAAATGCTTCGCCAATATTTCCCCTTATAATCTTGAGAGCCTTAGTAAGATGCGCTTCAGCCGTTTTTTGAGAAATACCCAGATGATCGGCTACTTCGCTTAAGGGTTGATCCAGCAGTTTATTGTGAATGAAAACCATTCTGCACTTTTCGGGTAGTAAATGGGTCATTTTTTTGATAATTTCTAGCAATTGCCTGTTATCTATTAATTCTGATTCGTCAATATCTTTTTTGGACGTTTTGGAATGATTGAATGTTTTCTCTTTTTCCTTTTTCTCTTTGGCAACATGACGGTAAACAGCATATCGGGTCATAGCTGCTAGATATAACGGAAGCGACTGTATCTGAAGATCCATCCTTTTCCTCCAAAGTGACAGAAATACATCCTGAACAATCTCTTCTGCGGCATGGGCCGATCTCAGGTGTTTATGAGCTAAGAAATAGAGCCTTTTCCAATAATGATTATAGATAGCAGCAAAGGCTTTTTCGTCTCCTTTTTGAAGTTGATTGACTAACTCATTATCCTGATATGAATTTTCAGAAATCAAATGTGAAATCGGGGGTTTCGGGGGTAAATGTATATAAAAGACAATGAATCACTAGTGAGAGTTGCATTATCTTGATTAAAATGGACAATCATTCCCTGATCATCAAAAACATTTTTACTAACTTTTTTTAAGTCCATTGACCGGATTCAAGTTTCATAAAAAATAAAGCCATCTTATAAAAGATGGCTTTAAAAACACAGAGGGGGTTTAATTTAAATAGATTTTATTTTTGCTCATCGTCCTGAACAATATTATTTTTCCTTCTGTTCTCTCTTATTTTCTTCACACCATAACCAACACCTCCTGCAATCAACAGCGACAGTCCACCATCAATCGGTGCATCACTTGGTGGTGTCGGTTGTGCCAACAATGGTAACACTGGAATTAAAAAACAAATAGTAAGTAATGTTATATTGATGATTTTTGCTTTCATGTTGATGATTTTTTACTTTGAAGATTAATTATTGTTTTATCCATTTTTGTGTTGGCAATACTTTACCATCTGCGATCAGTTTAATGAAGTATGTTCCTGCTGATGTATTTTGTGTTTGTGCAATATTTACTACTCCTTTCATTACACCGCTAAATACACCTGACTGCATTACTCTTCCATTGTTATCTACCAATTCCCAGTTCACTCTCTGGTAATCTGAACCGATTACAATATTGAACTGATTGTTGGTCGAGGGATTATTCAATAACAGTATTCCATTACCTGTTACAGTATTGATCTTTGGTTTATAATTCAATGCTAAAATGAACCGGCTTACTGATGCAGAGTTTGGATCTGCTGTAACAACGAACGGATAACTTGCAGTAGCAGCATCTATCAGTGTTGACTGATTGCTGTAATTATCCACCAGGTAAACTTGATTGCCTCCGTACATGGCAGAGAGCAAAGATGTATTGAAACTATAATTGCCTGCGTCCATATTCTTTGTTCCCAATGCAATTACTCTTTGCTCAATATCTTTTGATCTTAATGCAGAACCATGAAAAATGGAATACGTTGTTCCGTCATTACCTATTACAGAAAGATCTGCTCCTTTCACTCTTCCCAGATCATAAGCATCATACTTATCATCAAAGCCATCTGTTGCAGGATCAACTCCCCATCTTACCACTACCTCATCGCCATATGTTTCTCCCTGTTTCAATAAAGAGAGTTTAATAATGCTCTTGTCTTGTGATGTTGATGGTTGTACACCAAATAAACTTGCCATTGCTGCACTGCTTGTTTTGTCTGATTCCTGTATGCTTAATGTGGTGGCACTTGTTGAATGAACAAAAAAGCCTGCTCCGTTTTCTATAACATTGGATTGGTTACCACTGTTTGATCCGTTCACATAAGATGCATATGCTGTTGTATTGGGATCATAACGATAAATCGCATTTTGTACTCCTGAAGGATTATTGCCGATAATGGTTGTCCAGTTAATATTGGATGCATAAGGATTGGCTATTAAGTTCCATCCTTTATTGGTATTGCCACTGCTGTAACCCAGTGCTATACTTTGTGTTCCTGTATTTACAGGGCCTGTAAAATTGATGGCTGATGAGATCGTACCACCGCTTAATAATAAGCCTTTATCAGAAGTGATGGTACCACTTGTGAATGGTACCCATCCGGCATTTACTCCTCCGCTGCCGCCATAAGCACCATTATCACCTGCTTCATTATAAGAATAGGCATTATAGCCTGAAGTATAAAATCCTCTCAATGCTGACTGTGAAATTGTTGTAGCTGCTGTAAATGGCAATCCTACCATTCTCCATTGCAGGCTGCTTCCAACATAGCGTTGCACATTTACATTACCGCTTAAATAACTGCCGCTACCCTGTGCAATACTGCCTGTTCCGCTTGACGTAGATAATAAAGTTAAATAGCCGCCTGTTGTAAGAGCTCCTGCTGTTGGAGTAAATGTGCCTTTTAAATTCAGTGCATTCAATAAAGTTGCAGAACCACTACTGGAATTTAATGTGAAATTATTCAGCACATTCGTTGTACCTGCTGTTGTTTGATCAAAATATAAATTAGCAGAACTACCTGCACCACCAATGGATAAGTTTGATGTTGCTGATCCTGTTACAACTCCTGTACCTGAAATATTTCCGTTAACGGCTAACGTATTTGAACCGATGGTTATTTTTGTGGATGGTTGCAATCCTAATCCTGCCGTTGTTATATTGCCTGTTAACACAGGATAGTTTGTTGAACCATAACCTACCGTTACAGCATCAGAAGATGATGGTGTTGAACCATCTCTCCAATTCGTTCCTGTAGCCCAAGTAGTTGAAGTTGCGCCGATCCATCTTTTGCCAGTTGACTCATATGCACCAACATCCGGCAATGTGGATGATCGTGTAGCACCACTATAATCAGTTGTAATACCTGTTCCTGTTGCGCCGGAATAATACCCTGCCAGAACGGGTTGTAAAAATGAACTGCTGCTGTATGTTGTACTTAAAAAAGAAATATTGTCTTCGTAAGAAGCTGCATCCTGAGAATGGCCACCAGTTCCCGTTGATGTAAATGTTTTAAAATTGACAACGGTGTTTTCCGGATTAACTGAACTACTGCTTCCTTCCACGTAAGTAAGATGTGTACTAATGCCTGCAGAAGGATTAACATAAAATACATTATTATTTGATGAAGAGCTATATACTGAAGGCACGGTACCGCTGGTTCCTGCAGTTAATGCCCTTAATCCTGCAGCAATACCTCCTGTTCCTGAAGGTGTTGAAAGATTTATGATGATATTATTTCTGAGATCAAGGCTTGTTATGGTAGAATTATCAAAAGTAACTCCGCTTGTACCATAAGTCGCACCTCCACTTGCAGTACCAATATAAATAGTATTATGATAAACCTGTGCTGCTGACTTTCCTGTAGCATTTCCTGCAATATTTATTCCAATAATACCATTTAAATTGGTAACAGTTGAGTTAGTCGTTAAGTTAGCAATTAAATTATCATATATTAAAAAGGCAGGAGTTATTGTAGTCAAACTACTGGTAGTAATACCAGTTGCAACAGAAGTAGCAGAGCCATTTGAAACAGATAAGTCAGAAATTTTATTTTTATAGACATTGACAGAAACACCAGTTCCTACACTAATTCCAGTAACACTTGTCTTAGCAGTTGCATTTGTAACGGTATTACTATATACATTAGTAGTAGCACCAGTGCCCGTACCTCCACTAATTAACATTCCGGTAAAAGTGCCATTAATATCAGTGATATTGCTGAATATATTATTTGAAAATGTTTTAGTAACATTAAATGTTGATCCTGAAGAACAATTAAACATTGTTATACCCGCCTGTGCTGAATGATATATTTTTGAAAAATTATTATTCTGCCAAAGGATAGTAGAACCGGCTAAATGAGCAGCCGCATCAGTTATTCCATTTGTTGCCTGTGTTGCACCTCCAGCAGAATATGTTACCTGCATATAGTAGGTAGGGCTAGATAGCGCAGTTGCGGTAGAATTATTGCTAATGGTTTGAGTGCCACTCTGAATAATAGCTGTATTATTAATCAATCTTACATATCCATAGGTATTAATATTCAAATCTGTATACGTATTATTTGTAATCGTCTCATTTAAACAAATACCTGAAACATCTACAATCCAAAAATTACATTTAGGTGTAGTTACAGCAGCACCGGAATCTAATAAATTATGAAAATTATTGGAACTAATATTAACACTTGTATGTGCATCTCCAAAATCAGAGTGAATACCATAATTGGTATTGGCAGTATTGTTTTCCGCCAATTGAATAGCAACACTATTATTAGAGATAGTATTAGTATTGGCTGTACCCGGAAAAGTTGGCGATGTAGAACTACCTCCCGTACCAGTAGAAGTATTATAAACACCTGCTAATACTCCGGCAGAAGTGTTATTATAGTAGGCAGGGTTCGAACTTCCGATGGTATTATATTGGATATTAACACCTAACTGATTTAGTGTTAAAACTCCGTAAACCTGTACATATAATCTGGCATATGCAGACACATTTGTATTGGCTGTACCAAAATTATAAATTGTATTACCTGTTGCACTACTTGATCCTCCAATATCTAAGCCCGAGCCTGGAAATGCAGGGGCACTAAGAACAGCAATACCATAGTTTACATTAGAGATTGTATTTCCATATATATGTAAATTACTATTATCACCTGCAGATGAAGTAATATCTGTATTCGTAGCTGGAGTAGCATCAGCATGACAGGTGCTGGAATAGATACCAAAAGTATTGGTGTATGTTCTGTTTAAAGAAATGCTATCGTTTTGAATTGTAATGTGTTGCGAACCCTGTGTAGTGGAAGTATATAATACCGAAATTCCCCACTCAGTCATGTTATTAGCTGTACCTGTTGCATCAGTTGCAATAGTAAAATTAGCGGGGTTTTCTTTCATTGTCAAATTCTGAATGGTGATATATGAACCACCCTTAATCTTAAAAATGGCATCATTAATACTTCCTGTTGCTTGTGGACTATATGCTTGTATTACATTACCATAACTGCTTCCCTGTATAGTTATTGGCGCACCGGAACTCCCAACTGCGGTAATAACATAACCACCCGCCGGTGCTGTTTCATTTGCATTTAAAGTAATTACCACCGGAGAAAAAGTGCTGCCCACTCCGTTCAATGCTGTAATGGCACTGGCTAAATCTGCATAAGTCGAAGCAAGCCCGGAGCCGCTATTCGTGGTTACATTCTGCGCATTGGAAAATACAGCCATCGTCAATGCAAAAATTAGCAGGTAGATTTTTTTCATAAAACGATTTTTTCTTTGGAGTGAAGTTTGGTATTATCTACTTTGAGTAGAGATTTGTCGATTTACCCTTAGAATAAACAAAAAATCAACAGAATCAGTAAAATCAGGGGGTATTTCAGAATATCCCCCCTCCTTCCCTTAAAATTCAACTTATTCTAAAAAATAAAGCCATCTTATAAAAGATGGCTTTAAAAACACAGAGGGGGTTTAATTTAAATAGATTTTATTTTTGCTCATCGTCCTGAACAATATTATTTTTCCTTCTGTTCTCTCTTATTTTCTTCACACCATAACCAACACCTCCTGCAATCAACAGCGACAGTCCACCATCAATCGGTGCATCACTTGGTGGTGTCGGTTGTGCCAACAATGGTAACACTGGAATTAAAAAACAAATAGTAAGTAATGTTATATTGATGATTTTTGCTTTCATGTTGATGATTTTTTACTTTGAAGATTAATTATTGTTTTATCCATTTTTGTGTTGGCAATACTTTACCATCTGCGATCAGTTTAATGAAGTATGTTCCTGCTGATGTATTTTGTGTTTGTGCAATATTTACTACTCCTTTCATTACACCGCTAAATACACCTGACTGCATTACTCTTCCATTGTTATCTACCAATTCCCAGTTCACTCTCTGGTAATCTGAACCGATTACAATATTGAACTGATTGTTGGTCGAGGGATTATTCAATAACAGTATTCCATTACCTGTTACAGTATTGATCTTTGGTTTATAATTCAATGCTAAAATGAACCGGCTTACTGATGCAGAGTTTGGATCTGCTGTAACAACGAACGGATAACTTGCAGTAGCAGCATCTATCAGTGTTGACTGATTGCTGTAATTATCCACCAGGTAAACTTGATTGCCTCCGTACATGGCAGAGAGCAAAGATGTATTGAAACTATAATTGCCTGCGTCCATATTCTTTGTTCCCAATGCAATTACTCTTTGCTCAATATCTTTTGATCTTAATGCAGAACCATGAAAAATGGAATACGTTGTTCCGTCATTACCTATTACAGAAAGATCTGCTCCTTTCACTCTTCCCAGATCATAAGCATCATACTTATCATCAAAGCCATCTGTTGCAGGATCAACTCCCCATCTTACCACTACCTCATCGCCATATGTTTCTCCCTGTTTCAATAAAGAGAGTTTAATAATGCTCTTGTCTTGTGATGTTGATGGTTGTACACCAAATAAACTTGCCATTGCTGCACTGCTTGTTTTGTCTGATTCCTGTATGCTTAATGTGGTGGCACTTGTTGAATGAACAAAAAAGCCTGCTCCGTTTTCTATAACATTGGATTGGTTACCACTGTTTGATCCGTTCACATAAGATGCATATGCTGTTGTATTGGGATCATAACGATAAATCGCATTTTGTACTCCTGAAGGATTATTGCCGATAATGGTTGTCCAGTTAATATTGGATGCATAAGGATTGGCTATTAAGTTCCATCCTTTATTGGTATTGCCACTGCTGTAACCCAGTGCTATACTTTGTGTTCCTGTATTTACAGGGCCTGTAAAATTGATGGCTGATGAGATCGTACCACCGCTTAATAATAAGCCTTTATCAGAAGTGATGGTACCACTTGTGAATGGTACCCATCCGGCATTTACTCCTCCGCTGCCGCCATAAGCACCATTATCACCTGCTTCATTATAAGAATAGGCATTATAGCCTGAAGTATAAAATCCTCTCAATGCTGACTGTGAAATTGTTGTAGCTGCTGTAAATGGCAATCCTACCATTCTCCATTGCAGGCTGCTTCCAACATAGCGTTGCACATTTACATTACCGCTTAAATAACTGCCGCTACCCTGTGCAATACTGCCTGTTCCGCTTGACGTAGATAATAAAGTTAAATAGCCGCCTGTTGTAAAGGTTCCCGCTGTAGGTGTTAATGTGCCTGCTAAATTCAATGCACCACCAAGAGTTACGCCTGCACTGTTATTAATAGTTAAATTATTAATGCTGTTTGAACTGAATGTATTTGCCGGAATAGTTTGGGACAAAGCACCATTCATAGTAACAGCCCCTCCTGTTGCATTTATCGTTCCGTAATTATTGATAGTTCCCGCTATTTGCAATGTGCCCTGCAGGCTTAATGAAGCCCATGGATTTACAAAGAGGTGATAAGTTGGGTGTGTTCCGCTAAGTGTTGGTTGATTGGTAACACCATTGGTTGGAATTACAGCACTAACATTTGAGGCCGGCATAACAGTACTTGCCCAGTTACCCGCTGTAGACCAATCTGTACTGGCTGTCCCAGTCCATAAAGCAAACTGAGGTGGCAAACATGTAATGGAAAAACTGGGTTCACCTAAACTCGCCGAACTTGAAGCAGCAGTGGAAAGTGCCTGAACTGTTGCAGTCGGATCAAAATCAATTGCATTTCCGGAAAAACTTCCTCCGATTGTTGTTCCAATACTGTTCGAAGAAATAGAATAAGCTTTATCTGTACCGGTGCTCCCTGTAACATAAGCCCACTCATAAAAAGCTGAACTACTTGGAGTATAGGCACCGTCATACTTTGCTATTAGCATGTCTGCACTGGAAGTAAGTGAAGCACCAATAACCGTATGGCCTGTATTGGCAGGATCTATATAAACTGTTGTAGTATTCAAGCCTGTCATGTAACCGGCTATATAAATCCCAAAACTACTGTCAACAGAAATGGCTGAGGCCTCATCTGCCAAAGTCCCTCCAGCAGTGAAAGCCCATTGATAAAAGCTGGCAGTTGCTGGAGTAAGCGTACCATTGTATTTGGCAACAAATATATCCTTACCCGATGTACCCGTTACACCGGCAATGGTATGCGCACCGGAAGTAGGATCAATATTTGCAGTAGTAGATGTAGTAGCGGTGATATAACCTGCTACATATACACCTCCATAAGCATCCAATGCAATACAATCAGCGGCACATGCTGCAGGAGCTCCGGCAGTAAATGCCCATTTAATGAACGAAGTACTAGCGGGTGTTAATGTTCCGTCATACTTAGCTACGAATATATTTAAAAGTGAAGAAGCATTATTTCCTGTTACATTTTTAGTGCCGGAACTTGGATCCATATCAATATTTGTAGCAGTTGAAGCAGTTAAAGAACCTGTTATGTAAACTGCTTTATTTCCATCTACAGAAATCCCTGTGGCTACATCTGCTCCTGTTCCGCCTGCTGTAAAACCCCATTGATAAAATGATGTACTGACAGGTGTTTGTGTACCATCATATTTAGCAGCAAAAACATCTGTACTGGATGACACGGATGCGCCGGTTACATACTGTGCACCTGAACTTGGGTCTAAAATGATATGTGTACTTGTTAATCCGGTTAATGAACCTGTAATATAAATTCCACCACTGGCATCCAAAGCGATTGCAGTAGCTGCATTATTACCCGCACTGGTTCCACTTGCTGCAAAAGACCATTGGTAAAAAGAAGCATTACTAGGATTAAATGCTCCATTATATTTAGCAACAAAAACATCGGTATAGGTTGCTCCATTACCTGAAAGCGTATGTGTTCCTCCCGGATCCATATTAATCGACCCAGTTCCATAAATTGCTCCGGTAATATAAATATACCCATTTGCATCAACCGTAATTGCATTAGCCTGATCTGCACCAGTACCTCCTACTGAAAATGCCCATTGCAAAACACCTGTCTTATTATATTTTGCTACAAATATATCAGTCCCCCCATTAGAAGTAAGGTTAGCGTAATTGGCACCACTACCCAATGTCATCCTTGAGGAGAAAGAACCACAAATATAAGAATTGCCTGAGGCATCTGTAGCAGATCCTAATGCCAATGCATTAGGTAATCCCGTTCCCAATAGATCTGAAAATTGATAAAACCCGGTACCAGGAACAGTTGAAGCATCATAAGAAGCTACAAAAATATCAGAAGCACTGGGTACAGGATAAACATTTGTTGACAAAGTTGGATTTACATTAATATTGTTGGCATCACCAGTTAATTGCCCCCCAATACTCATTTTTTTAGACGCATCTACTGCGATGCTATATAATATATCTGATCCGCTTTGACCGATTGTAAAACCCCATAAATAAAAAGAGGTGCTGGTGGGCGTTAAAGTGCCATCATATTTTGCGATCACCATATCCGTGCTGGAAGTTGCATTTTGACCATTAACTGTTTTTGCCCCACTGCTGGGATCCATTCTGGCAGTTACTATACTGGATTCTGTCACAGATCCCCCTACATAAATACCACTACTGCCATCTATTGCAATGGCATTACCAACTGATGCCCCACCCGTGCCCCCTCCTGCAAATGCCCATTGGAACATACTGGTATTTACTGAAGTTTGTGAACCATCATATTTTGCAACCACTATATTATTACTTGCGAAAACACCTGTTACATTATTGGTATTGGTGCTTGGATCCATATCGACAGCTGAAGTACCTGAAACAGAGCCTGTTATGTAAACCATTTTATTGGCATCAACAGCTATTGCATTTGATGCATCGGACCCTGCTCCTCCAACAGTAAAAGCCCATTTATATAAACTTGTATTGATGGAACTTTGCGTACCATCATATTTTGCCAGAAAAATATCTACTGTCGAAGAGGATGTCGCTCCTGCAATTTTAGTGGCATTACTACTCGGGTCCATCAATAATGTTGCGGAAGATGAAGTGCCGGTCATCGTACCGGTTATATACAAACCACCACTTGCGTCTAAAGCCAATGCAGTTGCTGCATCGGCGCCGGTACCTCCGGCACTGAATGCCCATTGATAAAAAGAAGTACTGGAAGGAGTTAATGCACCATTATACTTGGCAACAAATATGTCTGTGCTTGAAGTAGCCGATGCTCCAACAATAGTAGTGGCATTTGAACTGGGATCCATTAATATATTAGTACCGGTAGTACCTGTAACAGAACCGGTAATGTAAACATAACCACTGCCATCAACGGCTATACCATTTGCTTGATCCGAACCTGCCCCACCAATTGCAAAAGCCCATTGGTACATACTGCTGTTGACAGTGGACTGTGTGCCATCATATTTAGCAACAAATATATCTATGCCTGAAGTAGCCTGTGTACCTGTAATGTTATGTGTACCACCCGGATCCATATTAATAATGGTACTGGTTGATGCAGTAATATAACCGGTTAAATAAATATACCCGTTGGCGTCTATGGACATGCCTAACACTTCGTCATTACCCGGGCCGCCTACATTAAAGCGCCATTGCAGGGTACCGCTGCTATTATATTTAGCTACATAAATATCCTGTGTTCCATTGCTCTTTATAAAATTAGGTACTGCATTATCAGCGTTTAAATTAATATCCCCTCCAATATATCCGGCAATAAATGTGTTTCCTGAACCATCGCGAACTGTAGCCTTGATTACTGAATTATTTGCACCACCCTGACTGGTAGCCACAAAATTTGGAGAGGGTAAGCTTTGTGCTTTTGCCGAAAAAGTCAGCAGTACAATAAAAAAGATTAGTACATTTTTTCTCATAATTGTAATTATTAGTAAGCAGTTAAAACGGGGTATTATTCACTTTGAGTATGGATTTGCTTATTTACCCTTAGAGAAAGTAGAAAAAAGTTTAATCTTCAGGAAAGAGATATCGAAAGTTTGAAATAAAGATTTTATAATTTCTAGAATTTTTTGGAATCTTAATAAGAATCTATACTTTCGTTTTATACAAATGACAACAATAAAAAAATACAATAACAAAATGATATCACTTCTTCAAGTGATTATTATTATAATTCCTGCACTAAGTGGAGGTGGATATTGTATGTAAATAATAAAACAAAATTTAAATACGACCCGCCTCAAATGAGGCGGGTTTTTTTATGCCTTTAATACATGTTTATGCACAAAACAAAGTTTATCTATCAGATCGAAGCTGAACCCCATTACAATATCCTGGTCAGGATCCTTGTAAGATTTGCACGCCATCGGTTACGGATCGAAGAGTTACAGGTAGGCCAAAGCCGGGAATCATTTCAGCGTATCTCTGTCATTGTTAATGACACAAAAGAAAGCTCCCTCTTTATTTCAAAAAAGATCGAGGGGGAGATAGATGTTTTATCCGTAAAATTATTTGAACAAACAATTTTTAAAATCAATTTATGCAAAACCGTTCTGCAGATGAATTGTCATTACTTATCCAGTCGTTGACCAAAGCCGAAAAAAGGCATTTTATTCTTCGTCATCGCAAGACCAGAACTGCAGGTCTTTTTGATGCACTCAATAACAGCAGATCAGTTAAAGATCCGCAACTTCATAATTTGAAGGCGATACTATACAAGCAATTATTAAGTACAATTCGAAGTATCCCGACGGGTAAAAGTATAGAACAACAGCTTCATGAAGCAATGGAGGATGCAAGAATACTTTTTGAAAAAAAATTATACAAACAGTGTTATCGATTATTACAAAAAGTAAAAAGGATATCTATTTTCTATCACCAGATTTCCTTTCGTTTTCAGGTATTGAGTATGGAAAAAAAGATGGCATCCCTTGAGAACATTAATATCAATACCGTAAGCTTACAAAAAGAATCTTCAGAGATTACTGCAGAGTTGGCTTCTATTAACTACTGGTCAAACATTTCAATGCTGATATATGGATGGCATTCACGTAACGGGCATATACTTTCAGAAAAAGAAAAAACAAATGCAGAAAGCCTGTTACCTAAAGAAGCAATTCCGCCTATTGGCTTTTATGCAACACTATATTCACTACAAGCAAAGACATATCATGCGTACATTTTCAATAACCAGGATTACCAACACCTGGCAGAAACCTGGCGTAATCATTTTGAAAATACGCCGCAAATGAAAAGTATAGAACCATTGCAATTTGAAAAGGCAAAGGAATTTCTTGTTAAAAAGACTGAACAACCTAAAGACCCATATCGAGACACACCGGAAAATACTGTACAATATTTTCTTTATGCAAAAGAGCTTTTTAGCAAAGAATTATACAATGAAGCACTAGAGTATATTAATCCAATCATAAACACTAGGGGATTTTACAGAACCGATCTGCAGATTGGAGCAATGGAAATGCAAATACTCTGTCACGAAAAACTGGGGAATGATACAATCATTGATTCATTGAAAAGATCAATGAAACGGTTTGCAAAGGGAAGAGAGTTGATTTTAAAATGATTCATTTCATCTTAAATTAAATAAGGCTGTGGTATTTTTCAGCTTGCTAATTTCAGGATGGCTTTTAAATCTTCCATCAAAAAGTTCGAACTCATTCCTGCCGGGACCACTTGATAAACAAAAACCCTTATTATGTAAGGGTTTTGTTGTTTTGGGATGTTTTTATGGTATAATTTATTTTTTTATCTGTGTAGCAAACTGTGCAGCAGTATGAGGTTTTCCAATATCATTACTTACAAGATTCAATGATTTTCAGTTACAACTATGGCTTTAAATAATAAGCAAATGATTGTGGTGGAACCAAATTATAATCAGCTCTTAAACATTTTGGTTGCCTGTACTTTTTTGTTTTCTTTATTTGAATCGCAAATCCTTCGGTACGGTTTGCAAAATATTGATAGAAATAATCTTCTGTTATACCAGAAAATTCTTGGGTCAATTTCCAAAGGCTGCTAATGTCTTTATTAATAATCTTTTCTATTTCAAATTCCCCAATCACTTGTTGAACAGGTGAGGATGCATAAACGATTACAGTCCTGATATTATTATTTTTAAAAATCGCTTTGCGGAATTCGAATTTTTTTGTTCCATCAAATATTTTAAAAGCGAACTCTGGTTTGATTGATAAGACTACTTTCATTTTCCTATTGAATAATTTGCAATTTTAATAAAATCTTCTCTGCTGATTTCCCTAAATCCTCTTGGCATATCAAATATATTGGGAATAATGCCATTATCATTGAGCCATTTTAGGGTTGGCCTTTTTTTGTAAGAATAAGTATATAGAAAATTAACAATAAACGGTTTAAGCTTAGGATAGTAATTCCAGAACTTGTTCAACTCTTCATCATTAAAAACACTTCTCTTCCTGCATAACTTAATAAACGTATTAACGTCTGGAATATTTTCAATTACTGATTCAACAATGCCATAAGTTGTTACAACGCCTGTATAAACTGTCCCTGTCCTATAAAAAACAATAAGATCACCTGATTTTAGCCCCCTAAAATGAGAACGTGAGATATAAACTTTACTTAACGCATTTCTATGTGGCTGATTTTCTGTAAAATTTTTTGGTGATTCAGTCTTTAAAATTGAATCTGGAAAAAGTTCAGTATGATAGTCTGGATAAATTGGAACTATGTAAATTTTGCTTTCTGTTGAACAAAATGGAAAAGTCTTTTTTGGTTGCTCAATGTTAATTTCCTGATTTTTTTCAAAATTCTTTGTATAAACCTTTTCAATACCAGATTTTGATTTTTTAGTCCCATAACATTCAAAACCCCAATCTTCAAGTAAAGCAATTAAACGAAGTTGTTCTTGACGTTTATCAAATATTGTAACATAAATTTCAGACAATCCATTTTGCTGCAATGCATTATCAAAAATTATTTTTAAGAATCTTTCTCCAATTTTAAAACCATTACTGATGACTTTGAAAGTTCCAATCTTTAGCCTTTTTTTCTTTTTAAAAAAAGGTTCAATATCTGAATAGTTTTCATTTTCATCTTCTACTTTTATATATAGAAAAGCTGAAAGAATATTGTTGCTATAACATACGTATGCAATTTCATCAGCCTTTTTATTAAACCATTCGTCAAAACCATCGTAGTCTTCTCGAAAACTATCGAAGAAAGTATCCTTAAGGTCAACTTGGGCAAAATCAACTTTCTTTACTGCTAAAATTTTGTAGTCAACTAAATCCGGGTTTTCAGCGGTTGCTTTTTCAAGAAATTGGTCAATTTTAAAAACTTTGTCAGCAATACCTAATAATTGGGCTTTGGTATGTATTTTCTTATCCTCTGAAATTAAAATATCAACTCGGCCAAAAAAAACTTCATTTAGAATTTTAGTATCGTTATCATCATTCGGTACTGTGTCGATTTGCTTGCTTACTCGTTCTATTAATTCACTTGTTGGGGCAAGGTTTCGAATCAAGTTATAACTACCAATTTTGATAGCCATAGTTGCAACAGTTTGCGGGTCTTGGTTTCTGTTTAGTTCCTCAACTGTCGCGGGATGTATATATTTTGAATATTTAAGTTTATCAATCCAATTGAACAGTATGCCGATGTCTTGGTTTATAACTTTAGAAGCTTCTCTGTGTATAATTATGTTGGTGTCAAGTAATACTTTCATTCTGTTGTTTTAATACCTATGGGTGTCCAATAAAACAAAAGCAAAAATTACTTAATTAACGCGAGATATTAAAAAAAATTATTTCCTGATTATTATCATTTTTATATCTTCCAGCCATCCGCAAACCTCACATCGCTTCATCCTCAAACTTGCCATTGAATTGTTTGAGTTAGTGCTTTGTTTTTCAATACCGGTTCTTAACTGCATGGGACATTTCCTCAACTGTTCCAGCTTATTCTAACTATAATAATTTGCAAATTCTATCATTTTGTGCAATGAAATAACTGAAATAATGGTCTTACTAAAAAAGGAATGATGAAAACCATGTTTTGTTGCATTGCCTTTATGGTTATTATTTTCTTTTCGGCATGTTCAAAAAGCACAGATAGTACCCTAACACATTCTGTTAATGTAATACACTATATCCTGATTAATCGTGTTTGGTCTGCTGCCAGGACCGATACAACCTATCCTCAAAAGGATTCATTAGTTACCTTACAATTAAATTCAGATGATACTTATCAATCCTGGCTTAATAATGTATTAATCTGTAAAGGAAATTACAGCATCTCTAACAATATAGGGAGTTATTATCAGAAGACCCTGAAATTACAAAATCTTGCTACTACCGGTATTTTTGCACCGCTTGTTTTATATCAAGTCAATGCTAACCAACAGGTTGTTTCAATAGATACTGCAGGATTTTTTATGAATATCAGTCATGATACCTTAACACTTATTCCTGATGCTGCAATACCTGCCGGACAAGAAACCTACACTTTTGTGCAACAATAATTTTAGCCCAATTGTCGGGATGCCACGGAATTTTTGATCTTACTATTGTAAAATAAAACTCAATTCGTATTTGACGAATTGAGTTTTATTTTTTACTGCAATCTGTCTTTAATTCATCAAATATTTCGGAAGAATGATCTCCTTTCCTTTTTCAATTGCTTTTTCATTTTCAATGATCAATCCGTGATGTCGGGATGGTAAACATTTTTCAAGACCCTGATGCATATGTTCGGGATCTATCAATGGTTTTAATTTTAAGAAAGCACCCAAAACGATCATGTTAAACACTTTAGCAGATTTCATTCTCGAAGATTCATAAGCGGCATCAACTGTATAAATATCAATATCGGTTCGAACAGGATGACGCGTAATTCCATTGGGATCATAGATCAACAATCCCCCTTTTTTCACTGCGCCCTCGAATTTATCCATCGATTGCTGATTCAAGATAATAGCAGTATCAAATTGATTCAAAATAGGAGAACTGATCCTTTCATCACTGATGATCACAGTAACATTTGCAGTGCCCCCGCGCATCTCCGGGCCATAAGATGGGAACCAGCTTACTTCTTTATCCTGCATGATCCCTGCATAAGCAAGAATTTTCCCCATCGATAAAATTCCCTGTCCGCCAAATCCTGCAATGATGATCTCTTCTGTCATGTTTTAATTTTTTTATTTTGGCACTTTAATATCGCCCAACGGATAGAATGGAAACATCTTTTCTTCCATCCATTTATTTGCTTCCACAGGTGTCATCTTCCATCCCGAATTACAATTAGAAACAATTTCAACGAACGATAACCCTTTGTTTAGCTTTTGATATTCGATAGCTTTTTGAATTGCTTTTTTTGCTTTGCGCACATTCGCTGCAGTATGCACCGACTGACGGGTAACATAGTATGTTCCCGGGAGCATGGCAATCAATTCTGTGATCTTTAGAGGGTTCCCCATTGTTTCAACATCACGACCAAAAGGCGAAGTAGCAGTCTTCATATTCGGCAAAGTGGTGGGCGCCATTTGCCCGCCTGTCATTCCATAGATCCCGTTATTCACAAAAAAGATGGTTATGTTTTCTCCCCTATTACATGCATGAATCGTTTCACCTGTACCAATAGCTGCTAGGTCTCCATCGCCCTGATATGTAAATACAAATTTGTTGGGCATTAATCTTTTGATACCTGTTGCAACAGCGGGTGCTCTTCCATGAGCTGCTTGTTGCATATCAATATTCAAGAAATCATAGGCTAGTACCGAACAGCCAACCGGGGCAACCCCAATGGTATCGGCCTGCAAATTCATTTCCTCAATCACTTCCATGATCAATCGATGAATGGTTCCATGCCCGCATCCCGGACAATAAGAAAGTGTAGCATCCGTCATTAATGGTGTGCGTCCGTAAACCAGATTTTCAGGCTTACATATTTCTTCTTTCGTTATGGGTACAGTATCAAGCATAAGTTTTTGTTTTTATAAAAGTTTCTTCCAAAACATTCAATACTTCTTCCGGTGCAGGTATAATTCCTCCGAGTCTTCCATAATGTTCTACCCGCACAGCACCATTGGCACCCAAACGAACATCTTCAACCATTTGTCCCGCACTCATTTCAATCGTTAATATTCCTTCTACCTGTTTCGATAATCTTGCAATCTCTGCATAGGGGAATGGGAAAAGAGTGATCGGTCTGAGTAAACCAAGCTTAATTCCTTTTGCTCTTCCTAATTGTACCGCCTTTTCGCAAACTCTTGCACTCGATCCATAAGCAACAAATAGATAGTCGGCATCATCACACTGAATATTTTCAAACCGAACTTCATTCTTTTCAACCTCTTTGAATTTTGCCTGTAATTTCCTGTTCATGATCTCCTGCTTCGCCGGATTGAGATCAAGAGAGGTAATGATATTTCTTTCTCTGTCAGCTGTTTTTCCCGTGGTTACCCATGGATATTTTTTAATGATCTCTTCGTCTGTTAATCTTGGAAGCTGTTTATCCAATTCCACTTTCTCCATCATTTGCCCAATCGCACCATCAGATAAAATCATCACCTGTATCCGATATTTAAAAGCCAAATCAAATCCAAGTTTTGTAAAATCATACATTTCCTGAACCGATGCCGGAGCCAATACGATCATTTTATAATCGCCATGACCTCCGCCTTTTACAGTCTGAAAATAATCTGATTGAGAAGGCTGGATCGTTCCCAAGCCCGGTCCCCCGCGAACAACATTCATCAACAAACAAGGGAGCTCTGTTCCGGCTAAATAAGAAAATCCTTCCTGCATTAAACTAATACCCGGACTCGAAGAAGAGGTCACTACTTTTTTTCCGCAAGCAGCTCCTCCATACACCATATGAATACTCGCAATTTCACTCTCGGCCTGCAATACAACCATCCCGGTCCTTTCTTTTGTCTTTTGTGCTGATAAATATTCCAGCACTTCTGATTGAGGAGTGATCGGATAACCAAAATAGCCATCACAGCCTGCACGGATAATTCCCTCCGCAAAGGCTTCATTTCCTTTCATCAATCGTATATCTTTTGTTTTTGGCATTACTGAAAAAGTTTAATGATTAATTTAATCTTGCTCTGTAAACCGTGATAGCACCATCCGGACAAACCAATGCACAATTAATACAACCCGTACATTCTTCATGCACGCTCTGAGCAAAATGATAGCCTTTACTGTTTAGCTTTTTTGACATGCCAATTACATTTTCTTTGCAAGCCGCAATGCATATCTGACAACCTTTACATCTTTCGATGTCTACAACGATCTCACCTTTTACTTTTGCCATTTTTACAATTTTAAATATGATTTATCTGATCATTTTTCTCTTCGGGATTTGTTTATGATCTGGTTCACCATTACTGAATAGCGGTCTCTTTACTGAATAAATGATTTTGGTAAAAAATAGATGAGAGGCTGCTTCAAAGCAATAATCAGGTAGATCATTTAGCTGACGCATTCGTTTGTAATTTTTGATTTGTTTTCCAAACCCTTTTATTAAGAGGATCGATCTAAACTGTCTAATAAAAGAGAAATGACCAAAAATAAATACAGCTCAAACATGGCTGTATTAAACTCAAAAACCTATGATATTTATCAGCCTTGAATAAAGAAAGGAATGACGGATCATTTAAGCAACTGCATCTGTCTGTTATTCTTCTTTACAGAAAATCTAAACATTCTGATATTAAGATTGAGATGTATAAATACTTTCAGGATAGTTTAGATATTCCACTAACAAACCCAGGGGTTAAGTACGATTTTTATAATGCTGTTTTTCTACAGAATCCCCATAAAAGGGCTTGATCTTTCCGGTGGGCTGCCTCATTTAATCCCATAACTCAATGCCCCGCAAGGAGAGGAATAACCTAGTCTGATTTAAAAAGCTTTTTCAAATCTCTATTTCAAGATACTTGAATAATTAGGCATACCTGATAAACCCATCTTTTATTAAGCAGGATCAATGGTAACTTATTCCTTCATTATACTTAAACAAAGGATACACTTTCGATTCTCTATAGCCGGGCAGGTCGGGCTTATTTTCTAATACAGCTTTTTCTGAACCGGGTGTTGTAAAAGGCATTTTTCCGGTAGGATTAAATTTGCCCGTAATTACATCGATCAACGCATCGGGTGATGTGCCAAATGTTGCTATTACAGCTTTAATATTCGATATCGTTTGTTTATTATAAATTTCATCGATCACCCAGGGATTGGTATAATTAACAGCCAATATGGTAGGTTTTTTCATTGTCAAATGATTCACATAATCGATATCCACCGCGTTTTTAGATAATGAAAGTGATAAAGGAGAACCGTCTGAATCAAACAATGACTTTGAACCCGGTGTTATCCATAATACAATAACATCTGCTTCTTCCGGTGTTGCAACAAATTGAACGGTCTCATTTCCGAATGCTTTATAAACATTCGTAGCCGATTGACCCTTCTTTTGCATATAGGTTTCTAAATAGACTTTTGTGGCATTATTTTTTAAAGGAAGGATCTTGTTTTCATTACGAAGCAGCACAATTGATTTTCGTAAAGCTAAATTCGCTTTCGCCTGAAATTGCTCATTATTTACAATTTTCGCTGCGGCATCAACATTTACATAAGGATCTTCAAACAAACCAAGCTGATAAAACTCCATTAATAATTTGTAAACAGAACCATCTATTAATTTCATATCGATCTTCCCTGCTTTTACAATTTCAAGAAGTTTTGTCGGGTCAGCACTTCCCGAAAAAATATTTACCCCGGCATCAATGGCTTTTATATATCGCTGTTCAATGCTTAGATCTTCTGCACCCCAGGGCATCATTTCAATTGGACCGGTATCTGAATTTATAATTCCTTTAAATCCTAATTCTTTTCTCAATAATTCCTGTAAGATGGGCTTATTATACGCATAGGCTATTTCAGGATATTTTGTTCCAACAGGATAAGAGTAGTAAGGCATGATAGAAGATGTACCTGCTTTAATGGCATATTTAAATGGGATCAGATTACTATCTAATTTACCAGAAGTGAATATTTCTCTTTTACCCCATGGAAAATGCGGATCCTGACCATTTTCACCTGCACCTCCTCCGGGAAAATGTTTGGTTGTTAATGCAACAGAACTATTATTCAATTTAACACCTTGAAAACCTACTACTATTTCATAGATCATCTTTCCCACCCATTCAGGATTTTCACCAAAAGTTCCTTCAATTCTCTGCCAACGAGGTTCTGTTGACAGATCTGCCATATACATATATCCCTTACGTAATCCAACAGCAGTCCATTCTTGTCGGGCAATATCTGCAAATGCTCTTGTTAATTTTAAATCGTGCATGGCAGATAATCCCAATTCCGATGGCCATGCAGAAAATGTTGTTTTACCTACACTCAATCCAATGGAAGCATCCTTGGTAATATGATTGCGTGGGTTTGAAGCGATGATGCAGGGAATTCCTAAACCATCACTTTCACATAATGCCTGTAATTTATTGGCCCATTCGGCAGTAGTGCGAACATCAGTATTTGCACGATAAATAAAATGACGCAATTTAAATTCCGTTACAGCTTTGGTTGTTCCCGCAGCCATCATCATACTGATAGGAAGTGGTTGACGGGTAAACATATTGGTGTTCTGAACAAGATCTTCTTCATTAAACCCGCTTGTTATAGATTCATGTGTCTTAGGGGCTTCGAATGACCAATCATTTTTCATTCGGGTGCTGCTGATCAGCATAAATCCCACTTTATCTTCAACTGACATTTTTGAAATCAGATCTTTCACTCTTTCATCATAAGGCAAACGCCAATCTTCATATTTATCCAGCTTCCCGTTTTTATTTAGATCCTTAAATTGAAGACCATGAATAGTTAAAATATTTACGCTCCTGTACCCCAATTGGATTTGCTTTTTTGTGGTTTGAGCAATACCGTTGATGAATAAAATGCTTAGAAAAACTGCTATTAAAATAATACGCATAAGATCTTTAGTTTATTGTATTGTCAAGGATCACAAATATTTCAAGTACAGCTCAAGATAAAAAATAACTGTAATTAATTCTAACATCCCGCAAATAAGAAGATTTAATAAGATGATATTAGGTACAAACTATTTAGCAGGAAAAGTATCTCGCAAATAGATTCCTAATGAAACGGTGGTTTTAAGAGACGATTAAGTAAACACAATTTTTTAGGATACCATTTCAATGGTCATATAAAATCATAAATAATCAATAGCCAATCTCCTTTTTTAAGGCAATTTCCAGCTCAGTTTCTTTATTTACCTCTTTCTTTATGATACCTTCTTTATTAATGATAAAATGGGCTGGATACTGACCCGATTTTAGCTCTTTTTCTGTGAATGTTTGCTGTTGCGGCACTACTGCATAATTAAATGCTGTATGTTTCAAAAATTGCTTTAATGAATCCTTGGAGTCCCAGGCTAGACTTACAAAAAGAATATCCTTTCTATCTTTATATTTTTTTTGCATCTCATTCAAAGCCGGAATTTCCTGATTACACACCAAACAATTAATATACCAACATTTTAAAACTAAATACTTCCCTTTTGTGTTTTCATTATTATATACAATACCATTCAAATCCTTAAAGTTGAATATAGGCATCGCAGTTCCTTCTTTCTTGAAGTGCTCATATTCTCTTTCGCATTCCTGTATAATTGTAGGTTTAATATCATTTGAGGCATCTTGGGATAATTTATACAATTGAAAAGACTCTATTATATCAGTTGTAATTAGACGAATAGGGATATAATCTCCAGTAGTCAATTCTTTTAAAAAAGCATCCTTTGTTATTTTATGCAACGCTGGATCTAGCGCAATAAATTCACTTGAAAGATTTATATGCCTATTGTAATAATTCCACCATTTCACGAAGTCTTTAGTTAAAACTTTGGGGTCTGTATCGTAACCCATTGTTTTGGGCGTTTCATTACATGCCATTACAATAAACAGGATTACTGGGAGGGCTAAAAATTTAATAAACGACTTTATCATATTCAGATTTTAGATTAATAAACAATATTGTTGATTAATGGTTGCTTACATTATTTTATTGAGCGTTTGCTAAGGTTTTTAAAAAGTTCTGCTTTAAAATATCCGATACCACTTTTAATGAGAAATGGAATTTCGGGTCGCCCGAAAATGGCGATCTTTAGCTTTTTGTCGTCTTCTAAGATTCGTTATCTCATATTTTGATTTGCATTGAGTTAAAACTTCTACATAAAAAAATCATTTTATAGGTATATCAAATGATATTGTTGTTGGTCTTAAACATTGCTGATCGTTACAAACTTGAAAAGTAATAGTACCCTTCACACTCGTTACAACTTTTGCTTTTAACTGAACTTTTTTAATAAAGTCAACTTGATCATTATACAAACATGATGAGATATTAAGATCCTTATTATGCACAGTTTCCTTATTTCCATCTTCTTTGATTTCTCCATCAAAATCAATTATCGGATTGCTTTTAAACTTTATAACTGTAGGGATATTAATAGCCCCTTTTGGTTGAATCCGGGAATAAATATGCCAGGGCGTTTGTATTGTTGCCAGCATATGGATCTCATATTTACTATCACTTAATTTCACCGAAGTAAATTTAAATGTAACAGGCTTTATTTGAGCAATTAGACTAATGGAGAATAGACTTAAAACTAAAATTCTAAAAATTATACTAATTATTTTTCTGGTCACTTTTATCTTTTAATAAACTTCGACAGTTTCAAACTTCAAAGTAGAAATCATATAACACTTTATATAGAATGTATAATCTTATGAGAACATTAAAATTGTCTCATTTTAAAAGAGGGTCGATCACATCTGCTAATTTTCCTTCGGTCCCCGATCCTACAGATGTATTTATGATCATTCCATTTTTATCAATTACAATTTTACTAGGTATGCCATTAACTTTATAATCTAGATACACTTTATTTGTAAGATCGAACAATACATCAAAATCGTAATTATTGTCCTTCATATATTTCCTAACATTCTCACGAACTTTAGTTTCTTCATCATTTTCACCTGTATTAACAAAGAAAAATTTTACATTTTTCTCCTTGTATTTTTCTACTACTTTCTTCATGCCGGGAAAGGATGCTTTACAAGGACCGCACCAGGTAGCCCAAAAATCCAATACAACAACTTGTCCTTTGTAATTTGATAAAGTAACTTTATTAGAATCAAGGTTGGTCAATGTAAAATCAATTTCATTGGTGCTTCCATAAATCTTACTTATAGTTTCACTATTCTTCTTTTCAGCAAGTTTTGTTGATTCTTCCTTTAATTTTTCGAATTGATTGGCAGGAAGTTTTAATCGCAGATAAATATTCTGCAACTGATCCATTAAGGTTTTAGAATCAACGCCACTTAGCAGTTTAGATTCAATGTATTTCCTTGTGAACTCCAACCCTTTTACTTTTTCTGCGATTGCTGCATAACGTTCTTTCCCGCCTGTATCTAATTCATCCTGTTTATCAATTGGATCTTCGTACTGAAAGGCCAATGTGTATTTTTTTTGTTTAAACAAAATATAAGCATAAGTATCAGAGTAGTTATTATATGTTCCCTGCAACTGCCTAATGTCATAATTTTCTTCTGGATGAAGTAAAGTATGTTTTGAGATCATTACAGCTTTATGAGCAAGATATTCAGCATAGTTCAGGTCTTGTTCCTCTTTTGTTAAATCATCACTTGCTAACCGCCACGCTTCGTTGTTATATAAGCTGGCTATCTGATTTTTGTTGTTTATAAGTGAAACATACTTATTCAAATTTGCAGTATCCTTAGTTTTCAAATATTTTCTTACTATAAAAAAATAAAATTGACTTTTAACATCAGCTGTACTATCTCCGAATTTGTTTATATAACTATGCATAGAATCAAGCATACTTTTTTCCGTAAAATCAGGGATTGAATAAATGGCTCTCCAAAATTTAATTTTTGCAGCCTCTCCGGTAGGAAATTTCAGTATGGCAGCTTGTTGAAGCTGTTCATATTTTTCATTCATTTTAAGGTTATGATAAATTAGTGCTGCATCCATTAAATTCCTTTCTGATCCCGATTTTTCCAGATTTTGTGCATACAGCAATAATTCAGGTTTTGTTTTTTCAGGCTCAATCCTTGATTTTATATTTAAATAGTAGGAATAGCTTTTATCCTCTTTTAAATAAGGATAATCTTTATATAAAGATTCAAACTGTTGCTGCAATTCTGTAAGGGGCGTTTTCAGAGCAAACGCATATATCGCCGTACTTTCCAATTTCAGTTGTTCTAGTCTATATTTTTCCTTTACAGCTTTTCTATTTTCTTTAAAAATAACAACATACCCATTCTCAGTATTGTTATCAATTATCCTTCTTTTTATATCTTGAATCTCTGCATACATTATAAGAATAGAATCAGGAACTTTTAATCTGAATTCATACTTCTGACCTACCCTCTTTAAAGGAAGGGATATATATTTAGTTGGGGATTCACCGTACACTATATAAACAAATATATTCTCCGGGATGCTTAGCTTTTTGGGTGGTTCATATATGAACAGGTCTTTTTCGCATGACTTTGCAACTGTATTGTTTAAGTAAATTTTTCCAACTTGGGAATAAGAAGCATGAATCCCAAATAACAATGTTAGGACAATGAATTTTCTCATTTTACATATTTTTAAATAATAAGATTCACGATTACACAGATTCCATAAAAGACTAATAAAAAAGATATGTCATTTGTCAACATATTTAAATTCAGACTCCAAATACCGTTAAAACTCAGCCTAAATACCGTTGTTTAACGGTTAAAAATTCAATTTACCACCAACTCAACTCTACAAAAAACAATTCAAATAATACAAGGACTTAATTTAAATAGTTTTCTAAAAATGATTAAAGTATCAGAAATCATTCCTTTTGTGATACAGTTGCTTCATTAATCTGGATATTACTAATAACATCCTCAACATATGATATATTTTCCCAAATAAACCTTCCATAAATCAAACCCCCATAAACTCAAAATTGAATGTTTTTTGAAACTAAGAGAATTGTTAACCTGTAGATGTTCAGTAATTGAGATCTGTCCATTTTTCGATCCCCTCTTTCCGATTTATTTATCATTTATCAAATCACAATTGAATATCCTTTATTATTTTCATGCAATCATGCATGACGGTATGCGATTGTTTTATTAGAAATAATGCTTCATCATGCAAATACAGTAACAGACACTCATCCTGAATCTAGCAGCCATATGAACGCATCAACAGCCCGCCTTACGGCCTTTCCTGATTCCAAAACGCATTATGCCATTTTAGACGGACTACGTGGAGTTGCAGCCATCATGGTGGTTTGTTTCCACCTCTGCGAGACCCACTCAACCAGTCATCTCGATCAGATCATCAACCACGGTTATCTGGCAGTGGATTTCTTTTATGTGCTTTCGGGTTTTGTGATAGGATATGCGTACGACGATCGCTGGGGTAAAATGAGTTTGAGTGGTTTCTTCAAGCGTCGTTTGATAAGACTGCAGCCCATGGTGGTGATGGGAATGATCATCGGTGCAATAGCTTTCTATTTTCAGGCTTCCGGCATTTGGCCAAACATCGCTCAAACCCCTGTATGGAAGATGTTACTCGTAATGCTTATCGGATTCACATTGCTTCCCGTTCCCTTATCCCTGGATATCAGAGGATGGCAGGAAATGCATCCCCTGAACGGACCGGGCTGGTCTCTCTTCTTTGAATATATCGCCAATATACTCTACGCACTCTTCGTAAGAAAGTTCAGCAATAAGGCATTGGCCGTATTGGTTTTTTTAGCAGGCGCTGCATTGATCCATTTGGCACTTACAAGCCCTAACGGTGATATCATCGGAGGCTGGTCTTTAGAACCCAAACAATTACATGTTGGTTTTGCACGCTTGATGTATCCCTTCTTTGCCGGATTGCTGCTTTCACGCCTGGTAAAACCTACCCAAATAAAAAATGCATTCCTCATCTGCAGTGTATTGATCATGGTCTTTCTCGCCATTCCCAGGATCGGTGGAAGCGAGCATCTTTGGGCCAATGGTTTGTACGATTCTTTAACTGTTATTCTGATCTTCCCCCTCATCGTTTACCTGGGTGCAAGCGGCGATATAAAAGGGAAATATGCAGGTAAGATCTGTAAGTTCTTGGGCGATATTTCTTATCCCATCTATATCACACATTATCCCCTGATCTATATCTACACGGCATGGATAAGCGATACTAAAATGCCCCTGCAAAAAGCATGGCCCCTTGCTTTACTCGTACTTGTTTCAAGTATTACTATTGCCTATGCCTGTTTGAAACTCTATGACGAACCGCTGAGAAAATGGTTAGCCAAGCGATTTATACACAACAACATTAAGGCTTAGTATTTCTTTTTTCCCCTTTTAATACGCTTCGCCAGAGCGACTTGCAGCACTATGTCCCGATCTTTTACCCCGGAAGATCTAGGTTTGATACATCCCTTATCCCTGACAGATTCACCCCTGCTTCATGAAGGGGGCTTTCCAGGTCCTGTTAGGGCAAAACAAGCCCTCTGCACAAATGATCAGGAAAGGTCACTTGCAGCAAAGGGTTGGTTCCGTCATTTTTAAACAGCTGGAAATGTAAAAGACAAGCGCTTTTATTTTTTTGTTTCTACCATGGCCATCCCGCATTTGGGACATTTGCCGGGTTTATCACTGATCATATCAGCATGCATGGGGCAGCTGTATTTTACAACAGTGATCTTTTCATTTTTTTGAGCCACCAATGCCATTCCGCAAACAGGGCATTTGCCCGGTTCCTTGCTGATCACATTAGAATGCATAGGACAAACATATTTTACTGGAGGGCTCATGGCAACCAGTTCCATTCCGCATTTAGGGCATTTGCCCGCAGCATCGCGGATAATATCGTGATGCATCGGACAGGTGAATCGTATCGTGGGAGGAGCTTTTTTTTCATTCATCGTATTGGTTTGTGCAAAGCTTACCGTTGCAAATGAAGCAACGATGAGGAAGAGGATCCATTTTTTCATGATCTCATGTTTTAAGGGTGATATGCTTATTGGTATGCCGGAAATTATTGAGTCTAATTTACCACTTATTAAATGATTAAAAATGTTTTGGGCTTGCATTTATCAGCTTTCGACTCAAAATATTTCTGCACATTTCACTCGTCCATCTCCAACAAAAAAGCCCTGCAGTAATTGCAAGGCTTTTTATTCAAATTATTTTCTGAATACTTATTCTATATAATCACTTGCATTTACTTTTCGTTGATGGCCATATATATAAATTGACCCGCTCCCTTTCAATTCATCGGGCAATACAACATTGATGCGCGCTGCATTTCCTTGTTTGATGAGTATATTGCAATTACCCGCTGCTACAGGAAATTGTGCAGAAGGCGCGTCGGTAACAGCAACAGTTGGATGATTGTAATAGGTTAAAAAAGCCTTGGTGGCCAATTGCAATTTACCTGTTTGATCCACTCCCTCAAACCCGATATACTCTATCACAATTTCATAGCCCGCTTTAGGAACAAGCAACATCGTATTGGTAACATTTTCTGTTCTTACAAAGCTGTATGTTTTTTTAGAACTATCGACCGACTCTATGATATGTACATTCAAAATACTATCCGCAACATGAACATTTACCGGAACCGTATTATTAAAGACAACGACCGGTATTTTTTTATTGCTGATCTTTACATCGAGTGATTTATTCTTTACATCGATCGGAATGGGTCTTTGTTGCGACTGATCCTGCGCAAAAGCCGATACATACAACAGCATCAATCCCGCGATTCCTATTATTCTTTTCATTGTGATCATACCCGTTTTTCTCATCGGGATAAACATAAGAACTCTTGTTTCATTCAAAACTAAATATTTTTTCAATTCTCTTTCTTTATGAAATTAATACGATAGAATGATCGCATTCAAATATAACTTTGATTATTGATTTCATCGATCATTCTTTTTATTTTGCTTTGTTGTTTGTAGCAAATAAACTGACATTTACTTCAGCATTAAAATAATTTTATGCGCAAATACTTTTTACTGTTTTTCCTATTCTGTTCTTATTTCAGCATTGCCCAATCACCTGCTTTTATTTCCTCCGTGCATCAAAAGATCCGCTATGAAGGGAGGATCGGCCATACGGCAGATTCTGTTGCCATTCTTTCCTGGCCCGGCAGTTCCATATTGGTTCATTTTAAAGGAACGGGAATTCAGGCATTATTGAAAGACGAAAAAGGCAGGAACAGCTATAATGTGATCATAGATAGTAAACAAGTCAGTAAATTAATGCTGGATACTGCTAAAAAATATTATAGTCTGGCAGCATCACTCCCGAGGGGTGAACATACCGTTGAATTATTTAAAAGAACAGAGTCTGTTTGGGGTTCCACTAATTTTTACGGATTTGCCATTGATGGAAGCAGTGATCTGTTAGAGCCTGCAGAAAAAAAATTAAAGATGGAGTTCTTTGGTAACAGCATTACCTGCGGTTATGCGATTGAAGATTCTACAGGAGATTCCGGTGACGCGAAATTTGAGAACAATTATCTGTCATACGCTTCCCTTACTGCCCGGCATTTCAATGCAGCCAATCACAATACTGCAGTGAGTGGGATAGGCATCATGGTCAGTTGGTTTCCTTTTACCATGCCCGATGTATTTGATAAACTGAATGCGAATACAAGAGACACTTATTGGGATTTCGCCTCTTATACACCCGATATTGTTGTCATCAATCTTTTTCAAAATGATAGCTGGATCGTAAAACTGCCCAATAACTCTGAATTTAAAAGAGTGTTCGGAACCACTGCCCCTGATTCAAATTTTATAATCAATGCCTATAAGAATTTTGCATACGGTATCCGCCAAAAATATCCCCATGCAAAGATCATTTGTGCATTAGGTGCCATGGATATCACCAGAGAGGGTTCACCCTGGCCGGGTTATGTAAAGCAGGCAGTCGCAGAACTGAAGGATGCAAAAATCTACACTTATTTCTTTCCTAAATGCGATTCAAAAGGTCATCCGAGGATCAAACATCAGCAGGAGATGGCAGATCAGCTCATTCGATTCATTGAAACAAATCATCTTACATCAAAGTAAAAATTACAGAGAATGGATATCCAAATCAAGGATCAGTTATTCATAGTAGGTGGTGCCACCAGTGGTTTAGGTAAAGCGGTTGCAGAAGCATTGCTGGCAGAAGGTGCAAAGATCATTGCAGTTGCAAGGGGGGAAGAAAAATTAAAAGCGTTTCAATCTCTCGCATCCAAACAAATAGAAATACTGGCGGGAAATATTTCGGAAGAAACGGTGATCGATCAATTAGTAAAACTGGTGGGTGACCGTCAGTTGCATGGCATATTGGTGAATGCAGGCGGGCCCCCTGCTAAAACGGTTTTAGAGACCACATTGAACGATTGGGATGATGCTTATAAAAATATCCTTCGCTGGAAAGTGGCGCTTACACAAGCATTTGTTCCGAAGATGATGGATAAAAAATATGGGCGCATTTTATTCTTGGAAAGTTCGTCCGTAAAACAACCCATTGAAAATTTAGTGCTGAGTAATTCTTTGCGATTAGCAGTGATCGGTTTTGCAAAAACATTCTCACAGGAAATTTCTAAGTCGGGTGTTACTTTCAATATCATTGCGCCGGGGGCACATGATACGCCGGCCATCACCAGATTGCATGTAAAGAAAAGCGAACAAACAGGTTTGCCGCTTGAACAGGTCAGGAAAGAAGGCATTCAACAAATGCCAACAGGTTCATTGGGTGATGCCAAGGATTTTGCATCACTGGCTGTTTGGTTATTAAGTCCCGTTTCAAAATTCATCACCGGGCAAACCATCACCGTTGATGGGGGTACGGTAAAAAGTATTTTTGGTTAAAGCAGATCATTCAAATATTCTGACAGCTTACTGTCTATATTTCGAGAGCCTCAATATGATAGTAAACTGTCGGACTGAGTAACAAATTTTAGTGCTACAAACAACCTCTTTGAAAATGACATGTTTTTAGCATACGCATCATTGCCCTGTCGCTGAAGTCACAGTAGCACAACTGCTAAATCAGGGAACCAACCCGAAAACGGGCTGTTATCGTTTTCGGGGGTCTTTTTTTGTTTACTTTTTTGGACAAGCAAAAAAGTAAGAATAAAAAAATAATATTCTCTTTCTTTTCTCTTGAAAGAAAAGAAACAAAAGTTCAAGGCTACAGAAAAACAGTCAATCCAAAATTCTTCTAAAACACTTATTCTTAAAAAGACTGCTTTATTGATTTTCAGCTTCTTAATATATGTTTCATTGGCAGGCTCGCTTAGGCGAATGATATGAATAACATTCGTATGGATAGAAGATGAATCTATTTCTTCTCTACTGTAGGATAAGCAATTCCTAATTGTTCCAAATAGGTTTTATACTTGGATGGATCGTAATAATATTTTTTCATCTGCTCACGATATTTTTCCATTGTTTCTGTATTTAAATAAGTAGCAGGCGGATCATCTTTTGAAATAAACGGTTTATACTTGATGTCTTTTGTCTGCACATTTGTAAAATAATCTTTTGCTTCCGCAACGATCTTTGGATTGGTGAAGAGATCGATCAATGTCAATGCAGTTGCTTTGGCACCTGCCAGAGAACCCTTGTGTGCAATAGGAGTTGCCATGGCAATCGCATTACCCCAATGATGTCCTTTCAATCCCGGAATATTGGCAGGATAATACAGGACGATCGTTGGCAGGTTCCATGCGATATCAGCAATATCATCCGATCCACCACCCCATGAAAAAGGAACAGATCCTTTTAATGTATCAATAGTTGTTCTTAAGCCATTGATCTCCTTCCCGTTTTGATCTTTCTTGGGTGCTTCCATTAATTTTTGTGTGGCTTTAGCTAATTGCTGATCGGCATCACTCCATTCGGGCATACCTACTTTCATGACATTTGCATGCAATGCTTCTCCCAGTGGTTTATTAAAAAATCCGGGCCATGCAGTGCCTAAAACCTGATACGTGAATTTAGTATCTGTCATCAAAGCAGCACCCTGTGCGATCTTAACGCCTGATTCATACATGCTTTTAATATCATCATAGGTCCTTTCTCTGAAATAATACCATACACTTGCTTTGGAAGGAACCACATTGGGTTGATCGCCGCCATCCGTGATCACATAATGTGAACGTTGAGTTGGTTTTAAATGTTCTCTTTTAAAATTCCAGCCAACATCCATCAATTCCACTGCATCCAATGCGCTCTTACCACGCCAGGGTGCGCCTGCTGCATGAGCAGCATCGCCTTCAAATGAAAATTTCACAGATACCAATCCATTATTTCCGGCATCTCCATAATCACAAGTGAAATCACCGCTCACATGGGTAAAGATGCAGGCATCCACATTTTTAAAATAACCATCACGTATATACCATGCTTTACTTCCTACCAATTCTTCTGCAACACCAGGCCAGATAATAAGGGTGCCGGGTATCTTATTCTTCTCCATCAATTCTTTAACAGCGATGGCAGCAAAGATGATCACTGCTTGTCCGCTGTTATGACCTTCACCATGTCCCGGTGCACCTTCCACGATAGGATCCTTATATGCCACTCCCGGTTTTTGCGATGCTTTAGGGATACAATCAATATCACTGCCCAATGCAATGACCGGACTGCCGCTTCCCCATTTTGCCATCCATGCAGTGGGTATGTTTGCAATTCCTTTTTCAACTGCAAAACCATTCTTCTCTAAGATGCCTGTTAAGTATTTGGAAGTTTCTGTTTCCTGAAAACCCAGTTCACCAAAGCTGAAGATCATATCGATCATTTCCTGAACACCCTTTTCTTTTCCTGCAACAGACAGAAGTGCCTGTTTCTTTAATGACTCTACAAATTTCTCGTCATACTTCTTTTGTGCAATAAGGGCGGAATGAATGATGCAACAAAACAGCAGCATCAAAAATGAGAGCATAATTTTTTTTTGCTTAACAGGAGCATTTGATCGCATAGTCTTGGTTTTTCTCAAATGTAACTATTCAGAGGAAGAAATGCAATCGTTCTTTTTGATGAACAAACTTTGTATATTGATCTTCTAATCACACATCATGAAAAAGAATCTTCTTGTATTAGTTTGTTCATTTTCTTTATTGATTTGTTTCGCCCAGATCAAAAAAGCACCTGAAAAAAAAGAAGGCGATGGACCTTATACTCAACTCATTATTCGGGGTGTTATACTGATCAACGGAACAGGGGCACCGCCTGTGGGACCCATCGATATTGTGATCGAACAAAACAGAATTGTAAAGATCGTAACGGTTGGAAGTATCGGTGCGCCTGTAAATCCAGACAGAAGACCTAAACTAAAAGAAGGCGGAAAAGAATTGAATTGCGAAGGCATGTATGCTTTGCCGGGATTGATCGATATGCATGGACATATTGGCGGTGTGGAACAAGGCACACCGGCTGAATATGTTTTTAAATTATGGATGGCACATGGTATCACTACCATTCGTGATCCCTCAGCAGGAAACGGGTTGGATTGGGTATTGGATGAAAAGAAAAAAAGTGCAGCTAACTTAATTACTGCACCCAGAATTTATGCGTATACCGCATTTGGTCAGGGAAGTAAAACGCCCATCGTTACAGCTGATGATGCAAGGGCATGGGTAAATCAAAATGCAAAGAATGGGGCTGACGGAATAAAATTTTTTGGGGCATCACCCGAAGTAATGGATGCTGCCATTCGTGAAAATAAAAAATTAGGATTACGTTCCTGCTGTCATCATGCACAAACAGATGTGGCAAGATGGAATGTGCTGAACTCTGCACGTGCGGGCATGACAAGTATGGAACACTGGTATGGTTTACAGGAAGCTTTGTTCACTGATAAAACGATCCAGAACTTTCCTTTGGATTATAATTATACCGATGAACAAAACCGCTTCGAAGAAGCAGGAAAACTCTGGAAACAGGCAGCAGCACCCTATTCAGAACATTGGAACAAAGTGATGAATGAATTGCTGGCATTAGATTTTACACTTGATCCCACATTCAATATCTATGATGCCAATCGTGATCTGCAACGCGCAAGAAGAGCCGAATGGCATGAAACCTATACACTTCCTTCCTTATGGAAATTTTATGAACCAAGCAGACAATCGCATGGATCTTACTGGCATAATTGGGGAACAGAACAGGAAGTGGAATGGAAAGAAAATTATCGTTTATGGATGACTTTTGTAAATGAATATAAAAACCGAGGTGGCAGGGTAACTGCAGGAAGTGATAACGGATTCATTTATCAAACCTATGGTTTCGGCTATATCAGAGAATTGGAATTATTGCGCGAAGCAGGTTTTCATCCATTGGAAGTGATCCGTTCTGCAACCTTATATGCTGCGCAGGCATTGGGTGCAGATAAAGAGATCGGAACTGTTGAAACGGGTAAACTGGCCGATATCATGATCATCAATGCAAACCCATTAAAGAATTTACAAGTATTGTATGGAACAGGTGCAATTGAATTAACGAATGAAAATAAAGTGGTAAGAACAGGCGGTGTGCTCTACACTATTAAAGACGGTATTGTGTATGATGCGAAAAAATTATTGGCCGATGTAAAACAAATGGTGGATGATGAAAAAAAGAAAACAGGTTGGCAATTAAAACAACCGGGAATGTAACAATAAAAAAGGCTTCATTACTGAAGCCTTTTTAGTTCTATGCATAAATTCTATCCAATAGAGCTTTATATTTTTCCATGATCACTTTTCTTTTCAGTTTAAATGTTGGAGTCATTTCTCCGGTATCAACTGTCCATTCATGAGATAGCAATTCGAATTTTTTTACCTGTTCTACATGATTGAATGAAGGATTAATACTTTCGATCAGTTCTTCAAACATCTGCAATACTTCAGGATTTTTAATAACATCTTCATGAGAAGTGAAAGGAATATTATTCGCTTTAAGCCATATAGCCAGGTGACTGAAAGAGGGCACGATCAATGCACTTACAAATTTCTTATCATCACCGATCAATAAGATCTGTTCAACATAAGGACTCTCTTTGAACTTGTTTTCAATGGGCTGTGGTGCCACATACTTACCGCCACTTGTTTTAAAGAGTTCTTTTTTTCTGTCGGTGATCTTGAGATATTTATTGTCTACCCAAATACCGATATCACCGGTATGCAACCAGCCATCGATGATGGTTTCTGCAGTAAGATCAGGGCGTTTATAATATCCTTCCATTACAGTAGTTCCTTTTACAATGATCTCTCCGTCTTCCTGCAGTTTCACTTCAATGCCATCAATAGGAGGCCCCACTGTTCCGAACTTCATTCCGTCTTTTCCTTTTCTGTTAATACTGATCACGGGACTATTTTCTGTAGGACCGTAGCCTTCATACACAGGGATCTGTGCTGCATTAAAAATGCGTAATAGTTTTACGGGGCAGGCTGCGCCTCCTGTAACCAGATATTCAATATTCCCGCCAAGTGCATCTCTCCATCTCTGAAAGATCAGTTTATTGGCCAATGCTAACTGAACGTTGTACCACCATCCGCCACTGATCTGGTTATCATACTTTTCACCCAAAGCAACAGCCCAGTAAAACAAAACTTTCTTAATGCCTTTTAAATGAGTGCCAGCCAACATGATCCTTTCATACACTTTTTCTAATAGACGGGGAACTGTACTAAAGCCATTCGGTTTGATCTCTTTTAAATTATCTCCGATCGTTTCCAGGCTTTCGGCATAATAAATTCCAATGCCGCTGTATAAATAAATGTATGTGATAATCTTTTCGAAAATATGATTGAGTGGAAGAAAACTTAATGTTTTATTATTGGGTGCATCTTCAAAAGGGAAGCTCTTTTTACTGTATTCCAGACAGGAATATATATTATCATGACTCAGCATCACTCCTTTGGGAACGCCGGTTGTGCCGGATGTGTAAATGATGGTTGCGAGATGTGAAGTAGGGACTTCCTTTTTTATTTTTTCAACCTGCTGTAAAGAAGCATCGTCAGCTAGTGCAGTTACTTTGGTCCAGTTGTCAGCCCCTTCGATCTCATTGAAAGTATAAATATTTTTCAGTGAAGGAATGTTTTCCTGTATCGCTTTTACTTTTTCCAACAGTTCGATACTGCTTACAAAAATGTATTTGACTGCCGCATTATTAAAGATGAATTCAAGTTCGCTTGAATTGGTGGTTGGATATACCGGAACTAAAATAGCGCCGATCTGTTGTGCCGCCAGATCTGTAAAGATCCATTCGGGCCTGTTATTACTGATGATAGCGATCTTATCACTTCCCTCAGCGGTCATATCATTTGCACTCACACCTAATTGTAGAAGGCCCGCACTAAACCGGTTCACAATATCTTTCACCTCCCGGGTGCTATACGTTTTCCATACGCCATTTTCTTTAGCAGCAAGCATATCCTGCTTTGGAAATTTTTCCAGCTGATGGTCAATAGCGTCAAATAGTCTTTTGTTGGTTGTCATATGCAATCGTTAGGCAATTATATGCAAAATCAGGATCAGGATTCTTTTTCTTTTTTCAATTTATCATATTCATGTTGTGTGAGATCCTCACCACTTCCGGTATAGGCATTAAAATATTGAAAGCCCAGACCAAGTCCCCATCCCAGCATCGGCCAGATGGGCCAGGGATAGGCTGCTGCACCTCCATACTGTCCTGTTGTAAACCACCAGATGCACCAAAGAAATCCATTGACGATCAGATAGCTGTATAAACTCTTTTTGAAATTAGCACGTAAACGTGCAATGCGCCACAAGCGTTCATCTTTTTGCTCTTCCATAATGGCAATATTTAATCTTGTACAAATTAATCAAACATCACTGAATAAAAAAGCCGTAATTATTTATTTACGGCTTCTGATTGATTTTTATGAAACAGCTGTTTATCGGTAATACTGTCCGGTAGGTATTTTAAAAACTCTGCTATGTTGAAATTGCTTAAAATCTGCCGCTTGTTTTTCATGTGCCTGATTCCAGATCTGATAGGCAGATGGGCTTGTTGCGGCGCCAAATATCCATTGGTTATAGGCATCGAATAATCCTTCCCCCAACAAATACTGCTGATGATCAAATAAACGGAAGGGGAATTTATCCTGACTCTTTTCATGATACCAGTCCAGGCTAAAACGGGTACGGATGGCAGTCAGGCTTTCGGATGTGATGCCTTCTGCTGCAAGTGATTTGCTTTTTTCGATCGTCACTAAAACTAGTTTCTCAAAAGACCCTGTCTTCTTATCGTTCAGTAGTTTGGTAATATTATCGCCGGTGAATAATTTCTTGTACGCTTCCAGTAACAATGCTTTTACATCAGCTGTTCTGGTCGAATAACTTTCCAGATTGATAAACAATTCTCCATAGATCAATACCGGGAAAATATTATCGGTTCTTGCATAATAATTCGCTGCATTGAAATAATTCGCGCTGTAATTGGGAGCTGTTTGAATGCCTTGTTCCCATTGTTCAATTGCCCCGTTAAAATCCTTATCCATGGCAAGCAGTTCCCCAAAATCATTGTACAACACACCGCTGTTTGGGAATTTCTTCAAACCTTTCTTGTATAGTTTATTGCATTCCTTATGTTCTGCAATAGCTTTATAGGTCATCCCCAATACCTGAAAACATTGTTCATCTGCATCTTCCCTTTCAATCAATGTCTTAGATATTTCGATCGATTTTGCAAAATCTCTTTTTAGATAATTTAAAAATGCAAGGTCTTTCAACATATCTAAATTGATCGGGTCTTGTTTTAATGCACTGGTTAAAACAAGTGTTGCATTATCATAATCGCCCTGTCGCATAAATTCTTTTGCAGTTGCATATAATTGTTTTGCATCCTGCTGCTGAGCAAGGCCGGCAAAAAAACTAAAAACTAAAAAGCTAAAAATTAAAAGTCGTTTCATATCATCAGTTATTCGTAGATCAAATGTGTTAATAAGCCATCGCGTAATTTAGGCTCGAACCAGGTGCTTTTAGGCGGCATCACATTTCCACTGTCGGCAATATCAAATAACTGGTCGATTGTAACTGGATATAAACTGAATGCCAGTTTCATATCACCACTATCCACTCTCTTTTCTAATTCGCTCAACCCTCTGATACCGCCGATAAAATCTATTCTTTTATCTGTTCTCTGATCTTTGATATTCAGGATCGGGTCGAATAAATTTTCCTGAATAATGGTTACATCCAATATTCCGATAGGATCGTTTGTAAAAGTTCCTTCTTTGGAGGTTAATTCGTACCATGTTTTATTCATGTACATCCCGAACTGATGTAATTGTTTTGGCTGTACTGCTTTCTTACCAATGATCTTTATTTCGAACTTTTCCTGAATTGCAGTTATAAATCCTTTTTCATCCAACCCGTTCATATCTTTCACAACACGGTTATAATCCATGATGTACAACTGATTGGATGGAAACAAAGTAGTCAAAAAATAATTGGACGCCTCTGTTGCTTTATTGCCCAGCGCCTTTCTCACTTTTGCAGCAGATGCTGCACGATGATGTCCGTCTGCGATATACGTGTTTGGGATTTCTGTTTCGAAGAGTGATGAAATTTTCTGCACTGTTTCGTTATCTGTAACGATCCATACGGTATGTTGGATCTGATCATCTGCAACAAAATCATAGGCAGGTGATTTTGTTGTCTTCCATTTTTCTATCAGCGCATCTATTGCTTCATTATTTCTGTAGGCTAAAAAAACATTTCCTGTTTGTGCACCCGATGTTTTGATATGATTGATCCTGTCCTGTTCTTTTTCAGGGCGTGTGAATTCATGTTTCTTGATGATATCGTTCTCGTAATCATCCACACTGCTTACACAAACCAAACCCGTTTGGCTTCTGCCATTCATGATCAATTGATAAATATAATAGCAGTCTTTACTTTCTTTGAATAGAATATCCCGCTTGATAAAGGCTTCTAAATTTTCTTTGGCTTGTTCGTAAACGGCTGTTGAATGAATATCAACACTATTATTCAGATCGATCTCACTTTTTGTGATATGTAAAAAAGATTTGGAATTGCCTTCTGCTTCTATTTTTGCTTCTGCACTGTTCAATACGTCGTAGGGTCTGCTTGCTACCTGTTTTGCAAATTGTGCCTGCGGTCTTAATGCTTTAAAGGGTTTTATGATCGACATTCATCTTGTTTTGATTTAATAATAGTATTCACCTGAGATTTATCCCTGCTTTGCAGCAAACTGTTTAGCCAGATCACAAAAAGCCTGTACACTTTCCAAGGGCAGGGCATTGTACATGCTTACTCTGATGCCTCCAACTGTCCTGTATCCCTTCACACCGATCATTCCTTCCTGCTTGCATAATTCTAAGAATGGTGCTTCCTGTTCGGGATGGGTCAGAAAGAAAACAGCATTCATATTGCTTCGATCTTCTTTCGCTACATGAGAAGTAAATATGGGCAATGAATCAATGGTAGAATACAGTAAACCCGCTTTTTCAGTGCTTCTCCTTTCCATTTCCTTCAAGCCTCCTTCATGCTTGATCCAACGCAGCGTGAGCAATGCAACATACACTGCAAATACCGGTGGTGTATTCAATAAAGAATTTGCATCGATATGTTTTCTGTAATCCATGATCACCGGAATGGAACGTTTGATCTTTCCCAATAAACTTTTCTTAACGACTAAGAGATTTACGCCGGCTGCACCCATATTTTTTTGGGCTCCCGCATAAATAAGAGAGAATTGATTAAAGTTCATGGGGCGGCTGAAAATATCACTGCTCATGTCGGCCACCAATGGAATATCTGTTACAGGAAACTTATGCCATTGCGTGCCTTCAACAGTATTATTGGTGGTAAGGTGCAGGTATTTACAGTTTGCAGGGATCGCAAATCCTTTATTGATATAAGTATGGTCCCTGTCTTTCGAAGAGGCCACAATATTTACAGTACCAAATAAGGATGCCTCTTTAGCGGCTTTACTTCCCCAGATCCCATTATCACAATAGGCGGCTGTTTCTCCTTCATCCAATAAATTCATCGGTACCTGCATGAATTGTGTCGTGGCACCGCCATGCAAAAACAAAACCTCATGTTCATCGCTTAGCTGCATTAATTCTTTTACCAAGCTTCTGGCTTCTTCTATTACATCAACAAACCAGCTGCTGCGGTGACCGATCTCTAAAATGGATAATCCTATCCCGTTAAAATCAAGTACAGCTCTTGCTGCTTTTGCCAATACTTCCTGCGGAAGGATGGAAGGGCCTGAATTAAAATTATGTTTTTTCATATTTTGTTATGAAACCGCAAGATAAATAAAATGGAAAGAAAGCTGTTGTTAAGATGCTGTTTATTCGCTTACGTCAGTCACACCACCACTTACAGCGAATTTCATGGCATCAGATGCGCTGATATTATTGAGTATGCGTACATTTTGTCGCGGTACGATATAAGTGATGCCGCTAATAGCATAGGAATGCGGAACATATACAACCACATGATCGATGACCTCAAAATTATCTGCATTTTTTTGAGTGATAAATCCTACACGCCAAACATTCGTAGCATCTACGTTTACCAAAACAGGTTTATCGAATTTCTTTTTATTGCCTGCAAATGCTTCAAAGAAGTCTTTTACAGACGAATAAATGAATTTTATGCCGGGGGTTTGTTCCAATACAGAATCAAATGCGTTTACCAGTTTGGAGAAAATAAAAGAAGATGAAATTCTTCCCACCAGTAAAACGATGAGGATCACAACGATGAAACCCAGTCCCGGTATCTTTGTCAAATTACCATCGGCGTCCTTATGCATCAGATCAGGCATGAAAACATGCAGAATGTTCGGCAAGATATCATCCACAAAATTAAATAATGCCAGCACTACCCAGATCGTGATCCCGATAGGTGCCAATACCACCAATCCCTGTAAAAAGTATTGCAATACTTTTCTCAGCAGTGACCGAAATGCTGGTTTTACCGGCAATTTTTCCATGCTGCAAAGTTTACGATAAACTCAGTGAGAACGAGCAGTCAGGCAGCAGAAATTATTAGTTACGGCCTATGCCTGCCATATTTGTTCTTTTCATTCATCCCTAAAAAAGGCCTCTTAACCATAAATTAATAATAAATCTGCTGGAAACTTTGGTTACAAAAATAGTTTCCTTAGTTTTGCGCTCCCTTAATAATAACTATGGAGGAAAGAATATTACATAAAAGTCATGAGCTTTTCATGCGTTACGGCGTAAGAAGCGTAAGCATGGACGAGATCGCAGCGCATTTGGGTATCTCAAAGAAAACCATTTATCAATATTATTCCGATAAAGATGCGCTGGTAGAAGGTGTAGTGGGTATCGAGATCAACAAGAACAAAAAAGAATGCAGTACACAGCATCTGCTATCTGAAAATGCGGTACACGAAATATTCATTGCGGTGGATATGGTGCAGGAAATGCTCACACACATGAACCCGTCGTTGATCTTTGATCTGGAAAAATATCATCCCAAAGCCTTCAAAAAGTACAACGACCATAAGAATAAGTTCCTATACGATATCATCAAAGACAATTTGGAAAGGGGTATTCAGGACGGCTTATACAGGGAGGAGGTCAAAATCGATATCATGGCAAGATTCAGATTGGCGAGTATGTTCCTGATCTTTAATCCCGAATTATTTCCGCATAATAAGCACAGCCTATCGGAGATCCTGGACGAAGTGACTGATAATTTTTTATATGGCCTTACGACTTCGAAAGGGCAAAAAATGATACAGAAATATAAATTACAAAGACAAAAAATGCTAAGTGTATGATAAAAATTTCAAAAAGTACAATACTGTTTATCGTTTGGATGTTTGCGTTTTCTGCTCAGGCACAAAATACAAACGGCACACACGCATTTAGTATTCAGCAATGTGTAGAATATGCCGCAAAAAATAATGCGCAGGTAAAAAATGCTTTACTCGGTGTACAGATTCAAGAACAAACCAATCGGGGTGTAACAGCAATGGCATTGCCCACTATTTCTGCCAATACAGGTGTAACCAATTATATAGATATTCCAACATCATTGATACCCGGGCAAATATTTGGGCAGCCTGCGGGTACTTATATCCCCGTTCAGTTTGGCACAAAGTTCAATGCCAATGCGGGTTTACAATTACAACAGGTACTTTTCGACGGACAAGTATTTGTAGGTTTGCAGGCAAGAGCCACCTCTATAGATTACCAAAAAAAGAATGTTGAAGTAACAGAAGAAAATATTAAAGTTAATGTGTATAAGATCTACTATCAACTGGTAGTAAGTAAAACACAAATCGAAATATTGGATGCCAACATTGCACGTATTGAAAAATTATTGCACGATACCAAGGAATTGTACAAAAATGGATTTGCAGAAAAATTAGACGTAGATAAGCTTTCGGTACAACTATCGAATCAGGAAACAGATAAATTAAAAACACTTAATAATATTGAGATCGGTTATATCGGTTTAAAAACTTTAATGGGAATGCCTGTAAAAGATGAACTTATTTTAACCGATAAAATAACAGAAGACCAAATTAAAAACGGGTTGGCAGATACCGTTTATGATTACAATCAGAGAAAAGAATTTCAATATCTCAATATTGTAAAAAAATTGAATGATTATAATATAAAAAGGTATCAGCTTTCTTATTTTCCTACGCTGTCATTAAGCGGATCTTACAGTAAAAATGCGCAACGTAATACTTTCGACTTTTTTGGCCCGGGTGATTGGTTCACCACTTCTTATCTCGCGGTGAATATCGCTATCCCCATCTTTGATGGCTTTTATAAAGATTCGAAGGTTAAGCAATCAAGATTTGAATTACAACAAACGGTCAATAATATTGATAACCTCAAACTTTCTATTGATAGTGATGTGGAACAGGCAAAGATCAGATTCAGGTCGGCCATCATAACCATGGATAATCAAAAGAAAAATATGGAACTGGCTGAATCGGTCTATAACCAAACCAAAAAGAAGTATGAGGCCGGAACAGGCTCCAATACTGAGATCAGCACTGCACAAACAGATATGATCAGTGCGCAAACAAATTATATAAGCGCTACCTACGATGCAGTAGTTGCTAAAGTTGATTATTATAAAGCAATTGGAAAATTAAAATAATACCCAAAAAATAAACTGAATCTTATGCAAAAATCAGCACAGATATTATGGATAGCAATATTCGTTTCGCTTGCTTCCTGCGGCGTAAAAAATGAAAATGTTGCTTTAAAAGAAAAGAAGGACAAGCTGGAGGAATTAAAAAAACAGCAAACTAAACTGAATGATGACATCGTTAAGCTTGAAGCTGAAATTCTTATAGCAGATCCTTCTTCTAAAAAAGAAGAAAAAGCAAAACTGGTTATGTTGAGCGAAGTCACTCAACAGGCATTTACACATTATATTGACCTCCAAGGAAAGATAGATGCTGTAAACATCGCGTACGTGGCTCCACGCAATGGTACCGGCGGTTTGGTTAAACAATTATTTGTGAAGAAAGGAGATTATGTGAAGAAAGATCAGGTATTATTAAAACTAGATGATGCTGTTATTAAAAGACAATTGGACCAGCTACAAACACAATTGAATTTCGCAAAAGATATCTATCAGCGCCAACAGAATCTGTGGAAAGAAAGCATCGGTACCGAAGTGCAATTGATCACCGCTAAGAATAATGTAGATAATCTGGAAAGACAGATCTCCATCGTTAAAGAACAACAATCATACAGTAATGTTACTGCAGATATTGAAGGTGTACTCGATGATGTGAATATTCGTGTTGGGGAATTCTTTACCGGCATGACAGCTGCGGGACCGCAAATAAAGATCGTGAATACGCATGATCTGAAAGTAACAGCACAGATCCCTGAAAACTATCTCGAAAAAGTAAGAGTGGGCAGTCATATATTAATAACATTACCCGATGTAAATAAGACCGTTGATGCCGTTGTTAGTGTGTCCGGCAAATTAATTGATGCCAACAGCCGCAGTTTTTATGTTGAAGCAAAAGTGCCTGCTGATAAGGACCTGAGGCCTAATCAAATTGCATTGGTCAAGATCCAGGATTATTCTTCACCTAATGCAATTGCAATTCCGGTCAATACTTTACAAACAGATGATAAAGGCAAATTCGTAATGGTTGCCTCAATGGAAAAGGGCAGAACCATTGCACATAAGAAGATCGTTACTATTGGAGAATTATATGGCGAGCAAATTGAAATAAAGAGCGGCTTACTGAAAGGTGATCAATTGATCGTTGATGGTTTTCAGGGTTTATATGAAGGGCAAGTAATCACAACAGACGTTAAATAAAAACTTGTTTAGCGAACAGAAACTATAAGTCACGATGAAGGATCGGAATGCCGACCGCAAAAACTATAAATTATGAGTGCATTAGAAAACTTAACCGATACATTCAAACAGTTCGGGCCAACAACCTGGAGTATCAAAAATAAAACATCCATTTATTTGATGATGTTGTTTGTTACCCTGGCAGGCGTGTTTCAGTTTGTAACATTGCCCAAAGAACAATTTCCTGATATTGTTATTCCTACCATTTATGTGCAGACCATTTATGTAGGTAATTCTCCGAAAGATATTGAGAATCTGGTAACAAGACCGATTGAAAAACAAATCAAGGGTATTACCGGTGCCAAGATCAAAAAAGTAACCAGTACCTCGCAGCAGGATTATTCTGCCATCACTGTTGAATTTGAAACAGACGTTCAAACCGATGTTGCTGTACAAAAAGTAAAAGACGCCATTGATAAATCGAAGAAAGACCTGCCTACCGATCTTACACAAGAGCCGATAGCATTGGAAGTAAGTTTCAGCGAACAGCCCATCATGTATGTGAATGTAAGTGGTGATTATGATAAAGTGCGTTTGAAGAAATTTGCAGATGACCTGAAAGATAAATTAGAAGAACTGCCACAGATCAATCGAGTGGATCTGGTGGGTGCCCCTGAGAGAGAGTTCCAGGTAAATGTTGATAATAACAGGATGCAGGCAACCAATATCACATTCGATGATATCAGCAATGCCATTGCCAGAGAGAACCTAGACATATCAGGTGGTTTACTGGATGTTGGAAATATGAAACGGAACATTCAATTGAAAGGACAGTTCAAAACTGCCTATGATATTGAAAAAGTAATTATCCGTAACACTACCGGCGCTCCCATTTACTTAAAAGATATTGCCACCATTAAAGACACGATCAAGGAAACTGAAAGTTATGGTCGATTAGACGGCAAAGATGTTATTACGCTCAACATCATTAAGCGTGCAGGTGAAAATTTGATCGAGACCAGTGATGATGTAAAGCGCATTACCGAAGAAATGCAAAAATCACAATTTCCAAAAGATCTCAAAGTTGTGGTTACAGGAGATTCAAGTATCAAAACCAGAACTTCCTTTAATGACCTCGTAAATTCGATCGTCATTGGCTTTATTCTGGTATTGGTCATTCTGATGTTCTTTATGGGTGTTACCAATGCATTCTTCGTGGCACTCAGTGTGCCGCTGAGTATGTTTGTGGCTTTCATGTTCCTGCCGGCTGCCGATCTGATCGCCGGCTCACATGTTACCCTCAATTTCATTGTGCTCTTTGCTTTATTATTCGGCTTGGGCATCATCGTGGATGATGCGATCGTTGTGATCGAAAATACCCATCGTATTTTCTTTGAGGGGAAAGGAAAAATTTCTTCTTCAAAATCAGCGATGATGGCTGCGGGTGAGGTTTTCATTCCAGTATTAGCGGGAACATTAACAACCCTGGCGCCATTCTTTCCATTATTATTCTGGCCGGGGATCATTGGCAAGTTCATGATCTATTTACCAACGATGCTGATCTTTACCTTATCAGCTTCATTGATCGTGGCATTTATCATGAACCCTGTATTTGCGGTGGATTTCATGAACCATAAAGATGATGAATACATAGAAAAAAAATCGGCCATCTTTAAAAACCTGGTACTATGGATCGTATTGATCGGCGGGATCATGCTTGATCTGCTGCATGCTACTTTCTTCGGTAACCTTTTCATCCTCTTCTTTTTCCTGATGTTGCTGAACAGGTATTTACTGGATGATGCCATTCACTATTTTCAGCATCATGGTCTACCATGGATCATGAATCATTATGAAACATTGTTACGCTGGGCATTGAAAGGATGGAGACCGGTACAATTACTCATTGCAACATTTGCATTATTGATCATTTCATTTGTATTTTTTGGCGCAAGAAAAGTTCCGGTGGTTTTCTTCCCGCAGGGAGATCCTAATTTCATTTATGTCTATCTGAAATTGCCCGTAGGAACTTCTGTTGATTATACAGATTCTGTGACGCATATTCTGGAACATCGCGTTGATAAGGTTTTAAATATTGATTACGATAAGAACATCACAAATCCCATAGTAGAAAGTGTGATCACCAATATTGCTGTGGGTGCAGGCGATCCGATGAGCGGCGACAGAAGTACCAGAAGTGAATTGGGAAGGATCCAGATCTCATTCGTTGAGTATGAAAAACGTCATGGAGTAGGAACGAAGCCTTATCTCGATTCCATCCGTAAAGCCGTAAAAGGCATACCGGGTGCAGAGATCAGTGTTGATCAGGAAAAAGGCGGACCGCCAACCGATCCTCCTATCAATGTGGAAGTAGCCAGTGAAGAGTTTGATGAATTGATCAAAACATCCGTAAGCCTGAAAAATTATCTCGATTCCATTCAAATACCCGGTGTGGAAGAATTAAAGATGGATATCGACCTCACCAATCCCGAGATCACATTAACCGTAGACAGACAACGGGCATTGATTGAAGGTGTTTCTTCTGCACAGATCGGTATGCAAATAAGAACAGCATTGTTTGGAAAAGAAGCAAGTAAAATAAAAGACGGTAAGGACGAATATAAGATCCAGATCCGTAATAACAGTTTGCAACGAAAGAGTTTGATAGATCTGTTGAATATGAATATCGTTTTTCGTGATATGGCATCCGGTGGTGCAGTAAAACGTATACCGATCAGTAATCTGGTAAAAGTAGATTATACCAGTACACTCGGAAGTGTGAAACGAAAAAATCAAAAGCGTGTGATCACACTTCGTTCCAATGTATTGTCGGGCTATACACCAACATCGGTCAATCTTGTTTTAAAAGAACATTTAGCCGACTTCAGAAAGAAACCTGATAATGTAACTATCAAGCAAACAGGTGAAGGAGAACAACAGGCCGAAACGGGTGCATTCCTTGGAAAAGCATTGGTGATCGCATTGGTATTGATCTTATTCATCCTTGTTTTGCAATTCAATTCTGTAAGTAAGGCCGTGATCATCTTAACAGAAATTGTTTTCAGTATCATCGGTGTGATGTTTGGTTTCGCCATTACTAAAATGGAAGTGTCGGTAGTAATGACGGGTATCGGTATTGTTGGATTAGCAGGTATTGTGGTCAAGAACGGAATATTGGTCATCGAGTTCGCAGACGAATTGAGAGCAAGGGGATTGAAAACAAGAGAAGCCGTAATACAGGCCGGTAAAACACGTATCATTCCTGTATTACTGACCGCGATGGCAGCGATCCTGGCATTGATCCCGCTGGCAGTAGGTTTCAATATCAACTTCGTGAGTTTGTTTGCTGATCTTAATCCGCATATTTATTTCGGTGGTGACAGCGCAAGATTCTGGAAGCCTTTATCATGGACCATCATCTTCGGTTTATCATTTGCATTCTTCATGACATTGGTGATCGTACCAAGCATGTATCTGATCGCTGAAAGATTAAGAAGACCGATGCGCAAAATGTTTGGCGGTACATGGATCAGCATGCTGGGCATTCCACCTTTTACCTTTATATTTTTACCATTAATGGTAGCAACGCTGGTTCGTCATCGCATTCACAGAAAACGCAGAGCAAAAAAATTAGCTGGCCAACGCGTTAACAATGCATTCATCGGCAGTTGGTTTTAAATAAGGTTGGTAGTTGGTTTTGGTTATAATGAAAACAAGCCGCTCTTCAAAAAGAGTGGCTTGTTTGTTTTTGCAAATAATATTTTTGTTATTCAAAAAATAAGGCCATGATACAAAATCACGAAATAGATTACCGAATCATTGGTGAAGAAATGCAGTATGTAGAAGTGGAGCTTGACCCCAATGAAACTGCCATTGCAGAGCCGGGAGCTTTTATGATGATGGATGACGGTATCAGCATGGAAACCATGTTTGGTGACGGAAGCAATCAAACCGGCAGCGGCGGACTATTGGGGAAATTATTGAATGCAGGAAAAAGGGTTTTGGTAGGTGAAAATATGTTCATGACCGCATACACAAATATTGGTCAGGGAAAGAAGCATGTAAGTTTTGCATCGCCCTATCCGGGAAAGATCATACCCCTGAATCTGCAGCAATTGGGCAATCGTATCATTTGTCAGAAAGATGCTTTTTTATGTGCAGCAAAAGGAGTGAGTATCGGTATTGAATTTCAGAAAAAATTGGGAACGGGTTTATTTGGCGGCGAAGGTTTTATCATGGAAAGACTGGATGGTGATGGCATGGCTTTCATGCATGCCAGCGGTTATGTGCAGCAAAAAGAATTGCAGGCAGGAGAACTGTTAAAGATAGATACAGGCTGCATCGTTGGCTTCACTGCTACTGTTAGTTATGATATACAATTTGTAGGAGGTATTAAAAATACCTTGTTTGGCGGCGAAGGTGTGTTCTTTGCAACGCTTAGCGGGCCGGGCATTGTATGGATCCAGAGTTTGCCCATCAGTCGATTGGCAGGAAGGATCTTACGTTATGCAACTGTTTCAAAAAGAGAAGAAGGAAGTGTATTGGGTGGCTTGGGAGATCTGATCGGCGGTGATAATCAGTGGTGATTTTTTTGTTCATCATTGCAATGCATAGAGATATTGTGTTCCTTTTTTATAATTGCCTTTTGAATTATTGCTACCTTAACGTCCTAAGTTTTGAACCTTGGAAATTTTTCACAAAAGAATAGATGGCATTAGCCTGCTTTCTTCCGAAAGCAAATCCTCTTTTTTACAAGCCTGGGATGAATGGTCAGTTCCCAAAGATCATTTTCTGGTGCGTGAAAATAGTGTGGCCAATCATCTCTTTTATATCAGAAAAGGTATTGCCCGCATTTATTATTTCAAGAACGGAAAAGAGATCACCGAATGGCTTGCATTAGACAATGAATTCTTTTTTTCCATTATCAGTTTTTTTGAACAAAAGCCCAGCAACCTGATCATACAAACCGTTGAGCCGGCAGTAGTAATGGGCATTCGTTACGATAGATTAATGGCATTATGCGATCAAAACCACGAAATTGAAAGGTGGTTCCGCAAGGCGATAACGGGTTCACTTATTCTTTCGCAATATCGCATGGACAGTATTCAATTCGAGACCGCACAACAGCGTTATGAAAAACTCTTAACTAATTATCCTTCCATCGTACAAAGGGTTCCTTTGTCATATATCGCTTCTTTTCTCGGCATCACACAGGAAACATTGAGTCGCATCCGCTCTCAGCACTGATCTTTTTTGACATTAATCAAATTATCCGGTACAGGAAAAACTGAACTTTACAGCCTAAACGATTGGCTGCAGGATCACATGATCTGGCAGCTGCCACCACTCAAAAATTTGTCAAATGAAAAATGTAATTCTTATTGTTTTCGCTTTTGTATTGCCTGCAGCTATTTTGGCACAAGCAACCAAACAACCGCTTCCTCAACTTACCAAAGCAACGGTCAAGCAAGTCGTTGCCGCAATGTCGGTAGAACAAAAAGCGAAGTTAGTAACCGGTATGGGAATGATCATGCCCGGTCCAACTGCCAACAACGATAAAAAGAAAACTGATACCTCAACTGCTGAACTAAACAAATTGCTTCCGCCTCCGGATGCAGATGATAAAAATATTCCCGAAAAAGTACCCGGTGCTGCCGGAAGAACACATGGCTTTGCACAATTTGGTATACCGATCACAACCGTTTCGGACGGACCTGCGGGTGTAAGAATTTCTCCCATCAGAAATAATGATGCATCAAAGACCTATTATGCAACAGCATGGCCTGTTGGAACTTTATTGGCTTCTTCATGGGACACGGCTTTGGTAAAAAAAGTGGGCGTTGCTTTTGGAACCGAAGTAAAAGAATATGGTGTTGATGTGATATTAGGACCTGCATTAAATATTCACCGCAATCCTTTGGGTGGAAGAAATTTTGAATATTATTCTGAAGATCCTGTTGTTGCAGGAAATATAACTGCAGCCATTGTTAACGGAATTGAATCCAATGGTGTAGGTACTTCTATTAAACACTTTGCAGGAAACAATCAGGAAACGAACAGGAATAGTGTAAACACTATTGTAAGCGAAAGAGCATTAAGAGAAATTTATTTGAAAGGATTTGAGATCGCAGTAAAAAAATCTCAACCGTGGACAGTGATGTCTTCTTACAATTATATCAACGGAACTTATACTTCAGAAAGCTATGACCTGCTCACCAATATCTTAAGAAAGGAATGGGGCTTTAAAGGATTGGTGATGACGGACTGGTTTGGTGGAAAAGACCCTGTTGCACAAATGAAAGCAGGTAATGATCTCTTGATGCCCGGCACAGCCTTGCAAACAAAAACCATTGTTGATGCAGTAAAGAACGGGACTCTCGATGAAAAAATATTGGATCAAAATGCAGAACGTTTTTTACAGTATGTGCTTGAAACTCCGTCCTACAAAGGATATAAGAATTCCAATCAGCCCGATCTGAAAAAAGATGCACAATTATCACGTACTGCTGCAACAGAAGGAATGATCCTGCTGAAAAATAATAACAATGCATTGCCTTTAACAGCAGCAAAAACAGTTGCTGTATTCGGTAATACCTCTTACGATATCATTGCAGGAGGAACCGGCAGCGGTGATGTGAATAAAGCATATAGTATCTCTTTATTACAAGGATTAGCCAACGCAGGTTATACTGTTGAGAAAGATCTTAAAAATGTATATGAAACATATATTGCTGATGCAAAAGCAAAAAGACCAAAACCAAAATTCTTCTTTGAATTGGTTCCTCCCGTACCAGAACAAAATTTATCTGCAGAACTTTTGCAGAAAGAAGCCAATTCAACAGATGCTGCCATCATCACCATCGGAAGAAATGCCGGCGAGGGTGCCGATAGAAAAGTTGATAATGATTTTAATTTAACTACTGTTGAAACAGAACTGATCAAAACCGTTAGCGAAACATTTCATGCCAAAGGAAAAAAGGTTGTTGTTGTTTTAAATATCGGTGGAGTGATTGAAACAGCGAGCTGGAGAGAATATCCCGATGCTGTCTTATTAGCATGGCAACCCGGTATGGAAGCAGGTAATGCCATCTCAGATGTATTGAGCGGTAAGGTTAACCCTTCCGGAAAATTAGCAACCACATTCCCTGTTGCATATTCTGATGTTCCCTCTGCAAAAAACTTTCCCGGCAAAGAATTGAATCCTGATCCCAATAGAAAATCAAACTTTTTCGGCGGTGTTCCCTCTGAAGTAATTTATGAAGAAGGCATTTATGTTGGATATCGTTACTACAATACATTCAATGTAAAAACCGCGTATGAATTTGGTTATGGATTATCATATACTCAATTCAAATACAGCGATCTAAAATTAAGCAGCGCCTCCTTTAACGATAAAATCAACGCTTCAGTGACCATTACCAATATAGGTGCCGTTGCCGGCAAAGAAGTTGTACAATTATATATCAGTGCTCCGGGCAAAATAGCAGACAAACCCGGAGAGGAATTAAAAGGATTTGCCAAAACAAATCTGCTGCAGCCGGGTCAATCACAAACCATCCATTTCACGATCAATTCAAGCGACCTTGCTTCTTTCGATACAAAGGCTGCATCATGGATCGCAGAAAGTGGAAAATATGCAGTGAAGATCGGCGCATCCTCCTTGGATATCAAACAATCTGCATCATTCAATTTGGCAAAAGAAATTGTTGTGCAGAAAGTAACAAATCAATTAGTACCCAAAGTTCAGATCAATGAATTAAAGAAATAGAAAAGCGTTTAGTGTTAAGCAGAATCCCCCAAGTTCAAGCAATCGGACGGATTACAAATGCTCGGCGGCCTTTTTAAAGGCTGCCGTTTTTTTAGATCAACTTTATTATGCGCTTTTTCGATGCTGCATTCACGGTTCAAGAAGTTCGGTGTAGCGATTTATTTTAAGTGTATCAGCTTAGCAACTGCTTTCTGCAGTGTTTCTTCTTTCTTGGCAAAACAAAAACGCAGAACTTTATTATCCGTCGCATTTTTATAAAATGCAGATACGGGAATGCTGGCAATACCATATTCTTTGGTCAACCGAATAGCCAAGGCTTTATCTGACTCATCCGTAAAATGGCCATAACTATAGCATTCAAAATAACTGCCGTGAGAGGGGATGCATTGAAAAGCTGTCGCTTTCATCAGTTCCCTGAAAAAATCTCTTTTTTGCTGAATGAATGAACCCAGTGAAAGATAGGCCTCTTCATTTTTTATATATTCAGCCAGTGCAACCTGTTTGGGTGTATCGCAACTGAAGCAGTTGAACTGATGCACTTTTCTGTATTCCTTCATCATCGATGCGGAAGAGATGCAATAACCTAATTTCCAGCCGGTGCAGTGATAGGTTTTACCGAATGAGAAACAAACAAAACTTCTTTCGAGCAGATCAGGATAACGCAAAATACTTTGATGTTTTATTTCATCAAAGATCAAATGCTCGTATACCTCATCGCTTAGGATCATGATCTTTGTTCCGGCAACAATGCTTCTTAATTGTTCAATATCGTTTTCACTGAGCACCGCGCCTGTTGGGTTATGCGGCGAATTGATCATGATCATTCTTGTTCTTTCATTCACTTTCATTTTCACCTCATCCCAGGGAATAGAATAATCAGGATATTGCAATGAGATCAAAACAGACTTCGCGCCATTGATCTCAATATTGGGAATATAACTATCGTATGCAGGTTCAAAAACAATCACTTCATCACCGGGTTGTAATATGGTTGTCAATGCAGTATAGATCGCATAAGTGCCCCCCGGCGTAACTGTTATCTGTGTTTCAGGATCAATTTGGGTTTGATATAACTTCTCCACTTTCTCAGCCAATCTTTCACGCAGCAAAGGCAAACCGCTCATATGTGCATACTGATTCGATCCCTTTCGCATTGCATCATTCACCAATGCAATCAGTTCTTCACTCATCATAAAATCGGGAAAGCCCTGACCTAAATTAACAGCATGATGTTCAACAGCCAGTGAACTCATCACCGTAAAAATAGTAGTACCCACATCTGGCAATTTGGAATGGATATGCATGAGATGAAGTTAATATAATCTCCGCTTAAAAATATCAGTAGGATCAGAACACCAGTTTGTTCGATAATTTTCGCAGCTGGATCTCTGCCGCTTTGGATGAATAACTAATGTTTACAAGTGCATTCGCAGCATTCTCGAATGTTTGCTGTGCCTGTTTTACATCAATGATCGTAGCTTGTCTTAATTGAAAACGTTGGATCACCAGATCCAATAATTGAACAGAGAGATCATAATTCTTTTGCTGGGTCTCTAATTGTTTCAAATTAGAAACGTAAGACTGGTAGGTCTTAACGGTCAATGACATATAGCCCAATACCAGTGTATCTTTTATCAGTTTCGCATTATTGGTGTTGATAGCAGAGACCTGATATTGTTTTTTATAGATCGTTCCGTTATAAATAGGAAATGCAAAATTGAGACCTACATATGGCCCCAGGTTCTGGTTGAATAAAGTAGAACCTGCGGTGCTTTGTGTACGGCTGTAACTATAACCGCCGATCATGTTAACGGCAGGATAGCGCTGTGCATCCATTTCCGATTGCAATAATTCATTGATCCGTATTTGTTTATCGGCGGCAATAACATCGGGGTTTATATAGAGGTTTGAAAGAACAGAATCCAACTTCAATCCTTTTTCAATGATGATCGTGTCTTCAATGAAAATGGTTGAATCAGCTTTCAATGTCAGCATTGCCAGCAGGTCTGTTTTTGCCTGATCAATGATCAGTTGCTGTGATTCCAAAGCCTGCAATTGTGCATTCAGGTCTAATTGCGACTGAAACAGATCTGCATTATTGGACAGGCCAACTTCCTTCTGTGTCTTTACAATATTTAGTTTTTGCTGTGAAACATCGATCGAATGCAATAATGTTTTGGCATAGCTCTGTTGTCTTACAATATCGTAATATTTCAACATCACGTTTGATGCAATGACCAATCCTCTTGAAGTTAATTGCTGCTCCGATTGCTGCTGAACCTGCTCCAGTCTTTTTTTCTCACTAACGATCCTTCCACCTGCATAGATCGGCATTACGGCATCTACACTGGTGATGGCCGAATTGCTGTTGGCCCCGTTTCTTTCAATCAGCTGGCCCGTATTCAATTCCTGTTTTACGTTTGTGCTTTGTTCTTTCCCCGTACCGGATAAGATAACAGAAGGTAACCCGCCGGCAATGCCGTAATCATTATAAAGCGTATTGATATTCACATTGTTTTTTGCGATCTGAATACCCGGACTATTCTTCAGTGCAATATTCACTGCATCAGAAAGCGTTAATCTGCTTTGAGCAAAACATATGGTCTGAGAAAATAAGAAGAAAAAAATTGCAAATCTTTTCATACGAATGAAGTTACCAATGCGCCGGTTAGATTAAAAAATTTTATACGGACGGGTGAATCAACTTACTAAAGTGCCCACATCCATCCCCTCCACCACTTTCAATAAATTTCCGGGTGTATTCATGTTAAAGACGATGATCGGTAATTTATTTTCCCTGCACAAAGTAAAGGCTGTCATGTCCATTACTTTTAAATTCTTGCTGATGCATTCTTCATAACTGATCTTCTGGAATCGCTTTGCATCAGGCACTTTTTCCGGATCAGCATTATATACTCCATCAACTCTGGTCCCTTTTAAAATAACATCCGCTTTCATTTCTATAGCTCTTAAAGAGCCGGCTGTATCTGTAGTGAAATAAGGATTTCCCGTACCTGCACCAAAGATCACGACCCTTCCTTTTTCTAAATGACGTAATGCTTTCCGGCGGATATAAGGCTCTGCTACCTGTTCCATATGGATAGCGCTTTGCAAACGCGTGTATACACCGATCCTTTCCAACATGGCCTGCATGGCCATTGCATTGATCACTGTTGCCAGCATACCCATATAATCGCCATGCGCTCTTTCAATGCCGCTCTCTGCTTCATTCATTCCGCGATAGATATTACCGCCACCAATCACGATCGCAACCTGAACACCCAGATCGGTAACCAATTTAATATCCTGTGCGTATTGTTCGATGATCTTAGGATTGAAGGGATCACCGTTTCTCTGATCACCCAATAACGCTTCGCCGGATAATTTGAGAAGGACTCTTTTAAACTTAGGGAGCATGATAATAAGATTAATTCAAGTGCAAATAACCTCAATTTTTGATGAGTTGCCAAAACGAAAAAAGAGGAATGAAAAATCATTCCTCTTTTTTTATATGTTTTAGTGCTTCAATTATCCTAAAGCAACTCTTTTGAATTCGATCACTTTTAGATCAGCATTCACGCTCTTTAAATGATCGGCAACTGTTTTGCTGCCGTCTTTTACAAAAGCCTGTGCCAATAAAGTTTGTTCTTTAAAGAAAGCATTCATTTTACCGTCGGCGATCTTTGCGATCATTTCAGCAGGCTTTCCCGCCATTTTAGGATCCGCAGAGATCTGTTCTGTAACGATGGCTCTTTCTCTGGTGATCACATCAGCAGGAACTGCTGCTGCATCAACTGCAACGGGATTCAATGCAGCGATCTGCATCGCAACATCTTTTCCTGCTTCTGCAGCTTCCTGGTTCATGGCAACCAATACACCCAAACGGTGTGCACCATGAATATAAGAGGCGATATATGGTGCTTCGATTCTTTCAAAGCGACTGATACCGATCTTTTCACCAATGGCTGCTAATTTATCGTTGATCAGATCAGCAACTTTAGCACCATTCACTGAAGCTTCATTTAATTCTTCAACAGACTTTACATTGTTGGCAACAGCTGCATCAGCGATGCTCTGTGCAAATGCTACAAAGTCGGCATTCTTTGAAACGAAATCAGTTTCGCAACTGATGGTAACAATAAAACCTGTTTTATGATCTGCGGTTGTTTGTGCAATGATCACGCCTTCTTTAGCATCACGGTCACTGCGTTTTGCAGCAACTTTCTGACCCTGTTTACGTAACCAATCGATCGCTGCTTCAAAGTCGCCATTGGTTTCTGTTAATGCTTTACGGCAATCCATCATTCCTGCACCTGTAGCCTGACGTAATTTATTGATGTCGGCTGCTGTAATTGTTGTACTCATATAAAAATATTATTTGAATTTATTTAATGATCCCTTAGGGCAAAATAAAAGATGGGTCAATAATCATACAGTTCACTGAATGACTAATGACCCAATGACTTTTTATATTAATTATCTTCCACCTCCGCCACCACCGGCTGGTCTGCGGTTATTTGGAACACGACGTTTTGGTTGTCCGCCGGGACCGCCTGCAGCAGGAGCATCATTGCTTCCGCGACCTCTGCGACCACGACCACCTTCAGCTTGCGCTTCGGCTTCGAGACGACGTGCTTTTGCTTCTAATTCGTTTGCATCTTCATGCGATTCTTCTTCTTCCTTGTTTGCCTGACGTTCTACTAATCCTTCAGCGATGGCAGCAACAATAAAGTTGGTGATGATCGCGATAGATTTTGTTGCATCGTCATTTGCAGGAATAGCGAAATCAACTTTGTTAGGATCGCAATTGGTATCTACCATACCAAAAGTGGTGATACCTAAACGTTTTGCTTCTGCCAATGCAATATGTTCTACTCCGATATCAACCAGGAATAAAGCGGTTGGGAGACGGCCCATCTGAGAAATACCGCCCAATACTTTTTCCATCTTGTCTTTATCGCGACTTAATGTTAAACGTTCTTTTTTGGTAAGGCTTTCAGCACTACCGTCGTTCAGCATTTTTTCGATGCTCTGCATTTTCTTAACGCTCTTACGAACGGTATTGAAATTGGTCAACATACCACCCAACCAACGTTCAGTTGCATAAGGCATGTTTACACGCTTAGCACATTCGCTAACGATCTCTTTCGCCTGCTTTTTTGTAGCCACGAACATGATCTTCTTGCCGCTCTTTGCAATTTGCTTCATGGCAGCAGAAGCTTCCTGTAAATGATCAACTGTCTTATTCAGATCGATGATGTGAATACCTTTCTTTTCAGCAAAGATGTAAGGCAACATCTTTGGATTCCACTTCTTTTTCAGATGGCCAAAGTGAACACCGGCTTCTAAAAGTTGCTGTTGTAATGAAGTGTTATTTTCCATTGTATTAGTTTGAAATTTTTAATTTGAAATTTGAAATTGAGTTGTTGATATACGAATTGAAAATCAGAAATATCAAATCTCAAATCGTTAACGTTTGCTGAACTGGAAGCTTCTTCTAGCTTTCTTATGACCGAATTTCTTACGTTCAACACCGCGTGGATCACGTTTTAACTGACCGGCTGCTTTTAAAGCAGGACGGAATTCAGGATTCACTTCCAGCAACGCGCGGGCAATACCCAGCTTAGCTGCCTCAGCCTGACCTTTTAATCCGCCACCCTGTGCATTGATAACGATATCGAACTTACCAATCACATCAGCAGATTTCAAAGGAGATTCTACCTGATTTTGTAAATACACTAATGGGAAATAAGCTTTGTAATCTTTGTCGTTCACGGTAATCTTTCCTTCACCCTTGCTTAAGAACACACGGGTTACGGCTTCTTTACGGCGACCAACTGCATTTTTTTGTTTTTCCATTTTTTTATGCTTGATGCTTTAGTGTTAAACTAAAGCAATGGTTTAAAATTTGAATTCTTTTGGCTGTTGTGCACCATGCGGATGTTCGGCACCTGCATACACAAATAATTTCTTGACCATTTTACGGCCCAGACGGTTTTTAGGAAGCATACCTTTTACAGCTCTTTCCATAATTACTTCAGGGCGTCTTTTCAACAGGTCCTGTGCAGCTTCTTCTTTTTTACCACCCGGATAACCCGAATAGTTGATGTATTGTTTTTGCTCGCCTTTATTGCCGGTAAAAACAACTTTGTCCGCATTAACTACAATTACAAAATCACCGCAGTCTACGTGTGGTGTGTAATAAGCTTTGTTCTTACCGCGAAGAACAGAAGCGATCTTAGAAGCGATGCGTCCCACGGTTTGATTAGTACCGTCTACAACATACCAGTTGTGCTTAACGGTAGCCGCATTTGCATGCTTGGTGGTGAAATGAAGTTTACTCATGATAATTTTGTTTAAATGATGCTGAGGCTATCCCCTCAACTTAAAATATCCCGATTTTTTCGGGACGGCAAAGGTGCTGCTGTACAGTTTATTTTCCAAGGATTTGTGAAAGTATTTTTGATCGCACCTTTGCAATAGATTGATTATCAATAAAAAATTTGTCTATGTTTTATTATAGTTTGATAAAATGGGCGGTTTTTTTGCTATTTAGCTATGGCTGCTTAACAGCATTCAGCTATTTCAATAGTTCTCGGCAATCATAAAAACACAGAACTTCGTCCCCTTAATTACAAGAATTGTCCTACCAGAAATTTAAAGCCAACCATATTTTCACAGGAACCGAGATCCTCGATCAGGATCATGTGCTTATAACAGATGAGAAAGGGATCATTCAGGAGATCATTCACGCAAAAGATGCAGGAGAAGATATTCAAATATTCAAAGGCCTCTTAAGTCCCGGGTTCATCAATTGCCATTGTCATTTGGAACTAAGCCATATGAAAGGGCTGATACCCGAAAGAACCGGATTGGTGGATTTTGTTTTTAATATTGTTACTCAGCGTCATTTCCCGGAAGAAGAGATATTGGATGCCATTGCCAAAGCTGAAGATGAAATGATCCATAACGGCATTGTTGCAGTAGGCGATATTTGTAATAATACTTTGAGCATCCCGCAAAAATCAAAACAACGTTTAGCGTATTATAATTTTATTGAAGTAAGCGGATGGTTGCCGCAAATTGCTGAAATGCGGTTTGCGCGTAGTAAAGAGATCTATGATGCTTTCGGTCGACCGTCAACGGTCAACGGTCGACAGTCCTTGGCTCCACACGCCCCTTATTCCGTCAGCAACGAATTATGGGAATTGATCGCGCCTTTTTTTAAAAACAAAACAACTACCATCCATAATCAGGAAACCGATTTTGAAGATGCTTTGTTCATCAAGGGCAGCGGCGACTTTATAAGAATGTATGAAATGATGAAGATCGATAACGGCTTTTTCAAACCCACGGGCAAGAGCAGTCTGCGTTCTTATCTTCAAAAATTCAAAGGGGCCGAGAATGTTTTATTGGTACATGATACTTTTATAAAAGAAGCTGATCTTTCGTTCATGAAATTTTTATCAGAACAGGATCGACTACAATTTTTTTGCTGTTTATGCGTTAATGCTAATACCTACATCGAGAATGCTTTGCCCCCTGTTGAAATGATGCGCAAGCAAAATATCAACATCACGATCGGAACAGATAGCCTAGCAAGCAATTGGGGACTCAGTATTTTAGATGAGTTAAAAAGAATAAGGCAGCATTTTTCTTCCGTACCAATTTCAGAACTGCTTCAATGGGCAACGATCAACGGCGCAAAAGCCCTGCAGTTGCAGCAAAGTTTGGGTAGTTTTGAAAGAGGAAAAAGACCCGGAGTGGTTTTAATAGAAGGATTGAAAGATGGGAATATTGCCGAAGCATCAACAGCAAAACCCGTTTTATGATCAAGAATCTATCCCTCTCATCCCTTGTTTCAGTAGTTTTTTTTACTGCGTATACTTTTACTGTTTCTAAATTTCAAACATCTTATCTGGTAGGCGCTAAATTTGGCTGGCCTCTGGTATTCTTTAGTACAGAGCCCGATAAACAGATCATGGCGGGCAGGTATTTTTCATTTGTGAATCTCTCGATTGATTTTTTGATCTGCTTTGTCTTTAGTTTCCTGTTGGTACAGCTCTTATCATTCGGCAAACGTGATAAACGCCATTTAGCTTAATTAGATTTCGGAGACTTAAAGAAATGGAACACGGATGACACCGATGATACAGATTATAACGTATTTAATACCGCTATGCGGTATTTCACTATAAATCAGCTTGTTTTTCTTTAAAATAAATAGAGGATGAATATATTCAGCAATTGATCGAACATCAGCGATCATCAACTTCATCAGTGTTATCTGTGTTTTATCTTTCGCATCTTATCGAAACCATTTCCATTTAGCTTAATACTTCCTGCAAGACCGCAAGGCTGCGCATTTCTCCAAAGTCTGCAATATGCAACATGATATATTGCTGATAGGCGATCAATAATTGACGACGCATATTTCTGTTGAGAGGAATATTTTCCAGGTCTTTATACTTTTGGATCGTCAGTATCTGAGAAGTGATCCTTGCATCATCATTTATAAGATAATAGGGATGTAAAGGAATATCATCAATAAAAAATCCCTGCTGCAGATCCAATACCGGTGTGCTTTCTAAATAGGTTCCATGAATTTGAAAGCCCAGTTCACTTCCCAGATGCAAAGTAAAATAGAGGGGCAGATTGGCTACAAAAGTTTCGCTGCCTTTATCTATTTCTTTCAATGTTTCTTCGATCAGATAAAACAGATCGGGATTCGCTTCGGGTTGTTTCAAACTATGCTGCAGCATTTCTATCACATACATAGCAACGGCATTGCGCACCACATCATACAATATTTTTTCGTAGAGATAACAGCATTCATATTCTTTGATGAACTGTAATTGTTTCTGTTCGTTATGATATACTTCCATTTCCAGCATCATGGCCGGTTGAAAATAATTCGCCTTGCCCTGCGATGTTTTGCCCGATTGACGAACACCTTTAACGATATAACTCTGCACACCAAACAGTTCTGTATACACTGTACTGATGATACTTGTTTCACCATATTTAACGGTGCGGAGAATGATGCCCTTTGTTTTGTGTAGCATTAACGATTGAAATGAACAATACAAATGTAGAAGATGCTATTGTATTGTTGACGAAATCGGAATAACCAATGGCTTTAATTTGATGATGCCTATAAAATTCAATCCTTTCATGATCTGATAGGTCATATCAAATTCATACCATTTCTTGGCGAAGTTGGCATCATCTTTTGCAAAATGATGATTGTTCTGAAACAGTTCGCCCATCAGTATCACGCCAAAAGGAGTTGTGTTCTTCGAATGATCGCCGTTATCGTAATTGCTATATCCGTATTTATGTCCGCACCAGTTCACCACAGCACCCTGTATCGGACCCATTAAAAAATGAATCGGTAATAAGAGAAACCACCAATAGTTAGGAGCGAAATAAAAATAGAAGGTCGTATATAATACGCCGAAAAATATTCTTGTTGCAGCATGATGACCCAGCTTATCCAGCTTATCCCAAACGGGTAAATACTCTATGGTAAATTGTGCTTCCGGTAAATTTTTGCCAGTTAAAAATCCTTTGAAAATAACAATGGTATGATACATCATCTGATACACGTCTTTAAAGAAATGCGGTGAGTGCGGGTCTTTCTCTGTATCGCTGTATACATGGTGCATGCGATGCATCACGCCATAAGCTCGTGGCACTAAATAGGAAGAACCTTGTACCAGCCATGTACTGAAATAAAATGTACGCTCCCAATTCTTGCTGGTCGTATACATCTGATGAGAGGCAAAGCGATGCAAAAAGAATGAATGAAAGAACAGTGACAGGAACCAATGGCATAAAAAGAATGTGATGATAACAAGCATGCTTAGGTTTTATGGGGGTGAGGAAGCTTGGTAAGGTAGGCGAATAAGTGAAGAAACAACAATTCCTGTTGAACTATTAACTGATGCTACTATATAATACTGATTTTGCTGAGCTTTGATAGGAAGCGAAGAATAGAACTCGGAAAACACGGATGAAGCAGATAAACACGGATAGCCTAACAATTACTGTATATACTTGGTCTCTTCTAGAAATTTAAAAGAAAGCAAACAGATTTGCACTGAATTATGCTGCCATGCAGCATACAGATCCGTTATCATCAGTTCTTTCAGAGTTATCCGTGTTCCATTTCTTCTACACTGCTTTCCTTCTGGATTAATTATAATGCACCTGTAAATTGTTTGAGAAAGCGAACATCATTTTGTGAGTATAAACGAAGATCGTTGACACGATATTTGAGCTGACAAATTCTTTCAACGCCCATACCAAATGCAAAGCCCGTATACTTATTAGGATCAATGCCAAAATTTTCCAGCACTTTGGGATGCACCATTCCGCTTCCCAATATTTCAACCCAGCCGGTATGTTTACAAACATTGCAACCATCGCCGCCGCAGATCAAACAACTGATATCCATTTCGGCGCTTGGTTCGGTGAATGGAAAATAAGACGGGCGAAAACGAACTTTTGTATCCTTGCCAAACATTTCCTGCACAAAGAAATACAGGGTTTGTTTCAGGTCGGCGAAACTTACATTTTCATCAATATATAATCCTTCTACCTGATGAAAGAAACAATGTGCTCTTGCACTGATGGTCTCATTTCTATACACACGGCCCGGACAGATCACACGGATCGGGGGTTTTTGTTTTTCCATCACACGTGCCTGCACACTGCTGGTATGCGTACGCAATAACCAGGCGGGGTCCTGATTGATATAAAATGTATCCTGCATATCGCGGGCAGGATGATCTTCCGGAAGATTCATTGCACCGAAATTATGCCAGTCGTCTTCTATCTCCGGACCTTCGGCCACTGCAAAACCTAATCTCTTGAATATGGAAACGATCTGATTGCGAACTATGCTTAAAGGATGACGGGTACCTAATGCAACAGGATCGCCGGGTAGGCTCCAGTCGATTAGTTCGGAGTCCTTAGTAGGGTGTCCGGACTTGTTCTCGGAAAGTGATTGGAATTTCGTTTCAGCAAACAATTTGAACTCGTTCAATATTTGTCCGAACTCTTTTTTGCGCTCATTGGGAACATTTTTCATTTCTCCCATGATGGCTTTTACCAACCCCTTTGTACCCAACCATTTGATACGGAAATTTTCTACGGCATCGGCTGTGGATGCTTCAAATGCACTGATCTCGGTTTTGTAAGATTCTATTTGTTGTAACAACTGCTCCATGCGGCAAAGATATATCACTGATGTTAAATGATTAATGTAGGATGAAAGATGGTTGGTTTTTCTTGCTGTTGTTATTGGTCGCCGACCAATAATACGTTCGATTCCCCCAACTGTTGCCGATTTCACAAAAATTACCTGAAACAGGGGCTATTGCTTACATTTGCCACAGATGAAGTACGAAAACATGGAATACAATACAGCCAGAAATTATTTGAGTATGCGCGAATACGGCCGCCACATTCAGAAAATGGTGGAGTATGTAACGACGATCGAAGACCGCGATAAGCGTAATCTGCAGGCCAAATCGATCATAGAATTAATGGGATTCTTAAATCCGCATTTGCGCAATGTGGAGGATTTCAGACATATGCTCTGGGACCATTTATTTTTTATCAGCGACTTTAAATTAGAGATCGATAGTCCTTACCCTATTCCTCAAAAAGAGACCTATAAAGGCAAACCCGATCCCTTACCTTATCCCAGACGCTATCCTAAATATTCTCATTTGGGTAAGAACCTGGAAGTAGTGATCGAGAAAGCATTGAAAGAAGAAGACCCTGAAAAGAAAGCAGGCTTTGCTCATTCCATTGCTTATTATATGAAGCTCGCATACAGTAACTGGCATAAAGAACTGGTGCATGATGACACGATCAGAACAGAATTGAACAGCATCACAGGCGGACAATTAGAATTCAGTAACACACCTTATATCAAACATCGTAATCAGAATTTCGAAAGAGATGATTACGGCAGAAGCAATACAGGACGCAGACAGAATTTCGGCAGTCGCGACAGCAGAACAGGCGGCAGCAGAGATAATCGCAGTGCGGGTGGACGTGACAACAGAACAGGCGGCAGCAGAGATAACAGAACTGGTGGAAGTAGAGATAATCGCAGCAGCGGCGGAAGTTTTGATAACCGTAACAATAATAACAGAAGCGGAGGATTTAAAAAGAGGTACTAACCCCCCAACCCCCTAAAGGGGGAGTAATAATATTCTAAGAGCATCGGATCTATTCGATGCTTTTTTTATTGCCTATTTACCCCATCAAAATGAAGAATTAATTTTAGCCACGAATGCACGAATTAACAGGAGGGGTCTATAACGAATTTATTCATGAACATTCGTGCATACCCGGCTAAAGGAAATATAAAAGCGATGCTTTTTTATTGAGTACTTCAGCATGCAAATATTATTTTTACAAAACAAGTTTTCTCATTCATCAATACACAGCATGAGTTCATTCGAAGTAAGAGGCGGTAAAAAATTAAAAGGAGAGATCATCCCACAGGGTGCAAAGAATGAAGCATTGCAAATTTTATCTGCGGTATTATTGACTGCTGATAAAATAACAGTGAACAATATTCCTGATATCCTCGACGTGAATCTGCTGATCGAATTATTACAGGAAATGAATGTGAAAACAGAAAGAGTGGACAGACACACTTGCATCTTTCAGGCTGATGATGTGAATATCGATTATCTGGCATCTGATTCATTCCGTAAGAAAAGCGGTAAACTGCGCGGCGCTGTAATGCTTGCCGGTCCTATGTTAGCACGATTTAAGAAAGCATATATTCCCAAACCCGGAGGTGATAAGATCGGGAGGAGAAGACTGGATACTCATATCATTGGTTTTGAGAACCTCGGCGCCAAATTCGAATACGATGAAGAACATGGATATTTTCAATTATCCTCTCCGCAATTAAAAGGAACCTATATGTTACTCGATGAACCATCGGTAACTGGAACGGCAAACATAACCATGGCTGCGGTTCTCGCAGAAGGAACCACTACTATCTATAATGCTGCATGTGAACCCTATGTACAGCAATTATGTAAGATGCTCAACAGCATGGGAGCAAAGATCGGCGGTGTGGGAAGTAATTTATTGGTGATAGAAGGCGTGGAAAAATTGCATGGAACATCTCATACCATGTTGCCCGATATGATCGAAGTGGGAAGTTTTATTGGCCTTGCTGCGATGACACAAAGTGAGATCACTATTAAGCATGCAGGTGTTGCACATTTAGGATTGATACCTGAAAAGTTTCAGCAGCTCGGTATTGATTTTAAGATCAAGGGTGATGATATTTTTATTCCTGCACAGGATTCATATGAGATACAAAGTTTTTTGGACGGCGGCATTCTTACCATCTACGATAATCCATGGCCGGGATTCACACCCGATCTATTAAGTATTGTTTTAGTGATCGCTACACAGGCAAAAGGATCTGTACTCATTCATCAGAAAATGTTCGAGAGTAGATTATTCTTCGTTGATAAATTAATTGATATGGGTGCGCAGATCATTTTATGTGATCCGCATCGCGCTACTGTAATTGGCTTGGGAAGAAAAAATAATTTACGCGGCATTACCATGAGCAGTCCTGATATCCGTGCCGGACAAGCATTATTAATTGCAGCATTAAGTGCTGATGGAAAAAGTACGATCCAGAATATTGAACAGATCGACAGAGGTTATCAATACATTGATGAGCGATTAAGAAATTTGGGAGCTGATATAAAAAGAGTATAACTCAAACCGAATATGAGAAAAGCCCGGAGGGCTGAAATTTTGGTAATTCGTATAAAAGAATGAGCGGTGTAAGCCCCGGCGGGGCTTTAAGAAATTTATATGTCTTTTTTCTTGACTTAAAAATCAGTGAATATTTTTAAAACAAGTAACACATTTATATGAAGAGGTAGCGACTATTAAAAGAATGCAGTCAATCCGCAATAAAAGCAAACCTTGCATTCAGGTATTGCGGCAGTTGAATTTGTTCTCTTAATTTCAGGAATGTATCATAAGGACCATTGGCAATAAAGAGGTTTAGAAGCCAGGCAGGCACGCCTTCTCCGGGATCGATCTGTACCCGATACTCTATCTTGAATTTTTTATTGGTGAGAGGTGTGATGATCCAGTTGGCTCTGGAATATTTAACACGTACGATATGTTTTTTTTCGGGCAGCAGATCATTTACATTATTGGCTTCGATGGTGATGATCTTATTGCTGTTCTGCTGCAACTTTAAACGCACGGTGAGATCACGGTTTAGAAATGGCCAGGGGGCCTGGATCTCTGTATAGAAAAAAATATCTGTGTCTGTGTTCTTTTTTATGAATTGAGATTTATCGGTCTTATAAACCCATTCATAGTGTTTGTTCACGTCCAGTAATACCGCAACGAGTTGTGAGACCCTTCCGTCAAATTCGCATTCCACTTTTATTTCATCTACTTTAAAATTCTTGGTTTTACGGGTGAAGACCTTAATGTTGTTCTTGTCTTTTTTCAATGACCAGTCCTCCTGTGCCTTTCCCGAAAGTTGAAAAAGCAGGCAAACGAATACTAATATGAAAGAGCTATATCTCAATCTTCGTTGTTTACTTGTGTATTAAATATACAAGGTTTTGAGGATGGCATTCATCTAATCCTATACACCGGAATTTTCCTCATGATAGATCGTCGAACACCGGCCGAATCTCAGCCGAACAAAAGAAGCGGCATTTTTTTAGGACGAGACAGGCAAACAAAAAGCCCCGCCGTTCAAGCGAGGCCAGGGATTTTGCTTTTCATCCTACCTGATTATGAGAAAAAATTGTTGTTCTTAATCATTACCCCCCGATATTTCATAAGAACAGAACAAATATATAAGACCATGTTTTTCTATGCAAGGGGGAAAACACCCTTTTTTATGTAGGGGGCTGCATGAAGGGTTGCCAACCTGCACAACTGTAAAGTCCCCGGCGGAAATACTAGAAGCATTGTAAAGCTCAGGCAGGAATAATAAGCGTAACAGATAGGTAGATAAAGCGTACATAAAGCGTACTAAAGCCGTAGTAAAGGCGTAGTAGGTGCGTTGTAATAGCGTGAGGAGTGCGTTAAGGGTTGCAAACCCTGTTAAGTTTTATAATTACAAGACAACTTGACAAAACAGTCATGAATTATATAAGAACCATATAAGGAGTATATAAGAAGTATCTAAGGAGTATCTAAGAAGTATGCGCCATTGTCTTATACTGAAAAAACTTTACACAGGGGAAGGATAATACTGATATTGCTTTACAGTGTATCACAATAGTAGCGATTTAGCTTTACAGTAATTTTTATTTTTCCATTGTTTTAATAAAGGTTT